>Ga0315286_10005335_pt1 | contig 12411 bp, 12 predicted proteins | sample YL17G10_0_MG_FD_205038 | JGI IMG/M metagenome (GOLD analysis project Ga0315286, IMG submission 205038) | Sediment microbial communities from Yellowstone Lake, YNP, Wyoming, USA - YL17G10_0 | ecosystem: Environmental > Aquatic > Freshwater > Lake > Sediment | place: USA: Wyoming | collected... | reverse complement strand
GCACCCACCTGGGTCCCTCGAGCCACGAGCCCCCACGGAGCACATTCCTTCCTGCGTCGTACCAGTCCTGGCACCACTCCCAGGCGTTGCCGGCCATGTCCAGAAGGCCATAGGGGCTGGCACCCTGCGGGTAGCGGCCCACCGGCGTCGTGGCGCGGATCTCGGACTGCCAGGAGTTGCAGCGATTCTCCTCCCAGGTATCCCCCCAGGGATACTCACGGCCGTCCGCGCCGCGCGCGCCCTTCTCCCATTCCCGCTCGGTCGGCAACCGGCAGCCGGCCCAGTCACAGAACGCTTGCGCGTTGTTCCAGCTGACACAGACCACTGGGTGATCATCCTTGCCGGCCGGGATGCGGCCCTCCTCCCAGTGTAGAGGCGCGGCGCGGCCCGTCGCGTCGACGAACTCCTTGTACTGGGCGTTGGTGACGAGCGTTCGGGCAAGGCGGTACTCGGGCAGGCAAACTCGCTGCTTGTCCTCGCCGTAGAGGAACTCACCGGCGGGGACGGTGACCATCTCGATGCCGATCTTTCTCCAGTTGGGCCAGGAGGCCCTCTCTTCCGCTTCGCGCTGGGCCTGCCGCTCGCGCCGTACCTGGCCGGCGCAGTCACAGCACATCCACAGTTCACGGTCGAGATGGTCGACGCAGACAAAGCTGCGGCCGCAGGTGCGGCACCGGAACGTATCGGTAGCGCGAACATAGCGTCCGCAGATGGTGCACTCACCGTGGTGCACGCCGTCGGCGGGAGCTTCGGAGCCGGCAATGAGCGTGTCGATGCGTTCGGTGTCTACGGCCGTAACCGTGCGGCTGTGCGACACGGCTGGCGTGGGGGGCGGGGGGGTGGCCTCCAGCTTGGCGCCGCATTCGGGGCAGAACATAGACGCCGTGTCTTTCTCGGCCTTGCACTGCGGGCAGTAGGGCATGGTCGCCTCCTCGGGTCAGGGTAGGTGTCTACCGGTGGGGAGTATACCACCGCTTGGCGCGCGATGCAAGACGAAGACAGGCGGCTCACAAAGCCCAGTTCATGGCTGGGCTCGCATCGCGGTGCGCCGCCTCCAGGTCCGTCTGCGCTATGGCCAGGTACTTGTTCACCATCGTCAACGACTCATGTCCGAGGATGCGCTGCAGCGCGAAGACGTTGCCCCCGTTCCTGAGGAACATGATCGCGAACGTGTGGCGAAAGCGGTGGGGATGGACGTCCTGGACCCCAACCCTGCTGACCGCTGTCTCGAGAAGGCGGTGAAGGCCGAACCTGTCCCGCCGATTGCCGGTCGCTGTCGCGAATAGCGGAGCGGCCGGCTTCTTGTCATCGCGTGTGGTTAGGTATCGCCAGAGTGCCTGCTCCGTGCGCGGCGAGATGGGGACATGGCGCTCCTTCCTTCCCTTGCCGATAACGACGCTCCGGTGGTTCTTGAAGTCGGCATCGCGCTGGACCAGGTCGCACAGCTCGCTGGCGCGGATCCCCGTGTCCACGAGCAGGATCACTATGGCACGGTCCCGCAGAGCTGTCGTGCGGGAGTTCTCAGCCTCCTTCTGGCCCGGGCGCCTGTCGGCCTTATTGCGCTCGCGCGCCTGCAACAGGAGCTGCAGGCCGTGCTGGGTGAAGGGGATGACCTCGCGCTTCTCAGCCCTGGGTGCCTGAGTGTCCTTGACGATGTTGTGGTCGACGATCCCTTCGCCCACGGCCCAGGACTACAGCGCTGACAGCCCGGCTCGCACGGCGATGAGGGACTTGTTGGTCAGGCTGGACAGCGTGCCAAAGAATCCCCGGACCTCGGTGGCGGTCAGCTTGGTGAGCGGTGGATCCTCACCCAGGTATGCCTCGAACCTGTGCAGTGCCCACTGGTAACCCTTGAGCGTCTGCTCGCTCAGGCGGCGCGCCTGGGCATAGATGAAGTAACCCTCGATTGCCTGTGATAGAGTGATCTTCCGCTTCGTCATGTGGCCTCCGGTTCCTTTCCTCCAGTTCTTGTAAGTACCTGGCAGGACGTGTAAATGGCGGGGCTGTTTTTTTCTCCCCGGAGGGCCAATGACTTATGTGGTTTCCAGTAAGGGGGGGATCGGCGGTTTTTCAACCGCCAACCACATAATTCCCGTGTTTCGGCAACTAAGTGGTTTCTAGTCGGGGCGGCCCGATTTGAACGGGCGGCCACTTGAACCCCATTCAAGTTGCGAAAACAGGATACAAGAGTTCGCTTGAGAGTGCGTTTCGGCCACTCAAGTGAACTCCTGTTCGTGACTGCCGCCTTCCGGGAACTACGCTTAAGGCCCCAAACGTCCGCCTGCAGTGATGATTCGGTGCCGTCTGCGCGTTCCTCAAGCAGACTGTCCCAGAAAAGTGTGAACCTGTCAAGTGCACCGCACGACTGATTATGTGCATTATCGGTACTCGCGGCGTGGCGTTCGCGGTGGGTGGAGCGCAGTGCTTACGGCAATCGAGGACGTTGGCTCTGACCAACCAAAGTCCGATAGTGCTGTGCCTTGAAGACTAGACAGCTCGAGTTGGCCCAGACCCTGATTTTTGCCGCACCGCGTGCAGTAAGCCTGGGTCAAGATCCAGTCCGCAGTGTCTTGCGAGGCGGGTCTTGAGTTGGTCTAGTTTTCCTGAGAACCTGGCTTTGCCTTTCAAGTGATGGTAGAGCAAGGGTAATAGGTATGTTTTGCCGGAGATTACTTTGGCGGTCTCAAGGCAGTTGGCGGGAATAAGCCCTCTTGCCTGGTCGATTGCTGGTTTGAACACCGTCGGTTGGGCACCTGTCGTTCAACTGGCCCTCGATGTAGGCGATTCTCTCCCGGACTCTAGCCAGCGAGATGCAAGGGGAGCCAGCGTCTTGTGAGAGCAATTGGGTGACTTTGAACCCTGTCGTCTCTACGTTTGCGTTGAGTATCCGAAAGGCGATGTAGGCGATGAGTGGGGGTGCCACCCGAAGGCGGGCGGCGCTGCCCAGGCAAGTAGGGTGGGCTAGCCGATCGAGTTCCTCACGGACTGCGGGCTGCTAGACCAGCCCGGTGCTGGTGCGGTATCGCTGGATCACGGGCACGGGATCATCGTACGATGCCAGGAGGACGAGCGGAAACAGCTTCTTGTGCGCTTTGGTGATTCTGGCCACGAGCGCGTTCTCGTCGGTGCTCAGAACCTGCTGCTTGGGTGCTTGGATGCAGATCTCATACTCCCCCTTGCCTGGATCCCCCAAGTAGCTCTCCCAGGTCCGATGTACGCTGCCTATCACACCGGCGACGGCTGTGTTGGCGCCGGTGTTGCCGCCGCCGAAGGTTACGTCGGCGTCAGGCAGTGCCCCGTGCAGGTAGGGAAGCAATGCTGGGCCATGCGCACGGCAGTTGGACAGGAACCGGTCCCGGTGTTGGTCGGCATAAAGGCCGAGGAAGAACCCATACTTTAGGATGTTCCGGGAGATGCAGAGGTACAACTGCGCTCCCTCCGTTCGCCTACCTCCTCTGGTGTAGAACGCTCCCCAGTAGAAATCCCAGGCACCTCCCCTGCCGTAGTCATTCTTGAGGAAGCGCGAGAAGAGGTGGGCTTCGGTCTCCATCAGGGACCTGACCTGGGATGGCAGCGCAAGGGCCACTCGGTGAAGCACGCCCTGAAAGGGCTGCTGCACGTGAAGATTGAGATGTCCCTTGTGTGAGTCGTAGAACCGCTTGGTCGGGTCGGCGTAGAGGCCCTCCAGGACCGCGAATGTGGCGACCGTGAACGGATAGGTGTGGTTCATGAACTCCCTCCAGTTAGCCGGTAGTGCAGAAGCGAGCCCGACAGGCTTGCGTCCCCGCGGCCCGTAATCGAGACCGAATCGTCCCTCACCCGGGCGGCAGGCCTCGGATTGCGGACAGACTTCGGATCCCCGACTCGTTGGCCCGTGGCTGAGACCACGGGGTCGTGGCTACGGTGGGATTGTACCATACCTGCGCGGGGGAGTCAACTTGTTATGTCTGTCGCTGCCGTCCTTTCCGCAGTTCCTCGACCACAGCCCCCGGAAGCCAGACCTGGCCGAAAAGCTCTCGGAGCCAGTCCAGAGCACCGGCGCGATCGAGATAGAGCAACGGAGAGATGTTGCAGATGGCGTCAGGCACGCTGCCGCTCCAGATCGAGCAACTCCGACTCCAGGGGGAAAACCCGGCACTGCCCAAGCGCTGAAAGAAACTCCCCGCGCGACATCCCCGCCAGTTCGGCAGCGCGACCGGAGGACAGGCGGCCGAGCTCATAGAGCTTTACGGCAGCCAGGACCGCGCAGCTCGCGACCAAAGGCGTTCTCGTCCGTCCTTTTGGCCAGGAGCACCTTTTCCGGAACGTCAATCACGATCTGTCGGCTTGCCATCCTGCTTCCTCCCAACTCGCAAGGCTCCCTTGGTCTCTGGCGCTCAATCCGCACCTGCACACATCATAGCCGAAATGCGCCAAGAAAGCAAGCATCGAACGCAGGGGCAGAAACCTGTAGCGCTGGCGAGAAGCGCGGCACGCGCAGAGCTCAACCTGGGCGTGGGCGTTTTGCCTCCACTCCCCGGGCATGCCGGATCTGGTCAAGGATTTCCCGAACCAGGAACTGGCAGTTTGCGCGTCTGTGCGACCGCCAAGCCAAAGTCAGTCGTCCCGCGTCGAAGGCCGGCATCAAACCAAAGCATCCAGCCGCTCAGCCGGCGCTCGATACCCACGCTGGATCATGGCCGTCAGGATCGTGTTTGCGTCCTCCAGGGCCAGCTTGCCATCGCGCACAAGCGCGATCAGAATCCCGACAGTGCCGGTGAGGTCCACCCCTTTGCATTTTGCTAACCGTCGCGCCGCCAGGTCATCGGTCGCGAGTACAAGCCCTCGCGCGATTGCCAGCGCCAGACACGCGGCCTCGCCCGGGTCGAGAAGCAGGTCGAACTCTGAGCGTAGGCGGTATTCGTCAACTGATTCCGCAGCCAGGTTGGAGAGCACTGTCGTGTCAAAGACGTACTCACGCATTGGCTGCGCCCTGCATCAATTCATCGACCGTCCGCGGACCAAGATGGACCTACGCGCCGCTCTCGACGATTACGTCCTTCATTTCCTCGTGAGAGATTCCGAGCATCTCGGCGGCCTTGCCCAGGCTGATCTCGCCGGAGACATACGCGCGTACGACCATTTGCCTGCGGATCTCCGGCCGGACCTGAAACAACGCCCGCAGTGCGGAGCGCAGGACCGGTTCCTCGTCAGGATATAGCTTTGCCTTTACCAGTTGGCTGATTTCCCACTCGATCGTGTTGGCTTCGATCATGCGCGGACGCCTCCTAACAAGCATCATTATAGCTGGGTTGCGCCGAGAAAGCAAGCATCGAGCGCGCAGGCAGAACTCTGTAGCGCCCGGGCGGGAAGCGCGGCGCAGCCACAATGCCACGGCGCGGACCCGGCGGCCGGAGATTCGACCGCTCCCCAGAGCCGGGCGGCCGGTCGCGGGGCCGCAGCGTCCGCGAGCGGAAGCGGCACCGCCGTTTGACGAAAAGGGCGTTCTGTTGCACCATGGGGACGTGGCGGCGCTGCGCGCGGCGGGCGTAGGTGAAGCGCGAGCCGTCCCGCAGTAGACGACAACGGAAAAGGAGCTACCCATGAAACCGAGAAGAATCCGTGACGGCGTCCTGTTGCTGGGCGCGGTGGACTGGAACCGGCGTCTGTTCGATTCGCTGATCCCCCTGCCCGACGGCACCAGTTACAACGCCTACCTGGTCCAAGGATCGGCCAAGACCGCTCTCCTGGACACGGTCGATCCGGCCTGGGAAGGCGTGCTCATGAGCCAGTTGGCGGGGGTCGCTCACATTGATTACATAATCTCGCACCACACCGAGCAGGACCACTCCGGAACCATCCCCACGGTCCTGGAAAAGTACGGACAGGCCGTGGTGGTCTGTAGTCCCAAGGCCGAGTCGCTGCTGGTGGATCACCTGGGCATCGCGCCGGAGCGAATCAAGACGGTGGAGGATGGTGAGGTCCTGTCGCTCGGCGACAAGACGCTGCGATTCATCCACACTCCCTGGGTTCACTGGCCCGAGACGATGGTCACCTACCTGGCCGAGGACCGCATCCTGTTCACTTGCGATCTGTTTGGCTCGCACGTGGCCACGTCGGATCTGTATGCCGGCAGTGACCCCTACGTGATGGAAGCGGCCAAGCGGTACTATGCCGAGATCATGATGCCCTTTCGCAAGACGATTCCACGCAACCTGGAAAAGATCGGTGCCCTGGAAGTGGACCTGATCGCGCCCGTGCACGGCCCGATGTGGGACCAGCCCGATCTGATTGTGTCGGCGTACAAGGATTGGGTTTCGGACCGGGTGTCGAATCTGGTGGTGATTCCATACGTGTCGATGCATGGCAGCACCGAGGCGATGGTCGATTACCTCACCGCTGCCCTGGCAGAGCGCGGCATCAAGGTGCAGAGGTTTGAACTGTCGGTCACGGACATCGGAAAACTGGCCATTGCCTTGGTAGATGCGGCGACGATTGTGATCGGCACGCCTACGGTGCAAGGGGGTCCCCATCCCACCGTGTTCGCGGCCACGAACCTGGCCAATGCCTTGCGGCCCAAACTACGGTATGCGGCCATCATCGGCTCCTACGGCTGGGGCACCAAGGCGGTGGAGCAGATCTCGGCGTTGATCCCGAATCTCAAGGTAGAGGTGCTGAGCACGATCCTGTGCAAGGGCTTGCCGCGCGAGGAAACGTTCGCAGCGCTGGATGCCCTGGCGGACGCGATCCAAGAGAAACACGCAGCGCTGTAGGGGAGGGCGAACACACAGGGGACAGGCAGTCCCCACTCACCGGGAAGGGTTTGCCGAAGCAGCCCTGCTCGTTGGACTCTACCTAGTCGCAGCCGCGGCAGCCGGTGCAGGGCGAGAAGGAAAGCCCTGCGCCACGTCCCGAATGGCGGCCTAATTCACAAGGGCTTCTGGCAGAGAAAGCATTTGCGGCAGCTCTGATACCGGGTGCGCGCGGTGCGCCACGAGTCGGCTGCCCGCCGGGCTCACCGCCTCGACCGCAGCCTGGTTGGTCTCCTCCTGCCGCAGCGGCGGCGCGACTCCGCTACGGTGGGGTCATCGCCTATCCCCCTCCGACCGGTTTTGTTGACGTCCCCTACAACAGCGACGGCGAGGCGATCCAGGACCTGGCGTTGGGCGATGGTGTGGAGCTGGATGCCGCTATGTCGGCCTGGCTCACCCTCCAGCAGGCCATCGACGGGGGGGGCGCCGCTCAAGCTCCTGGGAGACCCGGCGTTCTACGAGCCGGAAGTTTTCGCCCTGGACCAGGCCCGCGGCCCTTCCACCAACTTGCTGGAAGCGCTGAACGACATCATTGCCTCCATGCGGGCTGACGCCCGTCTGGAGTGGATCTCCGGCACGTGGCTTGGCTTCGACATCGCCTCGGCGGTGCCTCCGCACGCGGTGCACTTTGCGGCTGTCTACCTGCCGCTGGTGCTTCGCTGAGGGCCACCGGGCAAGGACTCCGCCAGAAGGGGGCGCCGGCCTCGAGCCAGGCCAAGTCGCTGTCGGAGTCTGTGCGGACCGGTGGCGCTTGTCTTGGCAGGGCCTCGCCCGCTTGCCGGCTATTTGAGGGGCCCACTCTGATTCGCGACGCAGTACACGCCGCCAGCGTCCATGGTCGCGATGCAGCGGTTGCAGTGGTCGCAGTCCGATTCGTGCAGGACACCTGCCTGCAGTTTTTTTACGAAATCGGGATCCTTGATAATCGCCCGGCCCACTTCTACGAACTCGAAACCGGCCTGCATGGCCTGCTCCATGTCGTCAATGGACAGCACACCCCCCACGTACACCACAGGGATGGTGACCGCCTGCCGGATCTTGACTGCGCCGTCTAACAGGTACATCGCCTCGAACGGATAGGTCTGTACCAAGATGCGCCCGAACAGGATCATGCCCACTTTTGTCAACGGGTTATGCTGGTTCCTGGCCATGTCCAGCGTGGGCACGTGACCGCGCATCATGTAGAGCGGCGTCTTGGCCGTGAACCCGCAGCTCGGGATGAGCGCACTGGCGCCCTCCCGCTCGTATCGCCTGGCAACCTCCACGGCTTCGTCCAGCTCCAGGCCGCCGCGCATTCCGTCCCGCTGGTTCATCTTGACCAGGACGGGAAAGGCAGGGCCGAGTGCCTCGCGCACGCCTCGGATCACCGCCGCCGGAAAACGCAGCCGGTTTTCCAGCGACCCGCCGTAGCGGTCCCGGCGATGATTGGTCCATGGTGAGAGGAACTGGCTCAGGAGATAGCCGTGCCCGGCGTGGATCTCGACGGCGTCGAATCCGGCCTGTTTGGCCAGTAATGCAGCCCGCCGAAAGTCCTCGACCTTTTCGTCGATCTGGTTCTCGCTCATTTCTTCGCAGCGCGACACGCGGTACAGGCAGAACTGCCGGGAAGCGCCGAGTGGCCGGCGACCGATCTCCTTTGCGCTGGAGAAAAAGCCGCAGTGGCCAAGCTGAATGGAAGCGGCGGCTCCTGCCTGATGCACGACGTGGGTCAGGTCCCTGAGCCGGGGCAGGATCTCCTCACGCATCCAGAGCTCGTGCCCAAAGGCCCGCCCGTCGAAACTCACCGAGCAGTAGGCGACCGTAGTCATGCCCGTGCCGCCCGCCGCCACCTGACGATGGTGCTCGATCAGCGCGTCGGTTACATTCCCTTGCTGGCACATGCCCTCAAAGCAGCCGGAGCGGATGACCCGGTTGCGCAGCTCGAGCCCGCCAATTCTCCCCGCCGTAAAAGCCTTACTGCCCACCAGCCCTGCCGTGTCGTTGACGACAATTCGTTGCGCCACTTGGCCTCCTATCGAGTCTGCGATGATCAGAGCAGGCAAGTGAATTGCGGCCTAAAGCGTATAGGCGGTCGAGGTGCCCCAAGTTTCGGCAAGCGGCGTGCTTGGGCGTGGATGAAGGACCCCTCCACAGCTTGCGAGGGAGTGAGGTCGTGCTTGTTCATGTTACGTCCGGTTCCCTTCTGGAAGTTGTCATAACGACTGGCCGAACCGTTAATCAAGGGAGTGTCCTTTCGTTGCCGATGCTCCGATGAGTCCAGTGCTCTCTGGTAGGTTGTGGATCGACATTGGGGCTACTGGAGAGCCCTTGAGTGCCCGGTTTTGGCACAGAAGTGCTCGCTCGTCGGGCCAGCCCGATCTGAATGGGCGGCCTCTTGAACCCGGCCGGCCTCAACGGATGGATCTACCCGCGACAATATGTCAGTCTCGCGAGTTTGATCCCAATATCCTGCCAGGCGGTGCGTGTCCCAGAAGTAGCAATCTCACCCAAAGTCCGTGCCCTGGAGATGCTGGTCTCCTGTGCCTCATTACGCTCGCTCATGTCGCCGCCCTTCTCCCCTATCCATGTCCCGAGCGCTCACGACGAGGGCTGTGTGTTCCGACTTGGATGACAAACGCTGTCACAACCCGCACAGTGCTAGAACTGTCCGCGCGAGCCGTGGTAGACCCGGTACGAAGCCTCAGACAACATGACCAGGCTGCAGGAGAGATCAACGCTCTCTAGCACCGGCGACTTCAGGAAGCGTGCCAGCACCTCGTTCACGGCCTCGACGGTCTGGCGGTGCAAGCGCAAGACAATGATCCCGACCTGGCCATCTTCGGCCGCGTAAAAGATCTCGCCAAAGTCCAGATCATGGGTCAGGATGACCAGTCCGTCGCGCCGCGCCAGGGCAGCGATCTCGCGGTCGGCCATCCGCCAAGGCCCCGCGCGCCGCAGGCTGCGGCACGGAAAGCCCAGCGCCTCCAGGTGGTCCGCCGTTTCGGGGGAGATGTTCTCGTCGGCGAGAAAGGAGACCGTCATGCCGGCACGGTACTCATCGGCAGAGTGTAGACCTCCTCGAAACGCATCCGTTGCTCGGCATACTGCAGCGCTGCTCGGATGTCTTCGAGGGCCAGCCCCGGATAGGCTTCCAGGATTCGCTCCTGCGTATAGCCCGATGCCAGCAAGTTGAGGATTAGGTACACCGGGATGCGCGTTCCGGCGATGACCGGCTTGCCCATCAGGATGTCTGGGTTCACTTCAATGCGTTGCCGCTCGTGTTGCTTCGTTTCCATCTTTCCTCCGCACTGGCTGACGGCTCAGCCAGACGTCCATTTTACCACACATGGCCCCACGTGGCAAGCACACACTGGGGGGTCTGGCAAAATGCGACGCACCCTCGATATGCGACGCATCCGTTGGTCGGGGCGGCCCGATTTGCCCGGGCGGCCACTTGACCCCATTCAGGAGACACAGCGGGGCATCCCCACCCCAACGGTCGCGCCGCCCGGGTTATGGGCCCAACTGGATCGTCTTGCAGCGCGGCACGTGGTCGCCCTCTGGGTTGTCGGCGGGGCCATTCTTGGCCAGACCCGTGACGCAGAACTGACAGACTCCAAAAATGCTGCCGCGCCCGGCTTCTTGTCGGCGCGGGTGGCCACGTGGCGCCGGGAGGCTGTCCCGTCGGGATGGTACCGCAAAACAGTGGTACAGTGGGGCAGTGACGCGCCCGGCGCCCGTTCACCCTGGCTGCCAAGCGACCGCCAAGGAGGCGCATGTCTACGGACGTCCCCCTGCGGGGCCACGATGGGCGAACCCTGCCCCGCTGCTCGCGGTCGAAGTGCCTCCCAAACCGGGCACTGAGAACTTGCACGCCGTCCCCATTGGAATCGACATAATGCCGGCACCGCCCCGGAGGAGTTCCGCCCTTCTTCTTAGTACTACAGCCTGAGTTGTCATCCTGAGGAGCGAAGCGACGAAGGATCTCGCCTTGCGGCATCAGGTTCTCGCGACTTCGGCGAGATTCTTCGCTCCCTGCGGTCGCTCAGAATGACGTTCCTGTGAGTGAGGTTGTAGTGTTAGATGTTCAGCCCGTTGGTCCCCACGAACTGATTGGGTCCCATGGTATCAGAGTTGTGGAGATTCCGCCCAGATTGGATGGCGAGCCTATGCAGTTTTGCTCCCATAGGCGGGCAGAGCCCACCCAGGGCCGCCCCCGCGTTCGTGGCGGATCGCCTCAGGGGCGCCCGGGCGCGGACTGCGGTCCGCGCGGAACGAGGCGACGGCAGACCGTTGAATCCAGTAGGGGCGAGGCATCCCGCGCGGCAACTTGCGCAGCCAAGAGTTGCCTCTGACAGACCCAGATTCGTGCCGAAAGCGATCCCTTGGGATGCCTCGCCCCTACCGCCGGTCCGGTGCGTTCGCCCTCGTTCTGTCCGCGCGCCGATTGCCGATTGGGTGCGAATGTGGTACAATGGCCTGGCCAAGAGAATCACCGGCGACCGGCTCGGTACGCGATGTACATCCCGTCCTGGAGGTGAACCGTGAGAAGATGGAATGGCTGGGGGGATGAGGCCGTCACCTACCCCGTGCCCGAGGGGGCGCGGCGCTTCCTCGAAGCCCTGGTCGGCCCCGGCACGCCGCCGCACGACGTCCTGTTCGAGGACGTGCTATCCACGGTCCCCAAGTCGCTCCTGCCGCCGCATCCGCTTGTTTCCGACGATCCGGCGGAGCGGGTGTTCCACGCGCGGGGGCAGAGCCTGCCCGACTGGATCGCCCTGCGCACCGGGCAGATCCCTGCCTTTCCCGGCGGGGTGGCCTATCCAAGCCAGGAGTCGGACGTCCGCGACCTGATCCGCTATGCCCAGGACGTGGGCGCCCGGCTGATTCCGTATGGCGGCGGCACCAGCGTCGTCGGGCACGTCAACGCGCGGTTGGATGGCGCGCCGGTCCTCACCGTCGACCTGGGTCGCCTCAATCGCCTGATTCGCTTCGACCCGCTGAGCCAACTGGCGACGTTCGGCGCGGGCATCATGGGCCCCGACTTGGAGGCGCAGCTTCGCGCCCGCGGCTGCACCCTGGGCCACTTTCCCCAATCCTTCGAGCTTTCCACCCTGGGCGGCTGGATCGCCACCCGCTCCAGCGGCCAGCAGTCGCTGGGCTACGGGCGCATCGAACGGCTCTTCGCCGGAGGGCGGCTGGAAGCGCCGGCCGGGACGCTCGTCCTTCCCCCTTTCCCCGCCTCGGCGGCCGGGCCGGACCTGCGCGAGGTGGTGCTTGGCTCGGAGGGCAGGCTGGGCATTCTGACCGAGGCCACGGTTCGCGCCTCACCCCTGCCCGAGCGGGAGGATTTCCATGCCGTGTTTTTCGCCGATTTCGACCACGGTCAGGCGGCCGTTCGCAACATCCTTCAGGCCCGGCTGCCGCTGTCGATGGTTCGCCTGAGTACGGCCGTCGAAACCCAAACCACGCTGGGCTTGGCCGGTCACGAGCGGCTGATCGGCGCGCTGGAGCGGCTCTTGTCCCTGCGCGGCGTGTCCGACGGCAAGTGCATGCTGTTGTTGGGTTTTGCCGGGCGTGAGGCGATGGTCAAGGCGACGCGCAAGGAAGCGCTGGGCTTGGCCGGATCGCACGGTGGCGT
>Ga0315286_10005334_pt1 | contig 12411 bp, 14 predicted proteins | sample YL17G10_0_MG_FD_205038 | JGI IMG/M metagenome (GOLD analysis project Ga0315286, IMG submission 205038) | Sediment microbial communities from Yellowstone Lake, YNP, Wyoming, USA - YL17G10_0 | ecosystem: Environmental > Aquatic > Freshwater > Lake > Sediment | place: USA: Wyoming | collected... | reverse complement strand
CATCACGTCGAGTGCTGTACGAACGGATGCAAGAACTGAAGCGGGTCACGTCGGATTGGCTTCCCGACAAGACCGTGCCGCAGCGGGGCGCTCGCTCCACCAACGGCGACATCCTCAAGCCGAAGCCCGTTCCCAAGGTCCGCCACAAGGTCGCGGCCCCCGTGAGGTCCACGGGCTATGACCGGGGCAAGAAGCCGGAGCGTGACATTCTGGCTGCCGAGTACATGCTCAATGGTCCGAACTGGATTGCGGGCAAGTACGGCGTTTCGCGTCAGACCGTTTTCAACTGGCTCGACTCCTGCGGCATCCCCCGTCAGGGTCGTACCCCTGCATCTGAGGCTCGCCGCAAGGCTGCGAGTGCGGCATCGTGGACAACGGAGGAACGGTGAAGTACCTACCGCACGCGACGTTCATCCGCGAGGTCGTCCTGCCCTTCAGGGCGGAATACGACACATTCCTCGACAGGAGTGGCGGAGACGGCCTCTTCCACTTCGGAAACGACTTTCTGGGATCCGTTGACGCCGAGGTTCTGTACGCGGTCATCCGCTACAAGAAACCCGACCTCGTCATCGAGATCGGGGCAGGCTGGTCAACCCTCCTGATCCGCGAGGCAATCCACGAGAACGGCTCGGGGCTGGTGGAGTCTTACGATCCTGCCGCTCCCGACTTCCTGCCCGATGCCCACAGGGCTGATGCGAGCGAGGCCCCCTTCTATATGCTCAAGGAGGGCAACATCCTCTTCGTGGACGGTAGCCACATCCGTTCCCCCGGATCGGACGTCGATCTCATGTTCTCGACCGTTTTGCCCTCCCTGCCGGACGGTGTCTGGGTCCACTTCCACGACATCTTCCTGCCGGATGCTTACCCGGCCTCGTGGTCCTCCCGGAACTACGACGAGCAGGACCACCTGTCGAAGTTCGTCGAGGCCAACCCGGAATGGTCCGTGCTCTTCTCGGCGCACCACGCGCAGGCCACCATCCCGGAGTCGCTGGAGAAGGCATTCCGCAGTTACGACGAGACACGCTGGCCGGGCAGTTTTTGGATGCGGAGGAAGTCGTGAAGACCGTTCTCGTAACCGGTGGCAACGGGTTCATCGGGCGCTATGTCGTAGAGGAGGTCACCAGACGTGGATACCACGCCACGGTCCTCGACACCCGCTACCGAGAGCCAGCAGCAGGAGCCGACCTCGTCCTCGGAGACATCCGGGACGCTACTTCTGTCACCGAGTCTGTGGCCCACGCCGATGGCGTCATCCACCTGGCTGGCGTACTCGGTACCCAGGAGACGATCAAGAACCCTCGCCCTGCTGCGGAAACGAACATCGTAGGCGGGCTCAACGTTCTCGAGGCCTGCGCCCAGTACGACATCCCGCTTGTCAACATCGCCGTCGGCAACTTCTGGATGAACAACACCTACTCGATCACCAAGAACACGGTCGAGAGGTTCGTGGAGATGTTCGTCCGCTTCCGGGGCAGCAGGATGACCGTCGTCCGCGCCCTGAACGCCTACGGGCCCCGCCAGGCCGCCGCAGCGCCCTTCGGACCCTCCAAGGTCCGCAAGATCATGCCCAGTTTCATCTGCCGGGCCCTCACCGGCCAGCCGATCGAGATCTACGGCGACGGCAGTCAGGTCATGGACATGATCTGGGTTGGGGACGTGGCCGAGATCCTCGTGGACGCCCTGGTCCTCACGGAAGCGTCCACCGAACCTCGACTGGTCACCTACGAGGCGGGAACCGGACGCCAGACGACCGTGAACGACATCGCGGCTGCCGTCGTGAACAGGGTGAAGGATTTTCCTGGCGGGAGCGTCGAGATCAACCATCTTCCGATGAGGGCCGGCGAGGATGAGAAATCGGTCGTCATCGGAAACCCGCTGACACTCGAGCCTCTGGGATGGACGCCAGATGACCTAGTGAAGCTCGAGGATGGCGTCACGAAGACCGTGGCCCACTACTACAGCCTCCTGCTGGCGGAGGGCCTGCTGGGGTGATCGTGGACGTCTTCATGTTCGACAATGAGCTCGACATGCTTGAGTGCCACCTGTACCAGTTGGCTGGCATCGTTGATCGCTTCATCGCCATCGAGGGCAACACCACCTTCACCGGGATCCCCAAGAGGTATCACCTCTCCGACAACCTCGACCGCTTCAAGGGCTACCCGCTTGAGGTCATGAGGGTGGACATGACCGGACCCACGGGGCCGATCCTCGAGAGACCCTGGATGATGCCCGGGACCATCGACAACTGGTGGCGTGAGGCAGTTCAGCGCAACGGGGCCCGCAGGCTCTTGGCCGACCTCCCGGACGACACCATCCTCATCTACGGCGATGTGGACGAGATCCCCCGCCGGTATGTCGTGAAGGGTTTCGATGGTGGACCCAAGGTCATGTCGATGACGATGTTGATCTACTCGACCAAGCTCTGGTTCCCCGGTTCGTGGGCCGGCTCGGTCATCGGCCGGAAACGGGACATTGGGATCGATGTGAGCGAAATCCGCAACACGCACTGGGGATTTCCGCCGATCGAAGATGCTGGCTGGCATCTCTCCTGGTTCGGAAACCCCACGTGGCGAGAGGAGAAGCTCAGGCACCAGTCGCACCAGGAGCTGGTTACGATCTCGGATGTGATCGGTTCCGACTATCCAGCCCGCCATCTCCACGTGGACGGCAAGACTCCCCTCTGGGACTATGGCGGCGATCTTCCGTCGTGGATCGCGGAGGGGCATGGGCCAGAGGAATGGATGCGTGAATGGTGAGAGTCCTTGTAACTGGCTCCTCCGGTTTCGTCGGAAAGCACCTCGTACGGGCCCTGCGGGACCGTGACATCGAAGTAGTGGAGGCCGACCGGGAGACCGGTCACGATCTCACCCACCCGATGTGGATCACCTACTTTGCTGACTATGAGCCGGACGTGATCGTCCACCTCGCCTCGTCCTGCTCGACGCTGGGCAGCATCAGCAACCCCCTCGCCACATTCCGCGACACCGTCGTCACGGCCGCCCACATGAGCGAGCTGGCCCGCCAGTTGAAGGTCCCCCTCCTGCTCACCTCGTCGGTCAAGGCCCGGGATGGGCTGACGCCCTACGGGGCAGCCAAGCAGTCCGTGGAGACATGGGCCAGCGAGATGTCGCGGACCTACGGCTTCCCCCTCGTCCTCAACCGACCCGGCACGATCTACGGTCCGGGTCAGGAGGGGTCCTACGAGTCTGGCTGGATCGCGTGGTTCCTGCGCGCAGCGCGGGAGAACATCGAGATCACGGTCAACGGTGACGGCCTCCAGGTCCGCGACCTCATGCATGTCTCGGACTACGTCGAACTCTTGTTGCTCCAGATCTCCAGCCCGGCCACCTACATCCACAAGACATGGGATGTCGGCGGCGGATCCGCCAACGTGGTCACCGTCCTCGACATCGTGGACTACCTCGGCCTGTCCTACGTCCACGGGCCCGATCGCTACGGTGACGCCCGCGCCTACGTCGGCCACAACGAGGTACCCGGCTGGGAACCCCAAGTGTTCTGGAGGGAGAGCGAGACGTTCCGTTGAGCGTCGCCGCCGTCATCTCCACCTACAACAGGACGCGCCTCCTCATCGACGGTGCCCTGCCCTCCGTGATGCGTCAGACGGTCCCGGTGAACGAGATCATCATCGTGGGCGACGGTACCGAGCAGCAGACCGAGGACGAACTGAAACTGATCAGCGATCCCCGGATCAGGTACTGGAACCGTCCCCGCCAGACCTATCCTGCGAACCCCGAGCATCGCTGGTGGGTGGCCGGCCTGGAGGCACGCAACTTCGGGTTCGGGATGGTTCGCTCTGAGTGGATCTCCGAACTGGACGACGACGACGAATGGACCGACGACCACGTCGAGATCCTGCTTGCGGAGGTTCAGACCACGGGGGCGGACTTCGCCTACGGCATGTCGGAGAGGTTCTTCGAGATCGGGGAGGAGCGCCGCGAGCAGGGACGCGAGCCCCTGGGCTGCGAGGCATGCTCGTCTGGAGCGTGGATCATGCGCTCCGCCATGGGCTACCGTTACGACATGGGGTGCATCGAGAGGGGCAAACCGGAGGATTGTGATCTGTTGAGCAGGATTGTGGCGGACGGCCGACGGTGGTCGTTCGTTCCCAAGGTGGTTCACCGCGTCAACCCGCGCTGGGACAAGAGGCGATGATCGAGAGAGCCGAAGCCATCGACGGCTGGATGAGCCGCGAGGAACTGACGTGGCTGGCCCGGCAGGCCCGCCGCCACACCCGCATTCTCGAGGTCGGGTCGTGGAGGGGGCGCAGCACGGCGGCCCTCTCGGACAACACGGCTGGCGTGGTCTACGCCGTCGATACCTTCCTCGGATCGCCCGAGACCAACGACGACCCGGATTTCAAGGAACACGACTGGAACTGGCTCTGGGAGGAGTTCAAGAAGAACGCCGCCGAGAACGTGATCCCGGCCCGGATGCAGTCAGTCGAGGCCGCAGCCATGTTCGCCAAGGCCGGCGAGACGTTCGACATGATCTTCATCGACGGGGCCCATGACACGGAGTCGGTCAAGAAGGACATCAAGGCGTGGAGGCCCCTCCTCGCGCCCGGTGGCCTGCTCTGCGGACACGACTACTTCACCACGGTCAAGGAGGCCGTGGACGAGCTCGTCCCACGCCCCATGATCGCGGCGGGCACGATCTGGAAGGAGGCCGAGGACCTCCTGCCCTGTGCCATCCTGGTGCCGTCGCTGAACCGGCCGCAGAACATCAGGCGGACCGTGGAGAGCATCCACGAGTCCACGCCGGAGGAACACTTCACCCTGTTCGCGGTCAGCGACCAGGAGTCGATGGACATCCTCGATGAACTGGGCGAGTGGTATCTGGATGACTCAGACGGCGAGGATCGTCGCTACGTCACCCGCATGAACAAGTTGATCGACTATCTCGATGACGCCAAGACGATGTTCTTCGGCTCCGACGACGTGATCCACCACAAGGGCTGGCTGACCAACGCCCTGAAACTCATGCAGACCGGACCCCGATGCGTGGTCATGAACGACATGCACAACATGGCCGGGACCCAGGCCGTGATCCACCGCGACTACCTTTCGCAGGCGGTCTTCGACGCTCCGGGGCTGGCCTTCCACCCCGGCTACAAGCACAACTTCGCTGACAACGAGATGTTCTTCACGGCCTCGATGAGGGGCGAGCTAGCACAGGCCCACGACGCCTTCGTTGAGCATCTCCACCCGGTCTTCCAGTCCTCCAACGCGGCACCGTGGGACGACACCTACAAGAACGCTCTGGCTGGATGGAGCGAGGACGAGGTTCGCTGGAGGGAGCGACACGACACGATCGAGAAGACGATCATTCCCGTCGAGCGACCGATCAGGAAGTTCTGGGGTCGCTGATGATCTCGGTCATCATCCCCACCTACAACCGGGCCGAACTCCTCATGGGCCGAGCCATCCCATCGATCCTCGCCCAGACGAACCCCGACTGGGAATGCCTCGTCGTCGGTGATGGCACAGACCAGACGACCGTCACCGCCATGGAGGATCTCTGCCGTCAGGACAAGAGGTTCCGGTTCTGGAACCTGGCCCACGACATCTACCCTGAGGGGTTCATCGACCTCGCGAACACGAGGGGTCCTGCTGGTTGGGGGCTCTACGGCCTGACGGCTCTCAACTACGGCCTCGACTTCGCCCGTGGTGAATGGATCAGCGTCCTCAACGACGACGACGAGAAGACGCCCGACAACCACCAGGTCCTGCTCGACCGTGCGCTCAAGACCGAGGCAGACTTCATCTACGGCATGAGCGACACCTACAAGGGCAACCCGCCCGTCGCCACGGGGCAGCTCTACGGTTCCTACCCGATGGGCGAGTCGAGGGTCACCCAAGGCTCGTACATCTACAGGCGGTCACTGGAGTTCCGCTACCGGAGGGACTGCCTCGAGCGCGGCCAGAATGGCGATGCCGACATGTGGGAGCGCATGAGGGAGGCGGGAGTCAAGCACTCCTTCATCGATAGGGTCGTCCACCACTACTACCGGAACTTCCCGTGATCCCCGTCCTTGCCGTTCCGGTCCTCGACCGATACGACCTCCTCGTTGACATGGAGGCCAGCATCGATGCGGAGGTCAGGCGCTACTACGTCATCGACAACGGGGGACGTTACGGGCCAGAAGACCCACGCGAGTGGGCCGAGGCGGTCCATGTCTGCCGGCCTGGTTACAACCTCGGCTTCGCCGCGTCGGTTAACCTCGCCATCAAGGTCAACCTCCGGGCACCGTGGTGGTTCTTCGTCAACGACGACATCATCTTCGCCCCGGGCGACATGGACCGGCTGGCAGACGTCATGTGGGCGGCCGATGGTCCCCAAATCGCGTGGCTGGAGAACTGCGGCTTCGCGGCCTTCGCCGTGAACGATCTTGCCATCGAGACGGTCGGCTGGTTCGATGAGTCCTACCACCCGGCCTACTGCGAGGACTGCGACTGGGAGTGGAGGGCCAAGAGGATCGGCGGCGTCTCGTTCGTGGACGTCCCCGCCACCACGAGGCACCTCGCCAGCCAGACGATCAGGGACATCGGACGACGGAGGTCGAACGACCGCACCTACCCCATGAACAAGCAGTACCACTGGGAGAAGTGGGGTGGGGTCGAGCCGCGCCAGGAGGTGTTCCTGACGCCCTTCGATAAGGGTGGCGACCCGTCGATCACGATGGCCCCGAAGTTGAGCAGACTCAGGGAACTGGCTTGGTAGCCGGATCCCGGCCGGGTATCCTTGCGAGCAACCAGCTCGTCCATGTAGCGCCGGAGGATCTCTAATGGCAGTCACGATCACCGTCTTCACAGGAACCGACCTGTCGGACAACCCCCTCGCGGAGCCGAGCACCATCTACGCCAAGAAGGATGTCTGCTCGTTCGCCATCACCGGCAGCGAGCCGAACGATGTCAGCGAGTTCAACTCCGCGCTCTACCCGACAACCCCCGAGGGTCGCTTCTACCTGAGCTTCGTCGTGAACGGGGCCGAGGTGGGTCGCTCCCAGGTCTTCGGGACCACGCCGGACGGCAACTTCGCGTTCAACTCGTACATCTTCCCGGTGGCCGGGACGTACACCGTCCAGCTCTACAGCGAGAAGGATGGGGCCCTCGCCACTGCCAAGAGCATCGTCGTCTCCTGAGATGACGACACGCAAGCCTAAGACCCGCCGAGCGCGGAAGGTCGGGATCCACGACGGTACGGAGATGGAGGTTCTCCAGATCAACGAGAACCTCCCAGCCGGGGCAAAGTGCATCGGTACCATCGCCATGGTCACCCGCGACAACGTGGCGGCCCAGACGACCATCAGTTGGCTGATGGACGACCGGAGCTACCTTGCCGAGGGTGAGTTCGTCCAGCGGTACATCGTCCAGGGCAATGTCCTCGTCCACCAGCGGAACGAGTGCATCAACAAGATGGACGGTGACTGGATCCTGTTCATCGACTCCGACATGGTGTTCCAGCCCAGCGCTATCAAGACGCTCGTGGAGACCCAGGCGAAGTTCAACCTCGACATGGTGGGAGGTCTCTGCTTCCAGCGTGCAGCCCCCTACCAGCCCACCCTCTATGTGAAGGCCAAGGAAGCCGAGCACGGCTACACCTTCCTCGAGTCCTGGGACGACGACTCGGCCGTCGAGGTTGACGCATCGGGCATGGCCTTCATGCTCATCCACAAGCGCGTCTTCGACAGGATCCTCCAGCACTGGACGGGCGAGGACTTCCCGGACCTCGAGACGCGCAAGCACATGCCTCCACCGCCCTTCTTCACCTGGGGCGGCGAGTACGGAGAGGACTTCATGTTCTGCCGGCAGGCCAAGGAGGCCGGCTGCCGGGTCTTCGTGGATACCTCGGTGAAGATCGGCCACGTCGGCCAGACCATCGTCACCGAGGAACTGTTCCTGCGCGAGATCGCCTTCCGCACCGAGGAGGAGCAGAAGTTCCGCGAGTGGCAGCTCGACTCCGTCGGCTACAAGGCGATCACGAGGGAGAGGGCCAAGGAGAAGCTCGGGGTGACGTGGTGACGATGGAGATCATCGAGGGTCAGGCCGTCGAGATCCCGGCCAGCGGCCAGCCGACCGGATGGCTGGGCGACAACCAGTTCTTCCTCGTGGCCGAACCTGCAGACCGTTCGCGGGGCAACGTCGGGATCGACCTAGACCAGGGTGGCTGGGTCGAGGAGCACAAGGAGCTCATGCGCCAACCGGGAACATGGCTCCTGTACCACAAGGCATCCGGCCGCCCGATCTTCTGCGTCCTCCTCGAGGAGGGTGACCAGTTCTACTACACTGTCCGCCACGTGGGCAACCTCATGGCCGGCAACGAGGTCCAGGCCATCGGTGTCGGCAAGAAGCACGCTGACGGTAGGACCCTGAACCTGTGGCTCCTGCCCAACGGTGTCATCTGCGGCGGGGACGACGTCGAGGAGATCGCTGGCAGGATGCTGGGAGGCTAGACCGGCGTGGTAGGCTTCTAGGACAAGCAGCAGCGAGGCCCACCGGCCGCTGACGAACATAGCCGCTCCAATGCAATGGAGCGTCGAAGGGTGCCAATGCAATGGCGGCAGCCCTCTCGAACAACATGAATACGCTTGAGCCCCGGGTTTCGACCCGGGGCTTCGCTGTGCCCGGAGAACGCTGATGCCGCCGCAGGAAGTTACCTTCCCGCATCGCCGCTTCGTCCTGACCCAGACGGTCCTCGGCGTGGAGACCAACGTCATGGTTTCCACGCCGCTCGCCAACAACTACACGACGGATCAAGTCGAGCGGGTGACGGCGTTACAGGGTGCCTTCGCGGCAAAGAACGCGCAGCCGGGCGTGCTGTACCGCGTCTACTCCCCGTCCAACGGCGGCCCGCACACCGACGGCGACTGCGTGTGGCGCTCTGACATCGAGTACGGCGGGACCGGCTGATGGCCGCGCCGAGTTATGGATCGGCAGCCCCCGGCGCTACCGACGCCGGGGACGCGTGGACATACACCTGTTCCACGGGCGGCATCGTGGCTGGGTCGGTCATCATCGTCCAGATCATTCAGGACGGAACGACGGCCGGCGCCATCTCAGCCGTCGTCGGGACGAAGATCTATGACCTCGCCGGGACCAATGGCGTCTGGACCGCCGTTGCGGTCCAGACGCCCGTCGGCTCGGGCACCGCTGCGCTCCAGCACATCTACATCGGGCGCTGGGACGGCACGACGGGGAGTCCGATCATCTCCGGGGCCAACAGTACCTCCGAAGACCTGTACATCCGCGCTTATCGTTTCCAAGACGTAAGTACCGGCACCACGCTCGCCACCGTCATCGAGAACGCCACCGCCGGGGCCACGGTCAACAGTGTCGGCACCAGCAATACCGCTTCCGACACGGGCGTCCAGACGCTCGGCTCCGATCGGCTGGCTCTCAACTTCGTCGCCGTCAACGACGACAACGCCATCGCCCAGTTCAGCGGGATGTCCGGCGGGACGTGGACGGAGATAGCCGAGTACGCCGAGAGCAGCGGCACCGACGGCGCAATCCAGCTTCAGTATTGCTCGATGGCCTCGGCCGGGACCATCGACGGTGGCACGGCCTCGATCACCGACTCGGACGCATGGGGTGTCATCGGCTTCGCGCTGATCGGGACGACGGCGAGCTACACCACCCAGACCGGTTCCTTTGCGGCGAACGCCGTCATCAAGAAGACGCTCGCCTCGACCTTCACCGCGAACGCCGCGAACAAGAAGACCCTGACCGCGACCTTCTACATCGGCAACAACGACGGTACCGGTGGCGCGGTTCTAACCATTCCCATCACGACCTACACCTTCACCGACAAGAAGGCTGACGCGGTCCTGTTCGCGACGATCACGCCAGTCGGTGGCAAGAAGGCCGACGCCGTCCTGTTCAAGAACAGCGGGACGAAGACGTTCACCGCAGACGCCATCGTCAAGCGGACGATGCCGATTGCGGGAGCGACGTTCACCGCCAACGCCATCGTCAGGCGCACCTTCACCCCGACCCTCACCGTCAACGCCGTCCTGAAGCGCACCCAGAACCCGACCTCCACCGTCGACGCCATCCGCAAACGGACCTTCTACTTCGGCTCTGGACCGGATCCACGATGAGTCACCCGATCAGCGACGCCATGACCGGCATGACCCCCGCAGAGCGGGCTGCGTACAAGGCCGAGCAGTTCGCGGCGAAGCCGGCTCCGGACTCGCTGGTTGCCGGTGACCGCATGGTGGCCGTCAACGACATCACTACCGTCAACGGCATTCTCCAGTTCACGGTGGCCGTGTGGTTCGACGTGGGCGGCGGGAGTTGGCAGTTGGCCGATACCTCGGTCATCAACCCGGTGCGTGTCGTCAACCCGCCGGTCCTCGTCCCCGATTCCGGCGGTGACATCGAGCGCACATACGAAGACCCGATCACCCACGTTGTCACCAGCGCGTTCTACCGCGAGGACACCGACTCTGCCCTCATGCAGATCGCCTACGACGTAACGGAGCATCTCGTCAATCCGGGGAACGAGATGTGAGCACGCTTGTCGTCTACTCCGACCTGTCCGATGGGTATGTTCGCTCGGGTAGCGGAAACTACGATTACGAGGGCTATGACGGCACTTATGCGATTGCGCGTGCTGGAGGCGACTGGCTAGACGTATCGACGACCGGTTACTTGTCTGTTGGCCAGAGCCACGTAGTCGATTCCCACGACCAGTACGAAGTCTGGGAGTCCTATATCTCGTTCGACACGTCGAGCATCCCGTCGGGCGACAGTGTCACTGCCGCTGTTCTTCGGTTGGCGGCGGCGGGTGATTACACCGATCAGGACTTCACGATTGATGCTCGTGTTCGCGACTGGGGCACGTCGCTCACCACGGGGGATTGGGTTGCCGGGGCCGACCTCACGGGGCTGACGAAAGTTGCCCACTACGACACGGCAAGTGGCTGGGTCTGGGTAACGAACACGGGCTACGACTTCACGGATGACGCGCTGCCCGCCAACATCGTCAAGGCTGGATCAAGCCGCTATGTCCTGTCGTCGAGCCGCACGTCAGGAAACGTCATCAATGAGTTTCTGGGTGAGTGGGTCTATGCCTACCAAGGCGACTGGGTAGGCACAACCTATGACCCGAAGCTGACGATCACCTACGAAGCTGGCTTCGTCTGGGACGGCCCGGGCCCCACCCTCGATGCCTCCATCTCGAAGGCCCAGACCGGTTCCTTCTCTGCGGCGGCCGTCATCAAGAAGCCGCAGTCAGGTTCGTTTGCGGCAAGCGCGGTCATCCGCAAGACGCAGGAAACAGGAAAGACGTTTGCGGCGAATGCCGCTATCGCCACCCTGATCACAGAGGACACGTTCACCAGAACCGTCGAAAGCAATCTCAGCTCGTGGGGAACCAGCGATGACGGTTCGTTCGCTTGGCGGGTTCACCCGTATTTCGGCGGTGGAGATGGCGGCTGGAGTGTCGATGGAGCGGTAGGCGTCCAGACACTAGACAGTGGTTTTTCTAACCAGATCAGCGGTTACCCCTTGTTGCGGGCTGGCATCGTTCAGTTCGACTTCAAGACCCAGACCGGGAACCCCGTTGGGGAGATGATCCGCTTTGATCCGAACTTCTATGCCAACGGCGCTAAAAGCGACATCCTTTCGGTTCAGGGGAAGGGGTCTGGCTCATACACTATTTACAACTACTACAGTGACAGTGTCACCGTATCTGGTCTTGTTGCCGGGGACTGGGTAAGAGTTCAGGGCCACTACAGTGATGTCAATGGCACCCCCACCGTCATCAAGGCGTGGAAGGTTGGCGATGGCGAACCGATAGGCCGGGGAACGGTCAGCCTCAACGACAACGACACTGGCCCCGCGAAGGTTCCAGCGTGTGTCGTCCAGACCAATAACGACGGCACGATCTACGTTGACAACTTCAAGTGGTGGTCTTCGACCAGTTGGATCTGGCTAAGGTGGTTCTCGGCCGATGCGGTCATCGCCGCAGCGATGGTTACCCAGACCGGTTCCTTTGCGGCGGACGCCGCAATCAAGAGGACCCAGTCAGGCAGCCTGACCGCAGACGCCGCGATCAAGCGGACCCAGACCGGGACGTTCACCGCCGCCGCGACGCTGAAGAAGGCGATTGCTTCGACGTTTGCCGTAGACGCGATTCTCAAGCGGACGCAGGCTGGGACCTTCACGGCCGACGCCGTCACGAGGCTCACCCACGGTGGACCGGCCGACCCGCACTTCTTCTACCTGCATGCGTGGTTCACGATCTCGATCCAGTCGTCCTTTGCGGCGAACGCGGTCCTTCTGAAGAGCATCACCCCGACCGGACCGAAGGCCGACGCGTGGATCCAGAAGACGGTCTCCACGTCGACGACCGTCAACGCGATCCTGAAGCGCACCCAGACCGGCG
>Ga0315286_10005333_pt1 | contig 12411 bp, 7 predicted proteins | sample YL17G10_0_MG_FD_205038 | JGI IMG/M metagenome (GOLD analysis project Ga0315286, IMG submission 205038) | Sediment microbial communities from Yellowstone Lake, YNP, Wyoming, USA - YL17G10_0 | ecosystem: Environmental > Aquatic > Freshwater > Lake > Sediment | place: USA: Wyoming | collected... | reverse complement strand
GGATCCGCCTCGATCGGCTCCATCCCCTCTCGCAGGTCGACCTCAAGGGTGATCTGCTTGTTCGCCGCCTGCGGCCGGTACGACCCGACGACATCGCGGACAACGGTCTCTACCCGGACCGACTCGACGCTCAATCCCACGCCGGCCTCGATCCTCCCCAGGTCCAGCACGTTGTCGACCAGCTTGGACATCACCTCGACGCTGCTCAGTATCTTCTGGACGAACTCTCCTTGTTTGTCGCTCAGGTCTCCCACCATGGAGAGCATCGTGGCGTAGCCATGCATCAATGTGAGAGGCGCCCGCAGGTCATGGCTGACGGTCGAGACAAACTCCGACTTGAGCATGTCGATCTTCTTGTAGTGCGTGATGTCCGCCAACACGCAGACCCGACCGGGCGACGGACTTCCCCCCGAACCGATGTCCGAGACCGAGGCAAACATCACTCTGCCCCCGCCGACCATCACCTCTGCCGTCCGTGTCTCGCCTCCTGGGGAAGAGAGCAGACGGACCACATCCGCCACCGTGACCCAGTCCGCGGCGGGCTTGCCCCGGGATTCCTCGGACTCACCGCGCAGGATGACCTCCGCCGCCGGGTTAGCCAGCAGGATTCTCCCTTGTCCATCGATCACCAGGACCGCGTCCGGCGTCGCACTCAGGATCGCCCTCAGGCGCAGACGCTCTTGCTCGGCCTCAAGGTACAGGCGGGCGTTGGCCACCGACACGCCCAGCTGGGCTGCCAGGATCGAGATCAGGCCGATCTCCTCATTGGTGAAGGCGTGGGGGGCGCGGTGGCCCAGCCACAGCGCACCGACGAATTCCTCCTCGTTCCGCAGGGGCACGGCCATCAGGGCCTCGATGGGGGTTTCCAGCGCCTTGAGATCAAGAACGGCGCGCGCGCGGGAGGGATTCTCGAGGACGAATCGACCGCGCCGCCGGCAGAGCTCCAGCACCTGGCCATCGAGCGCCTTCCACTCCCCTGGATCCTCGCCCGCATGGTAAGCCTCCGGCCCGGCCCCCTGCTCCTCCTCTTTGCCGGCCAACACCAGCCGGGCCATGTCTGCAGCCGTGAGTTCTTGAACGCCTGCCAGGATCGGCGGCAGCACCTGCTGCAAGTCGAAGCTCGAGGCCACCTGCCGGCTGGCGCTCAGGAGCAAATCCATTTCGTCCAGCCGCGATTTCAAGCTGCGCCGCATCCGTTCGAAGGAAGCCGCCAAGCGCCCGATCTCGTCCTCGCCGGTGATCTCCACCCCCGGCGAAAGAGACCCCCGGGCCATGGACTCGGCCGCCGACGCCATCGCCCGTAAAGGCTGAGTCAGCCGGCGGCTCGTGAGGTAGACCGCGACGACCGCCCCCAGACCGACCGCCAGGACCACGCCTACCAAGCGGCCTGCGATCTGCATCGCCAGAGTCTGCACCTCGCGTTGGGGCATTGTGACCACGACGCGCCACGGGTACCCGTCGACCGTGTAGGCGTAGACCAGCCGGTAGGTCCCGTCCGGTGCCCGATCGGGATAGGCTCCTTCGGCGGCTCCGTCGTTGGCAACGAACGACTGTCCCAGGCGGTCCGGGTCCGAGTGGATCAGGATGATCCCCTGGTCATCAATGACAAATCCCTCACCGGGGGTGAGCCCGGCAAGCTGCCGGACAACCGGCTGCAGCACGGGATTGGCGTCCAGCGTCGTCCACCCGGCCACCACGCCCATCGTCGCTCCGCTCTCAGGGCTGGAGATTGGCCAGAGGAAAACGAGCTCGGTGCTCCTTACGGCATAGCGCGGCAACAGGACGACTTCCTGGGGCACGCCCTCCAACGCCGCTCCCATTGCGGCCTCGAACTCGAGCGGAAGATCGGCCTCGACCCAGGCCGTCGACGGCGCCAGCGTCAGGAGTTCCCGGGCCGTACCGAAGACGGCAAGCTGCCGAAAGAAAGGAACGGCCCGGATCTGGCTCTCGAGGTCAAACGACAGCAGGTCGCCAGCCTCGATAACGCTACCCAGGCGGTCTGCCAGGCCCCCGAGGAGAGAGCGACCGACCTGGGCGAAGTAGGGAATTCCATCGCCTGCCTGAGTGGCGGCCCGGACCATCTCGGCCTCGGTCAGATCCTGGGCCGCGCTGCGGGCCAGAGCCCAGTCCCCGTACACCAGGACCGTCCCGGCCACCAGGCCCAGCCCGACGATGACCACGAGCAGCCGTGCGACGAGTGATCGATTGTACGGGCCGGCCACCAGCCTCGCCGGGCGGAACCAGAGGCCGGGACCGCGCCGCCGAACGAACTCGGCGGCGATGGCGGCCGCGCCGACCTCGAGGAGGGCTGCGGCTGTGACTGCCCCCAGGCGCGAGAGTGTGTAGTCCAGGCCGTCGTAGAAGGCGCCGCCGCTGTAGGCGAAGACCTCGAGACCGCGGAAGAGGCCGAGGAGAAGTCCTCCGGCGATGCCGCTCGCCAGAGGATTGCGCAAGATCCTTCCTGGCCACTCCACGTAGTCCCTTCGGACGAGCCAGGCGACGACAACCGCAGTCAGCGCGGTTTGCATCGGTGTCAGCAGGCTGTTGGTCTCCCACCCGCCCCGCGTCAGACCGCCGACCAGCCCCACGATCAGCGCCTGCCACTCTCCCATCAATCCTGCTGCCAACATCCACGGCACGGCCCCGAGCAATGAGAACGCCGCCCCAGCCGCCTGAGCCGGCACGCCGGGTGCCGGCGGCGCGCCGGCGATTGGAAGGCGGATGAGGACAAGCTCGGAAGCCAGAGGGGAGGCCAGGACAAGAACGGCGAAGACCAGCCAGCCCCGGCCACTCCGGGTTCGCCGGGACACAGGCGGCCGGCGACGGGCGGCAAGGAGCAGCCCGAGCAGAGCAAGAGCATAGAGAGCCAGGACGAAGATGCCAAATGGGCGCTGGGGAAGCCCGAGATAGAAGGTGCCCTGGAAACCCCACAGCTCGATGGCCATGTCTGTCCTCAGTGCAAGTTCAGCACCGACGATTATAGCATCCGGGATTCGCGCCGCAAACCGCCTGCAATGGCTTCCCCCACCCGTCTGCGCCCCCAGGACTTGCGCCCGCTTGCCCCGCCCCGTCCTTTATGCTAGACTGCCTTACATTCGAGCACAATCAGACAGGGTCGGTAGATGGCCGAGAAGATCCTCGTCGTCGATGATGATCTGGACACCTTGAAGCTCGTGGGCCTGATGCTGGAGCGGCAGGGCTACGAGATCACCGTCGCCAGCAACGGCCTGCTGGGGCTGTCGAAGGCCGCCACCGAGATGCCGGACCTGATCCTGCTCGACATCATGATGCCGGACATTGACGGCTACGAGGTTACCCGCCGTCTGCGCGCCGATCCGATCCTGGCGCACATCCCGGTCATCATGTTCACCGCCAAGTCGATGGTCGATGACAAGGTGGCCGGGTTCGAGGTCGGCGTCGACGATTACCTGACCAAGCCGACCCATCCCGCCGAGCTCACCGCCCATGTCAAGGCCGTTCTCGCCCGCTCCGCCCAGGCCCGCATCCCCCCGAGTGAGAAAGCGACAACGATCGGTTTCCTGGGCGTCAAGGGCGGCGTGGGCACTTCCACCCTGACCCTCAACGTCGGCGTTTCGCTGCGCCACCTCAAACAGGACGTGATCGTCGCCGACCTCAACCCAGGATGTGGCTCGATCGGCCTCAACCTGGGCTTCGCCAATCCCCAGGGCCTTGGCCGTCTGCTCTCCCGTTCGCTGAAGGACATCCACCTGCGCTCGGTCGAGGCGGAACTCGTCAGCCACAAGACGGGCGTGCGTCTCCTCCTTGCCGCCTGTCGCCCCAAGGACAGCGACCTTGCTCAGGCGGTCCCGCAGATGGAGGCAGTGGTACGGAACTTGGCGGCCATGTGCACCACGCTGCTGCTCGATCTGGGCACCGGCATCCGGCCCTACGTCAAACCCATCCTCCAGTTCTGCGACCGGGTCCTGCTGATCGTCGAGCCCGTCCACCCCACCGACACCATTGCCCGGGCTTTGATCGAGGACCTCCAAAGCAGCGGCATCGTCCGGGGCAAGATGGCCCTCGTCCTGGTGACACGCGAGCGAACCAGCCTGCAGATCCCCTGGCGCCAGATCGAGACCGATCTGGGCCTTCCCCTGGCGGGCATCATCTCGCCCGCCCCCGAGCAGGCTCATCAGGCCTCCCAGGGAGGCACGCCGCTCGTCATCCTGTCCCCCGACAGCCTCGTGACCGACCAGATCCACAAGCTGGCGGACAACATCGCAGGCACGCTTCAACCCGTTGAAGGTTGATCCATTGGTGGACTCCAACCCGACCGCCGCCGACTTCACGCGAGCGGTCCACCTGCTCCGCGAAGCGCAGCGCACGGTGGCGTTGACGGGCGCTGGCATCTCGACCCCCTCCGGTGTCCCCGACTTCCGCTCGCCCGGAACCGGCCTGTGGGAGCGCTACGACCCGATGGAGGTTGCCTCGCTCTCCGCCTTTCGCCACCACCCTCAGCAGTTCTACGAGTGGATCCGCCCCCTGGCCAAGCACATCCTGCAGGCCGAGCCCAACCCGGCTCACCTTGCCCTCGCCCGCCTCGAGCAGGCCGGCCGGCTGGTGGGGGTGGTCACGCAGAACATCGACGATCTCCACTCCCGCGCCGGGTCGAGACAGGTGCTGGAGGTACACGGCCACCTGCGCGAGGCCACTTGCGTCCGCTGCTATCGTTCCTGCCCGTCTGGCCAGTTCATGCCAGCGTACACCGACTCGGGCGAGGTGCCGCTCTGCCCTGAGTGCGGAGGCATCCTCAAGCCCAACGCCGTCCTCTACGGCGAGCAGCTCCCCTACGACGTGGTCAGGCAGGCGCGTGAGTGGATCCTGTCGAGCGACCTCATCCTGGTCATCGGCTCATCCTTGGAGGTGGCGCCAGCCGCCACGTTCCCGGTCGAGGCCCTCAACGCCGGGGCACGCCTGATCATCCTCAACCGCGAGCCGACGTACCTCGATGAACGCGCCGAGGTCATCTTCCGACAGGACGTGGCCGAGATCCTGCCCCAACTGGTTGATGAGGCACTCCATGTCTAGAGAAGAGCCCGCCCGCCGCCCCAGCGATACCTCCGCCATCCGCAACTACCCGCGCCTTCTGCATCGGTACGCCCGGCTGCTGGAGGTCACCTCCGACCTGGCATCAACGTTGGACCTGGGCGTTCTTCTCCAGCACATCGTCGAGGCCGCCCAAGAACTCACCGAGAGCGAAGCCGCCTCCTTGCTGCTCTACGACGCCAATGCCCGGCAGCTGTACTTCGAAGCGGCCAGCAGTGTGGCCGTTGACGATCTCGGGCATCATGCCGTCTCGGCGGAGAACAGCATCGCCGGCTGGATCTTCAGCCACAACCAGTCGCTCTTGGTCGAGGATGCCCTGTCCGACCCCCGCCTTTTCCGCGAGGTCGACCTGCTGACCCAGTTCCAGACCAGGTCGGTCCTGGGCGTCCCCCTACACACCAAGGACAAGACGTTGGGGGTGATCGAGGCGGTCAACAAACGGGCCGGCGTGTTCGACGAGGAAGACACCCGCCTGCTGGAAACACTCGCCGCCCAGGCAGCCATCGCCATCGAGAACAGCCGCCTGTTCCAGCAGAGCGACGTGGTCTCCGAGATGGTCCACGAACTTCGCACTCCGCTCACGGCCCTGACGGCCGCCTCGCACCTGCTCCAGCGTCCGGACCTGCCGGAGGAACAAAGGCACAAGCTTGGCAAGACGGTTGCCGACGAAGTGCGGCGTCTCAATGGCATGGCGACCGACTTCCTGGACCTTGCCCGTCTCGAGTCTGGTCGAAGCCGCTTGGTGCGAGAGCCCGTCGATCTGGGAGGCCTGGTTCAGGAAACGCTAGAGGTGATTCGGCCGCAGGCCGAAGCCGAGGGCGTGGTGCTCGAGACTGACTTCGATCGCCTCCTGGCCCCGCTCCAGGGGGACCGCAATCGTCTCAAGCAGCTCCTGCTCAACCTGCTGACGAACGCCATCAAGTACAACCATCGGGGCGGTTTCGTGCGCATCCGGCTCTGGCGCGAAGGGGAGGATCAGGTCCTCGCCGTCAGCGACAACGGCCGCGGCATTCCTCCGGAGAGCCTGCCGCACATGTTCGAGCGATTCTATCGCGTCCCGGACCAGGAGGGACGGACCAGCGGGACCGGCCTGGGCTTGGCCATCGCCAAGCGGATCGCCGACAGCCACCGTGGCAGGCTCTCGGTCGAGAGCCAGCTGGACCAGGGGAGCACGTTCACGATCCGGCTTCCCGCCGGTCCTCCGCCCCCTCCAGAGACCCGCCCGGTCTAGCAGAGTGATGCGTAGGCGCCTGGCCCGGAGAAGAGAACCGCTCCTCTCAGGAACCCAGGCCTTTTCGTCACGCTCCTAGTCATCCTCTTCGCCCGAACTGGCGCTCCAGGGCCTCCACCGATAGATGGATCATCGTCGGCCGTCCGTGGGGACAGGTGCGGGGGGATTGGCAGCCCTCCAGATCCCGCAGCAGCTTCTCCTGCTCCAAAAGCGAGAGCACCTGGCCTGACTTGACGGCCGCCCGCTTGCACACTCTGGCAGCGAGCCGCCGCTCCAGCTCCGCCTCCAGCGGCGTCTCGTCCTCCTCGAAGTCCTCCACCACCGCCCGGACCGCGGTCTCCGGCTCCACCCCGCCGAGGATGGCGGGGATGGCCCTTACGCGGAACGCTCCGCCTCCGAAAGGCTCAACCTCAAAACCCAGCGCCCGAAGCGCCTCCAACTGCTGCTCGAGCACGTCCGATTGCCAGGGCGATAATGTGACCGTCACCGGCTCGAGCAAGCTCTGTGCCTCCAGTGGCCCGGCAGCCTTGGCGCCAAGCAAGGTTTCGTAGAGGATCCGCTCGTGCGCCGCGTGTTGGTCCACCAGGTACAGGCCGTCGGGACCTTCGGCGACCAGGTACGCGCCGCCGACCTGCCCCACCGCCCGCAGGAGGGGCACCTGCCCACCCGGCATCCCCACCTGGGCCGGAACAACCGGCTCTCCCTCCCCGGTTGACCAACCCGGCGCCGCAGCCCAATCGGGGCTGATCAACCGGGACGCCGCCTCCCAGGGCGACCCTCCCCAAGCACTCGGCGTCCCCAACGGCGGCGGCGCCTGGCCCAGCAGCGTCGACCGGACGACCCTTTGCAGAACTGCAAAGACTTTCTCCGGCTCCCGGAACCGCACCTCAGCCTTCGCCGGGTGCACGTTGACATCGACCTCCTCGGGAGGCACCTCCAACAGGACCACGGCCAGCGGAAAACGGCCCACCATCAACAGTCCCTGGTAGGCCTGGGTCACGGCCGCTGCCAGGCTGGCATCTTGGACCCAACGGCCGTTGACGAAGAAGGTCAGCTCCCGACGGTTGGATCGCTGAACGGAGGGAGGGCTGACGAAGCCACTCACCCCGATGGCGGTTGCACTCCCTTCCGGGAGCCCAACCATCTGCCGGGCCACATCGAGCCCAAAGACAGCGGCCAGCGTCTCGCGCCGGTCGCCGCTTCCCGAGGATTGGAAGGCTACCCTGCCCTCCTGCTCAAGCCTGAACCGCACGTTGGGATAGGCGAGCGCATAGCGGGTCACCAAAGCCTCGATCCGCCGCCGCTCCGTGGTCTCGGACTTGAGGAACTTCTGGCGGGCGGGAAGGTTGTAGAACAGGTCCCGCACCCGGACGACGGTGCCCTGCGGGGCGCCCACCGGCTGGGGAGGCGAGGCCTTGCCACCCTCCACGGTTAGCCTCGTCCCGCTCGCCTCTCTCGCAACGCGGGTGACCAGCTCGAAACGGGCGACGGCGGCCATTGAGGAGAGCGCCTCGCCCCGAAAACCTAGAGTGCGGATGGCGAACAGATCCTCGGCCACCTCGAGTTTCGAGGTCGCGTAGCGTGCGATCGCCAGGGGAACCTCAGCCAAAGGGATGCCGCAGCCATCGTCGGCAACCTGGATCAACCCACGGCCCCCGCGTTCGACCACCGTCTCGATTGTCCCCGCCTGCGCGTCCAGAGAGTTCTCGATCAGCTCCTTGACGACAGAGACGGGACGCTCGATCACCTCCCCGGCGGCAATGGCCGAGGCCACCTCTTCCGACAGCACCCGAATCGGCACGGTCACCTCCAGGAACAAGCGGATTATAACCCTGGCATGCTCGATGACCCTCGCCTGCCCGAGGGCAGCGAGACAGGTCCCGGCGCCCGCATCCCGGTAACAGATGACTGAGAAAAGGGTGGGACATCCATGGAGGCGTGGGCAGAGCCCACACCCCCATGGATGTCCCACCCCACTCCGCGCGAGGGCTTTTTCGACTCCCTCGACCTGCAGTGAATGGGTTCAGAGCCATGGGAGACGGCCCGAGTTACCACAGGGGACCTGGCAGCCCGTCTCAACGCGGCTTCGAACCCCCACCCGCGCGAAGCCCCCCTTCGCGGCGCACTCCGCAGCGGAGCGGAGGAGCCCCCTGCATGGGAACGCCTGCTGACTGCGAGAGGAATCGCAGGGCCCCTCGGCTGCGCCCCGCGCACATGGTCCCGAGCTCTTGTCGGGAGCGTCCCTCTGGGGTCGGGGGGCCTAGCGCGGAGGGGGGTAAGGCTTGAAGTACCCTGTGCTGCCGTAGGGGGCGTGGCGGGCATCCTCCGCTTGTCTCATATGTCCCGAACCCATACATGCCGTTGACACTCATCCGTGCGCCGTCTATACTGCCGGAGACCAACGGCAACCATCCCGCTGCACGCAGGACAACAATCCGTGAGGCTCCACCGAACGATCTTCCTCGACCTGGACGACACCCTCTATCCAAGCTCAAGCGGCGTGTGGGACGCCATCGGCCTGAGGATCAACGCCTACATTGAGGAGCGCCTCGGCATCCCCTCCGACCGGGTAGCCGCCCTGCGCGACGAGTACTTCCGCTCCTACGGGACCACCCTCAACGGCCTGGTGGCCAATTACCACATCGACCCGGGGGACTACCTCTCCTTTGTCCACGACCTGCCTCTGGAGGACAGACTCCGGCCGGATCCGGATCTCCGTCGCATGCTCGAAGCTCTGCCCCAGAAGCGGGTGATTCTGACCAACGCCAGCCGGCAACACGCCGAGCGAGTCCTCGATCTCCTGGGCGTCCGGCACACCATCGACCAGGTGATCGACATCCTCGCCCTGGGGCTCACCAACAAGCCCAACCCAGAGGCCTTTCGGCGCGCCCAGGTACTGGCGGAGGAGCCGGAGGCGGCGGCGTGTGTGGTGGTGGACGATTCGCTTCGCAACCTCCTGGCCGCTGCCGGGCTTGGCATGACAACCGTGCTCGTCGGCCAGGACAGCGCCGAGGCCCCGATCGACTACCGCATCTCTCGCATCGTCGAACTGGCACAGGCAATCCCGGGGCTGATGATCCCTCCGCCTCGGAGGAGCGGCCATGCCGGGTAGTGCGCCGTCGGGCCAGGGGCACCGTCTCGTGGGCCGGTCTTGGGGTCGGCTATGACTTCTGACAAGCGCCTCTCCCTCCAGGAGGCCGCACAGCTGGTGGCCGCTGAGGGCTGCCGGGTCGCGCTGGGCGGGGTCACCCTCTACCGCCGGCCGATGGCCTTCGCCCTCGCTCTCGTCGGCCGTCACGCCAGGGAAAGCACCCCCAGGAGCCTGACCCTCCTCTCTTTCACCGGCGGCCCCGAGAGCGACGTCCTCGTCGGTGCCGGTATGGTGGCCCGCGTCCGCTCCTGCTACTTCGGGCTGGAAGCCTTCGGCCTCGCCCCGCACTTCACCGCCGCCGCAGGTCAGGGCCAGATTGAGATCGTCGAGGAGACCGAGGCCAGCCTCGCCTTCGGACTCCGGGCGACGCTGGCTGGGGTCGGTTTCATGCCCTCCACCGCCTGGCTGGGGACCGACCTGCCTCGGCTGCGCCCGGACGTCAAGACGGTCGTCGATCCCTACTCCGGGGAGGAGTTGACGGCGTTCCCGGCCATCGAATGCGACGTGGCTGTGATCCATGCCCTCGAGGCCGACCCGGACGGCAACGCCAGCATCGGCGGAAACTGGGGTGTGGACCTGGAGTTGGCGCTCGTCGCCGACACGGTTGTCGTGACCGCGGAGAAGATCGTCCCGCGGCTGGACCGCGCCGACATCCTCGGCCCCGCGGTCCGAGGCGTGGTCGAAGCTCCCGGCGGCGCCTGGCCCACCTCCTGCCACCCTCTCTATCCCTTCGACGGCCTGGCGGTTCTGGACTACATGGAAGCAGTCGGCACGGACGCCTATCCCCAACTCCTGGCGGCGTGGGGACGACGGCACGGCCTCGATCTCTAGGAGCGTGATGAAAAGCCTTGGTGCCTGAGAGGAACGTTTCGCTTCTCCGGGCAAGGGGCCTTTTCATCACCCTGCTGGTGTCCCGTTCCGGAAGTTCGATGAGGAAGTCCTTCGCACTCTGCGAGGCCTTCGGCCTCACCCCCTTCCGCGCGAAGCCCCCCGAGGCGCAGCCGAGGGGCCCTCTCCGCCGGGACTGGACGACCAGGCCGCCGACACAGCCGTCAGCGGCGGAGAGGCCCTCCGCTCCCTGCACTGCGCTGCGCGCAGCGCGGTGCAAGTGTCGCTACGGGCGGCTGCGCGAGGGTCAGGGGTGGGGGTGGAGGACGACCACGGCCGTTCGGCATGCTCCCGTGGCGCGGCCGTGAAGCTGCACGTCGAGATCACCAGCCGCAGTTAGTCGGCGAACTTATGACGCGCAACACCAGGAACGGAACGTATCTGCCCTGCCCCCTGGCTGAAGTCTCGACTCCCCATCAGGACTTGAGGCCATTGCCAGTGCCCGGAGTCGAGGCTCTAGCCGGTCTTCTCCGCCTGCCTCCCGGCCGAAGCCTCGGCTCCTCGATCGGGAGGCGAGGCCCCACCCGGTCACGCCCCCATCCCTCTCATCCGGACCTCACTCATCTGATTCTTATGCAACTGTGATATCGTTGCGTGCTGTGGCGGCGGATCCTGAGATACCGGGTTCAGAAGGCCTCCAGGTCCGCCCAAGGTCCAGGAGAATTCGAATGTCGTCTAAGATCGTCAAGGTTCTGCTCGGCGCGGTGACTGGCTTCCTGGTCGCCGGCGTCCTCTTCTCCTCCGGGCTGGCTGTTGGGCTGGCGCTTCCGCAGCTAGACGGCCGGCAGGGGCTCCTCGCCTCACCTGACCAGATCGCCGTCGAGACGCAGGCCCCCAATCAGGATGTCGCGGCGCTCTTCGCGCCGTTCTGGCAGGCCTGGGACATCGTCCACCGCGAGTACGTCGACCAGCCCGTGGACGATACGCTGCTGGTGCAGGGCGCCATCCGGGGGATGATCGACGGCCTGGGCGACGCTCAGTCATCCTACATGAACCCGGATGAATACCGCCAGGCCAGCATGCCGATGGAAGGCTCCTATGAGGGAATCGGCGCCTGGGTCGACTCCGAGGCCGAGTACCTGACCATCATCTCGCCCATGCCGGGCTCGCCGGCAGAGCAGGCCGGGCTCCAGCCGGGCGACCTGATCATCGCCGTTGACGGCGAGGACATGACGGGCATCGACCCCTCCCTGGTCGTGCGCAGGGTGATGGGGCCGGCGGGATCGACGGTCCACCTCACAATCCACCGGGAGGGTCAGGGCGATCCGCTGGAGGCCGACCTCGTCCGTGCCCGCATTGAGATCCCCTCGATGGAGAGCGAGGTCCGGGACGACGGCATCGCCTATGTCCGCCTGCTGACGTTCGGCTCCCAGACGACTCACGATCTGCGCCGGGCCCTGCAGGAGCTGCTGGTCCAGAGCCCGCAAGGCCTGATTCTCGACCTGAGGGGCAACGGAGGCGGCCTGCTCTCGACCGCCCTCGAGGTGGCTTCGGAGTTCATCCCCGAGGGCACGATCATGATCGAGCGCTACGGCGATGGAACCGAGGAGACCTACACCGCCGATCCGGGCGGATTGGCAACCGACATTCCGCTGGTCGTCTTGATCGACGGCGGCTCAGCCTCGGCCTCGGAGATCGTCGCCGGGGCCATCCAGGATCGCGGCCGGGGCTTGCTCGTGGGCGAGACCTCCTTCGGCAAGGGCTCGGTCCAGAACTGGATCCCGCTTGGCTCGGACGGGGCCGTGCGGGTGACCGTCGCCCGCTGGCTGACGCCGAACGGCCGCCAGATCGACCACATGGGGCTTACGCCCGATGTCGAGGTGATGATGACACGGGCAGACATCGAGGCGGGCCGCGATCCGCAGCTCACCCAAGCCGTCGAGCTGCTGCTTCATCCGGCTGGCCAATAGAGCCAGCCAAGGAAAGGAGGGTAAGGCGATGTTCTTCTGGGATCGAACCTACATGCTGTTCATGCTGCCCGGGTTCGCCCTGGTGATGCTGGCCCAGCTGTGGGTCAGCTCCACCTACCGCCGCTGGAGCCAGGTTCGGAGCAGCTACGGATTGAGCGGCGCGG
>Ga0315286_10005332_pt1 | contig 12412 bp, 8 predicted proteins | sample YL17G10_0_MG_FD_205038 | JGI IMG/M metagenome (GOLD analysis project Ga0315286, IMG submission 205038) | Sediment microbial communities from Yellowstone Lake, YNP, Wyoming, USA - YL17G10_0 | ecosystem: Environmental > Aquatic > Freshwater > Lake > Sediment | place: USA: Wyoming | collected... | reverse complement strand
CCCTTCACCGCACATCTGATCGGCCGGGATCTCCACCGCCGCACCGGATGCCCCTGGGTCGCCGACTACCGTGATCCGTGGACCACCGCGACGTTCTACCCGGCACGCCCGCGCTGCGCGCGTCGGATCGACGAGCGCTACGAGTCGAGCTGCGTCCACGCCGCCACGCGCACGCTCGTGGTCGGCGAGGAAATGGCGCGGGAGTTCCGCCGGCGCCATGCCGACGTGGATCCCGCGCGCTTCGTCGTGTTGCCCAACGGGTTCGATCCGGCCGACTTCGCGGACGTGCCGCACGCGCCCCCGCGCGAATTCCGGATCACCCACGCCGGCTCCCTCTTTCGGGGACGCGCGCCGGAGGCGTTCCTCGCCGCGATCGTCGATCTGATGCGGGAGCACCCGGGTTTCGCCGGCCGCGTGCGGCTCTGCTTCGCGGGACGGCTCGACGCGGAGATCCGCGCGCGTCTGACGCGGCCGCCCCTGGACCGGGTGACCGAGTTGCCCGGCTACCTTCCCCATCGCGAGAGCGTCGCGTTGCTGCGCCGGAGCCGGCTTCTGCTGCTGGCGATCGGCACCGATGCGCAGGCGCGCAGCATGGTCACCGGGAAGATCTACGAATACCTCGCTTCGGGCGTTCCGATCCTCGCGCTCGCGCCACCGGACGGGGACGCGGCGCGGCTCATCGCTTCGACCGGCACGGGCTGGGTGTTCGGACCGGAGGATCATGCCGGTGTTCTGGCGCACCTCCGGAGCCTGTGGGATCAAGAACACGAACGGGAGGACGATCCCTCGGCCGTGACCGCCCCGCGGCAGTTCGGCTGCGTGCGGAACGAGGAGGAGATCCGGCGCTACTCACGCCGCGAGCAGGCGCACCGTCTGGCGGAAATCCTTCAGGCCGCCTGCGACGGGGCGGCCACGCCCTGAGCCGGGTGCCACGAGGCCCCGGGCCTTTCTAGTCGGGCACTCCGACCGACACCGCGGCCGCGCCGGCCACCTGCTCCTCGAGGGCGACCGCCGGCGGACGGCAGGCCGGCAACTCCATCTCATCCGCCGACTCGATCTGACCCGCCAGCCGGGCGTCCATGAATTGCGTGAAGGGCCGGATGTGCAGATAGAGGGCGGCGAGGGAGACGACGGTCCGGATCGCCCGCGGGTTGCGAACCAGGCAACTCGCCAGCACCCGCCAGTAGGGGTACCGGGCCTGGCGATCGATGAGGCCGATCTGGCCGCTGATCCGGGCGAAGGCGCGGAGATCGCGCCAGATGGAACGCAGCGAATGGCGGCGCGGATCGCGCCGCAGATCGAGCGCCTCGGACGCGCGTCGCACGCGGCCGAAGAAGGCGGATGGCTCATAGATCCGCCGCAGAATGGTCCGGTAGTCGTCGAGGATCTCCCGCCGCGGCCGGAGCGTTCGGAAGTTCAGCCCGGTCGTGCACTGATCGCCGTCGCTGTCGGTCGCCACGCGGTCGGAGTCGACGTGCAGCCGGCCCTCAGCCGCCAATCGGCGCGAGAGCTGGGTGTTCGGCAGCGCGTAGAGCAGACCCACCATGCAGACCGGGATCGCCGCCTCCTCGATACAGTCGATCATCGCCTGCGCCACGGAATCGGCCTCGGCATCGAAGCCGACGATGAAACCCGCGTTCACGAACATGCCGGCACGGTTGATCCGGCGGATGCTCGCGGCGATGTCCCGTCCCGCGTTCTGCAACTTGCGGGTGCGGATCAGAGTCGCCGGATCCGGGGTCTCGATCCCGAGGAAGAGGGCGAAGAAGCCCGCCTCCCGGAGCGCCTTGAGCAGTTCGTCGTCGTCGGCCAGGTTGAGGCTCGCCTCGCTGGAGAATTCGAAGGGGTGCCCGCGGCGGCGGAGCCAGTCACCCAGCTCGGCCAGGAGGACGCGAACCGCCTTGCGGTTCCCGATCAGGTTATCGTCGACGAAGTCGACGTGCCCGCGGTAGCCCAGGGCGTGCAGGGCATCCAGCTCGCCCAGCATCTGGGCCGGCGTCTTGCAGCGGCATACGCGCCCGTTGAGCTCGATCACATTGCAGAACTCACACTGGAACGGACACCCGCGGGAGAACTGGACCCCGACATGCATGTAATCGCCCAGCCGGAGCAGGTCGAAGCGCGGTACCGGCGACCGCGTGAGATCGGGGAAGATCCGGGCGGTGATATCACCGCGGGTCGCGCCGGCGGACCATGCGGCGACAAACTCCCCCATGATCTCCTCGGCCTCCCCCAGCATGCGGAAGTCGGCCTCGGCATAGACCGCGGGGCTGCAGGTCACGTCCGGCCCGCCCATCAATACCGGTTTCCGGTGTCCGTGAGCCAGGGCGATGATGCGCTTCGCATCCCGCTGTTGCGACAGCATGCCGCCGACCATGACCAGGTCGGCCCACTGCAAGTGATCCTCGCCCAGCGGCTCCACGTTCCGATCGACCAGGCGGACGACCCACTCCTGGGGCAGCAGCGCCGCCACGGTGATCAGACCCAAGGGCGCCGCAACGTAACGGGCGCCGACGGCCCGGCAGGTCTCGCGGTAGTTCCAGAAGGACTCCGCGCCGAAGCGCGGGTTGACCAGTAGAACCTTCGGATTCAGCGGTCGTCGCACGGGTGCCCTTTTCTCAGGGCCCCATCATCCGCACTCTCGCACGCCGATAGGGTCCATTCGACGGGTCCGATTCGCATCCCCGTCGCCGACGTCAGCACGATGTGGAACGGGGGGAAGGTCCGTTGCCGAGACCTTCCCCCCGGGCGTCTCTCTACCAGCGCCCGCCGCCTCTGGACCCGCCACCGGGGCGATTCTCGCGCGGCTGGGCCAGGTTGACCTTCAGGTTGCGACCCTTGAAGTCCCGCCCGTCGAGACCCTGGATCGCCTTCTGCGCGTCCTCGGCCTGGGCCATCTCCACGAAGCCGAACCCACGCGGCCGGCCCGTCTCCCGGTCGGTGATCACCTTGGCTGAGACGACCTCACCGTGGGAAGCGAAAAGCTCCCGGAGGTCCTGCTCATCCACGTCGAAGGGGAGATTGCCAACGTACAGCTTGCCGGACATCTTCCAATACCTCTCATCCTCTGGCGACGCTCCACCGCACCGAGCGCCTGCCTGTCCACGACCTACCGACCCGAGAACATCCTCAGTGGGCACCGGCGGAGGCGCTGGATTCCCGTTCTCTCTTCTGCCGCTGGAGGCACCGATGGTGATCCGGCGATGGGGAGAAAGGCGGCCAATTCAGCAGGATCCTGACCTGGCAATCCCAGAGTGCGGACTGGAATAGGCTGGCAGAGAATCACCCTCCAAGCCTTGAACTCAGGTACCCCGTCATCCCGACTCGGAGCCGCACCATGCGGCCCCACGCGAGAACCTGCCGATAGGATCGACCCGCCCGCCGGAGATGTCCAGAAAAATCGCCCCCCCCACGGGAGGTTTCTTGCCACTGATCCCACAACCCATGACCTCCTAAATAGTTACACAATGAGAGCAGATTCTCATCCGGCGTCCCTATCCCGACCGCCACCGCGAGGCGGGCGACTCCGCCAAGCGCGTCGCATGCGATGCTTGTGCGTCCCCGCCGGCGGGCCTACACTCGCTCGTTTCCCGATCCGGGTCGCGATTGCGCCCGACACCGGCGACCTGGGGCGCAGAGGCGGGAGGAGACGTGTCCGAGCAGATGGGTTTCGCCCTGATCGGCTGCGGCAAGATCAGCCGCAAGCACTTCCACGTGCTCGACCGGCTTCCCGGCGCGAGACTGGTCGCCGTCCACGACTCCTCGCCTGAGCGGGCCGAGGCGCTGGCCGCCCAAGCCACCGGCGCCCGCGTCGCCCGCACCCTCGACGAGGCGCTCGCGACCCCGGGCGTGGATGCCGTTACCATCTGCACGCCGAGCGGGTCCCACGCCGATCTCGCGATCCGCGCCGCTCGGGCGGGAAAGCACGTGATCGTCGAGAAACCCCTGGCCCTCACCCTCGAGCAGGCGGACCGGACGATCGACGCCTGCGATCGCGCCGGGGTGAAGCTCTTCGTCGTCAAGCAGAACCGCTGGAACCGACCGGTCCAGGCGGCCCGCCGGGCGCTCGAATCCGGGCGCCTGGGCACGATCTTCATGGGCGGCGCGCGAGTCCTCTGGCGGCGCGATCAGGCCTACTATGACGCCGAGCCGTGGCGCGGCACCTGGGCGCAGGACGGCGGCGTCTGCACGAACCAGGCGAGCCACCATATCGATCTGCTTCTCTGGTTCATGGGGGACCCGGTTAGCGTCTTCGCCACCGGCACGCGCGTGATGCACCGCATAGAGACCGAGGACACGGCGACGGTGCTGCTCAAGTTCCGCCATGGCGCGGCGGCGACAGTGCAGGCGACGACCTGCGTTCAACCCCGCGATCTGGAGGGCTCGATCGCCCTTTTCGGTACCGGGGGCTCGGTCGAGATCGGCGGCTTCGCCGCGGACCAGCTCCGCACCTGGGCTTTCGATCCCGAAACGCCCGAGGATGAGGTCGTCCGGCGGGAATGGAGTGCGAATCCGAAGGAGTTCGCATACAACCATGGGGAGTTCTATCGCGACGCGGTGGAAACGATCCGCAGCGGCCGGCGGGCGCTCATCGACGGTTTCGAGGGGCGCCGCAGCCTGGAAGTGATCCACGCGATCTACGAGTCGATGGAGACGGGTCGCGAGGTGGTGCTGCGTTTCGAGCCGCACAAGTGTCGTCTGGGCATCGGAGGAGAGGGCCAGGCATGAACATTCCGCAGATCGACCTGAAGGCGCAGTACCGCGCGATCAAGCCCGAGATCGACCGGGCGATCGCCGAGATTCTGGAGAACACGTCTTTCATCGGCGGCCCGCCGGTCGCCGATTTCGAGAAGGCGTTTGCCCGTTACTGCGAGGCGAACCACTGCGTGGGCGCCGCCTCCGGCACCGCGGCGCTGCATCTCGCGCTCTGTCTCGCCGGCGTCGGTCCGGGCGACGAGATCGTCACCGTCTCCCAGACCTTCATCGCCACCGCCGAGGTCGCCCGCATGTGCGGGGCTTCGGTCCGGATGGTCGACATCGACCCGAGAACCTACTGCATGGATCCGGAGGCGCTGCGCGCCGCGATCACGCCACGCACCAAGGCGATCGTCCCGGTCCATCTCTACGGTCAGACCGCGGAGATGGACCCGATCCTCGAGATCGGAAGCCAGCACGGCATCGTGGTGATCGAGGACTCGGCGCAGGCGCACGGCGCGCGGTATCGCGGGCGCCGGGCGGGGAGCCTCGCCCCGATCGCGACCTTCTCCTTCTACCCGGGCAAGAATCTGGGCGCCTACGGCGACGCGGGGGCGCTCACCCTCGCCGACGCCGGGGCGGCGGATCTCGCCGCGCGGCTGGCGAACCACGGCCGGGCGGAGAAGTACCAGCACCTGATGGAAGGCTACAACTACCGCCTGGACGCGATCCAAGCCGCGGTGCTGAGCGTCAAGCTGCGGCACCTGGACGAGTGGAATCGCAAGCGCCGCGAGATCGCCGCGCGCTACGACGCCCTCTTCGCCGAGGTTCCCGAGGTGACCCGTCCCTGGGCGCCGCCGCACGTGGAGCACGTCTATCACCTCTATGTGATTCTCGTGCCGGAGCGCGACCGCATCGCCGATCACCTGCGGGCGAACGGGGTGATGGTGCAGCTCCACTACCCGATCCCGCTCCACCTGCAGCCGGCCTACGCCCATCTGGGAATGAAGCCCGGCTCGCTCCCGGTGACCGAGCGGATCGCCAACGGCTGCATCTCGATGCCGACCTTCGCCGAAATGACCGAGGAGCAGGTCCGCTACACGGTCGAAACGGTCAAGGGGGCGCTGGTCGCCTCCGCGCGCTGAGGCCCGATGACCGCCGGGCGGGTGCGGCGCTTCGACGGCGATGCGGAAGCGCCGCCCCTCCCGGGCCGCGGTCCGCGCGTCGTCCTGGACAACATCCGCAGCGCGTTCAACGTCGGTTCGATCTTCCGAACCTGCGACGCGGCCGGGGTCGAGCACCTGCACCTGTGCGGGATCAGCGCCTGCCCACCCAATCCACAGGTGGCGAAGACCGCCCTCGGCGCGGAACGCAGTGTCCCCTGGAGTCACCAGATCGACGCGCGTGAGCTGCTCGAGGGGCTCCGGCGCGAGGGGTTTGCGCTCTTCGCGGTCGAGCGGACGGACCGCAGCCTACCCTACACCGACGTCCCCTACCCCGAACGCTGCGCCCTGGTCTTCGGCCATGAAGTCGCCGGGGTCGCGCGGCCTCTGCTGGAGATGGCGGACCAAGTGATCGAGATCCCGATGCTGGGACAGAAGAACTCGCTGAACGTAGCCACCAGTGTAGGGGTCGTGCTCTTCGAACTCGTGCGTCGCCGTCGCGCGACGCAGGGGTGACCCGAGCGCGATCACCCCTGCCGAGACGCAGCGCTAGCGATCGTCGCCCTCACCTTCCGCGAGATCGTCGTCATCGAGGTCGTCGTCATCGAAGTCGTCGTCGTCGAGATCGTCGTCATCGAGATCGTCGTCATCGAGATCGTCGTCATCGAGATCGTCGTCGTCCAGGTCCTCGTCGTCGACCTCGAGCTCGTCCTCGTCGGGCTCGTCCCCATAGCGATCGACATCGTAGATCCCGTAGCCGTCCCGGAGATCGAATGCAACCTCGTGCGTCTCGCGCATCGCCTTCCTCCCAGGGAGATCCCCGCCACGCGGGCTGCCTCGCCCGTTCTGTCAGACCCCTTCGCGATGAAACAATGGCCGGGCGTCTGCCCGAGCAGCCGGGATCTAATCGCGGCCGGTCCGAAGCTGTCAAACAGAAAAACTGGCCCGCCTTGCGCCCTGCACCGCCGCATCCCTACAATCTCCCAGGGAACTGCGCGCGCGCCGGGCGCGGGTCGTTCCCCGGCGGCGATGGGACCCACGAGGACCACCATGCGCAGACCCGAACTCAGAAACCGGAACCCGGAAACGGCTTCGGTCGAGCCCCGTCACCTCCGCCGCGCATTCCTGGCGCTCCTGCTCCTGGGACTCGCCAGCGCGCCGGCACCGGCGCTCGACGACCCGAGCCTGCGGGCGGTGCTCTTTCAGCGCGCCCGCGCGGAGACCCTGGGCGTGCCCCTGGTACTGCTCTGCCACGAAACTCGCTGCGAGATGCAGGGCAATGGCCGGCGGGTCATCGGCGAGGACTGGGTCTGGTATGTCCACGATCCGGAATCGCCGCTCTGCGACCAGGTCCGGCATCCACGGCTGCTGCTCGAGAGCGCCGCCGAGACCTTCGGGCTGAACCACTGTCGTATCTTCCGCGATCGCGACACGCTCCGCGCGGAAAAAGGCGCGTGGAACCTCGCGATGCCGGAGGGCTGGCCCTGCGCCGATGCCGGCTCCTGGGTCGAGGCGGCCGGGACGCTCCCGCCGCTCCGGCACGGCGACGTGGTGCAGATCTCCTACATCATCCACAATCGCTGGGATCCGGGGCGTCTCCCGGAGGACTGGCAACTCCTGCCGCTGACGCACCCCGGCATCCCGACGTTCGACCGCTCGATCCTGGTGCCCTACTACATCGGGGTCGACGGCCGCGTGAAGGTGATCGGCGACTCAACCCGGCTGATCGAGCATTGGGGGGAAATCAGTCCGCTGATCGAGATGCACACCGGCAATCTTCCGGCGGGGCCGGAGGACCCGACGGCGCCCGGCGCGCCCCGGCTGCTTTTCACCTCCAGCCCGGATTGGGGAGCAATCGTCACCTCGCTGGGTTCGAGCTACCGTTCGACCATCGAGGCGCTGGAGCAGGCGTTCGCGACGAAGGGCGATTCGCTGGTGCCGGTCTTCCCCCTGACGCGCGCGCGCTTGGCCGACGTGCTCGAACGGATTGAGCTCGACTGGCCGCGCATTCCGCGCTCCCTCACCGCCGGTGGCTATTTCCCTCAGAGTCTGCCGAATCTCGCCCGGGCCGCCTGCGCGGATCGGCTCGACCGCGCCCTGCTGGTCGCGGGACTGGCCGGTGCCGCCCGGCTCAAGGTGAACGTCTATCTCGCGCGAGGCCCGCACGCCGAGCCGTTCCTTCCCGGCTTCCCCATACCCCAGCAGTTCGACCGCGTGCTGCTGCGGGTGCTCGTAGCGGAGGAAGACCGCCATCTGCTCCTGGATCCATGGGAACCGACGCTGGAGGCGGCGACCGGCGCCGTGCCGCCGGGTACCCTGCTCCTCGACCTGCTCGGCCCGAAGCCGGGATTCCTGGAGGTGAGCGATGACGGATCGCTGCGGCCGCGATCGTTCGAGCCCTGATGTCGCCGCCGCCGCCGGACCGGCGCGAATCTCGCGGCGGCAGGCGCTGGGCTGGATGGCGCTGGGGGCGTTGGGGCTGCACGGCGCCCTGACGCCGCGCGCCGCGGGCGAAGCGCCGGCGAAGGAGCTGGCGCTGGTTCGCGGCGGAGAACCCGGCGTGCTGACGCGACGCGCCGTGGAGGCGCTGGGCGGCATGACGCGTTTCGTGCCGCGCGGCGCAACCGTGGTCATCAAGCCCAACATCGGCTGGGACCGCCCGCCGGAGTTGGGGGCCAACACGCATCCCGAGGTCGTCGCGACCCTGGTCACCCTCGCGCTCGAGGCGGGCGCGAAGCGGGTGCGCGTCATGGACCACACCTGCAACGACGCGCGCCGCTGCTACGCGCGCAGCGGCATCGAGGCGGCGGCGCGCGCCGCCGGCGCCGAGGTGATCCACCTGCTGGACGGCCGCGGGACCGAGATGAAGATCGGCGGCGAGCGACTCGCGACCTGGCCGGTCCATCGCGAGGTGGTCGAGGCGGACGTGCGGATCAACGTGCCGGTCGCCAAGCACCACTCGCTCTGCGCGGCCAGCCTGGGGATGAAGAACTGGCTGGGCGCGATCGACGGGCGCCGCAACCAGCTCCATCAGGACATCGCGCTCGCCAGCGTCGATCTGGCCGCGTTCTTCCGGCCGGCCCTCACCGTGCTCGATGCCACGCGGCTGTTGCGCAACAACGGCCCGCAGGGGGGCAACCCGGAGGACGTCGAGCAACCGCGCACGATGATGGCGGGGGTCGATCCGGTCGCCATCGAAGCCTTCGGGGCACACCTGCTCGGTCTGTCGGCCGCGGCGCTCCCCCAGATCGCGCGCGCGGTCGAGCGGGGCATGGGCTCTGCGTCCTGGGAGCGTCCCGGATTGGCCACGATCGATCTCGAGAGCTGATCCCTACGCGTCATTCTCCCGACGGCCCGGTCTCCCGCCGGTCCGCGGGCGGCGGCAGCGGGGCTCGCCGCGGTCCGTGGAAGTTCAGCTCGAACGCTTGATGCCCCGGCCGGCAGGGATCCTGATCGAGACCCACTCCCAGCGCATCACGGACACCGGACGTGAGCCGCAGGCGGTACTCCCCCGGCCCGAAGCCGTACTGGGGATGGATGAGCAGCCGGCGTCCCCCGTCCCGCAGCAGCGTGCCGAATGCGACGGGCTCCGGATCGCCGAGGCGCTTGAATTCGATGCCTTCCTCCAGGCCCGCCGGAACCGCCGCGCGGGCCAGGATGACGCGCAACGTGTCCGCCATCCCGACCGAATCGTCGGATGCTGGCCAGGCGTCGAGCACCTGAAAGGCGCAGAAGGCGACCCCCGCGGTATCGGCGCGCGTCACCCCGTAGGCGTCCCCGAGACGCAAGATCACGCGATGCGATTCATCACAGCCGCCGGCGCCGTTTTCGTCGGCCGCGCCGTCGCCGTCATTGTCGACCGCATCGCAGCCCGCCAGATCCTGGCAGCCGTAGTCGTGCGTTGCCATCAGGCCCGAGGGCGCCTCCAGCGTGTCGCGGGCGCCATCGCCCCAGTCCCAGAACGCGAGTCGGAGGCTGTCATCCGTGTCCGGGGTGAAGGAAGCGCTCGCATCGAAGCGCACGCGCGTCGAGTCCCCCAACGCGCAGAGGCCGCCGGCCCAGACGACAACCGGGCGGCGCCCCACGCGGAAGGACGAGGCGAAATCCTGCGCGCCGGGCGCGTCCGGGTCCTGATCCAGCGGATGGCCCACCAGGTCGGCGACCAGATGGCTGATCAGCAGGCCGTAGGTCTCTCCCTCCGCAAACGGCGCCGCCGGAACCAGCCGGATGCGCGCGCCGGAGTCGTCGAGCGCGGGTCCCTCCCGCAGCGCGACGATTCCTCCCGACCCGGTCAGGTAGACGCTGCCGGCGTGCACCGTGCCCGGATCGACCCGTTCGGAGAGCTCCGCTTGAACGGCCGCGTCCGGCGCGGCGTGCTGCGCCCCGTCCGACGGCGTGACCTCGAGAACGCGCGGGGCCCGGGTGTCGGGCTCGGTCAGAAAGACGCCGACATACGGCTGCGCGCCGGTTTCCGCCGGGTCCTGGTCCAAGGCGTTCCCGACGCGGTCCCGCGCCAGCGTATCGACGCGCACCGCGTAGTACTGCGACGGCCGCAGCGTCTGCGTCGGCGCCAGCGTCAAGGTGTCGGCCGACGGCGCCAGCGCGAGGGTGAACGGCACCGGGTCCCCATCCTCCAGCAGGTCGACCGCGCCCGGGATCGCCAGCGAGCCGGCGGCCATCGGCTCGGAGAAGACCAAGCGCGGCTGCGCGTCGATCGGCACGTCGGAGCTCCCCGGCAACAACGCGGTGACGCGCGGCGCAAGCGTCTCCGGCTGCGTGGTGAAGAACGAGGCGAAGGGCTGGCGTTCCGGCAGGTTCGGATCCTGGTCCAGACCGTTGCCCCAGACGTCCTCGATCCCCGTCCCGGCCTCCACGCGGTAGACGGTCGAGAACGCGAGCGGCACGCGCGTCGAATCGACCGGGTCGATCGGGATCCAGGAGACGATCGAGTCGGCCCCGGCGAGCGTGAGAGATCCCGGGACCGGCGTCTCGCCGGAAACGATGCGCAGGTTTTCCGGCGTGATCGTCCCGGGCGCCAGCGGCTCGCTGAACACCAGGCGAACCTCGTTCCGGACTCCGACGCCGTCCGCGCCGTCCTCGGGCGTGACCGCCCCGACCCGCGGCGCGGTCCCCTCGTTCTGCGTCACGAACGTGATCGCAAAGGACTGCCGGCCCGGTGCCTGCGGATCCTGGTCGAGTCGGTTGCCGGCCCTATCGCTCGCCAGGGTGTCGATGCGCGCGGCATACGTCGAGCGCCACGCCAGCGGCGCATCGGGTGTGAAGGTCCAGACCCGCCCCGCCTGGGTGGAGGTCAGGACGCCTCCGATCGGCGTGTCCCCCTGGGTGATTGAGAGGGCGGCCGGGACCGTCGGCGAATCCATCGGCTCGCTGAAGGTAATGCGAATCGGCTGATCGATCGGTACTTCGGTGGCGCCGTCGACCGGGACAGAAGACTGGACCCAGGGCGCCAACCGCTCCGGCGCCGTGCGGAAACGGCTGGTGAAGGCCTGCAACCCCGGCAGCGACGGATCCTGGTCCAGCGCGAAGAGACCGTTGCGGCTCGCAACCGCCGTGGTGACCGTCGCCTCGTACTCGGCCGCGTAGGCGAGCGAATCGCTCGCGACCAGCCTTGCCGTCAGCGAGTCGGCCGTCACGGTCGCCGCGACCGGCTGCGGGCCTCCGGTCAGCCGCGTCAATCGGAAGCTCCCGGTCGTGACGGTCGTCGGGTCGATCGGGATCGAGAAGCCGACGCGGATCGTGTCGGTCACCGCGGCGCCGGTGTCGCCGGCGGCGGGCGCGACGAGTATCACGCGGGGGTGCAGGCTCTCCGGCGCCGTCGTGAAGAAGGCGCGGTACGGCTCGTGCCAGGGTCGCTCGGGCTGCTGATCCAGAAGGCTGCCGTCGCGCGTGGCGACCAGCGTGTCGACCCGGACGCCGTAGCGTCTCTCGCGCGTCAGGGGATCGAGTGGGGTGAGCCGCGCCACGAGGCTGTCGGCGGCGATCTCGACCGTGACCGGCACGACACTCGCGCCGCGCGTGAGCACGATGGCCGAGTTCTCGATCGATGCCGGATCGATCGGGCGCGTGAAGCGCAGGCGCACGACGCCCGGCACCGGCATGAAGGTGTCCGGTCGGGCGGGCTCGAAGGTCATGGATTGCACGGCGGGCGCGCGTTCGACGCGGAAGGCGGCCCGGAACGGCTGGAAGCCGGGCACGGCGCGGTCCTGGTCGAGCGGGACGCCCTCGAGGTCGGTAACCCCGGGACGCCCCGACAGGTCGCCGTTCACCTGCACCTGATACGTCGTCCCGGTCTGCAGCCGGCTGCTCGCGTGGAAGGCGAACCGTCGCTGCTCCGCGTCGTGACGCACGCTGCCCGGAATGCCGATCTGACCGTCCCGCAGCACGCGGAAGCTGTCGGCGGTGCGAACGCTCACGGTGTCGACCGGTTGGCTGAACTCGATTTCGATCATCGCGTCGCGCGAGACCCCCATCGCTCCCGCCGCCGGTTGGATGGCGACGACCCGCGGCCCGAGCGGCTGATCGAGGGTACGGAA
>Ga0315286_10005330_pt1 | contig 12413 bp, 12 predicted proteins | sample YL17G10_0_MG_FD_205038 | JGI IMG/M metagenome (GOLD analysis project Ga0315286, IMG submission 205038) | Sediment microbial communities from Yellowstone Lake, YNP, Wyoming, USA - YL17G10_0 | ecosystem: Environmental > Aquatic > Freshwater > Lake > Sediment | place: USA: Wyoming | collected... | reverse complement strand
GGAGAGGCTCTCACGCGGCCCCGTCGTGAGATCGCTCTCATCCTGCAGAACGCCGGCCTCCTGCCGTGGAAGACGGTGTGGCAGAACGCCAACTTGAGTCTTCTCCTCGGGAAGGAGTACCCGCGGGTGACGGCGCGGGCGGTGCTCGACGAGTTGGGGCTGGGCGAGGTGAGGAACCGGTACCCGTCCGAGCTCTCCGAGGGCATGAAGCGGCGCGTGGGCGTCGCGCGGGCGTTGTCGACATCGCCGAGTGTCATGCTCATGGACGAGCCCTTGGCCTCCCTCGACACGCTGACCAAGGAGCGAATCCAGGACCTCTTCCTGCGGTTGTGGAAGCGCCACGCGTTCGCGCTCGTCCTCGTCACGCACGACATCGAGGAGGCGGCCTTCCTCGGCCAGCGGGTGGCCGTGCTGAGCGATCGGCCGGCGAAGATCAAGGAGTTCGTGGAGAACCCGGCGATGGGCGAGCTCAATTATCGGGACACGGCCGCCTTCGCGGAGACGGCTCAGCGACTGCGAGCCGGGCTGGAGCGATGATGGCACAACAGAAGGCGAGGCGGGCGCTGGCGTACATGACGGACCGGGTGAGAGACCGGTCGTTTGCCGGCCAGGTCGCCGTCTACGTGGCGAGCCTGGCCCTCCTCTTCCTCTTCTGGGAAATCGCCAGCGTCGTCATTCTTAAGGTCAAGGGCGTGGAGTACCTTCCGACCCCGATCAAGGCCGTGACGGAGATGCACCGGCTCGGTCCCCTTCTCTTCCGCAACTTCTGGACGAGCGCGTGGCGGCTCGTGCTCGCCATCCTGATTGCGTTCTTCACCGGCTACCCCCTCGGGTTGCTCATCGGCCACGAGCGCTGGCTCGATCGGCTGATCTCGCCGATGATTTACATCGTCTACCCCATCCCGCAGGTGGCCTTCATCCTGCTCCTCTTCCTCGTGTTCGGCATCGGGAACCCGGTGAAAGTGGCCATCGTCGCGCTGGCCCTCTTCTTCCAGCTTCTCGTGAGTGCACGCGGCGCAGCGAAGCAGATTGACCCGGAGCACGTCACGAGCGTTCTCTCCGCGGGCGCGTCACGATTCCAAGTGTACTGGCACGTCGTCATCCCCGAGACCCTGCCCTCCATCCTGACGAGCCTCCGCGTCAGCGTCGGCCTAGGCATGGCGTTCCTCTACATCGCCGAGATCAGCGGCTCCGTCTCGCCGGGACGAGGGGGGTTGGGGGCGTTCATCAAGGCGTCGAGCTTCAACATGACCCAGCAGGCGGCGGGGATCATGGCGATGGCGCTCTTGGGGCTCCTTCTCTACGTGATCATCGACGTGATCGAACGCGTCGCCTGCCGCTGGCGGTACACGGCGCGCCGCTCGTCGTGATACGGCGCGCTTGCGATGCGGTCCACGGCGCGCCGCTCGTCATCATGCGGACCGCTAGGATCCGACCATGAGGTTCGTCCTCTGTTATGAGGCAGACGAAGCCGGCGGCTGTTCGCGCCGCGTTCAAGACGCGGGCCACGGCGCGACGTTCGTCTTGATGCCCATCGACAAGGTCGCTAGGATCGCGACATGAAGCTGTTGCGAGTGGTCCTGGTCACGAATGAGACGAAGCCCGACGCCGTGCGCGCCGCGTCCGACATCGCGGCGTGGTGCCGATCGCACGGAGTGGCCTGCGCCGCGTCCGTTCTTCCGATCGAACCGAGGGCAGGTACGATCGCCTGTGCGCTCGGTGGAGACGGCACCGTCCTGCGCGCCGCGGCCCTCATGGCGGGGATTCCTGTTCTGGGGGTCAACGTGGGGAGTCTTGGGTTCCTCTCGCGGACTTCGCTTGGAGAGCTCTTCCCGGCGCTCGAACAGATCGCCCGCGGCGAGTACGAGATCGAGGAACGCATGCGCCTCGCGTACTCGGCCGGCGTCATCCGGGGGACCGTTCTCAACGATGTGGTCATCGCGGGGGCGGCGCCCCGACTGCTCGAGATCCGCCTTGCGTGGCGCGAGGGCGTGGCGGTGACTCTTCCCGGCGACGGGATCATCCTTGCGACTCCCACGGGAACGACGGCGTACAGCCTGTCGCTCGGTGGCCCGATCGCCGTGCCGACGGCGGAGTGCATCGTGGTGACCCCCCACGCCGCACACGTTCTGGGCCTTCGATCCCTCGTGTTCTCGCGTGACGACGAGTTGCGGGTCTCCGCGCCCGCCGAGGTCCGACTCGTCGCCGATGGCGACGAAGCCGGACGAATTGCGGCGGGAACGGAGATCGTCGTCCGCCGTGCCGACGCGCCGACGCTGCTCGTTCGGCCGTCGGGGGCGCCGGGGTTCTTCGACACGCTCACGAGCAAGCTGAATTGGCCCGGTACCGCGGATCGCCGGCGGGTGCGCTAGATCTAGGCGCCGGGAAACGAGGGCTCTAGAGCGCTGTCGTGTCTCTCTGGACCAATGTACAATGCGTCACTGCATCCGCAGCCTGCCTCGGCAGACCTGCCAAGGCAGACCTACCTCGGCATGCGAGGACGCGAGGGGTGAGGCTCATGGTGGAGAAAGGCACGTACCGCGTGAAAACCGGGCTCGCCGAGATGTTGAAGGGTGGCGTGATCATGGACGTCACGACGGCGGAACAGGCTCGGATCGCCGAGGATGCCGGCGCCGTGGCCGTCATGGCGCTCGAACGCGTCCCGGCCGACATCCGCGCCCAGGGTGGCGTGGCGCGCATGGCGGACCCGTCGAAGGTCCGTGAGATCCAGAAGGCCGTGTCGATCCCCGTGATGGCCAAGGCGCGCATCGGCCACTTCGTCGAGGCCCAGGTCCTGCAGGCTCTGGAGGTCGACTACATCGACGAGTCGGAAGTGCTCACTCCGGCCGACCCCGAGTTCCACATCAACAAGTGGGCCTTCACCGTACCGTTTGTGTGCGGCGCGCGAGACCTGGGCGAGGCGTGCCGCCGGATGGCTGAAGGCGCGGCGATGATCCGCACGAAGGGCGAACCGGGCACCGGCAACGTTGTCGAGGCCGTGCGCCACATGAGGCGGGTGAACCAGCAGATCCGCGCCGTGCTCGATGCTCCCGAAGAAGAGCTGATGTCGATCGGCAAGGAGATGGGGGCGCCGCACTCGATCCTCCTCGCGATCCGCGACGCTGGCCGCTTGCCGGTCGTCAACTTCGCCGCGGGCGGCATCGCCACCCCGGCGGACGCGGCGATGATGATGCAGCTCGGTTGCGACGGCATCTTCGTCGGAAGCGGCGTCTTCAAGTCCTCCGACCCAGCGGGCAGAGCGCGCGCCATCGTGCAGGCGACGACGCACTTCGAGGACGCAGACCTGATCGCCCGTGTCTCCGAGAATCTCGGCGAAGCGATGGCCGGGATCGAGATCGCGACGATCCCCGAGCACGAGAAGATGCAGACCCGCGGCCGATGAACGTCGGGGTTCTCGGTCTCCAAGGCGCGGTTCGGGAGCACGTCCGCGCTCTCGGACGTTTGGGAGTCGAGACGCGGGTTGTGAAGACGATGGCGACGCTCGAGTCGCTCGATGGGCTCATCCTACCCGGAGGGGAGTCGACGACGATGAGCCTGCTCGCTCAAGGCGGGCTTCTCGAGGCGCTTCGCCGGCTGTCGGCCGCCGGTCTCCCGATGTTCGGGACGTGCGCCGGTATGATCCTCCTCGCCAGCGAGATCGCGGGGCGGAAGGAGCCGATCCTCGGCGCGATCGACATCACCATCGCGCGCAACGCCTCCGGCCGGCAGGTCGACAGTTTCGAGACCGTGCTCGAGGTCGAGGGGATCGGTTCCGACGTCCCGGCGGTGTTCATCCGAGCTCCGTACGTGACACGCGTCGGCCCCTCGGTGCAGGTCCTCGCGCGGCATGAGGGTGTGGCCGTGATGGCGCGGCAGGGTAAGATCCTCGTGGCGAGCTTTCATCCTGAGCTGACCGAGGATCTGCGGATCCATCGGCTTTTCGTCGACATGATCTAGAAGCCAAAGAGGAGGACGACGAACCATGAAGAAGAGGATCGCGATCAACGGGTTCGGGAGGATCGGGCGCGCGTTCCTGAGGTTGGCCTACGGCCATCCCAACGTCGAGATCGTTGCCATCAACGATCCGTTCATCCAGGCGGATATGGCGCGCTACCTGCTCATCCACGACTCGGTCTACGGCCGGTACGGGAAGAGCGTGGCGGTCAAGGACGACGGGCTGGACATCGACGGCCGTGCCGTCCCGCTCTTGACGGTGAAAGAGCCGGACAAGCTTCCGTGGGGCGACATGAAGGTCGACCTTGTCGTCGAGGCGACGGGCGCGTTCACCGCCTACAGCGGCGAGAAGGGAGCCAAGCGCCACGTGGATGCCGGTGCGAAACGTGTCCTGCAGACGGTTCCGAGCAAGGGCGAAGGTGCGGACAAGATCCCACAGATCGTGTATGGGATCAACCACAAGACGGTGGGCGCCGCTCATGATGTGGTGTCTGCGGCCTCGTGCACGACGAACTCGCTCGTGCCGGTCGTCTACGTGCTGGAAAGAGAGTTCGGCATCGTCCATGCGTTCGTCACGACGGTGCACGCCTACACTGCCGACCAGCGGTTGGTCGACTCGGCACACAAGTCGATGACGAGGAGCCGCGCCGCGGCGGTCAACATCGTTCCCACGTCGACGGGCGCAGCGTCGGCGACAGCCAAAGTCCTTCCCGCGCTCGCTGGGAAGATGGACGGAGTGTCGCTCAGGGTGCCCGTCGCCACAGGTTCGGTCAGCGACATTACGCTCGAGATGCAGGCCCCCGTAACCCGCGACGCGGTGAACGCGATGCTCCGCAAGTACGCGAACGGCGAGCTTGCCGGGATTCTCGGCGTGAGCGACGACCCCATGGTGTCATCCGACATCATCGCGGATCCCCGCGCCAGCGTGGTCGACCCGTCGTTGACGGCGATCGTCGATGGGCGTCTTCTCAAGGTCGTTGCGTTCTATGACAATGAGTGGGGCTACACGAACCAGCTTCTCCGTTTGGCGCTGGTTCTCTAGACCCGTCCGCTGGGTGCGGGAGGGGAGCGCGGGAGTCGCCACCCTCCTCTACCCGGCGGAGTGCGCTCGTTGCGGCGCTCCCACGCGGTGGGGCGTCGTGGTCTGCGGCGCCTGCGTCGACCGACTTCCGCGCGTCGAGGACCCCGTGTGCCGACAGTGCGGCGAAGCGCTCGCGAACCCGTCGCTCGATCTCTGTCTGCGGTGTGGCACGCGGGTGCGCAGCTTCGATCGGGCCATTTCGCTCGGACCGTACGACGGCGGGTGGCGGGAGCTCCTCCATGCCTTCAAGTTCGCGCGGGAGAAGGCCGTGGGGCGGTGGTTAGCGAAGGAGTTCGGCGCTCGGTTGACGGCACAGGGCGAGGGGATCGGCGTCGTCACCCACGTGCCGATGACTCGATCGGAGGAGAGGGCGCGTGGCTTCAACCCTTCGCGCTTCCTCGCGCGGGCGACAGCGCGACGGCTCGGGTTGCCCGAGAGACGTCTCCTGATCAAGGTGCGGGTGACGCCGCCTCAGCGCGCGCTTTCAGCACGCGAGCGAGAGACGAACTTGAGGGACGCGTTCCGCGCGGTACGATCTGGGAGGGGTGCGGTACTCCTCGTCGATGATCTTCTTACGACGGGGGCGACGGCGGACGAATGTGCGCGTACGCTGAAGAGGGCTGGGTTCGACAGAGTCATTGTCCTGACCGTGGCGCACGCCTAGGAGGAAGATGACGATCAAGGTGACGTCCGCTTGTCTCGGCTCGCTTGGGACGAACGCATATCTCGTCGAGACCGGGAAGCACGTGATTCTGGTGGATCCGGCCGTGGACGGGCCGGCGTTGCGCGAGCTTGTCGGCGACCGCCGGGTCGACTTCGTGGTCGACACCCACGGGCACCACGATCACGTCGGCGGCAACTGGGCCATCCCCTCGGGCGCGGTGTGCATTCACGAGGCGGACGCGGGCCTGGTCGCGATGTTCTTCCCGCAGCATCCTCCGTTCCAGCGGCTGCTGCGGGACGGAGAGGACCTCGTGGACGGCGTCCGCGTTCTGCACGCGCCCGGACACTCACCGGGAAGCGTGGTTCTCGTGGCGGACGGCGTGCTTCTCACCGGTGACCTTCTGTTCGCCGGATCCGTCGGGCGTACGGACTTCCCTGGCGGTTCGGAGGACGAGATGGAGGCCTCCTTGCGGAAGATCCTTGCGCTCAGCGGAGAGCGCGTCGTCTACCCCGGTCACGGCGAAGCGACGACGCTCGAACGCGAGCGGCGGCGGAATCCGTTCTTGCGCGGCCTATTCTAGGATGGCGCTGAAGCAGGACGTCCAGGCGATCAAAGAGCGAATCGATCTCATCTCCCTCGTGTCGAGGTACGTGACCCTCACGAAGTCGGGATCGAGCCAGAAGGGGCGATGCCCGTTCCACAAGGACGACACGCCGTCGTTCATGGTCAACGGGGAGAAGGGCCTGTGGCACTGCTTCGGGTGCGGCGAGGGCGGCGACCTCTTCGCGTTCCTCATGAAGATCGAGCGGCTGACGTTCATCGAGGCCGCGCAACGCTTGGCGGACGAAGCGGGCGTGTCGCTGTCGTCGAGTCGGGAGGACGGAGAGCGCGAGAAGCTGCGCGGAGTGGTTGCCGCCGTGGCCGAGTACTACGCTGCGAACCTTGGCGACACGCGCCAAGGAGCCGCCGCCCGCGCGTACTTCGAAAGCCGGGGCTTCGACGAGGCCGCCTGGAAGCGGTACGGACTCGGCTATGCGTTGCCCGGTTGGGACAACGTGAAGCGGACGTTCGCCGGTCGCTTCGGCCAGGACGCGCTCCTCCAAGCGGGGTTTCTCGTCGAAGGGGAGAAGGGTACCTACGATCGGTTCCGCGACCGCACGATCTTCCCCATCTACGATCTGTCGGGACGCCCGATCGCCTTCGGCGGCCGCGCGTTCGAAGGAGAGCCGAAGTACTTGAACTCCCCGACGACGCCGCTATTCGACAAGAGCCGACACCTGTACGGACTGCATTGGGCGCGGGATGCCATGCGCGACGCCCGCCACGCCGTGCTTGTTGAGGGGTACACCGATGTCCTGACGCTCCACCAGGCCGGCTTGGTCAACGTGGTGGGCAGCATGGGCACGTCGCTCACCCAAGGGCAGGCCGACCTCCTCGGGCGGCTGGTCGAGGAAGTGGTCATCGCCTACGACCGCGACAAGGCCGGAGGGGCCGGCGCGGTGCGGGGCATGCAGATTCTGAGGAACAGCGGCCTCGCCGTTCGCGTCGCGCGACTCGCCGAAGATGAGGATCCGGACAGCCTCGTGCGGAAGCACGGGGTCGACGCCATGCGCAAGGCAGTGGAAGATGCCGTTCCGTTCCACCGCTTCTATCTGGACTCGTTGGCCGCGAAGCACGACCCGTCGAGCGTCGTGGGGAAGGAGCGAGTCCTCGCCGAGGCGCGTGACTTCTACCGCGGCGTCCGCAGCCTTCCGCTGCAGCAGGAGATCGCGCGCGGCATCGCCGACCTTCTCGACCTGCCCCCGGAGGGGGTGGCGCACGAACTCGCGGCGCGACCGGCGCGACGCGGGGCGGACGATCCGCAAGGCGACGAGACGGCTAGGGCGCGGTGGGGGGCGGAAGACGACCTGCTTGCTCTTCTCCTCCGCGGCGACGTCGGCTGGACACGCGTTGCCGCCGTCGCTTCGGCGTCGGACTTCTCGCCCGCGCATCGTCCGATCGTCGAGGCGCTGGCGAACGCGCCGGAATCGCCTAGAATCTCCGCTTGGGTCGTTGAGAGGTTACGCGAACAAGGGCACGAAGCGGAGGCGGCCGTTGCGTCCTACTATGCACTTGCCCCGGTGGAGTTTGCAGACGTGGGGAGGGCTTTCGAGGACGCGCTCGACCAAGCGGTTCGCCTTCCGGCGATCGAGCGGAAGCTGGCGAACGTCGAGACGGGGATCCGCAGTGCCGCCGCAGTCGCTGATTGGGGGGAGTGGGCACGGCTGACGCGAGAACAGCAGGTGCTCTCCCTCGAGAAGAGCTCGCTTGCGGCGGAGAGGGATGCGCGAAGGGGGATGCATGGCCGAGGCCAAGGGAAAGCGCAAGGCGAAGGCGCCGCGGAAGCCCGCTGAGATCCCGGCGATTCGCGAGGACGAGAAGCAGGTAGTGCTTCCCGACGAGCCGGACGAGATCGTGGCGGTCCTCGACGAGGAGGCGGTCGCCGACGAAGAGGACCTTGCGGCCGAGGACGCGCTGGAAGACGACACGGCCGACGAACTGGCGGATCCCGAGGATCTGATCGGGGACGACGAGCCGGCCGACGAGGGAGCGGGTGCCGCGGCGACGTCGGGAACCCGAACCCACAACCGCGCTCCTGACTGGGAGATCGGCGAGGGCGCCGACCGCCGTGAGGATCCGGTCAAGACGTACCTGCGCGAGATCGGCAAGGTGCCTCTCCTCACGAAAGAAGGGGAGGTCACGCTGGCGAAGGCGATGGAGATTGGAGCCTACGCAGAACTGTGCATCGCTAAGCAGGGAGGGGTGCAGGCGGCGAAGCGCCTCAAGGCCGCGCGCGATCTGCCCCCCGTGGAGCGAGCGGAGTTGGACGACCTCGCGCACCGGGGCCGCGAGGCGGCCGAGCTCTTGAGCTCGTCGTCCTTCGAGGAGAAGCTGCACGGAGAACTGCCGACGCCCAAGGCGACGCGCGAGGAACTCGAGGCCCTCGTGCGCGAGGGTCGCGCGGCGCGCGACCGCCTGACGATCTCGAACCTCCGGCTCGTCGTCTCGATCGCCAAGCGGTACATGAATCGCGGGCTCTCGTTCCTTGACCTCATCCAGGAGGGGAACATGGGCCTGATGAAGGCGGTGGAGAAGTTCGACTTCGCGCGCGGCTACAAGTTCTCCACCTACGCCACGTGGTGGATCCGCCAGGCCATCACGCGGGCGATCGCCGACCAATCGCGCACCATCCGCGTGCCCGTGCACATGATTGAAACCGTGCGTGAGCTGAACCGCGTGAAGCGCGAGTACATCCAGTCGCACGGCTCCGCGCCGACGCTCGAGGACCTGGCCCTCCTCACCGGGATGTCGATCGACAAGATCAAGAAGGTGGAGAGCGTCTCGCAGTACACCGCGTCCTTGGAGCGGCCGATCGGCGAGGAAGACGAGGACACGCTCGGCGATTTCATCGAGGATCCCTCCTCGCCGTCGCCGACGAAGGAGACGTTTCGCATGTTCCTGCGCGAGCAGCTGGCGCGCGCCCTCGACCAGCTTGACGAGCGGGAGCGGGAGATTCTCAAGCTGCGGTACGGCTTGGAGGACGGGCATCCGCGGACCCTCAAGGACGTGTCCCTCAAGTTCAACATCACGCGCGAACGCGTGCGGCAGATCGAGATCAAGGCGATCGAGAAACTGAAGCATCCCTCGCGGCGCGCGGAGCTTCGGAAGTTCCGCGAACTCCTCCTGGCGGAGGACTAGGCCTGTGGCCGTGGGTCCGGCGGAGCGATCGCGCGACGTTCTCGTTCTCGTCGGAGCCACGGCGACGGGCAAGTCGGCGGTGGCGGTCGAGCTTGCCCTGCAGCTGGGCGGGGAGATCCTCTCCGCCGACTCGCGCGCCTTCTTCGAGGGCCTCGACATCGTGACGGCCAAACCCTCGATGTCCGAACGCCGCGGCGTTGCGCACCACCTTCTCGACTGCGTTGCCCTGGACGGGGAGTACGACGCCATGGCGTTTCGTGCCGACGTGAATCGCATCGTGCCGGCAATCCACGCGCGCGGGCGAGTGCCGATTCTCGCCGGGGGAGGAACACTGTACCTGGCCGCCGTGCTCCGCGGCCTGTTCGAAGGCCCCGGGAAGAACGCCGAGTTCCGACAGTCCCTCGACGACGTGGCGTCGGACGAGCTTCACCGGAGGCTGGCCGTGGTCGATGCGCCCGCTGCGGCGGCGATTCATCCGCGCGATCGACTTCGGATCGTGCGGGCCCTTGAGGTGGAGGCGGCCAGCGGACGGCCGATCACCTCGTGGAAGAGCGAGGCCGTCCCTCTTCCCTTCGCGTTCCACGTCTTTGGTCTCGATCGCGATCGAGACGATCACCGTGCGGCCGTCGCGCGCCGCGCGCGCGACATGCTCGACGCCGGCCTGGTCGAGGAAGTGGCGCGGCTCAGGGATCGAGGCCTGACGCCCGGGTGTCAGGCGTTCCGCTCGGTCGGCGTTCCGGAGACGTGTGCGTACCTGGAGGGCGCCATCACGCGCGACGAACTCGTCGACCGGATCGTCCGCGCAACGTGGGCTCTGGCGCGCCGACAGATGGCCTGGTTTCGCGGAGAGGCCGGCGTATCGTGGATCTGCGTCACGGGGCGCGATGTGTCGTCGGTTGTGGCGGAGATCGCGGAGTCGTGGCGGCGCGAGGTGGGAAGATTGTGATCGGGCGCGCGCAGAACGAGAGGATCGTCGTCACCGCGGCGGAACAGCGCCACATCGACGCGCTCGCCCTGGAGCATGGAGTGGCCCCCGACGATCTCATCGAGAGCGCCGGGAAGGCGGCCGCCGAATGGATTCTCGATCACGCGACGGCCCAGCGCGCGGCGGTTGTCGCCGGCCCGGGGGGCAACGGCGCGGACGCTCTCGTCGTGGCAAGACGGCTTCTCGCGGCGGGGACCGACGTGCGAGCGTTCCTCTTCGCCCCTTCGGGGCCGATTTCCGAGCCCGTGAAGCGAGCGCTTCGCCGCCTCCAGGCGGCGGGCGGCGGCGCGACCGCCATCGACGGGACGGATCTCGGACCGCTAGAGCGTGCCGTCGGGTGGGCGAACGTCGCGATCGACGGCCTCTACGGGAGCGGACTTTCGCGGCCGCTCGAAGGAGCCGCCGTCGGCATCATCGATCTCCTGAACCAAGCGCAAGTCCTCACGATCAGCCTGGACGTGCCGAGCGGGATCCAGGCCGATGTCGGCGACGTCCCCGGCCCGGCGGTCAAGGCCGACGTCACGCTGGCGATGGAGTTCCTCAAGCCGGCGCACCTCCTCTTCCCCGCGTCCGGCCTATGCGGCAACGTGGCCGTGGTCTCCGTCGACTACCCTCCGGGCGCGTTGGCGGGAGTGATGCCGTGGGCCCGCGTGCTCGATCGCGCGGGGGTCAAGCGACGCCTGCCGCCGCGCCCACCGACTGGGCACAAGGGGACGTTCGGCCACGGCCTCCTTCTTGCCGGATCTAGAGGCATGGTCGGCGCGGCCATCCTTGCCGGACGCAGTGCGTTGCGCGCCGGCCTAGGGCTCCTCACGATCGGGATCCCTGCGTCGCTCGCGGCGACGGTCCACGCCGCGCTGCCGGAGGCGCTCGTCATTCCGCTCGCCGAGGAGGACGGGTGTCTCGTGCCCGATGCCGTTGCCCAACTCGCGGCTTCGTTTGGTCGCGTTGACGTCCTTGCGGTCGGTCCCGGGCTCTCTCGCTCGGAGGGGACCTGCGAGGCTGTCTGCGCTGCGCTCGAAGCGTACAGCGGCCCCGTGGTCGTCGATGCCGACGCGCTCTACGCCACCTCGCAGCGGCCCGAGACCCTGGCCACGCTCGCCGGCCGCGCCATCCTGACGCCGCATCCCGGCGAGCTGGCCTTCTTGACCGGCGTGCCAGCGGCCGACATCGACGGGCAACGGGTTGAGGAAGCGACGCGGTTCGCCGTCAGGCACGGCGTGATCACGGTGTTGAAAGGACGGCCGACGGTCATCGCGTTCCCGAAAGGTGAGCTCTACCTGAACCCAACGGGGAACGCGGGTCTTGCGACCGGTGGCAGCGGCGACGTCCTGACGGGCCTCCTCGTCGGCCTTGTCGCCGGCGGAGCCTCGCTTGAGGACGCGGCCCTCGTCGGACCCTACGTCCACGGCGCCGCGGCAGAGCTCTTCTCGCTGGATCACTCCGAGCGATCGCTCCTACCGTCAGACGTCATCGAACTCTTGCCGAGGGCGTTCCGGGAGATCGAACGATGCGCCTGATCGACACGCACGCCCACCTCGACGACCGCGCGTTCGACAAGGACCGGCCCGCGCTCATCGCGCGCCTCCACGCCGACGGAGTGGGCGCCGTCACCGTGGGCGCGAGTCTCGACTCAAGCCGCGAGGCGGTGCGGCTCGCCGAGCGTCATCGTCTGATCTGGGCGACGGTCGGAGTTCACCCGCACGGCGCGAAGTACGTCACCCCCAAAGCTCTCCGCGAACTCGAAGAACTTGCCAAGAGTCCACGCGTCGTGGCGATCGGCGAGATCGGCCTTGACTACTACCGTGACCTCTCGCCGCGCGACGTCCAGCGCAGCGTCTTCGCAGATCAGCTCGAACTCGCGAAGAAGCTTGAGCTGCCCGTCGTGCTGCACAATCGCCAGTCCACCGACGACCTCGTCGCGATCCTGCGCAAGACCGGGAGGACGCACGCCGGCGTCGTTCACTCGTTCCTCGGCGACCTCGTCTTGG
>Ga0315286_10005329_pt1 | contig 12414 bp, 6 predicted proteins | sample YL17G10_0_MG_FD_205038 | JGI IMG/M metagenome (GOLD analysis project Ga0315286, IMG submission 205038) | Sediment microbial communities from Yellowstone Lake, YNP, Wyoming, USA - YL17G10_0 | ecosystem: Environmental > Aquatic > Freshwater > Lake > Sediment | place: USA: Wyoming | collected... | reverse complement strand
CCGGAAGGGTCCGGCTAAACGTTTGCGCGGGGGGGCTGTGTAAAGTAGGTGGAAAGAAATCCAAACTACGTCGGCCGGCTACACACTACAAGGGACACACTTTTGGCGTGGGGCTTCTTTAGCCATGCCCAAAGCCTACAACTCCGATAGGGAATATCAATGTCAATCTGCGTGAATGTATGCGTGATTTCGTCCGCTCCGATCCTCACTTCCCCTTCGCCGCCTTCACGATCGCCAAGTCAAGGATCTCGTTCCGAACGTCCGCCGGCAGGTCCGGCCAAGCCTTGACTACCGCCGCAAGGTCGGGATCGGCAAGTTGTCGTATGTTTGCCAAATCGCCGCCAGGTGTGCCGGATTCCGTGCCGCGCTCGCCCTGAATCTGTTGTTTTTGCCCGGAAATGGCAAGGGTGTTCGAATCCTGTCGCGGGTACTGCCAAGAATGTAGCAAATCGTAAGATTCAGAATCGCTCGGTAAATCTGTGCGATTCTGCATTTCCGCCTCTACGGCTTCCCGCCCGTTACGGCCCGGTTCCGCCGGGTACTGCGCCGGATTCTGTGCCGCGATGTTGGTGGGGTCTGTTCCTTCGCCGGCCCGCCGTCATCGAACACTTGCAGCGGGTGGCATCGAAGGTCAGGGAAGAGCGGGATGATCCTGTTTTCCTCACCCTCCTGGTTTTCCGCCTTAGGCGACGGCTCGCGGATGCGGCTGTGTTCCCAATCCACGTCCGACCATTACATCGCCCGGTGTTCCGGCGGGCAGCGTGGCCCGCCGTGGCCGCTGGAATCAGGGCTGCCGGCAGGTGTCCTCTGTGACGCGTCGTCAATTGTCATCATGTACTTGAGGGGGTTGTTGCTAAAGTCGCCGATGCAGGTGAAGCAGCACAGGCGGATGATCCGATTTCCGCCGCCAAGATCCTCAAGCTTACCCATTTCAGGAAGTGTGCTCGGGCGCGGAACAAAGCCTGACGGCCGGCCAACTGGTGCATGGGATGACCTTGCTTGCCAGCATGATGCGTCTGCATCATGCCAATGCGAGTTCTCCGCTGCCGCCGGCCATGGGAGGCCTGCAGGCCTCAGTCACCGCGGGCTGCTGGTGAAGCTTCAGCCAGCGGCCGCGGCGGATCCAGTAGAAGAGCACGGGGATCATCAGGTCGATGACCTCGTCACTGATGAGCAGGCCGCCGAGGACGGGGGCGGCCATGGGTCGCATGATTTCTGCGCCGGTTCCTGTGGCCCAGAGCATGGGGACGAGTCCGACGATGGCAACGCCTTCGGTGAGCAGCTTTGGGCGGAGGCGGTGGACGGCGCCTTCGATGACGAATCGGCGGAGATCGTCCAGTGAGGCGATGCCTTCGAGGCCGCCATGGCGGTCCAGAGCCTCGCGGAGGTACACGAGCATGATCACGCCGGTTTGGGTGGCCATGCCGAAGGCGGCTACGTAGCCGATGGATACGATCACGCTGAAGTTAAAGCCGAAGAGGGCTTGGAACATGAGCGATCCGCAGAGGGCGCCGATGACGGCGAGGAAGACCAGCAGGGTATCGAGAATCTCGTGAAACGTAACATAGAGGAGGAAGAGAATCAGCACGATGACCATGGGGAAGATGACGGCCATGGTCTGGCGGGCGCGGACCTGGTGCTCGAATTCGCCGGACCATTCGATGGTCATGCCGGTGCCGGCGAGGGTGGCCTCGATGGGCTTGATGGCCTGTTTGGCCTGGTCGACGAAGCCGAGAATGTCGCGATCGCGGACATTGAGGGTGACGTAGTTGCGCAGGCGGCCGTTCTCGCTCTTGATCATGCTGGGGCCCTCGACGAGGCGGATGTCGGCGACCATGCGGAGGGGGATCTGCACGATGTCTGAGGATGCGCGTTGAGCTGAGGCGATTGAGCCGCCGGATCGGCCGCCGCTTTGCATGCCGCCGGCGGAGGGGCCGGCCATTGGGCCGCTGGATGAGGCGCCCATGGGCGCGGCGCCTTCCCCGCCCATGCCGCCGCCCATGCTGCTGGATGATCTAGCGCCGCTGGCCGGCTTTTCGACGGATATTGCTGGGGACGAGGCGCCCGGGGAGACCTCCAGCAATTGGGCGGGGGTGGTCCTGGCCGTCACCAGAACGTTGGCGATGGCGTCGGGGTCCTGCCAGTACTCGCGGGCGTAGCGAAGACGGACGGGAAAGCGTTGGCGGCCCTGGACGGTCTGGGTGATCTTGCCGCCGCCCATGGCGGTCTCGATGGCTTGGCTGATGTCGCTCATGTTGACGCCGTAGCGGGCGGCTTTCTCGCGGTCGATGTCGACCTCGAGGTACCGCTTGCCGACGGCCTGGTCGGGAACCACATCGACGGCGCCCTGGATGTTCGTGAGCTTGGCGGCAATCTGCTCGCTCACCCGCTGCACGTCGGCGATGGCACCCTGGTCGCCGCCGAGGGGTTTTCCGGTGGGGCCGAAGACTTTGACGCCGATCTGGGTTCGGACGCCGGTGGCGAGCATGTTGACGCGGTTGATGATGGGCTGAGTCCAAGCGTTGCCCCAGCCGGGCATCTGGAGCTCGCTGTCCATCTCCTTGAGCAGGTCGTCCTTGCTCTTCTGCCAGAGGAACAGACCCTTGGCGAAGGGGCCATTGAGTTGTTTTCGCAGGGTCTGCGCCGCGGCGGCATCCGGCGCAATGCCGGCCATCGGCGTTCCCGTTGCCCTACGCCGAAGATTGTCAATCAGCAACTCGTTCATCAGATCCGCGGCATAGTCGAACAGCTCCCAGTTGAGAGTTGTGGAGCGTTGCTGCCACAGGTGCTCGCGCCGGCGGTCGAGCGTCTCGATCAATCGCTTGGAGAAGTCGGGGACTTTGCCGCCGATGGCCCGCTTGAGAAAGCTCACGGAATCGGCGATTGCGTTGGGGGGGTCGATCAGCAGGTCATCTCGCTCGGTAGCGATCTCGCGCCCGGTGAGCTCGCGACGGAATGTGGCCAGGAGGTTGTCCAGTTCCTCCTGGCGCAGGACCTCGGCCAGGAGCCGCCCATGGGGCAGGCCCGCAGCGATGAGCTGATCGCGCTCTTCCGTGGCGGGCTGGCGCAGGAGGGCGGGTCGACCATTGCGGGGCGGAAGCCGGCGGATATGGGCCACGAGCTGATCGAAGGCGGTGGCCGTCAGATCTTTGGTCACGTCCGGCTCATATTCGACTTGGCGGCGGCGGGAGAGGCCGCGCATAATGCGGTCGAATTTCTCGACGGCGACGGAGACGCCGGTATTGAGCAGCTCGACCGCTTTGTCGAGCCGGGGTTGTCGCTTGAGGTACTCGGGGTCGTTCATCGCCTGAATCACATTGCCCCATTCCTCAGGCTTGATGGTGTCGCTCTCGATCCAACCTCTGCGCTGCATCTCGGCGGCGACGATAGCGCCTTGGGCGACGGCATCGTTGAACTGAATCTTGCGCTTGGGCCACCACTCGCGCGGGTGGAGCGTAATGACCGTTTCGACCATGTCGACGGGGGAGGGGTCGGTGGCGGTTTCGGCGCGGCCGATCTTGCCGACGGCCTGTTCGACTTCGGGGAAGGAGCCGATGAGGCGATCGCGCACCATGACGTCGTCGAGGGCCTGGGCCATGGCGATACGCGGGGCGCTGGTGGGCATGTCCATGATGCTGCCCTCGTCGAGGGAGGGCATGAACTCGCTGCCGAGCTTGCGGAAGCGCGTGTCGGCGAGGAAGGCGATGACCAGGAGCGTGGCGACGGCGACGGTGCGCCAGTGGCGGAGGGACATGGCCAGAATGATGAACGTGGCGGTGATGACGGCGATGACCCAGGGCAGGTGGGGCTGGATGGCGTGCGGAAGCGAGAGGTTGAGGCGGACGTGTTCACCGGCCAGGCCGAGGCCGAGGAAGGTGAGGATGAGGACGGCGACGATAAGCCAGATGGTCCAGCCGGTGCGGCGCACGCCAAGGACGACGAAGACGATGCCGGCGGCGAGGGCGACGGAAGAGACGAGGGGCGAGCCGAAGAAGCCGGCGCCGAGGGACAGGATGGCGGCCATGATCCACCAGACGAATCCGGGGCGGTCGATGACCCAGGAAAGGAGGGGCTTGTAGATGTTGCTGAAGCTGCGGACGATCCAGTTGGATTCTTCGCCGCTGAGCTTTCCGCGGATGAACAGGGGGATGATGGCGGGGACGAGCGTGATGGCGAGGACGGCGACGCCGATCATGGCGAAGGACTTGGTGTAAGCGAGGGGGTGAGAGAGTTTTCCTTCCTGGCCGCTGAAGGCGAAGACCGGAAAGAAGCTGATGAGCATGATGATGACGCTGAAGAAGATCGGCCGGCCGACCAGGCGGCAGGACTTGACGATGATCTCGGTGGTATCGCCGCGCACCTTCTCCTTGCCGAAGTGCAGGTGCAGCTCGTGGGTGGCGTTTTCGACCATGACGACGGCAGCGTCAACGAGGATGCCGATGCTGATCGCGATGCCCGACAGCGACATGATGTTGCTGGGGATGTCCAGGTAGTACATGAAGAGGAAGCTGATCAGGGCGGCCAGGGGCAGGGTGACGCAGACGACGAAGGCGGAGCGGAAGTGGGTGAGGATGAGAAGGATGGCGATGGTGGCGATGATGATCTCTTCGCGGAGCGTGCCGGTGACGGTGTGAATGGCGGATTCGATGAGACGGGTGCGGTCGTAGAAGGGGACGATGCGGACGCCTGCGGGCAGGCCGCTTTGGAGCTGGCGGATTTTGTCCTTGATGAGCTCGGTGACTTCGAGGGGGTTCTGGCCGTAGCGCATCATAACGACGCCGCCGGCGACCTCGCGGCCGTTTTTCTCCAATGCGCTGCGGCGGAACTCGGGACCCAGCTGGACGGTGGCGACGTCCTTGAGACGGATGGGCACGCCATTTCGGCTGGTGACAACGACATTCTCCAGGTCGGGCATACCCGTGAGCCAGCCGACGCCGCGGACGAGGTATTCGCTGTTGTTGCTCACAATGGTTTTGCCGCCGACGCTCATGTTGCTGGAGGCGATGGCGCTGTAGAGGGCGCCCAGGGGCAGGTCGTAGACTCGGAGCTTGGCGGGATCGACGTCAACCTGGTATTCGCGGACCATGCCGCCGACGCTGGCGACCTCGGCGACGCCGGGGATGCTGTTGAGCTGATAGCGGACGATGTAGTCCTGGATGGCCCGCAGCTCATCGAGGCTCTTGCCCTCGCCTTCGACGGTGTACCAGAAGATCTGGCCCAGGGCCGTGGCATCGGGGGCCAGATAGGGCGTCACGCCCTGCGGAAGAGCGGTGGATGCGACTGCGAGGCGCTCGAGGACCCGGGTGCGGGCGAAATAGAAGTCGGTCTTCTCGTCGAAGATGATGTTGATCATCGAGAAGTTGAACTCGCTCGATGAACGGATGGCCTTGACGCCGGCCAGGCCCTGAAGCTGGACGGAAAGAGGGTAGGTGATCTGTTCTTCGATGTCCTGGGGGCCTCGGCCCATCCAGTCGGTGAATACAATGACCTGGTTTTCCGACAGGTCGGGGATTGCATCGACCGGCGTGTGCAGCACCGCATACAGGCCCCAGAGGGCGATGCCCAGCCAGACGATGATCACCATCCACCGATTGCGAACACTGAACTCGATTATCCTGGCAATCATGGAACACTCGGATTCGTGTGACACAGACGGACGACGGCACGGCGATGGTCAGTGCTGGTGCGCAGGGGGATTCGGTGCGGGCGGAGCGTCGGCGGTCTGCGTGGGATTCAGGCGGTTTTCCGCATCGATCAGGAAGGCGCCGACGGTGACCACTCGCTCGCCTTCCTCCAAGCCTGCGGCAACGGGGTAGTAATCGCCCGCCAGCGCCCCGAGCTTTGCGGCGCGCATGTCGTAGACCCCGGGCGAGGATTCGACGTAGACGATCTTGTGGCGGCCGGTGTCGATGACGGCGGAGCGAGGAATGGCCAAGACCTTGCCTGCCGCTGGGGCGGGGCGGGTGGTGGGGGCGGCGTTCGGCTCGATTCTTGGGAGCTTTTCGATCGCGCCGCCGCATTCGAGCATGGACGAGCCATAGAAGGGGTTGGCAGTGGCGCCGGATTTCTGGAGCCAATTGGCCTTGGCCATCGGGCAGTGGAAGACTTCGACGACGGGGTTGCTGGCCGGCAGGCCCGTGGACTTGCCGATCTCAATGACGGCGGAGGAGACATCCTTGAACGTCTTGCGCAAGGCGGCCAAGTCCTGGCCGACGGTCTGATGCACGGAGTCCGTGAGGCGCTTGCAGGCCTGCTGAATGTCGGCGTCCGTGGCAATGGGCTGGAGCTTGGCGACGGTCTCGTGGAGGAGCGTCGAAACGTTGACAGCTTTGTCCTGGGAGAGCAGCGTCTGCGCTTCCAGGTAGGGAGCCAAAGCCGCCTGGAAGGCCTTGGCCTTGTCGATGGGTGACAGCGCGGGCGTGCCCGCGGGTTGGGTGGACGGCATGGTTGCCGGCGCATCGGCAGCGACAATCGGCACACGGATCGCGGCATCCGCGAACATGCCTGGGATCAGGCGCAGATCCGCATTCTTCACCTCGATCCTGGCATCGAGGGTGCGTGTCTGCGGATCGATCTGGAATGCACGGAAGGTGACGGCGCCCTTGAACACCTCGTTGGGGAAGGCCTCGACGGTCACGTCGACGGGTTGGCCGATCCGCACCAACGGGACATCCTGCTCGTAGATTTTGGCCTTCAACCAGAGCGTGCCGAGATCGGCGATGGTATAGGGCTTGTCGCCAACCTGGACGTAACCGCCCTCAAAGAGGTCCTTCCTGATGACGATGCCGGGGATAGGCGACGTGACAACCAGGTGCGTTGGGATCTTGCCGGTCTGATCGTATTCCTTGTCCACGCTGTTGAGTTGTTCGCGGCTGATGCCCCAGAGGACGAGTTTCTGGAGCGACGCGTTGTAGACGGCGGTGGCATCGCCGCGGGCATCGGGGGGGGCGTCGGGCGTGAGGTCGTTGACGCGTTTCCGCGCGGTGAGGTATTCGCGTTGAGCGGTATAAACCTCCGGGCTGTAGAGCGAGTATGTGGGATCGCCTTGTTTGACGGCTTGGCCGGCGTACTGGAGGTAGAGGGTGTCGGCACGCCCGGGCACGCGGGCGCTGAGCTGCGCCACCTTGGTCTCGTTGTAATCGAGGATGCCGACGGCATGAATCTGTCGCACGAGGTGTCGCGGCTCCACCGCGGTGGTCTGGATGCCGGCCAGGGAGATGCGCTGCGGGGAGAGCTGCACGCGAGCGAGGACATCGTCGGGCAGTTGCATCTGCTGGCCCTTCTTGCGCTTGACGAGGGGCATGCTGCAGATCGGGCAGTTGCCCGGTTCGCTACGGCGGATGTTGGTGTCCATGGCGCAGTAGTACTCAACGTCGGATTTGGCGGCCTCTGCCAGCGCATCGGGGGCCAGTGGCGGTCGGGTCCATTTGTCGTAGTGGTTCTTGATGTCGTCCCAGTAGCCGACGATGAACCCGACGATCAGAAAGACGGACAGGAACCGCAACCGAGCGAAGAGGATTCTGAGCACTGCGGAGGCTTGACGCCGGAATTGACCGTTCATGGTGTTCTGCCTTTATGTCCACGATACAGACTATGGTTCAGTGTTCATGCGCGGGAGCTGGGCTGTGTCGCTGAATGCGTGGTTGGTGGCATAGCGGGAGCGGTTGTGGGCTGGCCCAGGGTTTCAGCATCCACGCCAGCGAGCGCCTCCAGTTCTGCCAGCCGCTTCTCGCGGGAGATCTTCGCCTCAGCGATCATGCGTCGGACCTCCAGGAGCGTTCTCTGGCTGTCGATCAGATCCACGAATCCCACAGTGCCGGTTGAGTAGGCCTGGCGGGAACTGGCCAGCATCTGCTCGGCGGCCGGCAGGATTCGCTGTTCGAGGATGGCCGTCTGCCGCTCCGCGTTGCGCAGCGCGTAAAGGGTCGCGACGAAGGAGGCGGCCCGATCGCTGCCAGCCTGGCGTGCCATCGCCTCGGCCGAGCGCAGCATCGCATCGGCCTCCCTGATCTGGCCGCGGATCATGGGAATGCTGGTCGGGAGCATGATCATGGCGCCGACGGACTTGGAGACATCGCCGGTGATGGCGCCCATGGGGTTGATGTCGGGGATGTACGCCATCCTGGCCAACGCCAGGGCGTCTTTGCGGCCGGCCACCTGCCGGGCCAGACTTGCCAACTCGGGGTTGAGATCGACGGCAAGGGCGATGAGGCGCGCGTCATTCGCCGCCAGCGGGCGGGGCGCGGGAAGGGTGGCGGGAAGCCGCAACAGTGCATCGGCCGGCCGAGAAAGCATGCCGTTGAGCATCGCTCGCATGGAGTTCGCTTCGGCCTGCATGTTGGCCAGCTCATTCTCGGCCAGGCGGTATTCGATCTGGGCTTTGAGCATGTCCTGCTGCGGGCCGCCGGCCTGCACGCGGTTACTGGCCGTATCAAAGAGCAGTTTCAAGAGCGAGACGTTGGCCTGCTGGATGCGGACTCTCTCTTCCATCAGCGCAAGATCGAGATAACCTTCCAGGACCTTTCTTTGCAGGTCGAACTTGGCGGCGGCGAAGCGGTACCCGGCGGCACGGGCGGATTCGAATGCCACTTTTCCGGATTGGGCGACCTTGGTCGGAAGGGACAGGCTCATCGCCGGATCGGGCTGGGCGCTGAGGGTCGTGCGGTTCCAGGCCTTCATCCTCTCCCTGGAGAACATGTACTCGAATCCCAGGGCCAGATTGGTGTTGGGCCAGGTGGCAGCCATGTCAATGCGAGCGACGGCGGCTTTCCACTCGAAGTAGGCCGCCTCCAGGTCGCCGTTAGCCAGGAAGGCACGGTGGAGCACATCCTGCCAGGTTGCCTCGCTGGGCAGTTGGGGCAGGTTCCGCTTCTCTAGAGGCTGCTCAAATGGCCGTCCCGCCTCTGTGAGCCTGATCTGCTCCTCTTTGGTGCCCGTGGGCGCCAACACGCACCCGCTGAGCAAGAGGGTCGCTGCCATTGTGGATGCCACGCCAATTGTTTTCACAGCTCGCATCATACTTTTGAGAATCTCAGGTTGGCGGCGATATCCATCAGTCGCTCGGCGGGGAGCTGGCCGATCAGGCAGACCCAGCGCCCATCTCGCACGGCTGAAACCATGTTAAGCGACTTGGATGCTTCGACGTGATACGTCACGCCATTTCGAACGATGCCGGGGGACCGCGGCTGGCGCATGTCGGCGGCGTTGGCCACGCTCATGGTCACCGCCACGCCCTCGCTCTTGAGCAGGACGCATGCGACCTTCTTATTCCTGATGTCCTTCATGCAGCAGGCCATGACGTGTGCCGCAGGAGGGTGCGGCAGATCGGGAGCGTCGGGCCACTGGCTGGCCAGGACCTTATTGGCTTCTTCAATCGAATCGGCCTTCATCACCGACGTGCGGCCGGCAACCATCTCCTGGTGCATCTGGGCCATCTGATCTGCCGAGGCCAACGCCGGTCCGCCGGAGGTGAACCAAAGGATGGCGGCAAAGGTCAGTGCCACGAGCAGGACCGCCGCCACGGCGCGGAGGGGACTGAGCTGGAGCAAGGGGAAGCGGTGCGGATGGGGAATCTGTGCGCGCAGCATCTTCTCAAGCCGCGACGTATCGACCGGCAGAGCCCGCAGCCGGCCCAGGCGCGACGACACGGCCTGGTCAAGCTCGCTGTCGGCATGTTCTTGTTCGCCAGTGTCCATAGCAGCCTTCCACGACAGAGACTTCCACTATCCTACTCTCAGAACGAGTCCGCAAGGGTAAAAGGTTCAACGGCCTGGGCATGGTGGACGCACCGGGGTAGCTGCACACGCGTGTTCTCCGAGGTCCAACTGGCGGAGACGGGCCAGCCTTTGAAACCGCTTGCACGGCGCTGCTGGTCGCGCCATCACACGGCGATCGAGTCCCGAGGAAGGTGCGGACCGGTCCCCACCACCTCGCTCTTCTCCGCAGCCGCCGCTGAGCCGGATGCACGGCTTGCCTGATTGTCCGCCCCCGCTACACTAGCCGCCCTGTCACCATGCAAGCCGCCACGCGGATCGTTTGTCAGGTTCCGCTCGGCGGACCATAAGTACATGAAAGGCAATGCCATGCGTATCGCAGTCATCGGCGGCGACGGAACCGGACCCCAAGTGGTTGCCGAGGGTCTCAAGGCTCTCAAGGCCGCCTCTGAGAAGCTGGGCCTTCAATACTCGCTCAAGAGCTTCGACATCAGCGGCGATCGATACCTCGCCCGCGGCGGCGACCCCGCCAAACAGACCATTCCCGTCATCGAGGAATCCGAAATCGCCGAGTTGAGGACCTTTGATGCCATCTACCTCGGCGCCGTCGGCCATCCCATGATCGCCCCTGGCATCCTCGAGAAAGGCGTCCTGCTTCGGCTTCGGTTTGAGCTGGACCAGTACATCAACCTCCGCCCCGTCAAGCTCTACCCTGGCGTGGATACGCCCCTCAAGGACAAGGGCCCCGACGACATCGACTTCGTCGTCGTCCGCGAGAACACCGAAGGCATCTACACCGGCATGGGCGGCGTCCAGTACGAGGGCAAGCCAAGCGAGGTTTCCACGCAGATCAACTGCACCACCCGCTTTGGCGCCGAGCGCGCTATCCGCTATGCCTTCGACCTCTGCCGCCGGCGTAACAGCAAGAAGAAGATGCTCACCCTTGTCCACAAGACCAACGTCCTGACGTTCGCGGGCGGCACATGGTTCCGCGCCTTCCATGAGATCGGCGCCAAGGACTACCCCGACATCAAGCGCGACTACAACAACGTCGATGCCTGCTGCATGTGGTTCGTCAAGAACCCCGAGTACTACGACGTGATCGTCACCGACAACATCTTCGGAGACATCATCACCGACCTGGCCGCTGTCCTCCAGGGCGGTCTGGGTGTCGCCGCCGGCGGGAACATCAACCCCACCGGCGTTTCCATGTACGAGCCCATGGGCGGCTCGGCGCCCAAGTACACCGGCAAGAATGTGATTAACCCTATGGCCGCCATCGGCGCCATGGCTATGCTCCTCCGCGAATCCGGCATTCAGAAGAAGGATAAGAAACTGATCGACGCCGGCAACCGCGTCGAGGCCGCCATCCTCGCCACCACCCCGAAGATGAAATCCCAGGCCGCCGGCAAGATGGGCTTCTCGACCACTCAGGTCGGCGACCTCGTGGCCGAAGCGATCAAGGCGGCGCCCTGAGTTCAGAGTCCCCTGTCGCACCCGCGGAGTGGCCGGACCGGAAGTCCGCCTTTTGCACCCATGTTCAAAGCCATCATCCTCGACATGGACGGCCTCATGGTCGACACCGAGCGGCTCTACATCCGCTGCAACCACGAGATCGCCCGCAATCGCGGCAAACAGGTTCAGCCCCCTACCCAGATCAGAATGATCGGGCGCTCGCCCGTCGAATCGCTGGCGATCTTCGCCGCCGATCTGGGCCTCCCCGACGACCCGTGCGAGTTGGTGGCAATCCGTGATCAGATGATGCTGGATCTCGTACAGACCGATCTGCTGGCCATGCCTGGGCTGACGGAGCTGTTGAGCTTCGCCCGTCCCCGGTTTCGCCTGGCCGTCGCCACCGGTTCCCCGCGGAAGCTCGTCGATGTCGTTCTCGATAAGCTCGCCATTCGACCGTTGTTCGAGTGGATTCAGACCGCCGAGGGCATCCCCAACGGCAAGCCCGACCCGGAGATCTTCCTGCGCGCCGTCACGCAGCTTCGGCTACCGCCGGGCGAGTCCATCGTCCTGGAGGATTCCGAGAACGGCGTGCGAGCCGGGCGCAGCGCCGGGTGCTATACCATTGGCGTACCCAACAGCGACACCCGCCAGCAGAGCTTCGCGGCCGCCCACTTCGTCGCCGCCCACCTGCACGCCGCCCGCGAGCACATCGCCGCGCTCACGGTCAGCTCCTCGACCAGCCTCAGTTGATCGCCGGCAGCGACGCCGCCATGCGCGCCTTCTGCACCGCTCGCAGGGGGCAGGCTCCTACCGCCGTACGGCTGCCACATCAAATATCACATTCAGGGCCCTGTAACGCACGCGGAACATCCGGACGATCATCCATCTGAGGAACACCCAATCGGCCAGCCAGCCAAGGGGACCCCAGGGCGGCCGGTAGGTGATGCGGTCGACCATGCGGGTGGTTCTGGCATCGGCGGCCTCGAAGTCGTGTTCGTGCCGCCAATAGGCCAGTGGACCGCGAACCAGTTCGTCCACGAAGCGTGCCTCCTGGCCGAAGACGACGCCGTGGGGTGGACGGTGCTCGACGATACGGCCGACCCAGCGGATACGCCTGCCGAAGGGCCCGCTCCAGCTCGTGACCAGGCCCGAGCCGGCCTTCATCGGCATATCCGCGGACTCGACGCACATCCCCGTGCTGGGTGGCGAGAGCTTGGGAAGGTTGCCGGCCGGGTCGTTGAAAAAC
>Ga0315286_10005327_pt1 | contig 12414 bp, 18 predicted proteins | sample YL17G10_0_MG_FD_205038 | JGI IMG/M metagenome (GOLD analysis project Ga0315286, IMG submission 205038) | Sediment microbial communities from Yellowstone Lake, YNP, Wyoming, USA - YL17G10_0 | ecosystem: Environmental > Aquatic > Freshwater > Lake > Sediment | place: USA: Wyoming | collected... | reverse complement strand
CAGTAGAGCGTGAAACTGACCGATGCGGGCATCACAGCCCCAGCCGAGTTGCGGAGGAACAGTTGAAGTCCTCCCGTCCCAGAGGGGAAAAACTCGTTCCACCTATATGGCCCACCACCTGAACAGGGGCAAGGGGCAGAGGTCTGTTGGACCAGAAGGGTGCCCCCACAGGAACACCTAGTCTGGGTGACCGGCTGGGGAGTCCGGCAAGCACAGACCGGCTCCGGCATCTGCTCCTGCCAGAGGTACCCGACCATCAGGGACGTACCGATGAGAGGGTCCGGGAAGTGCCCGCCTAACGTCCCTACGCCCTGTATGAGCCCTCGGAGGAGAAGAACAAGGGTAGCATCCCCCGTGACAGTAGCGGTCCCCGCAGTGGTCCCTGAGAGCAACAGGACGGGGATTGAAAGGATACCGGTCCCTGAGGTCGTCCCAGAGCACAGGATGGTCGTGTAGGCACTCTTGACCAGCGGGCTCGGGATGACCGCCCCGCTGGGAATCCCCACCGGCCCAGGAAGGAAAGCCTGGGTTGGGGTGCCGAACGCCACCCCGGTGGGGATCCCCACCGCAACCAAGGTCGTGACGCTGCTGTTGAAAACAACAGCGGTCCCAAATGCCTCGGCCGACGGAATACTCGAAACCCCGATAGTTCGGGTGAGTTTCGGGATTCCGAACGCTTCTCCTGAGGGGATCCAGGTTGTTGCCACGGGGTCTCTCTGAGTGAACCGAAAGAAGGACTCTTACTCCGTGATGGTAAAGCCCTGAATTGCCAACCCAAATGCCTCAGTGGAGGGGATTCCGGTCGGCTGCAAAACCGCCAGGACAATCCGGTACTCCTGCACAGGAAGGCCAAATGCCTCGGCCGAGGGGATGCCTGGCGGAAGAAGTTTGGCGATTTCTCCCGACAGGACAATCGTCGGGAACGTTACGAGGACGAGATTGGGGTAGATATCCAGTAAGGCGGCCGTGCTCCAATCAGCCGTTTGGTTGAGAGAGACCGCTACGTTGGCTACAATCTCGGCGCTAGTGAACCAAACCGCCGTCGTGTTGAACGAATTGAGCAGATTGAAGGTCGCGGTATCGCCTTCCGCCACATCTGGGTGAGAGGTGATGGTTGTGGAAGCCGCCGCACTTAGCTGTGCGCTGGTAGACCAACTGCCGGTTTGAGCTAGGGCCAAGTCCAGAGGGATATCTAGGCTTCCGGTCGAGCTGAACCCCGCCGTTTGAGCTAGGGCCAAGTCCAGAGGGATATCTAGGCTTCCGGTCGAGCTGAACCCCGCCGTCTGCCCCAAGGACAGTGACCCAAGGGCATCGAGGTTCCCTGTCAGAACCAAACCAGCACTTGCCCCAAGAGTCTCAGAAGCTTCTGCGTCCAGTGAGTTAGTCAGGGTTAAATTCGCCACCTGACTCAAGGTTTGAGTCTGCTCCCACAGGACCGTGCCAGACTGCACAGGCCCAAGGATCACGTCGTTCGCCCCAAATAGTGGAGTCGTGTTAAATAGAATGATGCTCAGAGCACTGGCTGGAGCCGTGCCTGATGGAACGTAGAGTCGGATGTCGTTCGGCCCATCCAACCCCGTCGGTTGCAGGGTGATGTCGGCCAACGCCATGGGTTACACCGGAATCAGAGTGTTTACGGTTGTTCCGGCCACATCGGGTCCATCCGGCTTGTAGGCAACGAGGTAGTGAGCAGTCGTGTACTGGCAGGGGAACTCGAAGTACCCAGCCGTGTCCGAGGTCATCTGACCTTCAAAAGCTTCATCACTTGAACGGAAGCCCAGCACCATACAGCTACCCAGCACGGCACCTGTGTTATCCCTGGTCGTTCCTGTGAGTTTCAGCCGTTGCTGGCCACCAGCAGAATCGTTACCACGCTCGATCCCCCACCGCCCCGTAGAGGTGCTGTCCTGCCCAATGAAGCCGCTGGTCATGTCCATGCCGGACATCTTGGAGTACGGCCAAAGAAGCGCATCACGCCAGGGCTCCTGGGGCTGGGCATTCCAGCCGTTCCACTGGTAGTAAGGAAGGTATCCCTGCTCCGAAGATGCCTGCGCCATCGTCGAGGGTTGCGGGCCGAACCCAGCTCCGAGTAGACCGCTCATGCGGTCACCTTGTTCAACGGCTGCTCGATAGAGACGTCGTAGCTGGGGATCACAAGATGATCACGGTGTGAACGGTGGTTGCGGACCGCATCCTTCGCGTTCTCCAGGATGGCTAGGCAGAAGACCGTGTCCTCGACCGGCCCCTCAATGGACATAGCTCCGTCTGACCAGAGCTTGATCGTTACAACTCCAGTTACCTGCCGCCCATCTCCACCGTCGAGCTTCATGTTGATGCCTCATTCATCGATCACAGCCCAGACATCGCAAACGGGGGCTGTAGCGAGGATCCAGATGATCACACTGTTGCTGACTGCGAGGTCCATACCACGAGGGAAGGTCCAGATGACCCCCGCACCGATGGTAGCTGGGCAAGCGATACGTCGGTTGAAGTTGGTCGGGATCGTAGGGCCTGTACCCCAGGCAATCGCTGCGGTCGTGAGGGAGGTAGGCGCACCGGCATCGTTCTCGGCCACGAAGTTCTGGGGGGTCGTAGGAGTGACCCCGATGGCGGCGGGACGGCCGAAGCCGAACACGCCAGCGGTGGCAGCTACCTGGCTGATCCCGACCTCCATGACGCGAGGCTTGTTTGTCGCAGCCGAACGAACCTCCCAGGAGGCGGACGCGGCGGCCGTTGCAGTAGTACGCTGGGAAAGACCATAGAGGGACATGCGGTTCCTTTACTCGTCCACGACAGCCCAGACGTCACAGACGGGGGCTGTTGAGATGATCCAGATGATGACGGAGCTGCTGACCTGAATGTCGAACCCACGAGGCCACGTCCAGATGATCGCTGCCCCGACGGCTCCGTTCAAGGAGACTTTACGGTCAAAAAACGTCGGCTGCGTGGGGGCTGTACCCCAAGCCAAAGCTCCAGTTGTCAGAGCAGCGGGGGCTCCAGCGGCATCCTCAGTCACGAACGTCTGAGGAGTGGTGGGGGTCACCCCGATGGCACCTGGACGACCTATCCCAAACTGCCCAGCTACGGCTGTGACCTGAACCAAACCCATCTCGATGATCTTGGGCTTGTTCGTGGACGCACTACGGATCTCCCACGACGGCGTGTTGGTCGCCGTGGCCGTTGTGCGTTGGGCTAGGGAGTAGAAGGCCATACCTGATTAGCTTTGGGTAGCGGTCACCGTGACGTTCAAGGTATCTCCGCTCTGAACTAAACGGTCCCCAGCCGTGAAGTTACCCTCGCCTAAGAGGGTCCCTGTGGAGCCACCTTTGGTAGAGTTGTCCACCATAAAGCAACCCGCACAAGTAGCTGTACCATTGACATTGAAAGTGGCCTTGGAAGCCGAGTTGTCTACAGATCCCGACGAGATGGTACCCGGTGTCCACGCTGGGCGGGTGCCGTTCGAGTAGGTAACGTTCTCAGTCCACCCAGCGTGAGAGGACATGGTATCCGCCGCCAAGTAGGTGTTACCAGCACCAGGGCCAGTGATGAGACCCACGAACCAAGTTGGGGAAGTCAACCCCGTCTTCAGGGTGGCGTCCAGGTACTTGTTGAGGCCAGCCGTCGTCACGAGGTTGTGGTAGGTGTCCTCCCACTTCAGGACCCCATCCGGGCCATAGCACTCGACATGGTAGATGTGGCTGATCCTCTGACCCATGTGCTCGGCACTTGACATCTCGACGATAGCATCCGCTGCGTGCGTGGTGCTCGTCTTGATCTGATCTCCGGACATGATGACTTCCTCTCAGAGCTTGAAGATTTTGTTGCTGCCATTATCCCACTGGATCGCGACGTTACCGCCGCTGGGGAGGAACGGAAGACCTGTGGCCGTATCGATGTAGGCGATCAGTCTAGAGGTGGCATCAACCCCTGTGTACTTGTAAAGTACGATGGCCTCGACAGTGGCTCCCGTGACAGCCGTGAAGCTCACGTCATCGGCATCGGCCACACCGGCCGTAGCTGTCTTGGTGGTCAAGGATCCGCTGAGCGAGATCCTGGCACCACCAGGGATGGCCGTGAGGAACTGGTCCGTGGCTAAGTTGGGCGTGTAGAGCCCAGTATCTACCAGGATACAGCGAACATCATCCGATAGCCAGTTGAGGCCACCGTTCAAATAGCCTTCTCGGCCGTAGTCAAATAAAGCGTTGGCCATGGCTCAATCCTCGGTCACTTGCAATTGGCCCACAGAAAACTTGACCAGGTCATTGATCAAGACGTTCCTGGGAGCATTGAGGTTGGCGTAGTAGAGCATATTGCCAGCTACCACAGCATCGAAGAGAGCGAAGGAGGTAACCACCCCCCAGTTGGCCGTGGCCACCGGGAAGATGATATCCGCCGTGTTGTTCGTGGAGCCTCCTGCCGGGGCTGTCCAAAGGGCTTGCTGCCGAGTGTAGCTGCCCCCCGAGACCTCAACACCGCCGCCCGCCTCACCAGGAGCCGTGGTGAACAGGGCCACCCAGATGGACACCGGGACAGGGTAGGCAATGCCACGCAGGACGTGATTGATGAGGTTCGCCTCTAGGTAGTCTGTCTTGGACATGCTCTACCTTACAGGGGTACAAATGAAGACTTGAGACCCGAGGCCACCAAGGGGGGCTCCTGGACCACATCGTAGCCGAAAGCCAGGGCTCTAGGCCCAGCGGCGTATCCCAAGCAGAGCCTCCAGAAGCCCACAGCGTTCGGCCTGAACCGCACGCTGTAGAACCCTGGCTGGCCCGTGATCTCGTTGAAGTAGACCGATCCTGCCGCCACCTGGGCGTCCATGACGGTCGCTCCTGAGGTGAATGTCCAGGGCTGAGCCGCGTTGTTGTAGAACAGCGTGGCCGTGAGGTCCGCTACGGTCAGGCCCGTGACCCGAGTGAAATCGTCCGGGGCGAAGATGTCCGCCTGGTCCAAGACCACTCGATTGATTGGGATGAGACGACCGTAGACAATCACAATTACTCCACTTCAGGTCTCAGAGACGGTGAGGGCTCCGTTGGCGTATGAAACAGTATCCCCGATGTCTACTGTCTTGTTGGTTGCCAAGGATCCCTTGTAGAGCATGTTGCCCACGGTAGCTGCGTCGAGAATAGCGGCGTAGGTCACAGTGCCCCACAAGGCTGAGGCTGTCGGGAAGGACACAACACCTGTGTTTGCACAAGTACCTCCCGAAGGTGCCCCGAAGGTCACTGCCACACGGGCATAAGAGCCCCCACTAACCTCATTGGCCTGGGAACCAGCCACCCCCGGATCCGCCGTGAAAAGGCCCGCATAGACTGTCCCAGGAGGTGTGTAGGGGATGTTCCTGAGGACACCATTGAGCAGAGCGTTTTCTAGGTAGGTGGTTTTTGCGTCCATCCGGGCTTCGTTGTCTCTACTTCAACGGGGTATCAGAGGAAAACTGAGCCTGCCAACACTCCAGATAGACCACTCTTTCCGCAACACTTCTTTACATGTGGCACACAGATTTCAATGTTTTTATGGCGTTAGCGTATGGGAGAGCCGGTACTTTCCCACTCTGATTGAACCAAGCCCCCTTCAGCTCCTCAATATTGGCAATGCTCATATCGAAGATGAAGGACACCTTACCGGTGCCGTTCCTCTCAGTCCGGAGCATCTGTACTCCCGCAACCTGAAGGTAGCCAGCGAAGTACAGATCAGACGTCCGAAACTCGTTCGCATTTGGGGTATTCATATGTCATCTCCATCTCGATTCCTACCCCATTCGGGGGTAGGAATCGTAAGTCCCAAACAGGGACCCGTATCAGGTCAGGGCAGTGATGCCCGAGACACGCTGCCTTACCTTGACCTGAGCCGAGGTTGTGGTGAGCGTGGCACCGGGGATCAGAGCTGCCGGAATAACCACCGCAGTGGCCGACACACTACCGCCACCCGCTTCAATGAACTTCTGGAGCAATGTCTTGCTGTACCCAGTGGTGGCATTGGTCAGGTGAATGACCGTCTCTTGCCGCTCCAGGGTGCCAAGGCCGGTGCCCGAGATGGTTAGGTCGCCCGCACCGGGGGTGTTGAGGTCGGCCGTTGTGATGACCGGGAGCGTGGCTGCGAACGCTGTGCTTCCGTCATCCTGAACTACCGTGATGGCCGCACCGCTGGTGAGAGCAGGAACCCTGCGGGGGTCTGGGTTGAAGGCGGCGTTCAGCAGTTCGGCCATGTCCCCGACCAGGAAGCTGTCGATAGCCGTGGTGCTCTCGTAGATGTGCGGGGCAATGGCGTTTGCCACAGCAGCCGTGGTTCCACGAGCCGTGGGGATGAGGTTCAGGGCCGAGGAAGCTGTTGTCGCACCAGACCCAGTGATGGTGCCCGTGGACACGTCCAGTGGACCACCCACTGGGAGACAGTTGGTGATCAGCGTTGCCGCTGGAACCATCGTCCGGATAGCGCCGTTGGCAAGACCCAGGGCAGTGTTACCCACCGACCCGTTGGCCACGGTGTCATTCTCGATGAAGGAGGTAACCCCCTTCGTGAGAGACTCCAAGGCGATCCCGTTCCCAGCCACGTTCGTCCGGGCCAAGATCCCTAGACCCTGAACCGCTCCGTTCACGGCTGCTACCAGGGTGGTCAGCGAGGCATAGACTGCCTGTGGAACGAGGACAACCGTGAAGGCCGTGGGGGTTGCACTCGTCCGGAGCCGGAGGTCATCGTTGGCTCCCGTGATGGCCAGGGGGAACGACCCTGAGATGTTGCTGCCGTTCAGGACAGCACCAGCTCCGGTTGTAGCGTTAGACAGAACTCCCTCAACCTCAGCTACCGTCGGGCGGCTGATGTAAAGTTCCTGCCCACGAGGTTCAGTCGGGGGATTGAACTTGGACACGGGCTCAAGGTCCGAAAGAAGAACCGGACCTGGCATATCTCCACGAATGACGCCTACTCGCATGACTAAACTCCCTGTGATTTCAAAGTTTGAGGCTTCTCGAACCGGCCCCGTTGTTGCTCTAGTTTGAGGTACCTGAGGAGGATCCCATAGCCCGAGTAGAAATCCCCGAGCTGGCTGAGAAGCTCCAAGTCGTCTGACCTCCAGGCGAAGTGAGCCTTCCTGAGTTGAAGACGCATCGCTCGGAGGATCTTGAAATACCTGTCGGCATACATGAGCGTGAGAATCTCCGGCTCGGCCAACGAGAGCCTCTCGAACTTCGCTTGGGCATCCTTGAGCATGTTCCGGCGGTAAGGCTCCGGAATGAGGCCCTTGGGCTTCCAGCGATAGGTGATCCTGTAGAAAGAATCACCTTCTTGCTCGATGAGCTGTGGGAGTAGGAGATACTGCACGTCACGGGGTTCAGGTCAGCGCAACCGCTGGGGTTGAGGTGGCACCGTCTGCTCGTACCTTTGCCAACGAGGCCGTCAACACCACGCCTGGAACGTTCGCTGCCAGGATGACGATGGTGGTGGCGTTGATGGAGTTGAACAGAGACGCCGGGATGGTCTGTGCCCCTGTACCCGTAATGATCACCGAGGTGACATCCGGGCTCAAGGACAAGAATCCAGTTCCCGTAATGGTCAGGTCACCTACCCCGGGGGTACCAAGGTCGGCCGTAGCTACCGTGGGGGTAGCCAGGTCACTCGGCACGAAGGACACCACCGAGATGAGACCAGCCCGCTGTAGGCCAGCAATCTTGCCGCCGCCAACCGAACGGATCACCCGATCCGTCTCCTTTAGGTCGATGTACCCAGGGATGGTCGGCTCTGTGGCCTTGACCCGTGGGATGTACGACGGCTGCTTCGGCTCGTTGGCATACCCATCCCGCTTGTAGGCTTTGGGGTCTGCCGTTGAGCCCATCCGGTGGACTTCCTTGTTTGGAAGGCCATCATCGATGTCATCGACGGAAAGGGCTCCCAAGCCAACTTGTGAGTGAATGAGTCGGAACATCCTGGTCTCTCCTGAGAGTCTTTCGAAGGGTAAATCTTGTCCCTACGCCTTGCAGGGGGCATAAAAGGAACTTGCAGGCTATCCTTGGGGGCCTGCCTGGAGCCACTTTGGCCTCATTAGGATCCACATGAAGTCGGATTTAGTTGCATCTTGGACACTCTGATGTTAGCCAGAACACGCTGGCCTTGTAAGAAGGATCCGATACAACGGGTGTGTCGTATTCCAGCCTGTAGAGGTTTGGCCATCTCTAAAGGTTACTGCTCAAGACACTACCAGAGGTCCATGGCCAAACGGATGGGTACTTGGAAGTCAGGCAAAGGCCGTCTATCAAAGTTCCGAGGAACAAGAATCACTTAACCGCCAAAGCGGATGAACGAGCTTCCTTCTCGACTTGTTGGCGATCCTTCGGGTTCAGCCGTAACCGTTGTAAATGCTCTTCCAGACGAGCGTTGAACAACTTCCAAAAAGTCCCATGGCCAATCTCAAGGTGGCATTCCCGGATGGTCATGCAGAGGGTCACCAAATTGGTCCCCTCCAGTTCCAGCTCAGGGAACAGGTGGAAGGGCTGCCGGTGGTGAACCTGTAGCTTGCTCTTGGCTCCACAAGCCTCGCAGACAGGGTGCTTCTTGAGATACCGGTCCCGCACCCCTGCCCACTTCGGGGATCGCTCCTTAGCCTTCTTACGTTCCCGTAAGTTGGCCTGGATGACCCTGTAGGCATGGGTGAGGGGGTTCTTCATATCGGGTAGGCCGCGACAAAGTGTGCCGAGAAAACTGCCGTAGCCCCGCCACCTCGAACAAGAAGCTGCTCCACCACGCCGTCATAGGTTGTGAACTCGGGCAATGCATCAGGACTCAGATCCGTTTCCGTGCCCCCGACAGTCGTCGCCACGAACAGATGTGTCGCCGATTCCTGATTCTGCACCACCAAGTTGGCACACCCAAACGGTAGGTAAATGTGCAAGCTGTTGGCCACGGCAGCCCCATTGGGTGCCGTTCCCTTGAGGATGATTCTGCTTCTGGAATGCCGTTCACTCTCAGGAAGCACCAGGACCGGAGGACTGGTAGCCACCGTTGCCCCAGCCGCGTTCAGTTGCTTCAACCGCAGCCAGAATTGACCTGTATCGGTGATGCTGAAGGTAGCGGGGTTGAACACGAACCTGTGGTTCTGCCCAGGCATCGAATCCAGGACGGCTCGGTTGATCCCCGTCGTGGGGTCATCATCCAAGAAACCCTGCTGGTTTGTGATGATGGCCGCGAAGATGCCATCAAAATTAGTGGCTGTCTCGATGGTGTACGCCGCAATCCCCGCACCTGTACGGTTCGGAGTGATCATGTCCACCAAGCCAGCCCGACGCCGACGGATGGAGAATTCTCTTTGGACGCTCATGACGCTCTCTTTTCTTTGGCTACAAGAGGAATGTAAGTGGACGCTGCCAGCTCGCCCTTCTTGGACCTGACCTCATCTTGGACATCCTTCCAGGAGTGGGCCTCGGCACCCCCAAGATTGGGGATCAGCTTGTTCTTGAACACGTGGTCCTTCTCCCTCCGAATCATGTCCGTCTTGCGCTTGCCCCTGTACTTGCTCTCCTTGTTGGCCTTGGAGATCCAGCCCCCCGAGACCCCATCCCTCAGCACAAAACCAACGTCACCTGGGGCGAAAACGAACTCCAGCATCCCTCCCTTGTCGCAGTTCGTGCAAGGCAGGATTTCATCTCCAGCCTTCACGGAGTCATACTGTGAGAAGGTGAGCCGCCGGGTGCATTGGTTCTCACAAGCTGGGCATTTCAATTGGTACATAGGCATCTTTATTTCCTCTTCATTTTGCCCGACGGAGCTGGGAGTGTCCAGTTGCGGGTCATGCTTAAAATTGAAGCTACGTGCTTGCACACCTTGTGGACCCTCTTGGGATCTCGGATGTTGGGAGCACTAGCTGTCCCCTGTAAGGGCGTGTTCGGATCCTGGTAATCCTGCTGCTTGGCATGGTACTCAGGCCCCTGCCATCTCCAGGCTGGGCAAGAACAAGCAAGCTGGAGGTCCAGCTTGGAGAACTGTACCACGTTACCAGACCGGTTAGCCTTGAGGCGTACCACCTTGGGGCCATTCCCGCAGTTCACAGCGAAGATCCAACGGAGGTTCTTCAGGTCAGCACGCTTGAGGGAAGCTCGACACTGCTTACCCTTGTCCTCAATCTCAGGGCTGAGCCTGTTCTCAATCTCAGGTAGGGCCGCCGCAATCCGAGACTCCGGCGGTAAGACCATCTCCGGAGCCGAGGCCACCAGATAGAGCCCCACCACGATCTCGGCTTCCTCAGCCACCTTGAGGCGAGGGACAGCCCTGCTAAAAGCGTCCCTGACTATCTCCGGTACCTTTCCGGGGCCGTCCACCAGAAGGTATCCTAGAGTCTCGGCAAACAACTCAGCCGCATCCTTGCCAGAGTAGGCACTGACTGGGTAGAGGAATACCTTGATCTCGCCAGCCTTGGCCTTGAGCTGGTCATATCCGGAGATAGCCCCCTTCTTAGGGAGGCCCGTCACGTTATCGATGTTCTCTTGGATGCCCGCCTTTTCAGCGATCAGGTTGAGCCACATCACCGCATCGTCTTCACCCTTGGACTTCAGGTGACTGATGAAGTACCCCAGCCAGTCTCCGTATTTCTCAGCCTCCCAACCTCCAGAGGCTTTCCAGGCATCCCACTTCTTAAAGAGGGCGTCCAGATCGGGAGGTTGGACATTGGCCCCGAAGAACTCCTCCCAGGCACCACGTCCCTTGGAACCCAAGGTCTTGAAGTAGACCCTGTGGCCAAGCTCATGCACGACTGAGTGGACAGTCTCCTTGAAACTCCCACCGATGGCGATTTTCACTGAATCTGAAGGCCAATGGTAGCTGGCCTGTGCTCCAGCCGATCCGCGAGCTGCCCCTGAGAGCTGCGTTGCCGTCCACGCAAAGACCCGCCCACCAGTGGATGCCCCTAGACCAGCCTTGCCGAGAAGAGCGTTGGTCTTCTCCAAGACCGACCTAAGCTTTTCCACCTCACCCTTCGACCATTCTGATTTCCCCGCTTCCACCAGAGTGACCGTATAATCCTCGATGGAAATGGTCGCCGCGATAGTAGAATCGAAGTACCTCAGTACTGCGATGGCCTCCCGAGCGTACTCATTAAATTTCGCGGAGGCGTACCCGGGTGCCCGCTTCTTGAGGGCTTGCTGTGCTTCCTCCCAAGTCTGTATCCCGGCAAAGTCCTTGACGATCTTGCGGAAGTTCTTGAACCGCCGCATGTGGGTGGTCTTCTCTTGAAGCTTACCCCGTGCCTCATCCTCGAAGATGAACACCGCCTCGTCATAGAGCTTCTGTGCCGCTTTCCCAAGCTCCTTGACTAGGACTTCCCGTTGAGCATCATCCTTGGGAGCCTGCCAGCCGTCGATTCGACGTAATGGATCCTTCACGCCCTGGATGAGAGCCTCAAGCCGCTGGACATTCTTGGTGTCCGCTTGAAACTGCCTGGCTACACGCAAAGCCATTGCATTGTGCGTGTTGGGCTTGTCGTCCCGGTAAGGATATTTCGTGAGGCTGTTGTCCTGCGGCCCGGGGGCCTGATACCTTGGCTTTAGGTTCTGCCTGTTCCGATTGTCGCCTCCTGGGGGAGACTGAGGTTTGGCAAGGTCGTCTGGCCCATCTTTTCGGTAGATCGAGCCCTCATCCGCCTTGTCAAACTCACGGATACTATCCTCAGGCTTGTTGAAGGTCGAGGTACCAGGGATGTCCTTGTCCAACGAGAGGCCCCTATCCGAGGGGCCTCCTGAGGGCAGCTCGGCTACAGCCCTCCTCTCATCGAACGTAGCTATGGGGAGGGCGGCATGCCCCTCTCCATAGCCAGGTCGTGAAGTGAGTGGTTGCATCCGTTCACATCTTGCCGACGGCGATATCTCCTACAACGAGGTCCGGATGATCAGCGTACTTCTTGTTGACAATCCCGTACCTCGCCCCGCCGATGTTGACGATGTAGTAGGCAGGGGCAACCGGGGGATCACCCAAAGAGAACTCGTACTTGATCTTGCGCTTCTTCAACTCCGAGCCGATGCTCATCAACGAACTCGCTTCGGTGATGACCTCACGGAGGATGTCGAGGGGAGCAGCCGCTCCGACCTTCCAAGAAGCCGACTTGAGGTGTGGATTGTTGTTGTCCATGAGCCAACGATCCACGTCTGAGGGTAAAGTCTCTTGGTCCTTGACCTTTTGGAGGGACTCTTTCACGTTGGATGGTAAGGCATCATAGTCCATCACTGCCCTGGACCCAGCCGAATCCAGATATTGCTTGAGGATCTTCTCCTGGCGGCTCTGGAGCTTGGCCGTGACCTTCCACGAGGCTTCCTTGTCGGACGCTTCTTTCTTGAAGTCATCCTTGTGCTTCAAGGTGTTCAGCTTCCACTCCTTGGCATCCTCTGGACTCATATCCTTCGTGGGATCCGCAGGCTTGCCTTCCTCATGACG
>Ga0315286_10005325_pt1 | contig 12416 bp, 6 predicted proteins | sample YL17G10_0_MG_FD_205038 | JGI IMG/M metagenome (GOLD analysis project Ga0315286, IMG submission 205038) | Sediment microbial communities from Yellowstone Lake, YNP, Wyoming, USA - YL17G10_0 | ecosystem: Environmental > Aquatic > Freshwater > Lake > Sediment | place: USA: Wyoming | collected... | reverse complement strand
TCATCAAAACCATGGGGGCCGTGGGTGGATCGGTTTTCCTCCCTGGATCACCTGCGCTCCGGGCCGCGGCGCCCAAGGTCAACTTCAGCGAGAACATCATCCGTGCCCCCAAGAACCCCGACGAGTGGCGCGACTTTCGAGGGCTTCTTGAGAACTGGCGAGCCGACGAGAGAGATCGCCTTCACTACGACGACGCCCTCTACAATCGCCCCGAATTCGCCTGGGTCAGCTCCTGCTACGCCTGCTGCTTCGTCATGATGTGCGACGTGATGTTCTATAGCCCGCGGCAGGCGAAGTACACGATCGAATCATTCCTCGACCACGGCGTGCGCGAGTTCGGCGGCTACGACGCCATCGTCCTCTGGCACGCCTACCCCCGCATCGGCCTGGACGACCGCAACCAGTTCGATTTCTACCGCGACATGCCTGGCGGATTGGATGGCCTCAAGAAACTCAGCCAGACCTGCCACGGCAGGGGGGTTAAGGTCTTTATCGACTACAACCCGTGGGACACCGGCACTGGCCGAGAGACCGTGTCCGATCTCGATGCCCTCGCCGCCACCGTCCGCGACATCGACGCCGACGGAATCTTCCTCGACACGATGGACAAAGGCGCCGCGGAGTTCCGAAAGAAGCTGGACGCCGCCCGCCCCGGCGTCGTGCTCGAAGGCGAAGGCGCCCTGCCGCTGGAGCGCGTGCACGATCACCACATGTCCTGGGCCCAGTGGTTCAATGACAGCGAAGTGCCGGGCGTGTTGCGGAATAAATGGTTCGAACGCCGGCACATGCAGCACCAGATCAAACGCTGGGACCGTGACCATAGCGGCGAGCTGCATGTAGCGTGGATGAACGGCAGTGGGATGATGGTGTGGGAGAACGTGTTCGGGACATGGGTCGGGTGGAACGACCGCGACCGCTCGATCCTCCGCGCCATGCTCCCCATCCAACGGCGATTCACCGATGTGTTCACCGAAGGAAGATGGACTCCTCTCGTCGAGACAATGGTACCGAATGTCTACGCCAGCCAATGGGACTACAACTGCTGGCGACTGTGGACCCTCATCAATCGCTCAGATAAGCGCGTCGAGGGCGATCTTCTCAAAGACGGGATCTGGAAAGACTCTCCCGTCTGCGACCTGGTTTCCGGCCGCGAAGGTCGGGCATCGAAGAGTGGCGTCTTGTCCGGATCCATTCCCCCTCGCGGCATCGCTGCTTTTCTCGGCGATCTCTCCGGCATGCGCCGCAATGAAGTCCGTCCGTTCCTCGAATCGCAACGCAACCTCAACCAACGCGCCGCCAATTCCACCATGTTCCCCGCCCTTTCCACCAAGCTCATCCCCGTCACTCCCACTCGCAAATACCCTCGCACCCAAATCCCTGCCGGCATGGCCGAGATTGCCCCAGCCGCGTTCAACATGAAAACCGAGTTCCGTGTGCGGGAGTGCGGCTTCTACGAATCGCAAGCCAACATCAGTGGCCTCCACAAGCCCATCACGATCGATCGCCAGGTGCGGCTATCTCGTTTCGCCATTGACCAGACGCTCGTCACCAACGCCCAATTCGCCGAGTTCCTCAAAGCCACGAACTACCACCCCCGCCATCCCGAAAACTTCCTGAAACACTGGAAGAGCAAGTCCATACCCCCCGGCCTCGAAGATCACCCCGTCGTCTATGTCGATCTCGACGATGCCCGCGCCTTCGCCAAATGGGCCGGCAAACGCCTCCCGACCGAAGAGGAATGGCAATACGCCGCCCAAGGCCCCGACGCCTTGAAATACCCATGGGGCAGCGAAATGAAGCCCGGCATGTGCAACGACGGCGCGACACGCACCACGACCCCCGTCAAAGCCTTCCCCGCCGGCCGATCCCCCTTCGGCTGCTACGACATGTGCTCCAATGTCTGGCAATTAACCGAAAGCGAACGCTCCGACCCCCGCACCCGATTTTGCATCATCCGCGGCGGATCGTACTATCAGGCGAAAGGCTCCGACTGGTACATGGACGGCGGCGCTCGGCCGTGCAGCTTTGCCGCCAAGTTTCTGTTGACCTGGGCAGGGCTGGATCGTTGTGCAACAATCGGATTTCGGTGTGTTGCTGATGTGGACGAATAGTGGATGGAGGCAAGATGAGAGTATGCAGACTCGTGAGTGCGGCGGCTGGATCGCTGTTGATCGGAATGCTCGCCGGATCGGCCATCGCGGCCGGCACGGCAGTGGTGACGGTGAACGCAGATCAGCCTGGGCACAAGATCAGCCCGGACCTGTACGGCATTTTCTTCGAGGACATCAACCGTTCGGTGGATGGTGGCATCTATGCGGAGATGGTGCAGAACCGCTCGTTCGAGGATGCACAGCAGCCCAAGGCCTGGTCGGTGGTGAGCGGTGGGGGGGCTGAGGCGCAGATCGCGGTGGACAAATCGCAGCCGGTGAGCGCCAACAGCCCGAATACGCTGCGACTCCAGATCACCAAGGCCGGCGTGGCGCGCGCTGGGGTTGCCAACGACGGCTTCGGCGGGATGCCGCTCAAGGCCGGCGCCCAATACACTCTTTCCTTCTTCGCCCGCTGCAACGATGATTTTAGGGGCACCATCTCGGCCACCCTCGAAAGCAAGGACGGGTCGAAGGTCTACTCCAAACGCCAGATCGACGGCATCAAGACCACCTGGGGCCGGTACACCTGCACTTTCACGGCCGACGACAGCGACCTTGCGGGCCGGCTTGTCCTCTCGACCACCGCCCCCGGCAGCATCTGGTTTGACACCGTGTCGCTCTTCCCGAAGGACACCTACAAAGGCCGCCCCAACGGCTTCCGCGCCGACCTGCTCCAAATGCTCATCGACCTGAAGCCCGCGTTCAACCGCTTCCCCGGCGGCTGCTACGTCGAAGGCGACACCCTCGCCACTTCCTACCGCTGGAAACAGACCATCGGCGACGTCTCCGAACGCCCCGGCCGGCCTAACCTGTGGAAGTACTACTCCTCCGACGGCATCGGCTACCACGAATACCTCCAGATGACCGAAGACATCGGCGCCGTCGCCCTCTTCGTGGTCAACTGCGGCATGTCCCACAAACAAAACGTCCCCATGGACCAGCTCCAACCGTGGGTCCAGGATGCACTGGACGCCATTGAATATGCCAATGGTCCGGCCGACAGCAAATGGGGTTCCGTCCGTGCCAAGGCCGGTCACCCCGCCCCCTTCAACCTCAAGTACATCGAAATCGGCAACGAGAACGGCGGCAAGGCTTACGAAGAGCGCTACGCCGTCTTCTACGACGCCATCAAGAAGGCCTACCCCAACGTCCAGATCATCGCCGATGAGTGGGGTGGTCTGCCCGGCAGCCGGCCGGTCGAAATCGTCGATGAACACTACTACTCCACCCCCGAATTCTTCATCAGCCAGGCCAACAAATACGACAAATACCCCCGCACCGGCCCCAAGATTTACGTCGGCGAATACGCTGTCACTCAGGGCACCGGCAAGGGCAGCCTGATGGGCGCGATCGGCGAGGCCGCCTTCATGACGGGCATGGAACGCAACAGCGACATCGTCATCATGTCTTCGTACGCGCCGCTGTTCGTGCGCATGGATACGCGAAGCTGGAACCCCGACCTGATCAACTTCGACAACACCCGCGCCTACGGCATCCCCTCCTTCTACGTGCAGAAGATGTTCGCCAACAACCTCGGCGACACCGTGCTGCCCCTGGCCATCAAAGCCGACGCCGCCAAACCCAAGCCGCGGCAGGGTGCCGTGGGCGTCGGGACATGGGCCACTCAAGCGGAGTACAAGGACATCACGATCACCTCCGGCGACAAGGTTCTCGCCCAGTGCGACTTCGCCACCAGCGCCACCGGCTGGAAACCCACGGCCGGCAAGTGGGAAGTCCAAGCCGGCGCCTATCGCCAGACCGACAACCAACCCGACCGCCGCAGCGTCTTCGGCGACGCTTCCTGGGGCGACATCACATACTCCCTGAAGGCGCGCAAGCTTTCCGGCGCCGAAGGCTTTCTGGTCATGTTCCACGTCAAGGACAACGACAATTACGCCTGGTGGAACATCGGCGGCTGGGGCAATTCGCGGCATACGATTGAGGTTGCGAGCGGCGGCGGAAAATCGCAGCTCGGCTCATCCGTCACGGGCAAAATCGAAACCGGCCGGTGGTATGACATCCGCATCGAGGTCAAAGGCCTTACCGTCAAGTGCTTCCTCGACGGCAAGCTTATGCACGAGGCCGAGTATGGCAGCAGTCAGCCCCTGTACGCCGTTGCCAGCCGCGACAGCGACAAGGGCGAAGTCATTTTGAAGGTTGTCAACGTGAGTGCCGATTCCTATACCACTGAGATCCGTCTTGACGGGGTCAAGTCTGTGCAAGGCCCCGCGCGAGTGACGGCGCTGACCTCGGCCAAGCCGACTGACGAGAATACGCTGGACGAGCTGACGAAAGTGGCGCCTACGGCACGGCAGATCGACAATGTGAAGCCGACATTCGAGCACACGTTCCCGCCGTATTCGGTGACGGTGATGCGAGTGAAGGCTCAATAGGAACGTTGCGGTATTGCGAAGAATCGCCAGGGCGAGGCTCGCCCTGGCGGTTTGGTTTCTACAACCGCTGTTCGCTTGCTTCTCGATCTTCATCCGTCGTCGTCTCACGACGCCGATGAGGCCGCCCCAATGCTACTTCGCCCCGCCCGCGTCCGGATACTTCGTGAGCCGAATATCCTTGAACTCCACCCACATCGGCGGCCCGGCGTGGATCTGCAGCGCCAGAATCCCCGACATGCACCGGCCCTTGGGATCGTTGTCCACCAGGTCGATCGTCTGGATGCCATTCAGATACTGCTGAACGTGGTTGCCCTTGCAGATGATCACATAGTCGTTCCAATCCGATTTCTTGTACGTCGCCGCAATCTCCGCCTTTTCGCCCAGCTTGCCCGCGACGTTTTTCTTGGCGTTTTCGTCGATCACGATCTGTTGCCCGACGTTCACCAGCCCGCCGCGGCCTCGCTCGTGATACAAGAATCCCACGGCGCCGGGTTCATTGCACACCTCGGCCTGATACCCCGCCACCACCCACTTATTTTCCCTGGCATCGGCGACATGCTTGCTGCGATACTGGATGCCAGAGTTGCCGTGATCGATCCGGAACGACAGCCGCAATTCAAAATCCTTCAGCTCGCCGCCTTTCCACATCAGGAACGTGTTCCCGTTCGTCTGGTTTTCCGCGGTTGTCTCCCCGCGGATCACGCCGTCCTTGATGCTCCACAGCTTCAGGTTGCCCTCCCAATTCGAAAGGTCATTCCCCGCCGCGAGCTTCTCCATTCCCTCCGGCGCCGGCGGAGCGGTCGGCTTGACCTCGGCGCAGACTAATATGCACATGGACAACACGAATGCCACAACGCCACAGCCAGTCAGAATGCGACGCATAATGTCTCCTAGAGTGAAACTTGCTCTCGCTGATGCTCAATATCAGACTCGATCAGTTCGCCTTCTTCTCATCATCATAGGTTTTCAGACGGATGTCCTTAAACTCCACCCACATCGGCGCCCCCGCGTGAATCTGCAGCGCGATGATCCCCGAGTTGCAGCGCCCCTTCTCATCATTATCCACCAGGTCCACCGTCTGCACGCCGTTGATGTACTGCACGATGCGGTTGCCCTTGGCGATGATGATGTACTCGTTCCAGTCGCTTAGCTTGTAGGTCGCCGCGATCGCCTTCTGATCACCCACCTTTCCCGCCACATTCTGCTTGGCATCCTTGTCAATCACCACGTTCTGCCCCACCAGGCAAATCCGCCCGCGACCCTTTGGCCCACGCTCATGATAAATGAACCCCGCCCGCCCCGGCTCGTTCGCCACCTCTGCCTGATACCCACCAACGATCCAATCATTGCTTCCACCTGGATAGTGCTTGCTGCGATACTGAATCCCCGAGTTGCCATGGTCAATGCGAACGGAGAGGCGCAGTTCAAAATCTTTTACCTCGCCACCCTTGTATATCAGGAACGTGTTCCCCTTTGTCGGGTTCTCTTTGGTTGTCTCGCCGCGGATCACGCCGTCCTTGATGCTCCACAGCTTCGGATTGCCCTCCCAAGTGCTGAGGTCTTTGCCATTGAAGATTTTCACCATTCCTGCCGGCTCCGCCGGCGCATTCGGCTTCGCGGGCTCAACATCCGCCTTTTTCTGTGCCGCACCGAAGGATGCCACGGAAAGAAGAACCGCAAGAACAGCAGAATTCGACACGATCCGGACCATGGGCTTCTCCTGATGTGGAACACGTCTTACTGTACTCTGTTATCGCACGAATACCCCAACGTTGAAACTCGCCTGGGTGCACGACCGTTGTTGCGCACCCCGGTGAATCCAGCCGGAAACGGGGTCGGTCAATAGCGTCGTCCACAAGCACAACCGCGATATTGCCTCAAAAATGCCGATTTTGGCGCGCAGAGACGGTCGTGCACCCACTCGCCTCGCCTCACTGGGTCGTCTTCAGCAGCCCGATCCGCTCGAACGGAATCCGCTGAAACCCCAGCCTGTACGCCGGCGAGTCGTCCTTGAGTTGGAAAATCCCTGCGCCAGGATCAACGAAACCCGGGTCGGCCCCGACCAGGTTGTCCTTCAGCTCCACCGCCTCATTCTTAGCGTTCCAGCCGATGTCCAGCCACTTGCCGACGCACACGTTTCTCGCCACCAGGATATTCTCCGGCGGAATGCCCGGATCGCCCTGGTAGTACTTCTCCAGCGTCGCCATCTCCGGATACCGACTGCGGTAGGGGGGCTGTTTCCAATTCACATCCTCCAGCCGCTTCTTCATGTAGTCATAAACCATGTTGTGCCACACCGGCGATTTGTCCATCCCCCGTCCATCCAACTGCACCGCCGGATTGCAGTCCACAAACACATTGTTCTCCACCCGAAAATCCCGCCCACCGCCCAAAAACACCGCCCGCTGCACCTTGTGAAACACATTCCCCTCGATCAGCGTTCCGCTCACGCAGTCGTCCAGGTACACCCCCATCGACCCCATCCCCACCCCGCCCGTATGGTGAATATAGTTGTGTTTAATGACATTGCCACGGTAGCTGTAATCCCGCCCCGCATAAATCGCCCCCACATCCCCCGTCTCCAGGCACACATGATGAATCTCATTCAGCTCAATGACATGCTCGTTCCCCCCAAACAGAATCGCGCAGTGCGGATGATCGTGGATGAGGTTGTTGGCGGCGCGGATGCCCACGCCGTTGATGTGAATTGCCGGCACGTAGCACTTGGACCACCGGCCGACGTGATGGATGTGGTTGTTGAAGGCCAGATGCCCTGCCGGGGTGAGAGCTTTTCGATCACCGCCGGACAGATCAATCCCGCCATCCCCGGTGTGGGAGATTTGGCAGGACGAGACACTATGAGCGCTGCCGCCGCGGACGATCACAGCATAGTTGCCCAGATTTCGTAGCGTGCAATCCGCCACCGTGTTGTTCGCACCGTTGCTGATCTCGATGCCGGTCCCGCGCGAGCATTCAATCGTCAGCCCGCGAATCGTGACGTAGGAAACACCCTTGAGCAAGATCACCGGTTCATGGACCACCGACGCAAGCACTCTTGCTTGTTCGATTGGCGCCGGCGGCCAGAAATAGAGTAGCCCCGTCTCTCGATCCAGATACCACTCGCCGGGTGAATCGAGTTCCTCGAGGATGTTCAGGAAGTAAATCCGCTGTCCGGCGCGGAATCCGTATTGGCCATGTGGTGGCGCGGTCTTGATCAGGCGTGTCTGAAGGTCGATTGACGCAATTCGCTCATAGGAATTCGCCCAGTCCCACGCCCAGTAGCCATGGACGTGAATGTCGTTCAGGCTTCTCCACGTGGCAGGCCGATCCCCCTCGTAATGAAAGCCGGCTGGCAGCTTGCCGAGCTTCCCGCCATGGCCATCGCCTTCGGTTTGATCCTGCGGAATGCTTGCGATCTTGACGAACCCGTCATTGGGCCAGCGCGCCAGCGTCATCGGCTGGTCCTGGAAGAACAGCTCCAACGCCGCGGGCCTGATGGGTCGGCCAAAGCCTCGCGACGTGAGCTGGCCGAAATCGGCGATGCCCTGGGTTTTCAAATCTGTCTGAAGAACCTGGCTGCCAGCGCCTGGCGCGAGCCGCGCCAGAATCGCGGGATCGGTTACCGCCTTGAACCCTGCGATTCGCCTCCCGCCGATCAGTCGCACCTGCTGGCCGGCCTGTGCCTGGTAGGTCACCGGCGATTCCGGCTTGCCCGAGTCTTCCGCGGTCAGTTGCAGGCTGTGATCAACATAGTAATCGCCACCCGCCACGACCACATTCACCGGCGATGTCAGGCCACCCTTTTTCGCGGCGCGAACGAGATCGCGAGCCCGTTGCAGGCTCGCGATCGGTCCATCGGTCGCATTGGCGTTCGGCTGCGGCAGCTTGCCGGACCAGGTGTCGTTGCCGTTTGGTGCGACGTAATACGTCACAGCGTCCGCCGCCATACAGCGGCCGGCGGCGATCACGATTCCCAGCAGCACTGACAGGATCAGAGACTGTCGCATGGAGTTGCCTTCCTTGGGTTTGCCTGCCGCACAGAGTAAACTGCGTACACAGCGAAGGCAAAGGCATTTCAACCGGCCGGCTTACCCCGGACCAGGAGGCAAGCCGCATGTTGATGGGAACAATCGATGTGCTGGTGTTCCTGGCGTACATCGTGGCGGTCATTGTCATGGGTTTCTGGACCGGCAAGGGCCGCCGCGAATCCACCGAAGACTATTTCCTTGCCGGCCGATCGCTGCCCTGGTACGCCGTTGGCGCCAGCTTCATCGGCTCCAATATTTCCACCGAGCACTTCATTGGCATGGTCGGCGCCGCCTACACCTACGGCATCTGCGTCGCCAACTGGGAATGGCTCAATGTCTGGACCTTCACCATCCTCATCTGGATCTTTATCCCCTTCCTGCTGGGCACGCGAGTCTTCTCCGCTCCGGAATTCCTCGAACGGCGATTCAACCCCACATGCCGCCTGCTGTTCGCGGTTCTTACCGTCATCGCCAGCATCGTCGCGTTCCTCGCGGCGGTCCTCTACGCCGGCGCCGTCGGCGTTGATGCGATTTTCAACATCCAGGGCTTCCTCCAGACGCGGTTTGGTGTCAGCGCTACCTACGCCCCGTTCGTCGCCAACTCGCTGTGCATTCTGTTCATCGCTGGTTCCACCGGTTGCTATGCCATCTTCGGCGGCCTGAATTCCGTCGTCTGGACGGATGTTTTCCAGGTCGTCGTGATGTTCATCGGCGGAATCCTGGTCACGATTCTCGGCCTCTGCTCGCTGGGCAACGGCGACCCGGTCGCCGGGTGGCACGCCATGATCGCCGCCAACTCCGGCGCCGACGCACTGCATGCCGCGGCCATTGCGCGAAAGCTCCCCGACATCATCCCAAACGCTGCCCATTACAACCGCCTGTCGATGTTTCAACCCATCGGCCACACCGCCATCCCCTGGCCGATGATCTTCCTCATCTGGCTCTCCATCAGCGTGTGGTACAACTGCATCAATCAGTTCATGATCCAGCGAGTCCTGGCTGCCAAGGACCGCTGGCACGCCCGCATGGGCATCGTTTTCTCCGGGTTCATGAAAATCTTTCTCCCGTTCATGATCGTCATCCCCGGCCTGATCATGTTCACCATGGACCCCAAGCTCCCCGATCCCGATAAGAGCTACCCAATCCTCGTGCACCAACTCATCCCCATCGGCCTTAAGGGCCTGGTGCTGGCCACTCTTTTCGGCGCGATCCAATCCACCATCAGTTCCGTTCTGAACTCCACGTCCACCGTCATCACGCTGGACATCTATCATCGCTTCATGGTGCGTCGCAGCGCGCCGGCGGTCGTCGCCTCTGGTGGCGGCGGGGATGTGCTCGATCACGCCAGCCCCGGCCTCGAGCACGACCAGCAAGCCGACCGGCAAACCGTTCGCATTGGCCAGATGGTTTCAATTGCGGTCCTGCTCATCGCCATGGGGATGGCCCCGTTCATCGGCCTGCTCAACAAAGGTGTCTTCATCTACATCCAGAACCTCTATGCCCATTTCGCCCCGCCGTTCTCCGCTGTCTTCATCGTGGGCATGCTCTGGAAACGCGCCAATGCCAGGTCCGCCGTCGCCGCCATTATCTCCGGCCTGGCTTTGAGCATCCTCTGCGACCTGGTCGTCTCCAAATACATCCCATTCGTCCAGCCGTTTCTCGTCCGCGCCACCCTCATCTGGTTCTACTGCGTGATTCTCATGGTCGTCGTCAGCCTGCTGACGGAAGAGCCTCCCGCGGAAAAGGTTACCGACGACACGACGATCAACTGGCGCAAGCTCAGCATCGTCTCCGACCTCGGCGACCGTTGGTACAAGAGCGTTACGTTGTGGTGGCTGCTCTACATCGCCGGCACGGTTGCCTGCTACGTGATCTATTCGGGGCTTTTTTGAACCGCCTCAATCCGCCGCCACATGCCGCCCCGAGTTCGGATCACCTGCCGCGCGCATTTCGCCCGTCGCCGCATCAATCTCAATCACCACGCGATCATACCCCGGCCCACGTGGGCTGAGCTTGACCTTGTGCCCCCGTGCCTTCAATTCCGCGATTAGCTTCGCATCAAACCCCTCGCTCATGTTCAATCCCGCCAGCACTGGCGCCGTCTGCCCAAACGATCCCACCATATGATCCGTCGTATATCGCGGCGTCGTCACCAGCTTTTCCACGCCCAACCCAAAATCGATGTAATTCGTCAACATCTGAATCGTCGCCTGATCCTGCGCATCACCGCCCGCCACGCTGATCGCCAGTACCGGCTTGCCATCTTTCATCACCAGCGTCGGCGTCAAGGTAATCCGTGGCCGCTTGCCCGGCTCGATGCAATTCGGATGTCCCTGCCAGATATTCAAACTCTGCAATCGCGACCCCAGCCAAATCCCGGTCTCTCCGGCCTGCACACCCGACCACCCACTCGGCGTCGCTGCCACCACATTCCCCCATCGATCCGCTGTCAGACACGTTGTCGTGTCGTTCACCTTCCCCTTCGCCCCAAACGGCACATTCGACCGCTCCAGAGCGGCCTTGCCATTTCGCGGGTCCCCGGGTCGCAGCTCGAGCGACGCCTTCTGCAGATCAATCAAGCCCCGCCGCGCATACACATACTGCTCCGCCAGCAGTTCCCGTAGCGGCACTTCGACAAACGACGGGTCTGCGTAATAGACATCCCGATCCGCCAGCGCCAATTTCATCGACTCCACGATCAGATGAATGCTCGCCGCCGACCCCTGCCCCAGCCCCTTCAAATCAAACCCCTCCAGGAGCTGCATCGTCTGCAACGCATAAGGCCCCTGTGTCCATGGTCCGCATTTGTAGATGCGATGCCCCCGATAACCCGCCACCACCGGCTCCTCAATCCGCGTCGCATGCGTCGCCAGATCGACATACCGAATCAACCCACCATTCTTCGAGCACCACTCGTCCAACTCCCTGGCAATCGGCCCGCGGTAGAAGTAATCCGCCACCAACCTCAACCCCCTTGCGCGATCCGGCGCCGATCCCCTTTCCGCCTCCACGAGCCGTCGCAACGTCTTGGCGAGTAAACCATGCCAAGGCTTGGCATTCTGGTCCAACAGTTTCAAGGTCGGCGTGACCACGTCCTCGAATCGCTTGGTCCCATACCGGTCCAGCATCGTGAGACAAGCGTCCAAGAACCCCGGCACCGCCGCCGCCTCCACGCCGCTCTTGGGGATCCCACCCTTCCTGGCAAAATACTCCCGCGTTGCCAGTCTGGGCGCACCGCCTTGCCCGCAAATGACCTCCACCACCTTGCGTTTGGCATCGTACACGATAATCGGCGCCTCGCTGCCAAAGCAAAACAGCTCTGAATCTGTCACGCTCAGCGCCAGCATGGTCGCCGCCGCCGCGTCCGCTGCATTGCCGCCGCTCTTGAGGATCTCCAGCCCTGCCGCCGCCGCTCCCTTGCCCCCCGTCGCCACCGCCCCGTTCTTCCCCGCTGCCTTCCAGGTGATCTCCTGCCCTCCGCAAATGCCCGCAACCAGCAACACCGCGCAAACAACCGCAAAATGGCTCGTAGTGATCATGAGAAATGCTCCTGACTTTCACTCTACTCGCCCCCAAGCCCGTGGCAAGCGCAATCCCATCGGATATGATGCTCCCATCCGACCACACCTCGACTTCTCTAAGGACACACAGGTTTTCCGCTCTGCCCGCAAATCGCTGCTCGACGCAATGGATCAGTGAGGGATCATTAAAGATAATGAGTCGAGTTGTGCTTCATTAAGCGTCTTGCCTCGGCAGATCAGGTTTGCAGGGTGTCTTCTCAATCAACCCCCGCGCATTTGCCCCCCACATAGAGTCCACACCCGCCCGCCCGAGCCGCAACGCCG
>Ga0315286_10005324_pt1 | contig 12416 bp, 2 predicted proteins | sample YL17G10_0_MG_FD_205038 | JGI IMG/M metagenome (GOLD analysis project Ga0315286, IMG submission 205038) | Sediment microbial communities from Yellowstone Lake, YNP, Wyoming, USA - YL17G10_0 | ecosystem: Environmental > Aquatic > Freshwater > Lake > Sediment | place: USA: Wyoming | collected... | reverse complement strand
TGTATATTCTTTGATGATTTGATCAAAACTCATAGACAAGAGCTCCGAACTTGGTTTCGACCCCTTTTTCAGTTCCTTCCGAATCATTGTGCACGCAGGCCCCAAAGCTGCTTCAAGAGAAGCCTTTTCTGGCTTTTCGTAGCCCGCTGTGCATACGCCAAATAAATCGGATGGGATTTTGGGGCTGTTCTGTTTATCATATACAATGAATGTACGATTACGCCCAATTCTACCCATAAAAAGCCCAAGCTCAAAGAGTACATTATCCCGGACGGCGAGGGATTCTTTTCCCCTGCTAATAACCCGATCATCCCCAGTTATGATGAGTATTGCGTAATCAAACCTATCAATCGCAGATTCTAATGACTCCACGAATGCTTGACTTAGATTAAATACGCCTTGATGCCAAATCTCTACCTCAGCATCGTTCTGTAAATCGAACTGTATCGCATTGGCGATGTCAAGCCCCTCGGAAGAAGACCCCACAAATACGATAGGCTTACTCATTTCCAGCCCTCCCTGTTGTTCTGCTTATAATTCATATCAATCTAGCCAAACCAAGTCAAGCCCACCATGAACTCCTGTCATCCGATGAATAGTACTTGACAACGACAAGGCCATTTTATATAAAAAATACTCAGGGGGAAAAGGCTCTTATAAGTTAGCTCCTTCTCTTTTTCAGGCACACAATTTTCGCTTCTCCCAAATCAACGCGGGGGGGGGAATATCTTGATTGCGGCAAAAGAAAACGCTAGCCCTCAGGAGTGTAAGCCCACATCCATTTCTCTGCCCAAGGGTGGCGGTGCTATACGTGGCATGGGCGAGAAATTCGCCGCGAATCCGGTAACAGGTACGGGCTCTACGTCCGTTCCCATTGCGACCAGACCCGGCCGCTCGGGATTCGGTCCCCAACTATCTCTCTCCTACGACTCCGGCTCCGGCAACGGCCCTTTCGGATTCGGCTGGAAGCTTCCGCTTCCTGGAATTACCCGGAAAACGGACAAGGGGCTGCCACAGTATCGGGACGCAGATGAATCTGATGTCTTCATCCTCTCCGGCGCAGAGGACCTAGTACCGGCGTACCGGCAGGACCCCGACGGATCGTGGGTCGCTAGCCATTCAGGATACCAACTAGATCCTGATGGATTTTGGGTGCGCGACCGAGAGGGCTGCTTGGTCATTCATGAAGATGTACGCGAGGGCTACCGCATCCGTCGCTACCGCCCGCGTATCGAAGGCCTGTTCGCCCGCATCGAGCGCTGGATCAGAGTCGCAACAGGCGAAATCCATTGGCGTTCGATCAGCCGCGACAACGTGACCACGTTGTATGGAAAAAACAACAAGTCTCGCATCTTCGACCCCGCCGACCCATCACCCGCAGCACCGACCTGCATCTTCAGTTGGCTCATCTGCGCGAGCTACGACGACAAGGGCAACGCCATCGTGTACGAGTATGCAGCGGAGAACGACGACAACGTCGATCGCGGCCAGGCCAACGAGCGAAACCGCGTGCGCACGGCCAACCGCTATCTAAAGCGTATCAAGTACGGGAATCGCAAGCTGAATCGCGATGCGGCGACCTGGGAGGCCAGCGATCCGGCTCAGCTGCCTAAAGATACCTGGATGTTCGAAGTCGTATTCGACTACGGAGAAGCCCACTACGAGAAGATCGATCTCAATCCGGCCAGGCCAGAGGCAGCGCAACACCGTTTCGTCCTGGCTTCCGCTTTGCCGGACGTGACCTGGGACGCGAAAGGGCGCGGCTGGGCCGTGCGCCCCGACGCCTTCTCCTCCCATCGCGCCGGATTCGAGGTACGCATGTATCGCCGTTGCCGTCGCGTCCTGATGTTCCATCACATTCCCGACCTTCCTACGGGCGAAATGGGCTATGACGGCTTGGTACGATCCACCGAGTTCGATTATGTCGACCTTGACTATGGACAGCCCGTAGTGATTGAAGACGAACTCGCCCATCAGGGCAGCACCCGTTTCGCATCTTTCATTCGCGCTGTCACGCAGTCAGGGTACGTGCGGGACGACACCCAGGCCGTGGTCGTCCGCTATGGCGTCCCATACGCCACGTACCTCAAGAAGTCGTTGCCTCCGCTCGAGTTCGAATACAGCAAGGCCGCCATCCAGGATCAGATTCTCGAGCTCGACGCTGAGAGCCTCGAGAACCTGCCCGCAGGTCTCGACGGTTCGACCTATCAGTGGGTCGACCTGGACGGCGAAGGCTTCTCCGGCATCCTGACGGAGCAGGCTGGGGCCTGGTTCTACAAACCGAACCTCGGAGATGGCCGCCTCGGCCCGCTCCAAACCGTCGCTGCCAAGCCATCGCTAGCGGCACTGAGCAGCGGGCGCCAACAGCTCCTCGACCTCGCCGGCGATGGCCAACTCGACCTGGTGACCCTTGCCGGTCCGACCCCTGGGTTTTATGAGCGCACCCAGGATCAAGACTGGGAATTGTTCCGCGCATTCCGCCAGTTGCCCAATATCCCGTGGGACGACCCCAACCTCCGGTTCGTCGATCTGGACGGCGATGGCCACACCGACGTCCTGATCACCGAGCAGGATGTCTTCGCCTGGCACCCGTCCCTGGCGGAAGAGGGCTTTGGCCCGGCCAGAAGCGTCCGCTTACCGGTGGACGAGGAACGCGGGCCGCGGCTGGCCTTCGCGGACGGCACGCAGTCCATCTATCTGGCCGACATGTGCGGCGACGGCCTCACCGACCTCGTGCGCATCCGCAACGGCGAGGTCTGTTATTGGCCGAACCTAGGCTACGGCCGCTTCGGCGCCAAGGTCACGATGGACAACGCGCCATGGTTCGACAATCCCGATCAGTTCGACCTGCGCCGCGTCCGCTTGGCCGACATCGACGGTTCGGGCACCAACGACATCATCTACCTGGCCCGCGACGGCGTGCGTCTCTACTTCAACCAGTCGGGAAACCGATTGAGTGAAGCGCGCCGCCTGCCCCAGTTCCCGCGCATCGACAACATCTCCTCGGTCATGACGGCCGACCTCCTGGGCAACGGCACCGCCTGCCTGGTGTGGTCGTCGCCGCTGCCTGCCGATGCACGCCGGCCAATGCGCTACATCGATCTGATGGGCGGGACCAAGCCGCACCTGCTGATCAAGTCGCTCAACAATCTCGGCGCGGAGACGCAGGTTCACTACGCGCCCTCGACCCAGTTCTACCTCGCGGACAAGCGCAATGGCCGACCGTGGGTGACCCGCTTGCCTTTCCCCGTGCATGTGGTCGAGCGCGTCGTCACCTACGATCGCATCAGCGGCAATCAGTTCGTCACCCGCTACGCGTACCACCACGGCTACTTCGACGGCATCGAGCGCGAGTTCCGCGGGTTCGGGATGGTGGAGCAATGGGATACCGAGGAGTTCGCCGCGCTCAATCCCGGCGGCCAGGCACCGGCCGGAACCAACGTCGACGCATCCTCCCATGTGCCGCCGGTTCTCACGAAAACCTGGTTCCACACCGGGGTGAACCTCGGCCGCGACCACGTCTCCAACTTCTTCGCCGGCCTCCTCGACGCCAACGACATCGGGGAGTACTACCGTGAGCCCGGTCTGAATGATGCCCAGGCGCGTGCGCTCCTGCTCAATGACACCGTCCTGCCTGAGGGCTTGACGGTCGACGAGGACCGCGAAGCCTGCCGAGCTCTGAAGGGCTCCATGCTGCGGCAAGAGGTCTACGCGCTGGACGGCACGGATGAACAGCAGTATCCCTACACCGTCACCGAGCAGAACTTCACAATCCGGAGCCTCCAGCAGCGGGGCGGCAACCGCTACGGCGTGTTCTTTACGCATGCTTGTGAATCGATCAGTCACCACTACGAGCGCAAGCCGGCCGACCCACGGGTCGGCCACGCGCTAACGCTGGAGGTGGACGAGTTCGGTAACGTCCTGCAATCGGCCGCGATCGGCTACGGGCGACGTCAACCGGACACGGCCCTGTCCCCAGCGGATCAGGCAAAGCAGGCTCAGATCCTCATCACCTACACCGAGAATCGCATCACCAACGCCGTCGAGACCGCCGATGATCACCGCACGCCGCTACCCTGCGAGTCGCGCACTTTCGAGCTCACCGGGTTGACTCTTCCGGCAGGGCGCAACCGCTTCACCTTCGATGAAGTTCTCGATGCAGGGTCGACGGCGATCGGGCTCGACTACGAGAAGGACCCGACCGCCGGACGACTAGAGAAGCGCCTCATCGAGCATGTTCGTACCTACTACCGCCGCAACGACCTCGCCGGGCCATTGCCGCTTGGCGATCTGCAATCGCTGGCGTTGCCCTTCGAGAGCTACAAGCTCGCGTTTACACCCGGGCTGGTCGCCGAGGTGTACGGCGGTCGGACCAACAACGTGATACTCGGGGACGAGGCCCGCTACGTCCACACCGAGGGCGACGCCAATTGGTGGATCCCCTCTGGGAAGGTCTTCTACTCCCCGGAGCCGGCCGATACACCGGCCCAGGAACTGGCCTTCGCCCGCCAGCACTTCTTCCTGCCGCACCGTTACCGCGATCCGTTCCAGACCAACGCAGTCAGTACCGAGAGCTTCGTCACCTTCGACACCTACGACCTCCTGGTGCAGGAAACGCGCGATGCTCTGGGCGATGTCCTGGCCAACCGAGTCACCGTCGGGGAACGCAACGTCAACCCGACGCTGCCACTCGTTCGTCGCGCACAGAACTACCGAGTCCTGCAGCCAGCTCTAGTCATGGACCCCAACCGCAATCTCTCTGCAGTAGCCTTCGACGCTCTCGGCATGGTCGTTGGCACCTGGGTGATGGGAAAGCCGGAAGAGGTTCCGGTCCCCGGCGAGCGACTGGCCGGAACGTTCCGCCCCAACCTGACCCAGTCGGAGATCGACCAGTTCCTCGCGAATCCAAAGGGGCCGATGGCGGCCACGCTGCTTGACGACGCCACCACCCGCGTCGTCCATGACCTGATGGCCTACTGGCGTGAGCCCGATCCGGCGCAGAAGCCACCCGCCGTCGTTGCTACGCTCGCCCGCGAGAGACACGCCAGCGAACCCGTGCCCGCCGGCCGCCTGCGAATCCAGGCCAGTCTTTCCTACTCCGACGGCTTCGGCCGCGAGATCCAGAAGAAGATCCAGGCCGAGCCCGGACCCGTTCCAATGCGCGACGCCAACAGCAAGATCATCGTTGGCGCGGACGGCCAGCCGCAGATGACCCCGAACGACGTCAGCCAGCGCTGGGTGGGCAGCGGCTGGACGGTGTTCAACAACAAGGGCAACCCCGTCCGCCAGTACGAACCGTTCTTCACCGACACGCCTCGGTTCGAGTTCGACGTGCGCATCGGCGTCAGCCCCGTGCTCTTCTATGACCCGGTCGAACGCGTGGTCGCCACCCTACACCCCAATCACACCTGGGAGAAGGTGGTCTTCGATCCGTGGCGTCAGGAGACCTGGGATGTCAACGACACCGTGCTGGTGGCCAACCCCAGGACCGACCCCGACGTGGGCGACTTCTTCAGCCGCCTGGCGAATACCGATTACCTGCCCACCTGGCATGCGCTGCGGACGGATCCGACCCACGCCGTAGCGGCAACGCGGCGCTGGCCTGCTCCCAAGACCCGAGATGCCGAGAAACGCGCGGCGGAGAAGGCTTCGGTCCATGCGGTGACACCCACTGTCGCCCACGCCGACTCGCTCGGCCGCACCTTCCTCACGGTCGCCCACAACAAGTTCAAGTACAGCGACACGCCTCCAGCGGCTCCGCCCGTCGAGGAGTTCCATCGCACCCGGATCATTGTCGACATCGAAGGCAACCAGCGCGAAGTCTTCGACTCCAAGGACCGCGTCGTCATGCGCTACGACTACGACATGCTTGGCAACCGCGTCCATCAGGCCAGCATGGAGGCGGGCGAGCGGTGGATGCTGAACGAGGTTGCCGGCAAGCCGCTCTACGCCTGGGACAGCCGCGACCGGCGCTTCCGCACCGCCTACGACCCGCTGCGGCGGCCAACGGATTCCTTCCTGCGTGAAGGCCCGAGGGCAGAGATCGTTGTCGGGCGCAGCATCTATGGCGAGACCCACCCGAACCCGGAGGCGAGCAATCTTCGCGGGAAGGTGGTCCAGCTCTTCGATCAGGCCGGCGTCGTTACCAGCGACACGTACGACTTCAAGGGCAACCTGCTGCGCAGCCAGCGTCAGCTAGCCCAGTCGTACAAGACCACGCTGGACTGGTCCAACGCCGTGCCGCTGCAAGCCGAGACCTACACCAGCCGCACACGATACGACGCACTCAATCGCCCGACCCAGTTGATCGCGCCGCACAGCGACCAGCCGGACACAAAGATCAACATCATTCAGCCGAGCTACAACGAGGCCAACCTGCTAGAGCAGGTGCACGCTTGGCTCAACCGGAACGCCGAGCCTGCGGGCTGGCTCGAGCCGGCCACCGCGAACCTGCATGCGGTGACGGATATTGACTACGACGCCAAGGGCCAGAGAACCCTCATCGACCATGGCACTCAGGACGGAAAGGTCATCAGGACGAGCTACGCGTACGACCGCGAGACCTTCCGCCTGACGCACCTTTACACGCGGCGCGGAGTGGACCCCCTGACGGCCCAGGGCGTGTCGTTCACCGACGACTGCAAAAACCCCCAACCCCCGCCGCCGACCATTGCGGCGCCCAAGGATCCGCCGCAGGGCAAGTCGTGCGGACTGCAGAACCTGCACTACGCCTACGATCCGGCGGGGAACATCACCCATATCCGCGACGATGCCCAGCAGACGATCTACTTCAGGAACAAGCGCGTCGAGCCGAACGCTGAGTACACCTACGACGCCGTCTACCGTCTGATCGAGGCCACCGGCCGCGAACACCTGGGACAAGTCGGCGGCGCGCCTATTCCTCACTCCTATAACGACGTGCCCCGTATCGGTCTACTGCATCCCGGCGACGGCAACGCCATGGGGCAGTACCTGGAGCGCTACGTCTACGACGCCGTTGGTAACTTCCTTTCGATGCAGCACCGAGGTACCGATCCGGCGAATCCCGGGTGGAATCGCGCCTACGCCTATAACGAGGCCAGCTTTCTCGAGCCCGGGAAGCAGAGCAACCGTCTGACGAGCACCATGATCGGGGGAACCACCGAGACCTACAGCACCTTAGGCGACGGCTACGACGCGCACGGCAACATGCTGCGCATGCCGCACTTGCAAGTCATGCAGTGGGACTTCAAGGACCAACTGCAGATGACCCAGCGCCAGGCTGTGAATCCCGTCGATGCAGACGGCGTGCAGCACCAGGGGGAGCGCGCCTGGTACGTTTACGACTCCGCCGGACAGCGCGTGCGCAAAGTCACCGAGTTGGAGGCTGGCCAGGTCAAGGACGAGCGCATCTACCTCGGCGGTTTCGAGATCAACCGCAAGAACGGCGCGATTCCGCTCGTACGCGAGACGCTGCACATCATGGATGACAAGCCGCGCATTGCTCTTGTGGAGACCCGCACGCTGGGCATCGACCCTGCGCCTCAGCAACTCATCCGTTACCAGTTCGGCAACCACCTGGGATCGGCCAGCCTGGAGTTGGATGACCAAGCGCATATCATTTCCTACGAGGAGTACACGCCCTACGGCAGCACATCGTATCAGGCGGTGCGCAGCCAGACCGAGACGCCGAAGCGCTATCAGTACACAGGCAAAGAGCGAGATTCCGAGAATGGCTTGTACTACTACGGGGCGCGGTACTACGCGCCGTGGTTAGGGAGGTGGGCAGCGGCGGACCCTGGAGGACTATTTGACGATCCGAATCTGTACGCTGCGACACGGGATGCCCCGACTACGTACCTAGACAGTACCGGGTTCAGGCCAAAGCGCTATGACCGGGTTAACTTTAGGAGCGAATTGGAGAAGACAGAATCCCATCAACGCTGGCAAAAGCGTCAAGCACCGCCGCCCCGTGGCAGCCAAGGAACTTCGGCGGCAGCACGACCCCTAACGCCGCAGCCCGCAGCCGGCCAGGGAATTCCGCAGGTTGAGAGGCCGCCAATGGGTAGTAAGTTTCCTTCGGGCGGAGGTGCTTACGTCGGCGTTCCCGACACTTCCGTGCCCACACTTGGCGAACGGGGGCCCGGCCGGACGGCGGGCCCCCCAACTACATCGGAGTTCATCGCACCCCCGCCGGTTGTGCACGGTCAGGTAGCGATTGATGCGATTCCTATTATCGCTGCGAACCTATACCTACTACAGGAGAGCGGCAAGCAAAGCTACGAGTCGCGTCGAAAAGAACGGGTCGCGAACCGGGCCAGCGTCCTTGCGATGCTGGCGCCGGGAGAAGAAGCGACGATTAATTATTCCACGGGACCGGAAGGCGGTATGGAGATTTCGGTGCACAGAGGCGCCGCCCCAAGCTATGTCAGCGCGAAGACGAGCACAGAGTATATTCGTAGAGAGATGACACCTGCCGAAGTCGAAATCACGGAACTGGAGGAACAGCAACATAGGTCACTCTCTGAAGCTGAGAGACAGGAGGTATACGTGCGCTATCCGCAGGTAGAGGCGTGGAACGCGAAAGCAGAACGAATTGAACGGGAACACGAGTTACAGCAGAGACGAAGCGCCAAGGTGGAATACTTAGAGCGCCAAAGACAAGCTAATCCATTCTTTGCGCTCTTTGAATGAGAGGACCAATGAATGATGCCGGGTTTCAAAGTAATTGGGGACAGACCATGATTTCTAGGGGAAGCCCCGCAGACGCAGGCTGTGAACTTGAACCCGGGTTGGAGGTACGGAAGAAAAGCGGTGTATGGCCAGTGCGTCATTAGGAGGAAACATGGAACAACATTCTATCTTCTATTACCCCTACGCGTCCTTCACGAACGCGCAGCTACCGCTACTGAAGGTGGCAGCGCTTTGGTTCGACAAGCTGGTCATTCTCGATCCGGTCGGTGCGAGCTGGGACACCATCGGCGCAGACCATATTGCTCGCGACGCCGTGCGACAACTCAAGGACGCTGGCATTCTGGAGATTGTGACTCCGGCTACGGTATTGACGTATGAACAGCCCATCACCGAAGCCATCCGCCGTGACATGGGCGACCCCGATTTCTTGGGACTATGCGACGCTCATAGCGAGGCCAGCGGCAAGCAGCGCTGGACGCTCTCCTTAGCCAAGGTGCCGGAGAACGTGCAGACCGACCAGACCATGCGCCACCTGATGGGCGACTTCGCACGCGAGGTAGCCAGGGATTCTGGCCAGTGCCGTGAGCAAGCAGGTGGAAATCCGAGCGAATACTACGAATACGCTGAGGCCGGCCGAGCCTACGATGAGTACCGCGAAGGCTACGGCGGCAACGTCGAATACCGCTACGCCGACTTCCCGCTCGCGCTGGGCGAGGCGATTATGTTGAACCACGCACTCTTCGCCGGCTTACTTCATGCTGGCGCGACACCGATTACCGACGATTCGTTTCATAGCCGTGCGTTGTCCCTGAAGCTCCGTCGAGCGGCGCAAGAGCCCGCCGTTCAGAAAACCCAGTCCGACCGCGCGAGACAACTCAGGCTTGACGTCCTTGCAACCACCGCCCTGACCGACTCCCAACTAAACCTGCCGGTGCTGAGCCCCGAGCTTCCGCTCGCGGAAGTGCTAGAGTACCGACAGAAGCACGACGCCTCCCTCCGACAGGCACGCGATAGGCTCAGCTGGGTCGCTCGGCGCATCGAGACGGAGCCTTGGAGCAAGGAGTTCGCTCAGGAACTCGAGCACAAGACAATCCCAGATCTTGCCAACGAGCTCGATGCGGCACGTAAGGCACGCGATGCCTGGCTGAGTTCCAAGCGCGGCCGGCTTGCGCTGAGCGCGACGGGCATCGCGGCGGGCGCAGCGGCGGCTGTGTTGTCCCTGTTCGTGGGGCCTCACACGCCTATAGCTCTCGCCACGGCGGGGTTTGGCCTCGCCTCCGGCACGGCCATTCCCGGTGTCGAATGGCTTCTCGACTGGCACGACGGGAAGAAGGGCGTTCAGGAGAATGGCCTGCACTATTTGCTGCAGACATAGACAAGAAAGCAAAGAATTAAGTCCAGAAGGAGACCGACTATGAGCAATTCGATGACAAATCCTCCCCGGAATCCTCGGACATTCCGAGTTGCCGGTCATGTCCGGTTCGCGGATGGCATTCCGGTCTCCCGAATCAAGGTCACAGCTTTCGATCGGGACCTCCGCAACGAGCAGCCGTTGGGCGAAGCGGAGACCGATCGGAGTGGCGCGTATTGCATCGAATACACCGAGCAGCTGTTCTTACATCAGGAGCGCGGCACCGCCGATCTCGTTATTAGGGCCCTGGATGCCGACGGTTCCGTACTCGTCAGCTCAGCGGTCCACTTTAACGCTCCTAAGGACACCGTAGTCGATCTGACGATACCCTTAGAGCGAAAGGAAGCGCCTTCTCTGTTCGAGAGGATCGGATCCGCAGTGAGGCCGTTGCTCGGCCGCGTGGCGGTCGAAGATCTGGAGGAGAATCAGGAGAACCAAGACCTCACGTTCCTCTCGGGGGAAGCCGGAATTGACAGGCGTAGCCTTGCGCGGTTCGCATTGGCGCACCGGCTCGCTCGGCGTGGCATTGACAGGGAGTTCTGGTTTGCCCTACTGGGGAGCTCATTCTTCAAGTACGCCGAGAAGGAGAGCCTAAAGGAGAATCTGGCAAGCCTGTCGAGTGCATTGCCTAGCCTCAATGCCCGGGCTGTGCGCAAGGCTATTACCGGCAGCCTTTCCAGGCGGGAGATCCCCCCCCATCTGCAGGAGCGGACGGAGGAGTGGATCAAGGCGTTCCTCGAGTTGGTCTCCACCCAAATCCTTGGAGATCCAAAAGCTCCTTCGTTCGCCAGGCAGGCCCTAGAGGACGCAGGTATCAAGAGCGCGGAGAAGCAAGCGAAGTTCGCGCGCCTCTTCAGTGCGCAAAGAGCGCTAACGCCCGAGCTTCTCGCGGGACTCGAGAAGGACAAGTCCTTCAAGAGGTCAGAAATCGCGGACCTGCGCACATCCTATCAGCTGGCGGACCTGACGCGGGGAGATTTCACCGTTGTCAGGATGCTCAAGAAGGAGTTCAACATCCGTCAGCCGGACCAGATCCGCATCCTCGTACGACAGAGCGAACACGAATGGGTCGACTTGATCCAACGCAGACTCAACGCGGGTGACATCAATCTGCCTCTTGACTTGAGCGAGCCGACGGGGGTTGTGAAGGTGCCAGAGGCAGAGCTTTATGGGCGGATGCTGGAGCGGCAGTTCCGCGAGGCCTTCCCCACCGCCGCCTTTGCGGGCGGCCTGGCCCGGGCCTTGGCCAGCGGCGGTGTCAAGGGCCTTCGCTACGCGGATGCGTTGGGCCGGATCATCGAACGCCAACCGACCTTCGACTTGCTGCGAACACCACTGGATGACTTCTTAAGCAAAGGGCTCCGCGGCAACATCCAGCCGCTGGCCAGGGACAACGCTTTTAGGCTCGAGCTTAAAGCGGTGCAACGGGTCTTTAAGCTGGCACCGACGTTTGAAACTACGGATGCGTTGCTCGCCGATGGGATCCACTCGGCCCAGATGGTCTACCGACTGGGCGAAAGTGAGTTCGTGCGCCGCTATGGCAAGCAGCTAGGCTTCACAATCGACAGCGCCCGTAGAATCTGGAGCCGTGCGGCCGATACGCATGCGGCTGTCCTCACTGTGATTGGCGACCTCGCGGAGTTCCAGTCCGGGATAGTCCCTGGTGTGCTGAGGAGCGGCCATCCCGCATTAGCCACCTTTCCCAACTGGAACAACCTCTTCCAAGGGGGGGACACTTGCCACTGTGAGCATTGTCGCTCGGTCCTAGGTCCGGCAGCCTACTTCGCGGACCTCCTGATGTTCTTGCGGGATCGAAAGGCCGTCGACGCGTCGGCGACGGTCAAGGATGTTCTGTTCAAGCGTCGTCCGGACCTCGGCTACCTCGAACTCAACTGCGAGAACGGGCTAACCACGCTGCCGTACGCGGACGTCGTTTGCGAGGTTCTGGAGAATGTTGTGGCGGCCGGGGAGCACGATGTCGAGCTTGCAGTTTTAGCGGCCATGCCTGCTGGGGCAGCTGCGAAGTCGGCCGTAACGGCGGCACTGTCCGCCGCCAACATCAGCGTGGGCACCGACTTCACCCTGTCTCAGGTCAACCCTGCGGACCCTAATCGCTGGGTGGTACACGGCGACGACCACACGTACCTACTGAAGAAGAAGGCGGGGCCGAACTTCTTTGCTGAGCTTCTGCCAAATACAAAGGCGGGAGGGGAGGAGCTTCGCGCGTATCCGGCCTACGTGAATCCGAAGGCCTATAAGAAACTGAAGGCCGCCAGATACCCGCTCGCGGTTCCGCTAGATCTGTTCGCTGAGGGCGACCCGCGGCGAGCCG
>Ga0315286_10005323_pt1 | contig 12416 bp, 6 predicted proteins | sample YL17G10_0_MG_FD_205038 | JGI IMG/M metagenome (GOLD analysis project Ga0315286, IMG submission 205038) | Sediment microbial communities from Yellowstone Lake, YNP, Wyoming, USA - YL17G10_0 | ecosystem: Environmental > Aquatic > Freshwater > Lake > Sediment | place: USA: Wyoming | collected... | reverse complement strand
GGTAGTTCACCCACGGGAATCCATCGAGGTCGCCGCTGGCCGTGGCCTGCGCCCAGGAGGCGAAGTCGCCGTCGAGGCGCGTGGCGCGCCCGCGCCGGCTGCGCCCCTCGGCGGAGTGCAGGCGGTAGCGCCGGTGGCAGAGGTAGTTGGCCTTGCCCTTGAGCACGACGACGCGCGGCGGGTCGCCCCACGCCGAGGCCAGGCGCGGCACGTCCTGATTCAGCAGCTGGTCTTGCAGACTCTTGGTGTAGGTGGAGACGACCACGGGCTCGCGGTTGGCGCCGGCCCACAGCAGCGCCGGCACCAGGTACGCCAGGCTCTTGCCCACACCGGTGGGCGCCTCGCCGACCAGCGCCCCGCCGGCTGCCAGTGTGCCGTGGATGTCACGCGCCAGGGCCTGCTGGGCGGCACGCGCCTCGAAACCGCCCAGAGCCCGCGACAAGAGCCCACCCGCGGCGAACCACTCGTCCACGGGGCTGGACACCTCGCCGGGCGGATCCGGAGCGAAGCCCGAGGCCTCGGAACTCACTCCCCGTCCCCCGGCGCTCCCTGCGCGGACGCCCCCAGGCGGGCCGGATCGACCAGCCCCGCCTCGAATTCCTCCTCCCCCAGCACGCGCACCCCGAGCCGGCGCGCCTGGTCCAGCTTCGCGCCCGCCTCCTCGCCGGCCACGACGAAGTGCGTCTTCTTGCTCACCGCCGCGACGACCTTGCCGCCGCGCGCCACGATCTCGGCCGCCGCCTCCGTCCGCGTGCGCCGCGCCAGCGCGCCGGTGAGCACGAACGCGAGCCCCTCCCACGGCGCCCCGCCCGGCGCCGCCGCCGGCGCGCCCGGCCGCAAGCCGCGCTCGGTCAGCCGCTGCCACAAGGCCTGCGCCTGCGGGTCGCGCAGGTAGCGCTCGAGGGCGCCGGCCACCACCGGCCCGACGTCCGGCACGCCCAGCAGGTCCTCGCCCCGTGCGGCCGCCAGCGCCTCGTACGAGCCGAAGCGTCGCGCCAGCGCCCCGGCCAGCGCTGCGCCCACGTGGCGCATGCCGAGCCCGAAGAGCACGCGGTCGAGCGGCTGCGTCTTCGAGGCTTCCAGCGCCTGGGCCAGATTCTCCGCCGACTTCTTCCCCTGGCGCTCGAGCCCGGCGAGGCGCTCGGCGTCGAGCTCGTAGAGCCCGGCCACATCCCCCACCCAGCCGCGCTCGACGAGCTGCTCGACCACCGCCTCGCCCAGTCCGGCGATGTCGAGCGCGCCGCGCGACGCCCAGTGCAGCAGCTTCCCCTTGGTCTGCGCCGGGCAGGCCACGCCGTCGCAGCGCAGCGCCACCTCGCCCTCCTCCTGCACCAAGGTCGACCCGCACGCCGGGCAGCGCTCGGGCATCTCGAACTCCCGCTGCCCGCCGCTGCGCCGCTCGGCCACCACCGCCACCACCTTGGGGATGACCTCGCCGCCCTTCTCCACCACCACCCAGTCGCCGATCTTGAGGTCCTTGCGCCGGATCTCGTCCTGGTTGTGCAGCGTGGCGCGCGCCACCGTCGTGCCCAGCAGCACCACCGGCTCCAGACGCGCCACCGGAGTGACGACCCCCGTGCGCCCGACCTGCAGCTCGATGTCGAGCAGCTGCGTGACCGCCGATTCGGTCTCGAACTTGTAGGCCAGTCCCCAGCGCGGGCTCTTGGCCGTGGCCCCCAGCGCCTGCTGCGCGGCCAGGCCGTCCACCTTGATCACCAGGCCGTCGACGTCGAACGGCAAGTCGCGGTAGCGCCCGCGCCACGACTCGATGGCCGCCTCGACCTCCTCGACGCCGCGCGCTCCCCGCGCCTCCGGGCGCACGGGCAGCCCGAGGGCGCGCATCCACTCCAGCGCCTGCATCTGCGTGCGGCGGCCGTGGCGCGCCGCGTCCACCACCGCGTACAGGGCCACGCGCAACGGCCGCCCGGCGACCTCGCGCGGGTCGAGCGTCTTGAGGGTGCCCGCCGTCAGGTTGCGCGGGTTCATGAACGGCGGCTCGCCGCGCTCCTCGCGCACCCGGTTCAGCGCCGCGAAGTCGGCACGCAGCATGTAGACCTCGCCGCGCACCTCGAGATCGTCCGGCGGGGCGGCGCCGTCCGCGCGGCGCAGCACCAGCGGCAGGCCGCGGACGGTGCGCAGGTTCTGCGTGATGTCGTCGCCCACGCGCCCGTCGCCGCGCGTCAGGCCCTGGGCGAGCCGCCCGCCGGCGTAGCGCAAGCCGACCGCCACCCCGTCGATCTTGAGCTCCACGACGTACTCGATCCGCTCCTCGCCGAGCCCCTTGCGCACCCGGGCGTCGAACTCGCGCACCTCCTCGAGCGTGTAGCCGTTCGCCAGGCTCAGCATGGGCGCGGAGTGGGCCACCGCCGCGAAGCCCGGCGCCGGCTGGCCGCCGACCCGCTGCGTGGGCGACTCCGGCGCGACCCACTCCGGGCGGGCCGCCTCGGCGGCCAGCAGGGCCTGCAGCAGGGCGTCGTACTCGCGATCCGCGATGGCCGGCCGCGCCTCGACGTAATAGAGGTGGTCGTGGCGGCGGATCTCCTCGCGGAGCCGCTCCACCTCTTCCCATGTGGCGGGGACGGGAACTTCGCGCACGCGACCTCCGGCCGCCGGCCGCGCGGCGGCGGACGGCAAGGCTCCAGGCAAGGATACGACCGCCGGGGGACTAGAAACGGCTGCGCAGCCGCAAGTGCAGCTTGGCGTCGAGCGGGCCGTCGCCGCGGCCCCAGGCGAACTCCAGACCGACCCGCCCGAGCCCCGAAGGCAACGAGGCGCCGAAGCCGTACCCGGCACGGTACCGCGTCGCCGCCTCCCCCGTCGAGAGCGCCGCCTCGGGCGCGCGGTAGAAGACCGCCTGATCGAGGAACAGATAGACGCGCGACCCGGCGCGACCCCACCCGTGGTCGGCGCGCAGCAGCAGGTAGCGCGCCGCGCGGAACTCGTCTTCACGGTAGCCGCGCAGGCTCGCCGCACCACCCAGCGGGAAGAGATCGTACACGGGCAGCGCGGCGCGGTCGCCGTCGCGGTAGCGGCCCTCGAGCCCGAGGGTGACGAATCTCCGCTCGCCCAGCCGCCGCTCCGCGGCGGCGTCGAGCGTGAGGGTGAGCAGGCGGCCGCGCCGCCCGCTCCCGTCCGGCAACGTCTCGCGCGTGAAGCGCTGGCTGGTGACCAGGACCGCGGAGTAGCCGAAGAGATCCATGAACGGGGCGCCGTCGAGCCACCCGCGTGAGCGCCGGCGCAGCGATATCCGCGTGCCCTGCCAGGTGGTCCTGGCCACCGGCCCGAAGCTGGCGACCACGCGCCCGCCCTCCACGCCGAGGCCGAGCGCGGCGCCCTCGCCCAGCGGCAGGCCCGCCTCCAGTCCGTATTCCGTGCGGGTGTAGAGGGTGTCCTCCAGCTCGTGCGTGAAGCCGAGCCCGGCCGTCACGCGCGTCCCGACCAGGAAGGGCTCGCGGTAGCGGAAGCGGAATTCCGAGCGGCCGGCCCCCCGGCCTTGCCAGAAGGCGTCGGCCTGGCGCGCCGTCCCGGCGATGTTGGCGAGCGCCAGGCGCGCCAGCCCGCTGAGCGAGTTGTCCTGCCCCTGGTAGCCCACGATCCCGTCGAAGCTGCTGCCCCCCGCCTCGACGACGGCGTAGCGTAGCTCGCCGCGGCCCGCCGCGGTGAGCTGGAAACGCGGCTCGCCCACGCTCGCGAAGACACCGAGGTCGAGCAGCCGGGAGCGCCCGGCCGCGGCCAGCTCGCTCCGGTAAGGCGCCCCCTCGATGCCGCGCAGGGCGCGCCGCAGCGTCCCGGCGGCGGTGCGGTGCGGGCCGTCCACCACGACGTTCTCCACCACCGCCGAATCGCTCTCGACCACGTCCAGCTGCGCGTCCACCCACTCGCCGCGCAGCGTCACGCGGCGCAGGCGCACCTGCGTGAACGGTCGCCCGAGCTCGTCGTAGCGCTCCAGCAGGCGCCCGATGCCGCGCTCGAGGCGCCGGCCCGCGAACGGCTCGCCGGCCGGCGCGTCGAGCAGACGCCGCGCCTCCTCCGCCGGCAGCGAGCGCGCTCCCAGGATCTCGATGTCCCCGAAGCGGTGCTGTGCGCCCTCGTCCACCGTCACCCGCGCGCGCACCGCGCCGGCGGTGTCGCTCAGCGACACGCCGGCCACCGTGGCCGCCAGGTTTCCGATCGCCGCATAGGCGCGCGCCACGCCCTCGGCCAGCGCCGTCCACGCCGCCCCGTCGAGCGAGCGGCCGGCCCGCCAGCCGGTCGAGTCGGCCAGCACGCCGGCCGGCAGGCGCGCGTTGCCGGCCCACTCCACGGCCGCCAGCCGCGCCGCAGCCGGCGCCTCTGCCGCCCAGGCGAGGGTGAGGGCCAAGGCCACCAGCAGCGCCCTCATTCGAAGAAGGCCCTCAGCTCGGTGCGCGCCGTCTGCGTCAGCCCGCCGTCGGCGCCCGCGCGCCCGCTCCAGTCGAGCGTGAGGTTCACCCGCTGGCGCAGACGGTAGGCGACGTTCACCCGGAAATCGAAGCGGTCCGCCCGCACCGCGAAGCCCTCCGGCAGCAGCGTCGGCACCCGATCGCCGCGCACCGCCGCCACGCGCAGCTGCGACTCGGCCCGCAGCCGGTCGCCGGCGGCGTAGACCACGCGCGGCCCGAGCCGGGTGACCACCCACGTCTCCTCGCCCCGTGCGGCCACCCGCTCGAGCGTGGCGAAGCCGGTCAGCTGCAGACGTTCCCCGCGCGCGTAGGTGGCCTCGAAGCCGGCGCTCAACTCGTCCAGCTCGCGCGCCAGACCGGCCCCGCCGGGCCGCGTCTGGAACGCCTCGCGTTGGGCCGCGAGCCCGCTCCACTGAAAGAGCCACGCCGGCCCGGAGCGCACGCGCACGCGCCCCTCCTCGACCCAGGCGCCCTGCACGGTGGCGAAGCCCTCGTACTGGCGGTCCGCCAGGCCGCGACGCTCGATGCGGAGCAGCAGCTCGACACGGCCTTCCGGCGCCGACTCCACCTCCTGGCGCCAGAGGAAGGACCCCGAGGCGATGCCGGCGTCCTGCGCCAGCCGCCTCGGCGTGGCCAGGAAGTCCCCGATCTCCAGTGCCCCGCGCCGCCCGGCCGCCGACTGTATCAGCGTGCCGACCCGCAGGTCGCGCCAGCCGCGGCCGCCCGCTGCGCCGCCGCCCGCGCCCCGCCGCACCCCCGCGAACGGCCGCGCCCCGAGCCGGTACGAGAAGCTGGCGCGGGCCACGCGCTCGGTAGCGCCCGGGTCCTCGCGCAGGCGCACGGTGTAGTCGCCCTCGCCGGTGAAGTTGCCGAGCGAGTCGTACGCCCCCTCGCCGGATCCGACGAAGAGCACCTCGCGGACGCGCCGGAAGAGGACTTCGGACGTCCACTCGGCCGAGCCCTCCTGGGTGAGCCGGCCGCCGCGCGCCTCATTGCGAGCGCGCCCGTAGCCGTTGTCCACGGTGTTGCGGCCGGAAGCGGCCTGCTCCAGCCAGCGCCGGCTCGCGCCGCCCGCCAGCGTCCAGGCGCGCGACGGCGCCGCCGTCCACGACAGGCGTCCCGTGCGCGCCGTCTGCGCCGAGTTCCAGACCCCGTCGGCGCGCGTGAAGTCCCGACGGAACCCGAAACCCGCGCCCCAGGTCGCGCCACGCGCGGCGCCATCCACCGAGGCGTCCCACGAACGGTAGCGGACCGCCGCGGAGTCCGGTGTCGCCGGGGGCACGCGCTCCTCGTGATCGAGCACGAAGGCCGGGGTGAGATAGGGCTTGGCCGCCCAGCGCGCATCGTAGAGCAGCTTGTCGCGGTAGCCTTCCGCCGTCAGCCCCGACGCCCCCGGGCTGACGTCGGCCCGCGCCTCCACGCGGTCGATCCGCAGCCGCTGCGCCAGCCCCCCGGCCGTGCGCAGCGTCCCGCGCCAGCGGTCGGAGACGAACCCGCCGTCGGCCGACAGGTGCGCCCGCTCGCCCCCCGCCTCCAGCCAGGGACGCGGCCGGTAACGCAGAGTTCCGAACCGCACGTCGCGGCCGTCGAGCGGCTCGCCGGTGGCGGCCGCCCAGTCCTCCTGGAAGAAGGCACTGTCCAGCCGGGCCGGGGAGAAGAAGCGCGAGCCCACCCGCTGGGCGCTGCCCTCGATCGCCAGCGCCCCCAGGTCCCGCCCGCCGGGCGCCAGACGGGGTTCGAAGAGCACGTGCAGCCGCCCGGCGCCGTCGCCGTTGTCCCCGTCGTCGAGCCCTGACTCGCGGTTCAGGTCGCGCGCGCTGGCCGCGCCTTCGGCCTCGGCGCGCAGCGCCGTGCCGATTTGCCAGCGCACGCCCCCGCCGACCAGAGAAGTCAGCGAGGGCAGCGGGATCCGGCGCCCCGGCGCGTACGCCCCGGCGCCTTCGCCGACGTAGACGAACAGCGGCAGCCCGGCCACCGAGGTCGATTCCGCGTACGCGCCGGCCCCCGGCCCGACCGCGGCGAACTGGACGCGCAACGCGCCCGAGTCAGGCCCGGCGTACGCGAAGTAGCGCGCCCCGCCGGGGCCTTCCACCTCGTCGTAGTCGCCCGGGCCCGGGAACACTCCCTCGGCCAGGGCGGCCCCGGCGCTGTCTCCGGCGGCCGCGAGCGCGGCGTAGTCCTGATCCGAGTAGATGCGGTCGAGCGGGTGCCCGGCGTCGTCGCCTTCCCGGTAGGCGTGGCCGAACACCATCAGTCCCCCGCGCCGGGCCTCGCCCGCCGCCTCGGCGGCGCGGCGTCGGTAAGGCGAGCCGGAGAGCTGGTAGTCCACCGCGATCCGCGAGCCGATCGAGATCGGCCGGCGCGAGGTGAAGGTCAGCCGGCCGCGCGGGTAGTCGACGGCGTAGTCGGCCGCCTCGCCGCGCGCCATGCGTTCGCCGTCCAGCCAAACGACCTCGCTGCCCGCCACCACCGGCACATTCACCGCGCCGCTCTCGTCCGCCAGCAGGTACGGGCCCTGGCGGCCCTCCTGCCCGTAGAAATCGAGCGAGCGGTAGCGGCCCTTCTGGATCGCCACCGCCCCTTGCGCCGTGCCCGCCGCCCCGGAGACGCGCGCCCGCGCGCCGGTCAGCTCGCGCTGGATCGCGCCGAACGAGCCCGCCGCGTGGACCAGCGTGTAGTCGCCGAGTGTGGCCAGTCCGAGCGGCGAGCGCACCTCCACCAGCAGCTTGTCGAGCTCCGACAGCTCGAGCGTCCCTCCGGCCGCCGTGAGGCTGCTGCTGCGGTCGGAGAGCAACGCCACCAGCTCGGTGCGCTCGCCCAGCCGCCCGGTGGCAGACAGGTCGAAGGTCTGGCGCAGTTGCGCGTCGCGGTTCTGACCGAACTCGAGCGACACCGATTTGTTGCCGCTCAGACGCAACTGTGGGCCGCCGGCGGTCGCGTCCGCGCCGGGTGCCGCCGTGTTCCCCCGCCCGTCGGCCAGCCACAGGCCGGCGAGCGAGTCCGGAGCCACGCCGCCGACCGCTCCTGGGGCCACACGCGTCGCAGCCGTGGCCCCGGGGCCGGCGGTCCGCCAGGCCGGGGCCAGCCCGTAGATGGGCGAGAGCGCCAGCGGCAGGATCCGGTAGCGCAAGACCAGCGTCTCGGCCGGCGCGAACGACGCGAGCACCCGGATCTCCCCGAGGTCGCGGTCGAGCAGGTAGTCCCGGCCGCGCACCAGCGGCCGCGCGCCGATGCGCGCCGAGTCACCGTCCTGGGCCAGGAACGAGTGGGGCAGGCGATACGCCAGTTGCAGCGGCAGCAGCGCGACGCGCACTTCGCGCGCTCCGGGGGCCGAGAGCGCCGGCGCGGCGATCTCCCCGGGGCCGACAGCCGCCACAGCCGGGCCCGCCGCGCCCGCCGCCCCGGACCCGAGCAGAACAGCCAGCAGCGTGGCCGGCAGGCCGGCAGGCAGCCGGACGCCGCGCCCCGCTGCGGTGGGACAGCCGGCGTCGGGTATCCGCATCCTGTGCCGCGCCCGGCCGCGGGGGGGATCAGCGCCGCGACGCGGCGCTACGGTCGTCGAGACGGAAGACCTGGATGCGATGGTTGTCGGTATCGGCCACATAGAGCCGGCCCAGACGGTCGGTGGCGAGAGCGCTCGGGTGATCGATCTGTCCCGGCCGCGAGCCGCCCGCCTCCAGACGCGCCAGCACGCGGCCTTCCGCCGACATCACGGTGATGCGCGACGAGTCTCGCTCGGCGATCGCCAGACGGCCGCCGGCCAGCCAGCACACCGCCACGCGGCCGTCCGGCTCCTCGCCGGCCAGCGGCCAGGCGCGCAGGAAGCTGCCGAAGTTGTCGAGGGCCTGCACGCGGGCGTTGCCGCCGTCGGCGACCAGGAGGGTGCCCCGCCCGCTCACCGTCACGCCCGTGGGGTGGCGGAAGCGCCCCGGCTGCGAACCGAAGCCGCCCAGGATGCTGACGCCGCCGCCGAGCGGATTGATGCCGAGGAGCCGGTCGCCCGCTGTATCCGCCACGTAGAGATAGCCGCCCGGTTCCCCTCCGAGGCCGCCGGGAATGACGCGCCCGAAGAGGCCCTGGGCCTCGCCGCTCTTGAAGTCCACGACGGTGCCGATGAGGCGCCCCTCCAGGTCGTACTTCATCACGCGGGCGTTCTCTCCATCCAGGACCCAGAGGCTCAGGCTGCGGTTGATGACGAGATCGCGCGGCTTGTCGAAGCGCCCCGCGTCGAACCCGAAGCCCCCGCTCTCGCCGAGGAAGACCCCTGCCTGATCGAAGCGCAGGATGCGGTCGTTGCCGGTGTCGGCGACGAAGAGCCGGCCGAGGTCGTCCACGGCCACGCCCTCAGGGTAGGCCATCTGGCCGGGACCGGCCCCGTAGCCGCCGACCACGCCGTCGAGCTCGAGACGCATCGGCAGCGCCGCCCCGAAGAGCAGATCGTCGGCGTCGGGGGCCGCGCCGGCGGGCGGAGCGGTGCGCGGCCCGGCGGGTGCCGCAGCGCAGGCGAGACCGAGGATCAGGGAGATGGCGGCGGCCGCCATCGGCCGCGCCCGGCGGCCGGCCCGGCGCAGGTCGGGCCGCGCTGCCGCGCTCAGAAGCGGCGCACCCACGCGAGGCGGTGCTCGATGCCGAGGCTTCCCGAGGGCTGCACCGTCCACTCGAGGCCGCCGAGCGCCAGCCCGTCGCCGCCGAGCGCCGCGGCCTGGCCGCCCGCGTGCCTCTTGGCCATCGCCGCCGCCGTGATCGCCGAGGCGACGCGGTTCACCACCATGCCCGCCGCCGCGAAGCGCGCCCGCTGGAACGCGCTCTCGCTGTCGCGGCGCTCCTGGCGGTAAGCGCCCCAGGACTCGTCGCTCTCCCACGACCACGCTTCGTCACCCGTGAGGGAATTCGCCTCGATGTAGCTATTGTAGTTCTCGAAGTCGCCGTAGTAGAGGGCGGCGGCGTCGCGATAGACCACGAGGCGGTTGTACTCGTCGCTGGAGCGATAGTCGCTGACGCGCCTGCGGTAGCTGTCGTCGCGCGCCGTCAAGTCGATGCCGGCGAAGAGCTCGGCCGTATCCTCGGACGCGCCCCGGCGCAGATGCCCCTGCCCGATCGAGACGAACAGCGTGGTGATCAGCGCCGCTTCCACCGCGCCGAAGGCCATCCCGAGGTCTCGGTGACCCTGGTAGACCTGGCCCCAGCCCGGCACGGCCAGCGAGCGCAGGGCGCCGCCCGACACCCCCTGGCCCGCCGACGTCTGCGCCTCGGGCGCTTCGGCGGCCGGTGCCATGGCGAGCACCGCGTCCGCTCTCGCGCCCGGCAAAGCCAGCACGGACGGAGCCAGCACCGGCGCCGCCGCAGGGCCCGACGCCCAAGCGGGGCCGAGACCGGCGGCCAAGGCGGCGACGATGACGATTGCGGCGCCCTGCGCGAGACGGGTCATCCGGCTGGCTAGAACTTCCTCGTGAGGACGACGAAGCAGTGGCCGTGGTGCCCCGTCTTCGCGTGGATCCGCAGACGGGTGTTGTCGGCGATCTCGAAGCTGTTGAGGCGCAATCCCCGGAACGCGTCCACGAGCCCCGCGACGCGGTCGGCCACCGAGGTCGCGAAACCGAACCGCGGGCCCGCGGCCGCCGATTGCCCGACGGCCGTCGCGTCCAGCTTCGCCGCCTCCGACGCCGCGCCTCGCCAGGACATGGTGGCTCGCGCCCGCGGCGCGAGCGCCAAGGAGGGGGCGTCGAGCATTCCCTCACCACTCAGCGGCTCCACCAGGGCCCCCGCTGCCGACGCCAGCCCGACGGCGTCGCTGCGGCCGTCCGCGAGCCGGCCGTCCGCCGCGGCGGCGTCCCCGTCGGCGCCGCGCGCGCGCAGGTAGGAGAAGAGAGCCACCGCCTCCACGCCGAGGAACACGTAGCCCTTCGCGAGGTTGCCGTCCCACGCCGCGCTGCCCGGCAGCAAACGCTCCAGGGCGGCCGAGCGCGCCGGCTCGCTGCCACCCAGCCCGAGGTCCGAAGCCGAGCGGCCCTCCGCGCACGTCCCCGACGCGCACGGATGCTCGATGGTCCCCAGGACGACCGAGAGCTGCGGACCGGAGACACCGCGCAGCATCGGCGACCCGCCCCACAGCGGCCCGGGGACGCCCAGGCGACGGCCTGACGGCAGAGCAAGGGAGAGGGCTTCATCAGGGGAGAGTGTGCCGAACAGGAAGTTGGCGGCGGGTCGGGCATCGCCGGCGACGGCGGACTCCGGGCTGAACCCGGCGTGCGTCGGCGCGGCCGCGACGAGAGCGGCCAAAGCTGTCAAGAAGGCGACACTCTTGCGAACTGTCATTCAGGATCTTTCCACCCGGACCTCAAGATAACGGTAAGCGAGGACCGCGGGGCGGTCAAGCGCGACGATTCCCCGGCGGCTGTCGGCCGGGGTCTCGGCCCCGCCGGCCTCACTTCAGTACCCCTATGTGCAGAAGCTGGTTCTGGCTGCCCGAGGCCCCCCGAACCTCCAGCCTGCCCAGATAGAGGCCGGGGGCCGCCCCCGCCGTGTCCCAGACCAGAGCGTTGTCCGAGGCCAGGCCCTGTTGCTCCAGGCGGGCCACCTCGCGGCCGCTCGGATCGAACACGGTGAGGGTCACCCCCGCCGGCTCGCTCAACCGATAGCTGACCGTGACCGGCCGCCACCGCGCCGGGTTGGGATAACAGACGACTGAGCCGCCCACGAGCGGCGTGCCCTCGCCGGGCGATCCGGTCCCCGGCGACTGCAGCAGAGAGAAGCTGCGCCGGGCGTCGCCCCCCCAGAGCGGCCACACGGCGCCGTCGGCTACCGCCTCGGGAGGCGCGAAGGCGTAGAGCAGGGAGTCCGCGTCGGCGACGAGCAGCTCCAGCGAGCCGTCGCCGTCGAGATCGAGGAGCGCCGGGTTCGCCGCCTGCCCCGCGCCCGTGCCCAGGGGCCAGCCGGGCAGCGGCTTGCGGTCCGGACCTAGCGCGTAGACGCGGCCCGACCCGGTCGCCGTCACCAGGTCGAGGGCGGCGTCCCCTCCCATCCGGGCCACCACGGGCGCCCCGCCGCCGGCGAACGCCTCCGGCTCCGCATCGCGCGGCCAGCCGGGGGCGGCGTTGCCGCTGAGATTCCAGAACCCGATGCGGCCGTCCCGCGTGGAGAGGACGATCTCGTTGAACCCGTCGCCGTCGAGGTCGCCGGCCGCGATACCTTGCGTCAGCGGTCCGTCCACGCCCCGCAGCTCGGCCCACACGTCCTGCAGCTCGCCGTAGATGGTCCCGCTGCCGGAGGCCAGGTCCAGGACCGCCAGCTGCGGCCAGTTGCCTACCGCCCGCTGCGACTTGCCGCCGGCGCCTCGATTGAGCTCGATCCAGGCCACCAGCGGCTGCCACCCCGGCCGGCCGACTGGCCCCCCCACGCCCGCGCGGCTCGGCGCCCCCGTCGTCGGCATCGCGGCGAGCAGGACCGCCAGGTTGCCGAGCGAGTCCGCCACCGCCACGCTCGCCGTGGATTCGAGCGTCGCCGAGCTGATCGCCAGGATGGGAGCCCCGGTCGGCACGACCGCGCTGCCGCCCACCCCCGTCCAGTAGCCGGCGAGCGGCGCGATCACGCCCTGCCCCGTGACCATGTAGACCTGCCCGCTGCGAGTTCCGACGAGGATCACCGGACCGTCCGCGACGACATCGGTGAGCTGCTGCACGACCGGCCCGGCGGTGATCCAGTCGGCGGCGCCCCCGGCCAGCGGCGGCACGCGCACCGGGAAGCCCGCCAGCGGATCGCCGCTGCCGTCCACGGCCACCACCCAGGACCCCTCCGTCGCCCACGCGCTGTCGTTGAGCGCGGCCGGATCCGGGTAGACCGCGACCACCGGCGCTCCGGCCAGGGGATCGCCCAGCGCGGCGATGCGTGACAGCGCCGCCGGGGCGCGCCACAGCACGTCGCTGGCGCCCCCCCCCGGCGAGCCGTCGGGCCGCCGGGCGTGGATCGCCGAGTCCCCCGCCGCGTAGACGACGCGGC
>Ga0315286_10005322_pt1 | contig 12416 bp, 7 predicted proteins | sample YL17G10_0_MG_FD_205038 | JGI IMG/M metagenome (GOLD analysis project Ga0315286, IMG submission 205038) | Sediment microbial communities from Yellowstone Lake, YNP, Wyoming, USA - YL17G10_0 | ecosystem: Environmental > Aquatic > Freshwater > Lake > Sediment | place: USA: Wyoming | collected... | reverse complement strand
CCATGCGCGTCTATGGTTACAATCTGGGCATGGCTTTCCAGATCGTGGATGATGTCCTGGATTTTACCGGCGAACAGGCCGAGGTGGGAAAACCGGTCGGTTCAGACCTGTTGCAGGGTCTAGTGACCCTCCCGGCGATATATTACGCCGAAGCCCATCCTGACGATCCGGATGTCATCTGTCTCACCAGCGGGAGCTACAGTGAACACGAGCGCATGGAACGATTGGTATTGGAAGTGCGTAAGAGCAGTGGGGTAAAAAGATCATTGGATGAAGCACAGGAGTACATCCAGAAGGCCCTTGAGACACTTGCAGGGATGCCTGAAAGCGCAGAGCGCCAGGCTCTGGAAGACCTGGCGCGTTACACTGTCACCCGAAAAATCTAGCCGGCAGATCCCGGATTGAGGGCGGTTTTAGCCTGGTCATCCGCGACCAGTTTGAGGAACGCTTCCACCACCCGGGGATCGAATAATATCCCGCTGTTCATGCGCACGTAATCAACAGCCGCCTGTTTGGAAGAAGTCTTCCGGTAGGGACGGTCTGAGATCATCGAGTCGTACACGTCCACCACCGCAAATATTCGCGCTGCCAGGGGGATCTGTTCACCGCTTAAATGGCGCGGATAGCCGGAACCATCCCAGCGTTCATGGTGACCGTAAGGAATGTCAATCGCCGGGCGCAGGTAAGAGATGGGCGAAAGCATCTCATACGCAAATTCGGGGTGCCGGCGCATGATGGCCCATTCTTCCTCGCTGAGTGTGCCGGTTTTTGAGAGAACGCTGTCGGGAATTCCCATCTTACCTATATCATGCAGGAGCGCGCCGCGGCGGATATGGATGAGATCCGCGGATCCGATCCTCATAAGGTCTGCCATTTTCACAGTCATATCAGCGACCCGCATCGTATGCCCTTCTGTCCCTTGATCGCGCAGGTCCAGGGCTTTTGACCAGCCTTCGATGGTGGCATCATATGCCAGGGACAGGTTCATATTTGTCTGCTGGAGTTCCTCAAATAGCACAGAATTATCGATCGCGATGGCTGCCTGACCGGCCAGTGTTTCCAGGAAATTTCGCCATTCTGCATCCGGTTCCGCCGGGGTGCGATGGTATGTTTCCAGCACACCCTTGATCTGTCCCTTGGCAATAAGAGGAACCCCAAAGTAAGTGACAAACTCTTCCTCGCTGACCATCTCGCTGCGTTGAGACCATTTGCTATCGCTTAATTTGGGAATATGGATGGTGGTACGCGTTCGAATGGCCTGACCGGCTAGGCTGTCGCTGATATATATACGGGTTTTTTTCAGGGCATCGGATCGAAATCCGGAACTGGCTGCCTGGTATAAGGTGGGGGAATTCGGGTTTATGAGCAGGATATTGACCGCATCCACTTTCAATTGTGAGGTGATGTGATCGATTAGGATGCCCAGCATCACCCGTAAATCGAGAATGGTATTGATCGCCATGTCAACCGCACGCAAGGAAGCCAGGCGTTGTAATTGTCGCTCGGTCTGTTCGTGCAATGTGGCGCGACGGATGGCATTTCCTGCCATTTCACTGACAGTGACCAGCAGGTGAATTGCATCCGGCTGGAGCTGGCGGGGCAGTTCCACGGATACGAACATAACCCCGATGGTTTCCTTACCTGTTCGGATCGGGACACACGCCCCGCCCCAGCCGGGTGGAAGCTGGCTGCGTGTGCTCTCCAGGGTCAGCGGATCGTTGCTAAATTCTTTGGATACATTCACCTGCCCATTCTTGAAAACAGTACCAGCGATGCCATCGCCGCTTTTGACAGGATTTTCCTGTATGGTTGTAAACCAGCCGCGGGCTGCTCTTTCCCGTAGAACCCCCCCCGCCGGGTCGTACAGCCAGATCACACCGGAATTACTGTCCAATACCTGCAGGGTCTCATCCAGGAGGCTTGGCAGCATCTCGTCAACTGTCTGAGCAGAGCGCAGCGCGGTTGATATGTGATTGACTGCTTCCAGTTCCTTTAAGCGTTGGAGTGTTTCTGCATACAATCGTGCGTTTTCGATCGCCACTGCGGCATGGGCAGCAAGCATTTCCAGCGATTCTTGATTCTCCCCGGTATACGCGTAAGGTTGGTAACTCTGCACAGATAACATGCCGATCACTTTTGTCCCCAGTCGTAATGGAACTGCCAGGATGGAGCGGACTTCCTCTTCTTCCCCAAAATGGACACTGCCAGGTATCGGATTTACCAGCAGGTCATTGGTGATCACCGGCATCCCGCTCGACATCACCAATCCGGATAATCCATTGCCAGCCGGCACCCGGTCCACTGGCGAGCGCCCGCCCTTATCCACAAGGTAGACTCCGACTGTTTCATGGTTCTGCTCATCCAGTATAGTTATTGCGAACGCTTCCGCAGGCATCAATTGCTCCGACGCCCGGTGAACGGCAGCATAGACCTGTTCCGGATCCTGGCTGGCGTGGGCGATCTCCTGGCTGGCCCGGTGCAGGATGGCGCGCCTTTCAGCAGATTGGATGGCATCTTTATAGAGGCGGGAATTTTCAATCGAGGTCGCCGCCTGGCTGGCAAACGCACTCACCAAACGAACACTTTCCTTTGTAAAGTAATCCGGTTTTTTGCTGTCGATCGTCAGTATCCCGATCACCTGGTCGCGAACGATCATCGGAATACCCAACCATGAAAGAATCCTGTTGTGCGGTCTCCTGCGAAAGGATTCGTATCGATCCGGTGCGTTCCCCAGGATTATCGGAGCGCGCTGCTGAACTACCAGCGTATTGGGATTGTCACCGGGAACGGGGAAGCGCAAACCCAGAACGGAATTGGGGTCTTCCCAACCTTGTCCGCCTACAATTTCAAGGTATCCTTCCTTCATTATCAATACGGAAGCACTATCGTAAGGGACAACCCTTGCGAGTTGATCGAGGATCAATTGTACCGCTTGTGATTGGTCCAGGGTGGAAGCCACCACGGCAGCCGCCTCCCGCAGGGTTTCCGACTCCTGCAGCCGGCGCTGTTCAGCTTCATATAACCGGGCATTCTCGATCGCAGTAGCCACCTGATGCGCAAAAGCCTGCACCAGGGCTGCACTTTCTTCCTTATATGCTGACGGTGTGCGACTATCGAGGGTGATATATCCAATCACCCTGTCACGGACGGTCAGGGGAACTCCGAGCCAGCCGTGCACTGCTTCACTCCCGACATATTGTTTAAAACGCCTGTCCGTGGAAGCATCTTCCAGAATGATTGGTTTTCCTTGCCTGGTGATCTCTTTGAATAACTTGTCTTTCGCAGGCAGAGTAAGATTGATCACCTGTTCAGGTTCAGCAAAGCCTTGTACCGCCACCAGTCGAATGTGTTCTCCTTCCAATAAAAAGACGCTGGCACTATCATAAGGCACCACCCGTTTCAAGGAGATCAGGATGGTGTCCAATACCTGGTTTAATTCAAGCGAAGAAGAGACGGCTGCAGCCGCTTCCCGCAAGGTTTCCGCTTCCTGACGGCGGGTATGTTCGGCAGCGAACAATTGCAGTTTTTCGATCGAAGTGGCAAGTGTCCCAGCGATCGTGTTCAACAGGCGTTCATCTTCTTCCTTAAAGAAATCCAACTGGTGGCTTTCGGCATTGATCACTCCGATCAACCTGTCGCTGATCTTAATCGGAACACATAATTCAGATCGGGTCTCCGGGAGGCTGTTAAGGTAGTGCGGGTCGGAGCGGACATCCGCGGCGCAATAAGGTAGACCCGTGGAAGCCACAAAGCCTGTAATCCCAGCAGTTAATGGGATGCTTGCCATCGCTTGATCGGAATCACCATGGTAGGAAAGGTGAGGCATCAGGACCTGGTGGGTTTGATCGAACAGCGCCACGCCGAAATCGTCCACATAGATCGCATTTCCGATGATCCGGGTCACCTCTTCGATCAACTGGTCGATATCGGATGCCTCGGCGGCAGTCATCGCCACGGAATGCAAAATGGATAATTCCTTTAATTGCCTTTGTAGTGCTTCCTCATCCTTCTTGCGCTTGGTGATATCCTGCGCCAGGGCAATGACCACATCCTTGCCGAAGTAGGTTCCCTTGTAGAGGCGTACATCTTTGGGGAAAATCTCTCCATTCTTTCGTTGTCCCCAAAACTCAACTTGTTGTGGCCGATCTTTAAACGCCTCCCCAACCATCTTCTTAATGGCTTTCAAATCATTGCGGCCAGGGGCGCTGATATCTTCGGGGGTTTTTCCGATCATATCCGCCCGAGGGTATCCATACATCTTGACCGCCCCCTCGTTGATTTCCAGAAAGCGGCCTTCTTTATCCTGGATATAAATGGCTTCTGAGACCCTGTTCATCAGGTCCCGATAACTGGTCTCGCTTTCTTTGAGGGCTGCTTCGGCAAGTTTTCGCTCGGTGATATCCCGTACCATTACCAGGTCGGCAATACCGCCTTCATATTGGATCGCCCTGGCGTTCATCTCCACATAAATCTTTTTCTTTTCGTTATTGATGAGAATGCTCTCATACGAGGAAGGCAGTTCCTCTCCAGCCATTCGCCGGGTGTAACGGTCCTGGATATTGGGAAGTTCATCCGGGAAGACATAATTCATGAACGAGGTGCCGATAATCTCGTTGATGGACCGACCTGCCAGGTGGGATATCTGAGGATTGGCATACTTGACGATCCCATCCTGGATGATGGTGATTCCATCAGTCGCCAGTTCGACCACGTTTCGATATTTTGCTTCACTTTCCTTCAAGGAGGCTTCTGCCACCTTCCGCTCGGTAATATCGCGAAAGATGACCAGGGATGCTGTTGAATCCTGATAATGGATGGGAGCAGCGGTCACCTCCACATCAATGATTGTTCCATCGAGGCGGATGAACTTTTCCGTAACCACGGGAACCATGGTCCCCTCTGCCAGTTGTTGCCGCGTTCGTTCGCTAATGATCGGGTGGTAATCCGGATGGACGAACTTTAGGAAAGGTGTGTTAATGATCTCATCCATTCGTGAAGCGCCCATGAGAGCCGTTGCGGCTGTATTAGCGAGTAAGATTTTTCCGTCACCATGGACGACAATCGCATCAGGCGAGAGATCAAATAACCGGCGATATCGAGCCTCGCTGTTCTCCAGAGCCACCTCTGTCTGTTTTCGTTCCGTGATATCCAGCATGATCCCCTGCCAGAACAAGGGCTGGTCGGATTTATTGCGAACAAGAACGGATTCGTCTCGAACCCACACAGTCTGACCGGTGCTGGAAGTCAACCGGTATTCAATCTTGAAAGGCTCGCCAGTCTTGAATGTCCGCTCGTATTCCGCCCAGACCCTTTCCTTGTCTTCCGGGTGGATAGACTTGGTCCACAGTTCGCTGCTGATCGACCAGGCATGGGGATCGTAGCCCAGGATGGTTTTTAACTGCGGACTTACATAATGGGTGAGACCAAAATGCTCGGCTGAATCGGTATAAACAATGGCAGGGATCTGTTCCACCACGGCGCGATAGCGAGCCTCTGCGTCACGAAGGGATTCATCCACCCGTTTACGCTCGTCGAGTTCTGCCTGGAGGCCCTGTACAAGCCGGGAATCATGGACTGCGCTTGCTGCCTGCCCGGCAAAAAGCAACAGGAGTTGCGCATCTGCCTCAGTGAACTTGCGTTTCATCTCGTCCGAATCATTTACCCCCAGGACCCCGATCAACTGTCCACCAAAGATCATCGGCACTTCGACAATGGAATGATAGGGGATATTTTCGAAAAGGGGTGATCGTCCTTCCCAGCTGCTGTAATCGTCAACTACAAGGGTTTGCCGTTTTTGTGCCACCCACCCTGCCATTCCTTCCCCCATCTTCAGGTGCACACCTCGAAGGGAAGGAGACCCCAATTCCACCGTCAATTCAAGATCGTTGCTGGTTGCATCATACAGGTAAATGAAGCCCCTGGGAGCTTTCAGCAGCGTGATGGATCTTTCGACGATCGCATGAAGGAGGGAGAAAAGATCCTGCGGCAGGGCGAGATCGAGAACTGTAGCCCGGAATGCTGCCAATTCCTGAACTCTCTGGCGCAACTCCACCTCTGCCTGTTTCTTTTCAGATATATCCAGCATCACGCCTTGCCAACAAATGGGAAGCCCATTGGCATCCTTCAGGATATTCGCTTCATCCCGGATCCAGACAACCTGCTTGTTGCGCGCTATCAATCGGTATTCAAGAAGGAATCTTTCGCCTTTCTGGTTTGTCTCGAGATGTTTTGCCAGAACCATTTTCCGGTCTTCCGGGTGGATGAGATTGCCCCATAGGGCGGGATCTGCGATCCACTCTTCAGGGGAATACCCGGTGAATTTTTCGATCTGAGGGCTGATATAGAGCGTGCTGCTTAATTTATCAATGGCATCCGTGTACACTGCAGCAGGGATCTGCTCCACAAGTGTATGATATTTCTCTTCGGATTCGAGCAAGGCTGCTTCGGTTTGTTTCAGGCTGGTGATTTCAACCATCACCCCGCTTATACCAATAGTTTTTTCCTCCCTTTTGAGTTGACTGAAGGAGGAATGCATGTGCAGAGTCTTGCCTTTTCTATCGATCAACCGAAACTCATACGATTCCAGATCGCCATCCAGGGCGCGCTTTATGCTGGATCTCAAGCCTGGGAGATCCTGCGGGTGGACGTATTGTTTATATGGTTCTCCGACTACCTTACCCGCCTTGTAACCGGTCAACTGCTCGAAGGCAGGGTTAACATAGGAAAAGCGCCCCTTAAGATCCATTGTAAAGAAAATTTCCCGGCTGCTTTCAATCAATACGCGTAGAAATTCATCCGAACCTTGTCTCTCATCCAGTTTTCTTCTGTTGGGCTTGTCCTTTGTCGGTTTCTCGAGAACAGGTTTGTTTCCGCTTTTTGATTGAGGCGTGCCTTTCTTGCTCATAAAAAGCATTATAGGCGATTCATGGATTTTTGACACATCGAGTTTTAGAAATACAACAAACGTGGATGACTAATATGGATTTCTTATCCTGTCAGTGATTCCATCTCCCCCTCCGGATTACTGACTTAAAATAATCACGAGCCCGGAGGGCTCGCAATTAATTAAGGCGTCGACGGGATTTGAACCCGTGATGAGGGTTTTGCAGACCCTTGCCTTCCCACTTGGCCACGACGCCGGTCATGGGTGCTGATAAATTAAGGATTGCCGATATTTCCTAAGCAATCCTCATGCATGAGAGCGGGCGATGGGATTCGAACCCACGACCTTCTCCTTGGCAAGGAGACGTACTACCACTGTACTACGCCCGCAGGTGGCCTTTCGTTCTGGCCGAGAATGCCGAGAGCCAGGATCGAACTGGCGACACCACAATTTTCAGTCGTGTGCTCTACCAACTGAGCTATCTCGGCCCGTTGACATCCGTGCAATTGAGCGGGGAGATTTTACACGCAGAGAGGAAGATTGTCAAGCAAAGGGCAATCAGCCTTTTACAAGGATTTTACAACGGCGTAATATCCACCTTACCTGACGGAAATACAATCGATATGAAACCATCCGATATAAAAGGAGAATGATAATGTCCACTCTCGTTATATTCCTCAAGAAAACTGTTCTGGCAGCCCTGGTTCTGGCCGCAGGATTGGCTGCAATCCCGTCCTCCGCTGCATCTGCAGCCGGATTCCAGGATGAACTCCCCCCGTCTGGAAACAGGTCGGTCAATAACGAACGCCTGGAAAGGATCTGGGTCCGTGAGCAGGCTCTCTACCAGCGCCATTCGAACCGGCTTGCCAGAGCCGATGAGTTCATCTCCAAGGCGCAGGCGCTGATCGACAAGGCTGCAGGAAAAGGCTGGGATACGACCGCTGTGCAGGCTGCCCTGGATGCCTTTGCTGCTGTCATCCCTGCCGCGCAGGCTGCCCATGATCCCGGGCAGGCGATCATTACCAGTCATGCGGGATTCGACCCAAATGGGGCAGTGACCGATCGCGCCGCTGCCGTTGAGACCGTCCGAGCGCTTGGTCAGGTGCTCAAGAATACCCGCCTTGCCATGAATGGCACCGGTCAGGCATTACGTTCTGCGGTGAGAGCCTTCCGCGAGGCTCACCGTCCAACGCAGTCTCCTGTAGTCCCCTGATCCAGAAGGCAACTCAAAACAGAGACACGGCCTCCAGCCGTGTCTCTGCCTGTCTTTTGCAGTAAAATTATTATAAATATTTCTCGGAGAGGTAATATGAAAAGAATCGTTGTCTCCACTGAAAAGGCTCCCAAGGCGATTGGTCCCTATTCCGTTGCCATCCGCAGCGGCGACCTGGTCTTCGCGTCAGGTCAATTGGGCCTGGACCCTGCAACCGGCAATATTGTCCCGGGAGGGATCGAGGCGGAGACCCGCCAGGCTTTGACCAATCTCAAGCATGTGCTTGAAGCCTCTGGCTCAGGGCTGGAGCGGGTGGTAAAAACCACCGTCTTCTTGAAAGACATGGCTGACTTTTCAAAGATGAACCAGGTCTATGCTGAGTTCTTTGTCCTCGAACCGCCCGCACGCAGCACCATCCAGGCAGCCGCGTTGCCAAAAGGTGGAAATGTCGAAATTGAGCTGATCGCAATCCTGTAATTACCGGTCGGCATTGTTACCACGGGCCGATGAATACTTACACCGCTGAGATTTGATATTAACCTCCTCCATTAGAGACTCGCATGGCTTCGGAATTGATCCTGATCGTTGATGATGAGCCGTCCATCCTTCAATTGTCGCGCATGTACCTGGAGCGTGAGAATTTCATGGTGGAGGTTGCCGCGGATGGTGAGGCTGCCCTGAGTGCCATTCAGCGATTGAATCCAGCATTGGTCGTCCTCGATCTCATGCTCCCAAAACTGGATGGTCTGGAAGTCTGTCGGCGTTTGCGGGCGGCTGATAATCCTGTCGCAATTCTCATGCTGACAGCCCGTGACGAGGACATCGACAAGATCCTGGGTCTCGAAATTGGCGCTGATGATTACCTGACCAAACCCTTCAATCCGCACGAACTGGTGGCACGCATCAAGGCTATCTTGCGCAGATCGGAACGGGCTGCACGGGCAGGTCCTTCCATCCACATCGGCAGCCTGGAGATCGACGAAAATCGACGTGAGGCTCGAATTGATGACCGCGTGATAGACCTTCGCACCCAGGAATTTGAATTGTTACTCATCCTCGCTGGCCAGCCCGGGCGAGTATTCACAAGGCAACAACTCCTCGAACAAGGCTGGGGTTTTGATTTCGTCGGCCAGTCTCGTACCGTGGATGTCCACATCTCACAACTACGCAAGAAACTTGCCGGTAGCGGGGTCACCATCGAGACGGTGACGGGAATCGGTTATAAGTTGGTTTCTTAATGTTCACATCCCTCCGTTCACGCCTGTGGTTGAGTTACGCGCTGGTAATTTTGGGAGCGCTGTTCATCACGGGGATAATCTTGGTCCTTTATTTGGTACGCAGCCCATTTGCCTACCGCCAGGTCACAGCCCGGTTGCGGGCGGTGGAATCGCTTATTCTGGCAAAGCAGCCGGATTGGAGTGCGATGACACAGACCTCTCTCCGGGAGGTGCTGCAAAGTTATGATGCAACGTATGATGTTCGTTTTTTAGTCTTTGATTCAAAACGTCAATTACTGGCTGATTCGCGACTCGGAAGCGCTGCTGCCTTACTCACCCCGCGTCGAATCCAGCTACTTCTCAAGCTTGCAGGCTTGCGTGACACCAGCGGGCAACCCTGGCTCTATGCGGTAACCCGTCTAGCGAACGGGAACTTTCTCGTCTTGGCATCCCCGCGGCCGAAAATTGCATTGCTCGCGATTTTGCGTGATGAATTTATCACACCGTTTGCCGTTGCCACGCTGATCGCCTTGCTCCTGTCGCTGCTGGCAGCATTTGGGCTGGCTCGCTGGATCGGTAATCCGCTTCAGCGCTTGATCGGCGCAACCCAGCGGATCCCCATGGCTGAAAAGATTTCCATAGACATGGGCGGTCCTCATGAGGTGATTGAATTAACCCAGGCTTTCAACGAAATGAACACGCGCCTGCTTGATCATCAAAAATCCCAGCGTGAGTTTGTGGCCAACGTCAGCCATGAGTTAAAAACGCCACTCACCTCCATCCAGGGATTTGCCCAGGCCCTGCTGGATGGCACTGCCGATACTCCTGCCGCGCAGAAACAATCTGCGCAGGTCATCTACGATGAATCCGCCCGGATGAACCGCCTGGTGCTCGATCTGCTCGACCTTGCCCGTCTGGATGCCGGCACTCTCGACCTTCAACATGCCAATCTTGACCTGGCTGCCCTGCTGATCAATATCGTTGAAAAATTTTCTCCACAGGCGCGCCTCAGCAATGTGGATATCCGTTTGGAACTTGAGAATCTGCCGCCGATTATGGGCGATTCTGACCGCCTGGCTCAAGTCTTCACCAACCTGGTGGATAATGCCATAAAATTTACTCCCTCCGGCGGGCGGATCGCCCTCGCAGCCTCGAGAGCGGGCTCGGGTGTTCAGGTGCAGGTGGCGGATACAGGCGCAGGGATTTCCCCTGAAAATCTGGCTCATATTTTTGACCGGTTCTTCCAGTCCGGTCCTTTCGATCCCAATTCTCAAAAACACGGCTCAGGCCTGGGGTTGGCGATCGTCAAAGAGATCGTGGGTGCTCATGGTGGTAAAATTAGCGTCCGCAGCGAACCGGGGATAGGGTCCACTTTCACTGTGTACCTGCCGATATCATTTCCTGTGCCGGTCTCAAAGTCCTCCATACAATGACTTTTCCCATCTCTTACCCGCAGACATGATGACCAAGCCTTCAGTCTCCGTAATCGTCCCCTGTTACAATGAACAGGCCACCATCGGTAAACTACTGGAGGCCATCTACGCGCAGACTTTCCCGCGCGCCAGCCTCGAAGTAATCATCGCGGATGGGATGTCCAGCGATGGAACCCGGGTGGCGATAGAGGCTTTTGCCGGTTCCCACACCGACCTTCAATTGGTCGTTGTGGACAACCCAAAGCAGCATATTCCCGCTGGTCTGAACGCTGCCATTAAGAGAACCAGGGGGGAGATCATCCTCCGTCTGGACGCGCATTCCATGCCGTATCCAGACTATATTGCACAATGTGTTGCCTGCCTGGAGACGGGTCTCGGGGAAAATGTGGGAGGTGTCTGGGAGGTCCAACCCGGTGCACCCACCTGGATGGCTCAAGCCATCGCAGTTGCCGGAATCCATCCTTTGGGCGTGGGAGATGCTCTTTATCGGCATGCAAAAAGGGCAGCCTCAGTGGATACGGTGCCGTTTGGAGCATTCAAGAGAGAACTGCTTGCCCTGACCGGCTATTTCGACGAAACCCTGCTAACCAATGAGGATTATGAGTTCAACGCCCGCATTCGCAAGGCTGGTGGTACAGTCTGGCTTGATCCGTCCATACGGTCGATCTATTTTGCCCGTACCACCTTGCCGGGGCTGGCAAGACAATATTTCCGTTATGGGTATTGGAAGTGGCGCATGTTACGCCGGTATCCTGAAACGCTGTTATGGCGGCAGGGGCTCCCACCCCTGTTCGTGCTGAGCCTGTTAGGAATGGGATTGCTTGGATTTTTTCAGCCTCTTTTCTGGGCACTCCTTGTTATCGAGATAACCCTGTATACGATCATTTTGATCGCCGCGGGTATCATGACTGCCTCGAAATTAAAGAAAATCTCCCTGGTGATTGGTTTACCTCTGGCAATCTCCTGCATGCATATTTGCTGGGGATCAGGCTTTTTATGGAGTATGATTGTGGGAGTATTCACCGCCCAACTTCGGGAGAAGGCATGATCTCACCGCAATCACGACCCAGGTTAAATAGCTGGCGCGTACGTCCGAGAGAGCAGCGAACCATCCTGCTGATCGGCGATTTATTGATCTCGCTACTGGCTCTATTTGGCGGATTGTATTTTTGGGGACAAAAAGACGCCTGGCTGAGTTTCTCCTTGAATTTTCTTAAGGAACGGGTGGACATCTGGTTTTATTTTCTGCCACTCATCTGGATGGTATTCCTGGTCGAACTCTACGACCTGCACCGCGCCAAGAATCTTCGTCAGACTGCCCTCGGTATTGCCATCGCTGCCACGGCAGGTATATTCCTTTATGCCCTGATTTACCTCATTTCACCCAAGGATTCGCTGCCACGCTGGGGTATCGGTTTCTTCCTGGTTTTCGCTGCCGTACTGACCTTCCTCTGGAGGCTGGTATATATCCGCATTTTCACAGCCCAGGCGTTCCTGCGCCGTGTGCTGGTTATCGGGGCAGGCAGGGCCGGGGAAACCATTGCCCGTGCGTTTAACGACCTACGACCTCAGCCTTTCTTCCTGGTGGGTTTCATGGACGATGACCCGGGGAAGATCGGGAAGACAGTAGAAGGATTCCCGGTTCTGTCTGGTAACAACCACCTGATCGA
>Ga0315286_10005321_pt1 | contig 12417 bp, 8 predicted proteins | sample YL17G10_0_MG_FD_205038 | JGI IMG/M metagenome (GOLD analysis project Ga0315286, IMG submission 205038) | Sediment microbial communities from Yellowstone Lake, YNP, Wyoming, USA - YL17G10_0 | ecosystem: Environmental > Aquatic > Freshwater > Lake > Sediment | place: USA: Wyoming | collected... | reverse complement strand
GCCCGTTTGGTGGCTGAAGAAATGTCTCTCGGTGATATGATGACCTTGCTCAAGTTACGTAAAGGTGAATACTCCTTAATCGAAGAGAAAGTGCATCCTTTATCTCCAAGTGCTAATAAATCCTTGCGTGAAATTGATCTTCCTGATGAATCGGTCATAGTTGCGATCATTCGCAAGAACCTTTTATTGATTCCTCATGGAGATACTGTGCTTCAGCCGGCAGACGAGGTACTCGCACTTGTTCATGCCTCACAATTAAAGCGACTTGCTATCCTGCTTGGCCCGAAGGACCCCATTGTCCGAGAATAGGACAAATACTCCCGATTATTAATGAGATTAAGAATGAATTATTCCATTTGCGAAATTACATTGTTGAATACTTATCTTTAAGGACCTGATTCAATCACTTAAATCTATATTCATCCTACTTACACTTCGAAATAGGTATAATCAAGTTGTGAGTCGCTTGGAGAAATTCAAATGATTACTGAATATCATCGTCCCCAAACCCTGGAGAAGGTGCTGGAATTGATTTCCTTGCCTTACACATACCCGCTTGGCGGAGGCACTGTTCTATCACTCCCAAGAGATGAATCCTATGCCGTGGTGGATCTGCAAGCTTTGGAATTGAACAAAATCCATAAATCTGGCGCTAAACTGGAGATTGGTGCCACGGCAACTTTGCAGGATATCCTTGAAAATCCCCATACTCCAGAAGCCTTGAGATCGGCCATCAGGCTTGAGGCTCCTATCAATTCACGAAACATGGCGACCGCGGCAGGTGCATCGGTGACCTGCGATGGACGGTCCCCATTTGCTGTTGTAATGCAAGCATTAGATGCGAAAATAACCATTATCAACGGGGGTAAGTCCCTGGTTGATATCGGGGACCTGTTTATATTAAGGCAGGAGACTCTACGTGGCAAACTCATCTTAAATATTGAAATCCCCTTGGTTTGCAAGGTGGCCTTCAAATCTGTTGCCCGGAGTCCCGCAGATAGACCAATCATTTGTGTCGCAGTGGGAATGTGGCTTTCTGGACGGACCAGGGTAGTCCTTGGCGGATGGGGAGAGACACCCACATTGGCAATGGATGGTAATGATCCATCGGGGATCTTGGCCGCTTCAAAGAACGCCTCCCAAAATTCTACTGATGCCTGGGGGAGCAGTGAATATCGCAGTGAAGTCGCAGTGGTCTTGGCCAAGAGGTGTATCGAAGAGTTAAATCCTCAATCTACATGAGTTCGATAATCTTTTTTTGAAAAATATTTGATGTTTCCGAATGACAAAAAACTATAAATTACCTCTTGATACCATCCTTCCTGGCGATTGTCTTGAAGTATTGCCTCAAATCCCCGAAAACTCGATCGATGTCATTTTTGCGGATCCTCCTTACAACCTGCAACTTTCCCAGGATTTATGGAGGCCCAACCAGACCCGTGTTGCAGGTGTTGATGATAGCTGGGACAAATTTCCCGATCGTAATGAGTATGACCACTTTACCCGTCGCTGGCTCGACGCTTGCAGGCGGGTTCTGAAAAAGACAGGCACTTTATGGACTATTGGTACTTATCACAATATTTACCGCGTGGGTGCAATTATGCAAGATTTGGATTTTTGGATTTTGAACGACATTGTCTGGATTAAGACAAACCCAATGCCCAATTTTCGAGGCGTTCGTTTTACCAATGCTCACGAGACGCTTATTTGGGCGCAAAAGAAAAAAGGTGCCAGCTACACTTTTAACCACCATGCAATTAAATCTTTGAATGATGACCTTCAAATGCGCTCAGATTGGACCTTTCCTCTATGTACCGGTAAGGAACGTATCCGCACCAATGGTGAGAAATCACATTCCACCCAGAAACCAGAGGCTCTTCTCTATCGTATCTTGCTCGCCACAACCAATCCTGGTGATGTGGTGCTCGATCCTTTCTTTGGGACCGGGACAACTGGTACAGTCGCCAGGAAATTAGGTCGTCATTTTATCGGGATTGAACGTGAAAAGCGCTATATTAATCTGGCAATGGATCGGATCGCTTCTGTTAAACCTTCTCCAGAAATAGCGGTTAATCTACTTGATGATCATCGCGTTCCCAGGATCCCATTCGGAACTCTACTGGAGGCCGGTCTTCTCGAACCGGGACAGAAGCTCTTCTTTTTCAAGGATGAGTCGATTGCTGCCATTATCTTAGCGAATGGAAAGATCTCATGTGGTGAAAAAACTGGATCAATTCACTCCATTGCTAAATTCCTTTCCAGTGATGCTCCAGTAAATGGATGGAATTGCTGGCTATACGAAGATCATGGAAAAAGGCAAAGTATTGACAACCTGCGTCAAGCCATGCAATGGGATAAGGCAGCGAAAATAGGTGGAAGATCAAATGAAAAATAACAGGAAATATTGGCTCATCCTCGGAATTGTTGGTTTGGTGATTGTGGTCATCGGAGCTTATTTCTGGACGACCAATTTAATGGATTCTGCCCAATCGTATCGTTCGCCGTTGGCAAATAATCCACCATTACCTGGTCACCCCCTCGGTAATCCAATCACCCACAGGGTTGTGATCGTCCTCGTTGATGCACTCCGTTTCGATACATCGACAAACACCTCTATAATGCCAACGTTAAGCCTCCTTCGGTCTCAAGGTGCTTCAGCAACCATGCACAGCCAGCCCCCATCGTTTTCAGCACCTGCGTGGACCTCTATCCTGACAGGTGCGTGGCCGGACATTAACGATAGCCAGCCCTTCAATCCCCCCGATGAGAATAGCGCACGCACATTTACTCAAGATAATATTTTTGAAGATGCACAACGAGCTGGATTGACTACTGCAGTCTCAGGATACATTTGGTTCGAAAAGATGCTTTCGAATAGTGGGATAGATGAAGGTTTTTATACTTCCGGAGAGGATAATGCAGCAGATAATGAAGTGATTAATGCTGCCATGCCTTGGTTTGTTGATGATTATCAATTAATCCTCATCCACCTGGATCAGGTAGATTTTGCCGGGCATGAGCAAGGTGGCCCGCAGGATCCAAATTGGAATGCTGCAGCAAGCCGCGTTGATACCATGATCCACAAAATAGTATCCATTCTTGATTTTTCACAAGATACATTACTCGTGATCTCCGATCACGGTCAGATTGATCGCGGTGGTCACGGTGGACCTGAGGCGATAACCCTTATCGAACCTTTCATTCTAACTGGTGCCGGGATTATCCCTGGAAAATATGGTGATATTAACATGGTGGATATTGCCCCTACCCTTGCAGTTTTATTGGGGACAAACATCCCTGCCAGCAGCCAGGGCAGCCCTCTGTTGAATATGCTTTCTTTGGTACCAGAGCAGGTATCTTCTATCAATAATGCAATCGAACTCCAACAAGCGCGCCTGTTTTCCTTATATACGGCAGCCATTGGTTCGTCCGCAAGAATTGAGGCCGGCGAGCCTGTATCAGCTTCCCAATCAGCCATAAACCAGGCTCGTCTGGCCCGGGTGGCGAAGGAAAGAATTTGGCGGAATGTATTGGCTGTTTTCCTGGCAATACTGCCGGCATATGCCATCTATCTTCGCAAGGACAGAAAGATCATTTGGATGTTGGCTGGCTCCCTCTTATATATACTTCTTTTTAATTTTCGTTATGCGGTTATCGATGGACGTACTTACTCGCTTGCTTCAGTGGAAGGTGCCACCTGGCTTATCACATATACTGCCTCAACGGCAGCGATTGCAGGTATCCTTGGATGGTTAATCCCTATGATCGCCTTGAAAGTCATCCCAGGAAACCCGAGGAAATCTGCCGAGACAGTCGTCACCTATATCTGGTTAACCATCTATCTTCTTTCCTTGCCAATTCTTCTAAGTTTCGCCATAAACGGTCTTACCGTAACCTGGACTTTACCCGAGTTTTATTCCATGTATTTTGGTCTATTGTCATTAATCCAGGTGATGATAATTTCTCTCGTCGGTCTGGTTTTGATCGGGATCATGGTATTGATTTCCTGGTTTATCGGCAGATTAAAATCTCGTCCAATTTCCATGGATTGATCTCATTAGGGGAATCGAATTGACAATAATAAAGGAAGATATGAAGATATCCTTAACTGTAAACTCTAAGAACCACACGCCCGAAATCTCTCCTGGTGAAACATTATTCACTGTTTTACGCCGCCTAGGGTACTACGGGATAAAATTTGGCGATGAGCAAGGATTGAGTGGTGCCGATACCATATTATTGGATGGAAAACCAATAAATGCCGGTATCTTTTTGGCTGCTCAAGCCGAAGGGCATAACATCGTAACAATAGAAGGATTGGGACAGAATCCCGATCAAGGTTGGAAGAAAACAGAAGGGTTGCATCCATTACAACAAGCTTTCATAGAGACGGGCGCCATTCAATGTGGCTACTGTACCCCCGCACAGATCCTGGCAGCAAAAGCATTATTAGATAAGAATCCAACGCCAACCGAAACTGAAGTGCGCGAGGCAATCGCCGGTGTTCTTTGTCGATGCACTGGCTATCAAAAACCTACCCAGGCCATTCTCCGTGCAGCAGCCATCATGCGTGGAGAGAAAAGAGTCCCAATCGAAGATATTAATTCTCGTCCATATTCAGGAAGGTTCCAGCAGGTTGGGAAGCCTGTTATTAAAGTGGATGCATCCAAACTTGCCCAAGGGAAACCTGTGTTTACTGCAGATCTCAACCAGCGGGATATGTTGCATGCAAAAGTGCTTCACTCGCCACATGCTCACGCGATCATTGAAAGTATTGACACCAGGAAAGCCAAGAAACTACCGGGTGTACTTGCAGTTCTAACCTGGCAGGACCTCCCGCGGGTGGCTTATTCTACTGCTGGACAATCAGACCCGATTCCTGGTCCGCTTGATATGTTTTCCTTGGACAACAAGGTCCGTTTTGTTGGCGATCGCGTGGCTTTTGTTGCTGCTGTTACTCCTGAGATTGCTGACCAGGCATTAAAGTTGATAAAGGTTCAATACAAACTCCTGCCCCCGATCCTGGATCCACAGACCTCCATGCATCCTGGCACTGCACAAATTCACGATGAAATTGATTATGTAAATTTCGCTGATTCTGACCGGGAGAAGAATCTCGCTGCAAAGATAAGGATCGATATTGGCGATGTTGCAAAAGGTTTTTCTGAAGCGGATAAAATATTCGAGGCTGAGTACATTGTCCCTAAAGTACAACAGGCGCACATCGAACCCCATGTTGTGGTTACGACCTGGGATGAAGATGATCGGCTGGTCATCCGCACCAGCACACAGGTACCTTTCCATGTGAGAAGGATACTCTCCCCCGTTCTAGGGTTGCCTGTAAAACGGATCAGGGTGATTAAACCTCGCATTGGTGGTGGCTTTGGCGGTAAACAGGATGTGTTAATTGAAGATGTTGCCGCACATTTAACCATCGCAACCGGACGGCCTGTTATATATGAATACAGCCGTGAAGAAGAATTTACTGCTTCCCGTTCACGTCATCCGATGCGCATCCGCATGAAAACCGGGGTCAAGCATGATGGGACAATAACCGCCAATGAAATGTACATTCTTAGCGACACGGGCGCTTATGGCTGCCATGCCCTTACAGTAACTGGTAATACCGGGCAAAAATCCATGGCACTCTATGTCGGTGATGGCAAGTATCGAAAATCTCCGAACATCCGTTTTCATGCTGATGTAGTCTACACCAACACCATGCCTTCCGGGGCTTACCGGGGATATGGAGTTCCTCAAGGGTTCTGGGCAGTCGAGCGGCATATGGAACTGATTTCCCGCACCCTTGGTTTCGATCCCCTCGAATTCCGGATGAAAAATGCTGTTCGAACTGGCGAGTTTCACCCGTTCAGCACTGCCTGGAACGAAGGGCGAGAACCCCATCCGGAGACCATCCATACGGTTGGATTGGATCAATGCGTTCAACAAGGAAAGGAAGCCATTGGTTGGGAAGAGAAATATAATAATAAGAAATGGCATCAGAAATCTACTGGTAATTCTGCTCTTCGAAAAGGTATCGGAGTGGCACTCGTCATGCAAGGCACAGCCATCCCTTACTTGGATATGGGTGGTGCCTCAATAAAAATGAACGAAGATGGATCCTTTAACCTGCTCGTTGGTGCCACAGACTTAGGAACTGGATCCGACACGGTGCTCGCCCAGATGGCCGCAGAAGTACTTGGTGTCCCCACTGAGGACATCCTTGTCTACTCCAGTGATACCGATTTCACTCCCTTCGATAAAGGGGCGTATGCCTCTTCGACAACCTATATCTCCGGGACGGCAGTAACCCGCGCCGCGCAAATGGCTGCTTCACGCATAAAAATACGTGCTTCGAGGATGTTGTTGAATAAAGGGAATACAAATCCAGGAAAAGCCCCTGTTGAACCAGAATTAATACAATTGAAAGACGGAAGTGCCATGTCACCTGATGGACAGTCGGTTTCGCTCGCGGAGATTGCATTAGATTCCCTTCACCACAATGAACAGGAACAAATCATGGGTGAAGCCTCCTATGTATCACCATCCTCCCCTCCCCCATTTGCTGCCCAGTTTGCTGAAATTTCCGTTGACGTTGAGACAGGTATGATCACAGTGGAAAAACTGGTCATGGCTGTGGACGGAGGTGTAATTGTTAATCCCCAGACCGCCTCTGGTCAAATTGAGGGCGGCATGACACAGGCTCTTGGTTATGCAGTCTGTGAAGAATTGGCAATTGATAAAGAAGGCCAACCACGGGAACATGATTTTGGTGATTACCATATCTTTCGGGCAAATGAGATGCCTGAGTTGAAAACCCTTTTCATTGAGACCTTTGAACCAAGTCACCCATTCGGTGTAAAAGCGGTGGCAGAAATCCCAATGGATGGCGTTGCCCCTGCCGTTGGAAATGCTCTACTGGATGCTATCCAGGTGAATATCAACGATATCCCGTTGACGCCAGAAAAGGTCTGGAAGGCTCTTCAGCGAATTCGATGATGGCAGATCAAATCTATGTCATAGGTCATATCAATCCGGATACTGACACTGTCGCCGCTGCAATAGGGTATGCCTGGTTGCTGCGAGAACGCGATGGTGTGGACGCAATCGCTGCACGCGCCGGGGCGATCAACCCCCAGACTGCATGGGTATTGAAAAAAATGGGATTGGACGCTCCTTATTTAATGAATGACGCCTCCCCCCGTTTTGAATCAGTAACCCGCCGTTTGGACAGTATCACACCGGAAGCCCCCCTTCGGGACGCCTGGGCGATCGCTTCCAGAACCTGGGGTATCACCCCGGTTGTTTCTCTGGAAGGCACTCCTTTCGGCCTGGTGACAGGATCATCTTTATTCAAGTTCGTAAACTACTTAATTGGTCCCAATCCAACTCATCAAGACATTAGCCTGACAAAGATTTTGGAAACTCCCTGCCAGGAAGCGGCCAATACAAAAATTCCATTATTTCTCGCCTCTGTTCGTATTCGCGACACTCTCAACCGGATTTTACGCGAGGAAGGCGATGATTTCTTCGTAGTGGATGAAAAGGGATTGTACCTGGGTATCTGCCGTCAGCGCGACCTGCTCAACCCGCCTCGCCTTAAGGTAATCTTGGTGGATCATAACGAACCGCGACAGGCAATAGCCAACCTGGAAGAGGCAGAACTCCTGGAAATCCTGGATCATCATCGTTTGGGAAATCTATCCACGCATGTACCGATAAAGTTCAGTGTTGATATCGTGGGCAGCACCAGTACCCTCGTTTCTGAAAGGATTGAAGAATCAGGATTGAGCCCTTCCCCTCAAGTTGCAGGAGTACTGCTGGCCGGCCTTCTCGCGGATACATTAATTCTTACCTCGCCCACCACCACCGCTCGGGATAAAAAAGCTGCTAACCGCCTGCACAGGTGGGCAATTGCTCGTGGAGGACCCCTGGTTGGAGAAGATATTCAATCGTTTGGCAACCAAGTCTTGGGCGCCAGTGCTGGTCTGTGGACGCGCTCCCCCGAGGAAATCATCACCACAGATATGAAACTCTACGAGGCAGGTGGATATCGCTTCTTCATCTCGCAGGTAGAAGTAACCGACTTGATGCAATTATCTGAATATCTCGGAACATTAAGAAATGCTATGGTTGCACTGCGCGATAAGCGCGGGCTTGATTTCGCAATGCTCATGGTCACGGACGTGGTCAATGGTTCCAGTCGCTTGCTTATTGCTGAGGAACCGCCTCAACTCTCAGACTTGCCTTACCCTCCTCAACCTGATAACACCCGGCTTGCTGAGGGTATAGTGTCACGAAAAAAGCAATTGTTACCTGTGGTATTGGGATTATTGGAAAGGTGATGTGAGCAAATTTGATATCTTGAAGAAAGAGATTATTTGGGGGCTTCTCGGGGACGCTCAAACGAACAACTATGAAATTTCCACATTGCAAGGTCAGTTGCTCCACTGCATGAAATCCATTTAGGAATGCTGGATATTTAGATAATTGTTCTAAAGATAAGTTGAAGTATATATATTTGCTTGGGATATAATACAAACAGGATGTCAGTTTTTCAAAAGCTGTCCGACATTGAGAAGTCCCACCAACCTGCCGCTTTATGTACTGTAGTGAAAACAAGCGGCTCTGCACCGCGTCACAGCACAAGTAAAATGCTGGTTTATCCCGATGGGCATATCTATGGGACGGTTGGTGGTGGCGAATTGGAAAACCGTGTTAGAAAGGAAGCGCTGGCGTCCTTGCAAGATGGGCGTTCTCGTTTCCTTACATATAACATGACCGATCCGGCTCGCGGTGATGCTGGCGTATGTGGTGGTCAGGTGGAGGTATTCGTGGAACCTCTTCTTCCAAGTCCAATGGTTGTTGTAATCGGAGGCGGTCATGTGGGCAAGGCGGTTGTGCACCTTGCAAAATGGCTGGGGTTTCATGTGGTTGTTTCAGACGACCGTCCCGAGTTTTGTACCCCGGAAGCCAACCCGGATGCTGATGAATTCCTCCCAGTCCCTATGACCGAAATTCCCTTGAACCTGAATATCACCCCCAATACCACATTGATTCTCACCACGCGCGGGAATAATGTCGATATCGCTGGATTACCTGCGTTGCTTGAAAGCCAGGCTGGTTACATCGGGGTAATCGGATCACGAAAACGCTGGTCTGAAACCATTAAAAAACTAAACGATATTGGGATTTCCGATGAGCAGTTAAAACGCGTCCATTCGCCGATCGGGCTTGGGATAGGAGCCGAGACTCCCGAGGAGATCGCGGTCAGTATCATGGCTGAAGTGCTCATGCTGCGCAGTGGCGGTTCTGGAAAACAGATGCAGGAACCACGCTGATACTTCCTGGCAGCATGAGTAGGATGTGCATGGAGAAAGGATGATACTTTCCCTGACGGTCAGCGTAGATTAATCTGGATATAAGGCTTGTATCGTTAGACCGCTTCGAATATAATGAATTAAGCTATCTAAAAAGGAGAGACAAAATGGCTCGCATCTTTGATGTTATTGAATATTCAAACGAAATGACTGATGAAATCGTTCATCGCTTCCCGGATAATACGAGCGTTGGCGATTACCGCATCGGCTCTAATGTCATTGTGCGTGACGGGCAGGCTGCGGTCTTCTTCAGAGACGGGCAGGCATTGGATATGTTTGGCCCTGGGCGCCATGTCATCGCTACAGCGAATATTCCCAAGTTGATTGATTTCATTGGCAAAGCATTCAATGATCGAACTCCTTTCCCTTGCGAAGTCTACTTTATTTCAATGAAGGAATTCCCCAATCGCAAATGGGGTACCCCTCAGCCGATCATTGTCAGAAATCCAGGGATGGGCTTGGGTGTGGCTTTACTTCAGGGCTTTGGTACCTATAGTTTCCAGGTCAAAGATCCGCAGCAATTTGTCATCCAAATCGTGGGGAAACAAGCCACATTCAGGATCGATGAGATAGAAGAGCGTTTGCGCAGCATTCTTCTCTCGAAACTACAAGATACCCTGGGTGAATGGGCAGCAAAGTATGCGGTCCCGGAGATGATAGGTAAGACGATTGAACTTGGTGGATATGTCCGTTCGCTCGGCGAGGAAGATTTCAATGCGGTTGGTCTGACACTTAAATCATTCTACGTCGGTAACCTGAAACCATCGGATAAATCCGCTGAGGAATTGCGCGCGATGGGTATGCTCGACATGGCCACCTACACCCAGTTGCAGGCTGCAGACGCTATGCGTGATGCGGCTTCCAATCCTAGCGGCGGGGCTGGACTTACTGCCGGTATTGGCGCAGGAATGGGTATTGGCAATTTGATGGGTCAAGCCCTGCAGGGGGGAATGCAAGCTGGTCAACAGCAGCCCACAACCCCTGCTGGCGGTGCACCTGCTGGTGGGGCCATGTCTGATGTGATGACACCCAGCGAAGCAGCTGGTTTCCTGAAAGTCTCAGAAGAGGATGTATTGGTTGCAATTAAAGATGGCAGCCTTAAAGCCAAGAAGTTAGGTAAGGCGTACCGGATCAGTAAAGAAGCGCTGGAAGAATTCTTGAAAAACTAGTACGAAACCTTAATTAATAAGAGAGTCCGGCAAAACCGGACTCTCTTATTTTTCCCCTTTATCTGGGGATATTCCATTCCAATTCTGCCACCACGTCTGCCACCGCTTCCAATACATCTCCAGCCAATACGGCAGCCGTGCTGCCTAGGATCTCAGCAGCAACAAGCCCAGCCTGTGCGTGAATGAATGCCCCTAAGCGTGCGGAATCATAGGCATTTAAACCCTGGGCTCGAAGACCTGTAATTACACCTGCAAGAACGTCACCAGTACCGGCTCGTGCCAGGGCAGGAGTGGCAATGGGAATAGTGGTTGTATATCCATCGGGAGAAGCAATGACGGTAAAAGCTCCTTTTAAGACGACCACGTGCCCCCATTGCGCTGAATAATCGCTCGCAATTTTCAAGCGATCTTGCTGGATCTTCTCGGTAGGAATACCGGTCAAAACCGACATTTCGCCAGGGTGTGGAGTGAGTATTGATTTTGTAGGCAGTAATTTTGGCCAATCATTAATTTTTGCCAACAATTTCAATCCATCTGCATCGACAACGAAAGGCGGTAGGGTGGCGGTTTTTTGATTGTATTTAGTACCATTTGCCTGAACGAAGCCCATCCGGGAATGAGGGATTCGTCCAGAGGTTCCATCTAACAACTTTTCCAGAAATACCTTGGTTTCATTTTCCAATCCCAGGCCGGGTCCAATCAGAAGAGCGGATACTTGTTCCAGTGAATTGGTGAGCACTTCAACTGCTGCGGAAGCAATGGATCCCATTTCGTGCGGCAGGAGAATCCATGTCGCTTCGACCAATGATCCAGCAAGGATTGGATGTAAAGGTGCTGGAACCGCCAAGGTTACCAGCCCGGTGCCAACGCGGTATGCCGCTTTGCCTGCCAGCAAGGCTGCGCCGGTATAGTTCACTGAACCAGCTACAATTAAAGCAGTTCCGAAAGTTCCTTTATGTGCATCCGTTGGGCGATCAGGCAAAAGGCTGGAAAAAGATGTAGCGCTTGCCACTTCATTATTAATTGCCGACCAGGATTTATATCCATCCAGAGGACCAATATCCACTACCCGTAATTCTCCAATCAGGTCAAAAGCGGGAAGTTTAAGTAAACCTTGTTTAACTGCTGCCAGTGTAACAGTTGCGTCAGCAACCAGGCAATCTTCTGCGGCTTCGCCTGTGTCGCAATCCACGCCAGATGGGCAATCGACCGCAACAATCAGCGGTTGACCTTCAATTGATTCAAGAATTATATTAACCGCTGCGAGTATTTCTGCGATATCTTTTTTTAAAGGAAGTTTGAAACCTGTTCCCAATATGCCATCCAGTACCACGTCGGCAGTTTCCAGAAATGCGGTTAGTTGTTGAAAATCCTGGTCCTTGTCCGCATGGTAGATTTCCCCATCTGCGTTTTCGAGCCGCTTGACAAGTGGATCACCGGAAGATTTTCGCTTTATGAGATAAGCTCGCGCTTTCCATCCTTTTTCTGCGAGATGGGTAAGCGCAACGAGTGTATCTCCTCCATTGTTGCCGGGTCCCACAAATCCCAAGACCTGGATATCTTCTTCTTCATCCAGGGCATAAGATAATTGCAAAACCTCACGGGACAAATTATGTCCAGCGTTTTCCATCATCATGTCGAAGGTCAAGCCTGTTGAATCGGCTTCGTTTTCTATTGCACGCATTTCAGCTATCGAGACAAGTTTCATTTGCTACTCTCCAGATCGTTAATCTACTAAAATCCTTCTTTTTACGATTCTAGCGCAATCCATTCAAGTCCTAATTTAGCAAGAATTTCTTTCGAGGGTTTACCAGTAACAGCATCCCATCCTCTTACTGCATAATATTCAGCAAGCATCTCTGAGAATG
>Ga0315286_10005318_pt1 | contig 12420 bp, 10 predicted proteins | sample YL17G10_0_MG_FD_205038 | JGI IMG/M metagenome (GOLD analysis project Ga0315286, IMG submission 205038) | Sediment microbial communities from Yellowstone Lake, YNP, Wyoming, USA - YL17G10_0 | ecosystem: Environmental > Aquatic > Freshwater > Lake > Sediment | place: USA: Wyoming | collected... | reverse complement strand
AACTTTGAGCCATCCCATGATATAAGCGCAGGGATGAGCGCGAACGGCCGGACGATTCTCGTCGTCAACCCCGCCGCCGGCCACGGGATGGGCCTCAAATGCTTCCGCCGCCTGGAATCCCGGCTCCGGAGCTCCTTCCCCGCCCTGGACGTCCGCATGTCCGAGTACGCGGGCCACGCCGTCGAAATCGGCCGCCGGGCGGCCGAGGAGCGCCCCGCCCGCCTGCTCTGCCTCGGCGGCGACGGCACGGGATTCGAGGTCGTCAACGGGCTTTGGGGGGAGCGACGGCCGGCCGCGCTTCCCGAAATCGGGCTGATCCCGGCAGGCACGGGAAATTCCTTCGTCCGGGACTTCGGGATCGAGACGGCCGAACAGGCGATCGACGGGATCCTAGCCGGGCGGCGGCGGGCCGTCGATCTCATCGACTTCGAATATCGCCGCGGCGGGCGCGTGGAGCGCCGGATCGCCTTGAACATCCTGGGAGTGGGACTCATCGCCGACATCCTCAAATTGACCAACGAGCGGCTGAAGTTCCTGGGGGCGGCGGGCTACAGCCTGGCCGTTCTGCTCCGCTTGGTGAAGGGCATGCACAACCGGATCGACATCACGGCCGACGGCCGGGCCTGGTCGATCCGGGACAGCGCCCTCGTCGTGTCCAATTCCAAATTCACCGGCGGCAAGATGATGATCGCCCCGGAGGCCGACCCCACCGACGGCCGGGCGGACCTGGTGGTCTTCCGCGAGGTCAACCGGCGGGAGATCATCGCCATCTTCAAGCGCGTGTTCTCCGGAACGCACACCGCCCATCCGAAGGTCGAAACGGCGGCCGCCGCGGACATCGCGATCGACGCCGCACCGGCCCAACTCCTTATGGCCGACGGCGAGCTCCTCGGCGAGACGCCGCTCCGGCTACGCGTCCTTCCCCGCGCCCTGACGATCCTGGCATGATCCGAATATTCGAGAGCCTCCGGTCCCTGGTCATTTGGATGTACGGCCTCCCCGTCTTCGTCGTGTGCTGCCTCGTCGTCTGGCTGGCCAGCTTCTTTCCCCGCGGTCCGGGTTTCGAGCGCCTGATCAAGGGGGCCTGCCGCCTCATCCTCGCCGTGTGCGGCATCCGCCTCCGGGTCGAGGGCCGGGAGAATTTCGTTCCGGGCCGGCCGTACATCGTGATGATGAACCACGTGAATTTTTTCGATCCGTTCGTCCTCTACGCCGGCTTCCCCGGCTGGGCCCGCGGCGTCGAAGAGGAAAGCCACTTCCGCTGGCCGGTCTACGGTCCCACCATCCGCCGCATCGGCGTCATCCCGATCAGCCGGAAAGATACCCCGCGGGCCATGGCCAGCCTGGCGAAGGCCGCCGATCTCATCCGCCGGGAAAGGAATTCCTCGTTCGTCGTCCTGCCCGAGGGGACCCGGACGCGCGACGGGAAGCTGGGAAAATTCAAGCGGGGGGGATTTCTTTTGGCCCTCGAAACGGGTCTGGACATCCTGCCGATCATCCAGATCGGCGCCGGCCGCATCAACCGCAGGGGGAGCCGCCTCATCCGGCCGGGGAAAGTCCGGTTCGTCATCGCCCCCGCCGTTTCCACGGCGGGCATTTCGAAGGAAGGCCAAGCGGCCCTGATCGAGCAGGTGCGCGCCGTCTTTCTGGGGCAGCTCGGCGAAAACAAGAATTAAGGTGACCGTCAACTCAACCCCTAAATACGGAAAATGAATTATGCGGATCGGCCTTGGCTGCTTTAAAACGATAATTTTAAAAATATAATTAATATATTTATAACTATTTATTAATATTATTAATTTATGTATTGACATTTTCAATATTTTGATTTATATATTTATTGAAAATAAATGAAAGGCACACATCAAATGGCTAAAAAAGACTGGCAGGAACTGACAAAACTTACTCAAGGATCATTGTTCACCATCGAACGGATAAAGACTATGGACGGGGAGATCGCCATCGAGGGCAGCTTCGAGCTCCCTCCCCTCGCCCGCCTCACGGCGGAAGACCAGCTGTTCGTTACGGCGTTCATCCGCAGTCACGGCTCAATCAAAGAGATGGAGTCCCTGTTCGGAATCAGCTATCCCACGGTCAAGAATAGGCTGAATGCCGTCTCGGCCCTCCTTCCGTTCGTCGAAGTCAATCCGCCGTCGGCCAAGCGCGACGTCCTCGACGAGCTCGAACGGGGAGAAATTTCCGTGGGCGAAGCCCTCAAGCGGCTGAAAGGATAGCCCCATGATCCCCTTCCTCATGCATTTTCAAATCCAAAAACCGGGCGGGCGCCTGATCGGCTTCTATTTTCCCGTGATCCTCATTTGGATCATCCTGGCAGCCCTTCTCATCATCTTGCTCCCCTTTGTTCTCCTGGCCGCCCTGATCACTTGGACGAGGGGTCCGGGGCGGACGCTCCTCCTGTTCTATCCCATGCTTGGAGCGATTCTCTGGAATCTTTCGGACACGCACATCGAAACGAAGAACGCTGAGAGCCGGTTTCTCATCGCCTTTCGATAATTCTGAACCTCAAGGAGGTACACCATGACCGAAGACAAACGGAAAATTCTGGACATGCTCGCTCAGGGCAAGATCACGGCGGACGAGGCCGAAAAGCTCCTGGCCGCCGTCGGCGATCCTTCCCCGGAACAGCCCGGCGACGCCGGCGCCAAGCGCGCCTGGAAATACCTGCGGGTCCTGGTCGAGCCTGGTCCCGGCAGCGAGCATCAGGACAAGGTCAACATCCGCGTCCCCTTTAAGCTCATCCGGGCCGGCCTCAAGTTCGCGGCTTTCATCCCCCGGGACGCCCAGGGCAAGGTCCATGAGGCTTTGAAGGAAAAGGGCATGGACGTCGATTTCAGCAAGATCACGCCTCAGGACCTGGAAGACTTGGTGTCCAACCTGGACGACATGACCGTCGAGGTGGACGGCAAGGATAAAGTCCGGATCTTCTGCGAGTGAGCGGCTAGCGCAGCGACTTCAAGCTCAGCCGCCGCAGGGCGGGAGCGAGCTTCGCCGTCGCGCCGACCACGAGCAGGGTCATCGCTCCCCCGAAGACGACCGACGGCACCAGGCCCATGAGCCGCGCGGCCACACCCGACTCGAAGGACCCGATCTCGTTCGACGATCCGATGAAGATGCTGTTGACGGAGGCGACCCGCCCTCGCATTTCGTCGGGAGTGACGAGCTGCATGGTGGTGGCCCGGATGATGACGCTGATGTTGTCGAACAGTCCGCTGAGGAACAGCAGCCCCAGGGACAGATAGTAGCTCTTGGAGAGGGCGAAGAGGATGATGCACAACCCGAAGGCCGAGACGGCCAGCAGGAGATAGCGGCCGCTCTTGTGCATCGGGGGACGATAGGCCAGAAAGACCGACATCAGGACCGCGCCGGCCATCGGCGCCGCCCGGAGAAAGCCCAGCCCTTGGGGCCCGACGTGGAGCACTTCGGCGGCGAAAACGGGCAGCATCGAGACCGCCCCTCCGAACAACACCCCGAACATGTCGAGCGACATGGACGCAAGAAGGATCTGGTGTCCGAAGACGAACCGCAGCCCCGTCAGGAGCCTCCGTCCGAGCGGCTCGTCCTCGAGAGCCGCGGGGACGGGGCGGCCGGGGATAGCGCTCAACAGGGCGATCGATAGCATGGCGAAGGACAGGATCGCTCCATAGGCGATTTTCACCCCGAAAAACCCATAGATGAGGCCGCCCAGCGCCGGCCCGGTGACGGCGCTGACATGCCAAGTCGCGCTGTTCCAGGTGGAGGCGTTGGGGAAAAGCTCGCGCGGAACGATCTGAGCGGCCAAGGCGGTGTTGGCCGGGCCGATGAAGGTCCGGGCAATCCCAGTCAGGCCGACGACGACGAAAATCGGAAGAAGTCCGAACGCCCGATGGAAATGAGCCAGGTCGAGGCTGAAGAGGAAGAGGATCAGAGTCCCGGCCATGAACATCATCTGGAACCAAAGGATGATCCGCTTCCGGTCGTGGAGATCGGCGATGTGGCCGGCGTACAGGGCCACGGCGATGAAGGGCGCGGCCTCGGCGAGGCCGACAAGCCCCAGCGAGAGCGGGTCGCGGGTCAGCTCATAGACCTGCCAGCCGATGATGAGGCTCTGCATCTGGATGGCGATGGTCAGGCAGAACCGGAACCCGGCGAAGAGCCGGTAGTCGCGGATTTTCAGAGCGGCGAAGGCGTCGTGTTTCAGGGGTATGTTGGCCATCGGAATGCGGAAGATCTTTCTGATAGAAATCGGGATGCCGATCCCCCTTAGAATACCGGAAAATCCGGCGAAAGCCAATCAGGGAGCTCATCCCCGGGCCCCGATTCATAAGGGGGTCGATGCCCCAACGAGAGAACCCACCAGGAGAGGTTTCGTTTGACAACGCCCATCCCTTGATATAAGTATATTTGTATCATTGAGTTCCTGGAAAAAGGAGGGATTCAAAAGGATTTTTTCCTTCCTGGAATAATTCGCCATGGAAAATATCGGCAAGTACAAGATCCTCGGAATCCTGGGAAAAGGAGGGATGGGGATCGTCTACAAAGCCCTCGATCCGGATATCGAGCGGGACGTGGCCATCAAAACCATCCGTTTCGAGAACTTCCCGGAGGGAACTCAGAAGGACGATCTGATCATCCGGTTCATCCGGGAGGCCCGCGCCGCCGGGAAACTCGCCCACGCCAACATCGTCACGGTCTATGATGTCGGCCGGGAAGACGACTTAACCTACATTGTCATGCAATATATCGAAGGCCGGAGCCTTCAGGCGTTGATCGATTCGGGAAAGCGATTCGCCCCCCCGGAAATTAACGAGATCTTGAAACCCATCGCTGATGCTCTGTGCTATGCCCATCAGAGCGGGATCATCCACCGGGACATCAAGCCGGCGAATATTCTGATCGATAAATGCGGGAAGCCCTATTTAGCCGATTTTGGGGTGGCCCGGATGGATTCTGCGGCCCTGACCCGGACGGGGACGGCCGTCGGAACGCTGGGCTACATGTCCCCCGAGCAAATCAAAGGCCAGAATATCGACCACCGATCCGATATCTTCGCCTTGGGAATTATTCTCTACGAGCTGTTGACCGGGAAGACGCCGTTCCCCGGGGAAAACATATCGACCATCGTCTACAAGATCGTCCACGAACAGCCTCCCCGCATTACCGAGATCAACAGGCACATCCCCGCGGGCTATGACTTCGTCGTTCAAAAAGCTTTGGCCAAGAATCCCGAAGACCGCTATCAGAACTGCCGGCAGCTCGTCGCCGGCCTGGAGAGCGCCGGACAGGTGCTGGCGGGTACTCTATCTTACGAAACGGACAAGCATCTGCCTGCCGCCGGCCATAAAAAAAAGACGCTTTGGATCGGGGGCGCGGTGGTGGCCGGCCTCCTTGCGATCGCGGGGGGGGCATTTCTGATATCGCCGAAATCCGTCAAAACCGCGGCCCCTCCGCCTCCACGGGAGGCGGCCAAATCAAGCCAACCCGCCTTGGAAACAAAACCCGCCGGTCCTTCGAAGGAAGAATTGTCCCTCTTGAAAGAAAAGTTCGACAACCGGAAGTTCGAAGAGAGCCTCAAGGTGGCCGATGATATCCTCGCCAAGTTCCCGGCCGACCCCATAGCCCTCGACATGAAAGCCAAAGCCCGAAGCCGGATCGTCGCGGCCCGCGTTGCCCCCGATCTCCAATCCGGAACGGCGAGCTATGCCCGGGGCGATTATGAGGCTTGTCTCGCGGCTATGGGAAATGTTCTGAACGCGGACCGGGAGAACACCGAGGCGCAGAAATTCTATAATCTGGCGGATACCGCCCTTTCCAAGAACGCGATTTTGGCCTTGATCGAACGGCACCGGGTCGCCGAAGAGAGCAAAGACCTGCTTGCCCTTATGGCCGACGTCGGATCCGCCGCGCTTTCCACTCGGTGGCAGAACGAACATCGCCTTTTATTCAACGGATATGACCAGATCCATTCGGCCGTTTCGGATATCGCCCTGATCTTCGCCGGACGGACGGAAGCGACCGCGCGTTTTTCTCATCTGCTGACGGCCGTCGACAAGAAGGATGGGCGGAAAAAGATCGTGGTCGAAGGGAACGAGTCCTGGCATTTCAACAAACCGGGAAAAGCTTGGGTGCTGACGGGGGCGGATTGACCGCCGGGACCGGCGAGGAGAACGGACCATGATCGCGGTGAAGGGCAGGCTCATCGGCGGGGGGCTGATCGTTGGACTCTTGGTCGTTCTCCTCGGGAACGGGTCCGCCGGGCCGAAGATCAAATTGCGGGTGACGGTCGACAACGCCACCGTCAAGGCCACGCCGGGCATCAGCGCCCCGAATCTGGCCACGCTCCCGCTCGACAGCGTCCTGGATGCCGAGGCCAAGCAGGGCGAATGGTATCAAGTCGATATCACCAAGGACGGCGCTTCGGTCACCGGCTATATCCACCAAATGCTGGTCAAAGAAATCACGGAGGCGGAGGCCCAGCAGGAGATGAGCCCGTCCGGCCGGGTGAAGCCCCAGGCGGAGATCGCGGCCGAGATCGAGTTGAAGATGGAGGAGGGCAAGAAATTGATCCGCCTGGCGAACGAGCCGGACAAGGCCCTGGAAGGCTTGAAACCCCTGATCGCCAAGGCGTTCAATATCGACGACCGCCAGAAACAGAAGCAGCTGGCCTGCGAGATCTATTACTGGATCGGGCAGGCCTACGCTAGGAAAGGGGACAACTACGGCGCCTTGAATGAGTTCAAGAACATGTACGACGTAAGCTCCGCCTACGGCGCGGAGATCACAAAAAACATCTCGGATCCCTCGGTCAGCGGCTTCCTCGAGCATGCCGACAAGCTCGCCAAGGGCCTCCTTGTCGAATACGGCTTCCAGATCACGACCCGGCCCAAAGAAGCCACCCTGAAGATCAACGGCAAGGCGATCGGGATGTCTCCGGAGCTCTATCGCACGACGATGCCAAAATTCACGTTGGAAGTGGAGAAAGAAGGATTCCGGCCGATCAAAGACGACATATTCCTCATACAGGCGATGACCACCCGGGACTACGTCTTGGAAAGCACGGGCCGGGGCCTCGCCGTTTCCTCTCTCCCGACGGGAGCCAAGGTCTTCCTGGACGGAGCGAGCACGGGCAAAGTCACGGATTGCAATCTCCCGTTTGTCTCCTACGGGCCCCATACGATCAGGCTCGTGCTGGAAAATTACGCCGATTGGGAAGGGCCCGTCCGGATCGGGGACGGGGAAGGCCCCATCCCGTTGGCTGCGACCCTGACCGTGAACACCTACGCCTATTTTCAAAAAATCGGCACGCCGGACATCCAATTTTTCAGATCGCCCAAAGCGATCGCGCTCGATCGGGACGGAAGTTTCTACATCGTCGACGAAAGCGGCATCAAGCTAAAAAAATTCGACGCCGAGGCGCGCTTCGTGCCGTCCTGGGGAGATTACGGGCGGGAATCGAAGATCTTGAAAGTGCCGGCCGGCATCGCCGTCGACGAAACGGGCAACATCTTCGTCTCGGACTCCAAAGCCTGCTGTATCGCGAAATTCGACAAGACGGGGAAATTCCTGAAAAAATGGGGGGCGGAAGGGGCGAATCCGGGCGAACTCGCGGGTCCGAAAAGCCTCGCCGTCGACGCCGCCGGCGATCTCTACGTGGCCGATACGAATAACAATCGGATCGTTACATATTCGCCCGATGGCGCGGTTAAAAAAGCTTGGGGGAAGCAAGGCACCCGACCCGGGGAGTTCGTCCTGCCCACGGCCTTGACGATCAATTCGAAAAACGAAGTGTTCGTGATCGACCGCTCCCGCCTCCAGAAATTCAATCCTAATGGGGAGCCCATTGCCTCATGGGGAAAATCGGGGTCCGGAACCGGCGAAATGTGGGTGCCCATGGGACTCTGCATCGATTCCTTTAACGATGTTTATATCGCCGACACGGGAAACGACAGGCTTCTCAAATTCGATCCAAGCGGCAAGCTGATCTGCCAATGGGGCCTGCCGGGGACGGGGGACGGCCAAGTGATGGCCCCGGTTGGGATCGCCGTCAACGGGCAAGGCTACATCTTCGTCGTCGAACGGGACAACCACCGGTTTCAAGAGTTCCGAAAGCTCGCCAAATAGGGACGCCTCGACAAACGGCCGGGCCCATGATCGACTTCCGGCATGTCGAAGGCGGGACGTATCTGTGGACCTACGACGAACTCGCAAGATCCCTCACGCCGGAGGAATTCGCCGCCTTTCGCCGGGCCTATCGCATCGAGCGGGCGGGGAATTTCGAGGGCTCGATCCACTTGATTCGAAAGAACGATGTCCCCCTTCCGGCGATCGAAGGCAAGCTCCTGACCCTCCGCCGGCAACGGCCCCAGCCGCAAATGGAAGAGCATGGTGCGGAACGGGTTATTTCACGTGATCAGCACGAAAGCCCCTATTCCCTGGGATAAATTCCCGCCGAACACTCTGCGCGTCCACGGCGACTCGGAGAGCGATTGTTATCGGGGAGCTTGCCGGACGCTCAGTCTCCCGTACGAATAAGTTTTAAGGAACGGATCCGGTCCGCTTCGCTTGCGCAGCGCTGTCACTTGAAAAGCGCGGTCGGAAAATGTAGCCAAGGAGATCCTGGGGACCTTTGACAAGGCCGTAGCCGAAATCGCGGAGCTGGTCAAGGACAAGCCCGAGGCGGCCGTCCTCAAGCCCAAGCTCGACGGCGTCTTCGAGAAGTACAAGGCCCCGATGACGGAGCTGAATGCGAAGTACCTGGCCCTGCGGGAGAAGGACGCCCGGCTCTTCGGCGACGCCAATCGCACCCTCGGCGATTTGCGGGGCCGGCACGTCTTCGATAAAGACAACCTCCTGTCCGCGGCGATTTCCTATTACAACTTCCAGAAAGGCGAAAAGGAGATCGTCCGGTTTCTGTCGCTCGACATCGTGAATCTGATCGATATCGCCGTCAAGAATTATGGCCGGGGGAGCGCCGGCCGCGGCCGGCGCACAAAAGGGCAGACTCCCCACGAGCGAGAGCCTGCCTGAAAGTGCGATGCGCCGAAGCGCGCTTGAGTGGGAGCGCTTAGTAGCGCCGGCCGCGGCGACGGCCTACCATAGAATGAACGGAAGCTTGTCGTTATCAAAATACATCCGGTAGGCAAGCGATTCGATCGCGGCGTAAAAGGGGAGGAATTTTGCCTGGACGACCGTGCCGTCCGAAGGGTGCATGCCGAAGAAACCGCGCGGGCGATCCGGGGTCAGCCATGTGTTGAGTTCTTCGTCCGTCTCCGGCAGTTTGAAGATGGGTTCGTGGGCATTGCCCTCCTGCACCATCACCACCGGCCCGCGGACCACAGCGATGCGATGGGGATGCTGCGGGTCCACCGCCGAGAACCGGAACCGGAGGGGAATACGGATTTCCACCTTGTCGCCGGAGGCCCACGTTCGCTGGACCACGGCCCAAGTGCCGGGCTTGCACGGCGCATCGATGGCCGCGCCGTTCAGGCGCACGGTCATGTCGTTTGACCACCCGGGCACGCGGAACTTGAGCGCAAACGCCGTGCTTGGCGATGCGTTTATGGTGAAGGTGCTCGTCTCGGCCTCCGGGTACTCCGTTTCCTGGGTGACCTTGATTTCGCCCCCAGGGCCGATCCAGGTGACCTCCGATGGAAGATAGAGACTGATATACAAGCTGGTCGAATCCCGGTAATAGATCTGATTCGGGAAATCGGAGACGGCCTGGATATAGCTGCCCGAACAGCAGGTATAGACCTCGCGGGCATAGACTTTAACGCCGCCCGACACCCGGTAATCCGCGTAATAGAAATGCCGGCCGGCGTCCTTGATCCAGAGGATGCCCCCGATGCCGTTGTACATCAGGCGCTCGATCCAATCGCCGTAACGCGCTTCGCCGGTGAACTGGGTCAGGTAGCGCGCCAGCTTGAAAGCCGCCCATGAGCAACAGGGCGTTTCAAAGGAATTCTGGTGGTAATCCAGCGCCTTGCCGAGCATCCCCCCGGGGGGCATGATGCGTTCGACCGGGCCGAATCCGCCCGTGGCGTAGCATTGGGAGTTCTGCAGAAAGTCGTAGGCATTCTTGATCATTCGCAGAAATTTCTCTTCGCCGGTGACGGCATAGGCCATGGCGGCGCTGCTGAAGGAATTGACATGGCTGTAGGCATGGACGCTGTGGGCATTCGTCGGCGCCGCCGTGTCGGCGAACTTATTCCAATAATCGTTATACAGCCAAGTATCCGCGAAATCCTTGTGCCGGGGATTGCCGGTCAGCTGGTAGGCGCGGTAGGAATTTTCGCCGACCGTGTACCATTCGCCGGGGCGGCCGGAATGCATGGCCCAAGGAACCGACCCCGCGGGCAGGCGATCGCGGTTGAAGTTCTTGGCCGCCCAATCGGTGACTTTCTCCAGCATCGCCGTGGTCTCGGGATAGCCGGCAAAGAGCTGCATATCCACCAGGCCGCCGACGAGCTTTTCGAAGGGGTAATGTCGCATGCCGCAATCGCCGTCGGGTTTCACCGTTTTAGCCCATTCCGCGAACAACCGGATGACTTTGTCCCTCATGGCGCCGTCATCGGTCGCCTTGGCGAAACGGGACATGCCGCTGAGCCACTGTCCTAAGACGGTGTTGCTGTTTTGCGCGCACCAGCCGCCAAGAGGTTTCCCAGGCGCGTTCACGCCGGCGGCCCGGCGGTAGCCGTACAAAATGTCGTCGTCCGAGACGCCGAAATAATAGTCGCGGGCGGACTGATATTGCTGTTGCCAGCGGCTTGGCCGAAGGCGAACGCCTTGGTAATTGAAAGGCTCGATCTTGATCCTCGACGCAGGCGTCGGCATTTGCATTTTCGCGCTCACGGGGATCTGACGGTGGCGACTCCCGGCAAGGCCTTGGCCTTTGGCCGTTTGGGCCAGCACATAGGCGGCCAGCGGGGCGGCCTTGATGAAATCGCGACGAGGGAATTCAGTTTTCATGGGCTGATCTCCTAGAGGCGCAACCAAGCCTCCTATTTCAAGATGACGGCCAGATACGCCGAATACCGCCCGTACGTCTCGTAGAAAGGCTTCAGGACCGCGTCGCCGGCGCTGAACCGAAGGGCCCCGGGATCGCCGCTGATGGACCGTCCGATGTCGCCGATGTCGAGGGTGACGGGGCGCCAATCGGTTCTCGGACCGGATTCCTCCGCCGCCAGCAGGACCGGGCCATAGAAGAGGCTGGCGAGGTTGGGCCGGTCCATGACGGGATCCAGGGAGAAGCCCATCGGCATCCGGATCTCAATCGTGTCCTTGTCGCTCCAGTTCCGGCTCAAGGTGAGGTAGGTGCCGGGCACGGCTCGGACCGATTGCCGGCGGCCGTTGATCGCCACGAAAAAGCCGCGGACGGCCCAGCGCGGCACGCGGACCTTGATGTCGAAGCGGCCGCCGCCCTCGATCTCCAGCCGTGTGGTGTCGGCATAGGGAAAATCGGTCCTCTGCCGGACGACCGTCTTCCGTTCGGTCCAGCTCAAGGTGGACGGCACGAAGAGGTTGACGTAGAGAGTCCGCTGGTCGCCGCTCCTGAAGTAGATGGTGTCCTGGAGCTTGGTGTTGCTTTCGAGGGCGGTGCCGTTGCAGCAGCTGAAACCGCTCATGTCGGCGTTGCCGAACTGCTTCTGCGCGCCGGGATTGAGCGGGACGTGGTACGTGTTGCCCGGGTCGCTCTCGGCCACGGAGGCCAGGATGTGGTTGTAGAGGCCCTGCTCGTAGTGGTCCATGTACGCAACGTCCGGGTCGAACAGGAAGAGCTGGCGGTCCAGCTTCAGGAGATTGTAGGTGGCGCAGGTCTCGCACTGCCCGCCGGCGGCGAAGCCGTTCTCGAACAGCGTATCGGGCTCGACGGTGAAGCACTCGGCATTGTTCGGGTTGCGCGCCCCGGCGACGCCGCCGATGCTGTACATGTAGCTGCCGGTCACCCTATGCCAGAAATTGTCGGCGATCCGGTAATAGGGGAGCTCCCGCGTATCGCGGAAGGTCTCCAGCGCCCCGATGATCTGGGGGATGTGCTGGTTGGCGTGCTTGCCCCGGATCGTGTCGACATTCTTGGCCAGGCCGTGATCGTGCTCGGCGTTGCCGAAGAAGAAGCTGATGTTGTCGAACAGCTTGGCCGTCTCGAGGAAGGACGGCTCGCCGGTGAGCCGGGAGAGGCGGGCCAGGACCTCGTTCATCCCGCCGTACTCCCCGGCGATGTACCGGTTCCACATGCTGATGCGGGTTTCCGTCGGGAGGACCTTGAGCCGGGCATGGACCCAGCCGGCCATGTCCCTGGCGATCTCCAGGGCCTTTCCGTTGCCGCCGACCTCGTAGCAGTCCATCAGGCCGGCCAGGAGCTTGTGGAGGGTGTAGTACGGGGCCCAGATTTGGCTGTCTTGGCTTCCGTACGTGGCGCCCTGC
>Ga0315286_10005317_pt1 | contig 12422 bp, 16 predicted proteins | sample YL17G10_0_MG_FD_205038 | JGI IMG/M metagenome (GOLD analysis project Ga0315286, IMG submission 205038) | Sediment microbial communities from Yellowstone Lake, YNP, Wyoming, USA - YL17G10_0 | ecosystem: Environmental > Aquatic > Freshwater > Lake > Sediment | place: USA: Wyoming | collected... | reverse complement strand
CCCCAACCAGTCTCTCCAATTCCTTCTGCTGCGTGGCTATCGTCTTGACAGAAAGCAGCATCGCCCTCTGCCCGGCAATAGTCGTCTTCCCATCCTCAATAATTACCTCATGTTTTATGTTCTTGTCTATCATACCCTCACCCCATTTCGCCCTTCTTTATAACAAATTCGCAAAAATCATCCCCGCAAGAAATGCACCTCGTCTCGGTGCATTTAACGGGATTCCTCAGCACTCCTTCGCAGACTCCTGCGAGAATTCCTGCAATGGCGTGACATACTGGGAATTTGCTTCTTTCTCTCAGGTTTACAAACTCCTGGGCTTCGGCAGAATGCCTAACAGTAAACTTTATCATTTTTGGAGCAGATTCAGCGATGGATATTTCTCCCAACCCAAGGTAGTTCAGCACTTCGATAAACTCGCCAAGGGCATTCCCGGGGTCAGACATAAGGAGCGGAGCGCTGTTCCCTAGAAACTTGACAAAACTCTTCTGCATCTCACGCACCGCATCTTTCCCAGTAGCGTATAGAATCTCGTCAGGGTTCTTAACGCTACTTTCAATCTCTTTTTTGAGATAGTAGAAACTCCGGATGTCCAGTACTGAGACCTGCTCGCCGAAAAGAAACAAGTTCTTCATTTTCTTCTGGATGTAATCCACCACTTAGACACCCTTCAATTCAAACTCGCAGAATTCATCTCCATTTGCGATGCATCTGACCTCCTTGCACTTCAGAGGTTTGCCAATTATGCTGCTGAATCCTCCTGCTATCATCCCAGCCAGATAATCGCACATCATATCTCCTCTTCCAATGTATGGCTTGGCAATCGTGGAGCCGTAGAGTCTGAAGACGAAATTGTTGTTTTTCAGGTCAATCTTCGTAACTTCCGGCCTTCCGCAACTCATCCATGACCATATTTCAACCAATTCCTCGATTAATTTCTTCTTCGGAGCAGAGTTTCTTGGGATGAGCATAATCATTTCGTAAGTCGGAGCTAATCTTTCCATTGCTTTTTTCCCAGCTTGGTAGAATATCTTCCTCCACTCCTCCCCCTTCTCCTTCATCACCCTGTCCTGAAGGGCGGTTATGAATGTAGGAGGGATTAATACCGACCTTTCGCCAGCTACCACCACCAGACCTTTTTCGATCGATACCATAGCTTTCAAATCCACCTACCTCATCGAAATATTTTCAGCCAGCTTATCCGCCTCATTCAGCAGTTTTATCAATCCGGAAACATCCTCATCCAGCGTGTAACCCAGTATGTCGGTAAGCGTCTTCCTCCTCTTCCCCTTGTCCTCTATCACTTTCGGGATGAGAACCCGCTTCATCACGAGCTCCCTCATTGCTATGTACAGGGTTGCCTTGGGAAACTCTTTCAGCTCACGGCATATCTCCACAGGCATGCGCGGCTTGCCATCGCTAAGCAAATGTATTATCGCCTGGTTCTGGGGCTTTACTAGCACCCGGAGATGGCGCCATTTATGCTCACCGTGATTATTCGACTGTCTTCCCATGTTCACCCGAAGTAAGTTATGATTTTGGTATTTTAAATACTATTCTGTATATTGGAGTGTATTGCGTATATTAATCTGTAACCAGTCTAAAAAAACGAAAGTTATATATATACCTTTCTATACAAACCTATACGCCATTCGAGATAAGGTCGTTTTGGAGGTGGTGAAGTGGGGCTCCTTGCTGCAATAAAGAGCAAGGTGAGATGGGAGGAAGAGCAGTCTGGGGTTAGAGTAGGCAAGACCCTTGAAGTGATAATTGACGAGGATCCTATTTCTCTTTTGAGAAGGAAAGTTCTGTGCGCTTTGGAGTATACTGGCAATTACCAGGAAGTCCTAATTGAAAACGGGAGGATTGCCGAAGTGGAAAAGATGGAGAAGTTTGCAAGGGAGAGGGTGAGGGATGCATTGATTCACGCGGGCTTTATCGTCCCTCCTCTGGACATAGTTGGACATACGTGGGGAGACGCCTGCTTTGATGCTGTTGGAGTGAATTCAAGGTTTCTTGTTGTGGGTGAAGTGAAGTGGGGGGATGAGGTGACTGAGGGGGAAGTGGAGTCACTGCTGAGCAGGGCTCATGAGGCTGAGAAGAAGGGAAGGGGAAGGGAAGTTGTTCTTTTCATTGCTTCATTGAGAAGCCTGTGCGGGAGGGCCAGGGAGATTGTCGATAACTGCCCCAAGAAGAATTTTGTGGTGAGTTTTGAGGAAGTAAGGCCTTATGGTTTGTGAACCCTGAAAATACTTCAAAGATGTGCAGCAGATGCGGAAACATCAGAGATGACCTGGCTCTCTGGGACAGGGAATACGCCTGCCCCAATTGTGGTTTATCCAGGGATAGGGACTTGAACGCTGCACGTAACATACTCGTAAGAGCTACCCCTGGGCAAGGGGGAAGTAACGCCTGCAATTCCTTGCAAAAGGAGAGAGATGAAACAATAGTTTCGTCTGTGAAGCAGGAAGCTAGACCTTTAAAAGGTGGGAGCATGTCACGGCATTGTATTATATAGCGCGACATCCATAACCTGTATATCGGTGTTATCTATGAGTTCTGAAGAAAAGGATCGCATCATTGAAGCATGGGAAGAACATGTGAAGAAACACAATATTCGTTCCAAGTTCTTCAGCAGCAGTTCAACGCAGGAAGATAAGTTCGATGATGATTTCAGGAACAACATCCTGCAGAGCAAGAAGCTAACTCATGGAGAGAAACTGGAAATCATACAGCAGGTGGCGCTCTGAGCTGCGGTAAGTTTTTATTCTCTACTTCTGTAAGTCTAAAGGGTGAACGTAGTGGATATTTCAGTCTCATTTTGCGGAGCGAGGATGAAAAACCCTACCGTGCTTGCTTCAGGCTTCTTAGGTGTAAATGTTGAGATGCTGAAAAGGGTTGCTGAGGAAGGGGCCGGAGCGGTGACTTTCAAATCTATAGGTCCTAGAGTGAAAAGCGGGCACAGGAACCCCACAGTACTTGCATATGAGTGGGGAGTTATTAATGCAGTGGGGCTGCCGTCATCTGGCTACAAGGACATGGAGGAAGAACTTTCCAAGATGAAGGAGGTTGGGGCACCTGTCTTCGTGAGCATATACGGCGCATCTATAGAAGAGTTCTGTGAGGTTGCGGAGGCAGTTGCAAAGCACAAGCCTGCAGTTATTGAACTGAACGTTTCCTGCCCGAACACGAAGGCGGAGGGTATGATTTTCGGGTGCAGTGAGAAGCTCGCTTCGGAAGTTGTTGCGGCTGTGAAGGATGTTTCTGGCAAGGTTCCGGTGATGCCGAAGCTGACCCCGCAGACGTTGAATATTGCAAGTGTTGCAAAGGCGTGCGAGGAGGCTGGAGCGGATGCAATTGCCGCGATAAACACCGTGGGGCCGGGCATGCTGATAAACATAGAAGCAAGGAAGCCGGTTCTTGATTACAAACGAGGGGGAATTTCAGGCCCTGCAATAAGGCCAATTGCGGTGAGATGTGTTTACGATATATACGAAGCTGTGGATTTGCCAATACTAGGCATAGGTGGGGTGACTGAGGGAAGGGATGTTATAGAGATGATGCAGGCAGGTGCAACCGCAGTTGGAATTGGAAGCGGGATTTACTACAGGGGAATTGATATTTTCAGCAATGTTTGTGATGAGATGAAGGTGTGGATGAAGGAGAATGGTTGCAGGAATGTCAAGGAGCTGGTGGGTGTCGCTCATGACTGACATGCCAGTTTCAAACATAGTGAAAAAGGTGGTTGAGGAGAATAAGGAAGTTAGGACTATCTTCCTAGAAGGTAACATACCCGGGGCAATTCCAGGACAGTTCGTCATGGTGTGGCTCCCAGAAGTGGATGAGAAGCCCCTTGCGCTATCTTATATGAATGGAGAGACAGCCGTGACTGTGCAGAGAAAGGGAAAGTTCAGCAAAGAAATTTTCAAGCTAAAGAAGGGCGATTATTTTGGAGTGAGAGGTCCGTATGGAAATGGTTTTGATGTTGATGTCTGCAAAAGACCGTGCATAATCGCAGGCGGGCTGGGAATGGCACCGCTTGCCCCTCTTGCCGAGAAGCTTGCAAAGAAGAAGCCGGTTGTCATAATGGGTGCAGGAAGCAGGGAGAAACTCATTTTCATGAAGAGAATGGAGAAAGCAGGGGGAGTGAAATGCGCAACGGATGACGGCTCATTTGGGAGGAAAGGATTCGCAACAGATCTGCTTGAAGAAGTCATTGGCAGGGTTGATGTCGTGTATGGCTGCGGACCTGAAGTGATGCTGAAGAAAGCCTATGAAATCTGCAGAAAGAATAAAGTTGAGTGTCAGCTGTCACTGGAAAGGTACATGCATTGTGGATTTGGGGTGTGTGGGAGCTGCGCGATAGATGGCTTCAGGGTTTGCATTGACGGACCTGTCTTCTCTTCAAAACAGCTTTCAAAAATGACTGAGTTTGGTAAGTTCGCAAGGCTGAAGTACGGGAAGAAGGTAAGTTTGAATGAATATTACACATGGAGGGAGTGATATGAAGGAGAGAATCGCCGATATCCTGCTCGATATTGGGGCTGTTACGCTCAGCCCTGCAAAACCGTACAGGTATGCATCGGGTATACTGAGCCCGATATACACGGACTGCAGATTATTGATGTCTCATGTGAAGGAGAGGGAGGAGGTTGTTGGCGCGTATGAGGAGGTTCTGCGCGACAGAATCGGCCTTGAGAATGTGGATTGCCTCGCCGCAGTTGCATCCTCGGGTATACCGCATGCCGCATGGCTGGCTGACAGGATAAAGAAGCCAATGGTATATGTGAGGAAGGAGGAGAAGGACCACGGGAAGCAGAATCTCATAGAAGGAAGGCTGGAGAAAGGGGCAAGAGTTGTCGTAATAGAGGATTTGGTGAGCCAGGGAGGCAGTTCTCTGAATGCGGTGAAGTCAACCAAGGCGGCTGGTGCGAATCCCACTCACTGTGTTGTGATATTCACCTACCAGATGCCCAAATCTGTTGAAGGATTCAAGGCAGAGGGCGTTGAGCTGATTCCACTTACCGATATAGGGACGCTGGTGAAACGGGCGACTGCAAAGAAAATAATAAGTAAGGAGCAGGAAGGAGTCATCCTTGAGTGGACCCAGGACACCGCGGGATGGGGGAAGAAGAAGGGGTTTGAGTAGTTGTTGATTTAAATATTTTTAAGTGCATAATTTGAGTATGCATCGTTTTGAATCAAAAAGGCAAGAAGGCATACGCGAGGACATAACTAATTTGCAGCGAAGCAGGATGGAGGAGGTATTCCAAAATCTGCAGCAGAACCTCGATGACAGCAGGCAGAGGGATAACCCTAGGAGTCTTGTGCTGAATCTGGGCAGGGAACTGGAGAAGGTAGGGATTAGAGAGGAAATGTTTGCCAAGTTTATTGAGAATGATTCTAAGGCCGGATTCACGCTGATGCTCAGACAGATCAGGAAGGAGTGGGTTGGGGCATTGGACAACTCTGAGGATTTGGGGAGAGTTGCGAGCGCAAGAGACGGCATAAAGAAGAAGGCGGATGCGCTTGAGTCCATGGCTAAGAATGGCAGGGAGATTCTTGCTGTTGCATATTGCCTGAAGGATGCTTCCGGTGAGGGTGGCGTGAGGGAAGCCTTTTCCAAAATGAGCGGGCCTGAGGCAAGAATGCTTTTCAGGAGGGCGGAGAAGGAAGCGGAGGAGCATCTTGAAGGCCTTTTGAAGAAGGAGATATCTGGAGTCTTCAGAAAAATCGCTTTGGGGGAGGAGTATGACAACTCGCCAAGTTGAGGCAGATAAGCCGGTTACGGGAACGAGCATAAGGAAAGAAATAGAAATAGTACGCCGCAGGGAGTTGGAGGAAGTTGCAAGTGAAATAGGCAGGGTGCTGCGGATTAATCCGGGCTGGAAGAGAGACCCAAACAGGCTTTTCAGGAAGGTGGAGGTAACTTTTGCTGTGAGGAAGATTGATGGTGAGGAAATTGCAAACTTCATCCTGGAGGAAGCAAGGGGAAATTATACTATTATGTTCAGGCAGGCGATGACCAAGTGGTTGGAGTCGCTAGACAAGAATAGTGTTGTGATGAGGGTGCCGGAGGAGGATAAGGTCAGGGTTCTCGCGAGGTTCGGCACTGTGAATGATTTGGGTGCGAATTTGAGTGAGTTGATAACAGTTGGAGAATGCATAAGGTTTGCTTGGAGAGGTGGGAAGGGAATTGCTGAGACGTTTGAGAGTATGAGTAGTGAGGAGAGGATGAAGCTTATCAGGGAGCAGGAGGGTATGGCGAAAACCTACATAAAGTTTGTTGGTGAGGAGGAAAGGCTTAGTGTATTGAAGGGGAGAGTTAGATGAAAGTTGCTCAGAAACAGTCAGAAGAGAAGCCTGATTTTAAGGAAGTCAAGGCCAGACCGTGGGAGAGGCTCGCAGATCATTTAAAGCGCTGTCCTCAAGAGTGCACAATGACCCAGTTTGGGACGCACCAGGGCATGATTGATGAACTGGGCAAGAGAATTCTTGAATTCAAAAACTGCGGAGAGAAAATCGTAATAAATCAGGTGGGGCTGGGAATGGCGCAGAGGGAGAGGTTTACCGTAAGGGGAAAAGACATGTTCATGAAGAATTTTTCGTATGAGACTTTTGAAATATTGAATGTGGTAAGGAATGCCGGGATAAAGCCTGAAGAATTCACTCTTTATGCGATGGACATACGGAATGACGTCTTGCTGGCAGTGAAGTCCACGAAAGTTTTGATGATGGACGAGAGAGAAAAATCCACCGGGTATTTCAAGAACTTTTTCCCTGGTTTTCATGGAGAAGAAAAAGATGGATATACTCCCGTAAGGATACCTGAGGATTACCGGAAGAGGATTATTTGCCCGAAACCGTTCAGCATTGAATTGGATCCTGCACCTGTAAAGGCGCATATCACTTTTTCGTCAATACCTGCAGTGTTGGGCAATTCGAAATATTCCGATAATGTGGCAAAAAGCACAAGGGAAGGCGGTTATATCATCTGCCTGAATTTCGACGTAGAGTCGGCAAAGAAATTTAATTTGCAGGTAGTGCCTCCACAAGCAACTCACTTTTCAGTATATCATATGCCTGGAAAAGAGAAGGTTTGATTTTATGGCAATTCGTAGAATTGAAGTAGAAAGCGAGGAGATGCCCCGTTTTACTGAAGTGATTGCTATCCCGCCCAGAAAGTACTCCGAGAAACAGGCAACAACTGATTTTGGAAGGAATATATGTGTTATTGAGGAATTCGGCAGAAGGATTCTTGAGTTCAAAAATCGCGGGGAGATGATTGTGATAAACGTGATAGGACCGGGAATGGTGTGTGTTGGTGGAGGGGGGGATGCAACCAAGAATATCTCGTTTGAGCCTTTTGAGCTTCTGAATAAAATAAGGGAAGCGGGCATACCTCCGGAAGGATTCAAGTTATACGTAATGGATATTAATCCAAAAGTGGTTGATGCAGTGGAATTGACTAAGGTTCTGCAGGTGCCTATGGATGGAAAGCCTGAATATTTCGAGAAGTTCTTCCCGGAATCCCATGAAAAGGAAGAGGGAGGTTTTATGCCGGTCAGAATACCAGAAGAGTACAGGAAAAGGATATTTTGCCCTGAGCCGTTTGATATAGAGAAGAAATCCGCTCCTGAGAAGGCGCATATAACTTTTTCATTAATACATGAGGATCCAAGCCCAGCTTATGCAGAAAACTTGGTGAAGAGCACGAGGAGCGGCGGGTACATTATGCCGTACTGGGACTTGGTGGAATTCGCAGCAAAACTTGGGCTGGAGCAGGTGGATACGCCAAAGTGCCCTAGTCCAGTATACAGAGTGAAATGATTTCAAATTAGAAAAGTTTATAACTAATTGAACATCAAATCATTTCATGTCTCCGAACTCAAATGGCGCTGCAGCTGCAGTCGAAGAGAAAAAGGAGGAGAAAAAACCGCTTAAATTCCTTTTCGTTTCCTATGAGGGTTTGATTGGTGACCTTGCATGGCAGGTGAAGAAAGAGGGGAGCGAGGTGAAGTACTACGTCAGGGATAAATCTGAGAAGGATATTTGCGATGGGTTTGTTGACAAGTGTGATGACTGGAAGGAGTTCAAGGACTGGGCTGACGTGATTGTTTTTGATGATGTGGGTTTCGGGCAGATTGCTGAGGATTTGAGGAAGGAGGGCAAATTGGTTGTTGGCGGTTCTCTTTACACTGATAGATTAGAGGATGACAGGGAATTCGGGCAGGATGAGCTGAACAAGGCTGGAGTGAACACCCTGCCTCACTGGGATTTTGTGGGGTTTGATGACGCCATAGAGTTTGTGAAAAAGAATCCTGAAAGGTATGTGATAAAGCCGAGCGGGAGGGCACAGAACGAAAAGGAATTGGTTTTCATAGGGCAGGAGGAGGACGGGAATGACGTGCTGAACGTGCTGGAGCACTACAAGAAGAGCTGGTCGAAGAAGATGAGCCTGCAGCTGCAGAAGTTTGTGCAGGGTGTGGAAGTCGCAATAGGCGCATTCTTCAATGGAAATGATTTCGTCCAGCCGATATTCATAAATTTTGAGCATAAGAAGATGTTTCCGGGTGGGCTGGGGCCGAATACGGGCGAGATGGGCACGTTGGCTTTTTTTGCCCCTCCAAACAAACTTTTCAATGAGACTCTGCTTAAAATGAAACCGATGCTTGAAGCTTCTGGCTACGTCGGCTATTTTGACCTAAATTGTATTGTCAATTCAAGAGGTATATTTCCGCTCGAATTCACGACAAGATTTGGCTACCCCACAGTAAGCCTGCAGATTGAGGGGATAACAAGCAACTGGAGTACCTTCCTGCAGACGCTTGCGGCAGGGCAGGCAACTGAGCTTAAGACTAAGAAGGGGTTCCAGATTTGCGTCGTCGTTGCCGTACCGCCATTCCCATTCACGGACCCTGCCTCATTCAAGAGATATTCTGAAGATGCAACAATACTGTTCAAGAAGCCGAACTTCGATGGGGTGCATCTAGGTGACGTGAAGTTGGTTGAGGAGGACTGGAGGCTGGCTGGGGAGTCAGGCTACGCTCTTGTTGTCACCGGCTCAGGAGTGACTGTCGAAGACGCAAGGAAGCAGGTGTACTCAAGGGTAAGGAACATCATGATCCCGAATATGTTCTACAGGATGGATATAGGGGAGCAGTGGTCAGTTAGCAGCGACATGCTGTATACGTGGGGCTATCTGTACTGATAGGGGCTGGCGTATGAAAAAGTTGCCAACATTCATTCTTCTCCTGGGGTGCTTGGTGGGTATTGTATACGCAGATATGATGGACCCATTTGCGGGGGTAATGATTTTAGGTGCTGCTCTCATTGTGTTGCTTGTTTCTTGGGCAATAACGCTTGTTATGGAGCTCGTTACCTCAGTTATTTACCTGCACATGAAGAGAATCAGCAAGTGGGTGCTGCTGAGCATCATACTCGCGAACATCGTATCCGTGCCTCTGCTGTGGGGTTTTGTTATAGTGGTCACTTTGCTAAGCCCCAGCATGACAACTTATTTACTCGCACTGCTTATTGGCGAGGTCGGGGTGGTTGCATTAGAAGCGGGTGTGATACTCCTGTTGAACAGGAAGGGAATAAAGAAGTCTGATGCAATTGCAATGAGCGTTATAAACAACGTTGCAAGCTTTCTTTTGGGAGTGGCGCTCGCTATTGTTACGAGTACTAAGTTGTTTTGAACTCGCATATCTTGTCGTAGTTCATTCTTATCCTGCGTAGTATTTCAACTACCGATAGCCCAAAGCGCTTGACCTTCCAGAATGAGACGTGGGACCGGCCGTGCATGTTGCCTTCAAGCGGTATGTTAAGTGAGAAAGTGGGGTACTTCTTGCCGTAGATCATGGTTTCGTCCGGATGCCCTGTCTTGAAGCCGACTTTTAACTTGGGGATGCGCCCTAGAACTCTTCTCAATTCCTTTTTATTGACATTCTGGGGCCATTCAACATTCACATCCGACTTCCTGGCTGCCTGCGTGACATCTATGGCAATGTACAGGGCTTTGCCCTCCCTGCGCATCACCTTCTTTGCCCCTTCCATGTTTGTCTCCTCTCCATTGGTGAAGTAGAATTTCGTCTTCCTGTCCCTGACGCGCGGTATGACTGAGCGGAGGATGGCGCCGACGCATATGACATTGTCAAGGTTGCCCGTGAAATACCTTTTTCTCTTGTTCCTGAAGAACTTCACTCGGGCAGCCTTCCAGATAACGTCACAATGGACGGATACGATAATCTTGCCATCGTTTGACATAAAACCAGCTTCGTCTGTATTACGAAGTGGGTATTTAAGAGTCTAATCCGCAAGGTTTTTGAATTATTTCAGGTTCGAGAGAAGGCTCTTGAAAAGCAGTATACCGCCCATTTCTCCCTTGAGGCTTTTCCTTGTCCAGTCTGGGTGCTGCCAGTAGAAGCATGCATCCTCTGCGTGGGGCATGAAGGCGAGCACATTCCCTTCGGGATTGCACACACCCGCTATGTCTGAGAATGCTCCGTTGGGGTTTAGCGGGTACTTTCCATCTGCGGGTTTCCCATTCTCATCGCAGTAGCGGAATATTATCTGGTCATTCCTCTCGAGTGTCCTCAGCAGTTCCTTCTCTTTCTCTTTTGGAAGCAGGAATCTACCTTCTCCGTGCGCAACAGGAACGCGGATGACCATTCCTTTAGGAACTTTGTTTGTGAAGAGGCATTTGCCCTTTGAGAAATTCTTGAGGTATATCCACCTGCATTCGAATTTAGACGAAGTATTCACGCCCATTGCCGCTTCGGGGTATTCACTTATGCCATTCAGTCCAGGAATTAAGCCTGCCTCAACAACGACCTGCATGCCATTGCATATCCCGAGTATTGGCCTGCCTTCATCTGCAATTTTCCTGAAATCCTTTGAAAGCTTGTAGATGAGCTGCTTAGCCCAGATTGCCCCGGAGCGTATCCTATCTCCATAGGCAAAACCTCCTGGGAAGATGAATGCGTCATAGTCAAGCAGGCTCCTCTTTCCCCTTATGAACTCATTCATGTGCACAACTTCAGAGCTTGCACCTAGATGGGAGAGAATGTCTTGTATATCATAATCCCTGTTTGTCCCTGCAACCCTCATGATGCATATGCGCTTCATAATATCACTTCAAAGGCTCCTGCCAGGTTTTCCTCAGCTTCACAAGATGCTCTGCTATGAGAATCTTGCCCTCTTTACCTGTCACAACGAACTCCTTCAGCTTGGTAGTCCTGCCAATCCTGCAGCAAGGTATTCCTTTCATGAGCTTTTCGAAGCTCCTTTGCTTTGAAGGTGAAACTTCAACCAGGAAACGCGAGTTTGATTCTGAGAATAGCAGGAAGTCGTCCCTCTCTTTTGAGTTGAGCTGCTGCAGGTCAATTTCCATTCCCGTATACCCTGAGAATGCCATCTCTGCAGCTGCAACCCCCAAGCCGCCTTCAGATAGGTCATGGCAGGATAGAAGCAGCCCTTTGTCAATTGCGGATATAATTTTGGTGAATGTTTTCCGAGCATTTTCTGGGTTGACTCTTGGTACCGATGCTCCCAGCTCTTTGAAAAGCGAGTAGTAGGATGAGCCTCCCAGCTCCTTGTGAGTTTCACCTACGAGGTAGACGAGGCTGCCCGGTTTCTTGGCATCCATCGTGACTGCCTTTCTTACATCGGGCGTTATGCCAATTGCAGATATCAGCAGCGAAGGCGTAATCGGCTTGCCATTAGATTCATTGTATAAGCTGTCCTTGCCTGAGATGAAAGGTGTTTTGAAAGCAAGTGCCATGTCCCTGCATGCCTTGCACGCTTCAACCAAACCATAGGCAAGCTCTGGTCTGTTGGGAGACCCCCAGCAGAAGTTGTCAAGCAGTGCAATCCTCCTCCCTCCAACCGCAATGTTGTTCCTTATCGCCTCGTCAATTGCAGAGGCAGCCATTGCATAGCAGTCAATTTTACCGTAGTTTGGGTTGAAGCCGTTTGAAAGCACAACTCCTTTCCATGAGTTTTGGAGCGGCTTGAGCACAGCCGCATCCCCGGGCCCGTCTATGAAAGCGCCCTGCAAAGGCTTTATTACCGTGTGGCCTTTTACTTCGTAGTCATAGGTGTGGATGACGGTTTCCTTGCTTGCAGTGCCTGGAAGCGAGAGTAGTTTGAGCAGAACTTCTCCAAGCTCTTTCGGTTGCTTGAAGTTCGGTTCTTTAAGTTTTGCTTGGGGTTTTCTTACCTTCGTAGTTGCAAATAGAAGTTCATAAAGAAAGCCTGTCGATAGGTTGGCAACAGGAGTGTCCTTGTAGAGGACAACTAGCTGCTTTGAGTCATTGAAACGCCCTATGACAGTTGCTTCAACATCCTCATCCTCAAAAATTTCAAGTGTTTTCTCAAGGTTTGCTTCTGAAACTGAGAGGAGCATCCTTTCCTGTGAT
>Ga0315286_10005316_pt1 | contig 12424 bp, 11 predicted proteins | sample YL17G10_0_MG_FD_205038 | JGI IMG/M metagenome (GOLD analysis project Ga0315286, IMG submission 205038) | Sediment microbial communities from Yellowstone Lake, YNP, Wyoming, USA - YL17G10_0 | ecosystem: Environmental > Aquatic > Freshwater > Lake > Sediment | place: USA: Wyoming | collected... | reverse complement strand
ATACACTTCTCTTTCAATGATTTCAAATCGCTATTGTTATGAATAACAAAATCAGCTTTGACAACCTTTTCCCGCTGAGGCATCTGCGTTTTAATTTTATTCATAACCGCTGACTTTGTAGTATTATCTCGATTGATCAAGCGATCGATCCGATTTTCTTCATTTGCATCAACAACGATAATATAATCATATGAAGATTTTATTTCTGCTTCGTAAATTAAAGCCGCCTCTACCATGATCAAAAGAAACTTTCCCCCACGGGTAATTTTTTTAATTTCTCTATCGATAAAATCGATAACTAACGGATGAACAATTTGATTTAATATTCTCTGCTTTGTTCGATTATGAAATATAAGCTTTGCTACACGTTGGCGGTCGAGTTTTCCATTTGGGAGATAAACATCAATGCCAAAGACATCAATAATCTTTTTCTTAATTTCCCTTTTCGAATCAACAAGGTTTCTTGCAATGATATCAGCGTGCAGCAATTTAGCCCCAAGTGATTCAAATAATTTTCCCACTTCGGTTTTACCAGTTCCTATTCCGCCGGTTAAACCGATTTTGAGCGGTCGATATTTGAAATCAGTTTCCATTTTTTTTTAATAATAAAAACCAGCTTAACGGAGGTAGTGAAATAGTGGCTTCATCCCATCCGAATTTTGTCTTTACTTTGCATACGCCACGGCTCTTGTTTCTCTTATTACCACAACTTTGATTTGTCCTGGGTAGCCCATCTCAAGTTGAATCTTTTTAGCAATGTCATGTGCAAGCACATCAGCCATGAGGTCGTCAATCTTATCATGCGCTACGATTACCCGGATTTCCCTCCCCGCTTGGATTGCGTAAGTTTGAGCAACACCATCGAATGATTTCGCCAGCACTTCAAGCTGTTCTAATCGTTTTGCATATCCCTCAACAGATTCACGTCGGGCACCGGGTCTAGAACCGCTAATCGCGTCTGCCGCTTGCACTAAAGCCGCGATTGTACTTTCCATTGGAATATCTTCATGATGTGAACCGACAGCATTGATTACAATCGGATGCTCACCAAACTTTTTAACCAAGTCGTAACCGAGCAACGCGTGGGGACCTTCAATATTACGTTCTAATGTTTTACCAATATCGTGAAGTAAGCCAGCCCGTTTCGCCATAATAGGATCGATACCAAGCTCTGCTGCCATTAATCCTGATAGATGTGCAACTTCCAAGCTATGAGAAAGGAGATTCTGACCATAACTCGATCGGTATTTCATCTTGCCGATATGTTTTAATATATCCTGATTCGTACAATGTAAACCCGCCTCCATAAATGCGTTTTCGCCGTTGTGTAGTATTTCTTCATCTAATTCTTGCCTGACTTTTTCAACAATCTCTTCGATGCGGGCAGGATGAATCCTTCCATCAGCCATTAACCGCTCCAAAGAAATTCTTGCCACCTCGCGACGTAATGGATCAAATCCTGAAAGAATCACTGCCTCTGGAGTATCATCAACTATCACATCAACACCCGTTGCGGCTTCGAATGCCCTAATGTTCCGACCTTCTTTTCCGATAATACGACCCTTCATTTCATCATTTTGAATTTGAAGCACACTTACGGTCGTTTCAACACAATGATCTGAAGCCGTCCGTTGAATCGCCTGTATTACAATTTTTTGTGCTTCTTTCTTTGCTTCAAGTTTTAAATTGTCACGAATATCCTTCAGCAATTGTGCTGATTCTGCTTTTGCTTCAACCACCATATTTTCGATTAAGAGTTTCTTCGCTTCTTCCTTCGACATGCTTGAGACGCGCTCTAACCTCAAATTTTCTTCTTGTATAAGTTTGGTGTGATGAAGATGTTTTTCTTCACATTGTTTAGTTTTCTCATCGAGTACACGTTTGTGGTTTACAAGCTCTTTCTCTTTTTTATTAACAAGCTCCACTTTCCGCTCAAGGTTATCCTCTCTGCTCGCAAGCTGCTTTTCAAATGCCTGAAGTTTACTTCGCTTCGAATTCGATTCTTGCTCGAACTCTTGTTTTTTCTTGTACCATTCGTCTTTAACCTCAAGAAGTTTTTCCTTCTTGAGGTTTGCGACATCTTTTTCTGCCTCGGCAAGGATTATCCTAGCTCGTTCTTCGGCATTTGCTATTTTATTTTGTCCCACACGCTTAAATACATACCAGCCCGAAGCGAACGCCGCTCCCATAATTAATAAAGTAATTGGTATTAAGATATAAATTTCAATTGTCATATTTCCGCCATTATCGTTTACAATTAATACATTAAATAAAAAACCGCACGCAGCTTGTAAGTCCTGTGTATTTAAGAATCTCAGTCTATACACGGTGGGTACTCCCCGGAATGTTTCTTACTTCCACTGTCTGCAAAAACTCAAGATTTTATATTGAGTCAGCAAATCCCGCCGAAGCGAGTCGAGGCCTGTAATACGACATTCTCAAGTCGAGTTCCCTATTAAAGTTACTTGTCAGATTCTTTAATATGTTTGACTCGGCAGCCACAGGCAAGTATTGCCCTGGCTTAAGCTGTCGATGCGGTCTATTCTTTAAAGAACTTCCTCATCGATCATTATGGAAAAGAACAGTAAGTCTAATTATCTATTTCAGATTTCAAGCTTTGATCGAGATAATCATTAATCTTACCCATTTCGTTTTCAATAAGAGTAAGAAGTGAACGATTTCTTTCTCTCTCTTTGAATAAGTCTTCAGTGATATTTAATGCTGAAAGAACAGCCACGGTTAGAGGTGGTTGTTCTGGAATTTTCTCGTGAATAGTGTTGATCATTTGATCTACATAGCTTGCCACTTTCTTCGTCAGTTCTTCACTTTCGCCGCGAAGTGGATATTCTGAGCCAAATATTTTAACCTTGATGCTCTTACTTTCTGTTGCCATAATGACCTATAAGGTTATTGTTTCTCAGTCCGATCCAAACATATTAATTAATAATAACAAAAATCTCTATAAATGAGAATTTATTTTAATTAATAAATCGTGTATCCGATTTTTTAAATTTTCTTTTTCGTCTGAATTTAGCACATTCCCACTATCGGAATGTATCAAACGAGAGTGCTCCGCCTGAATTCGTTTTAACTCCTGGTTCTTCACCAGCATTTCAGTGCGTAATGAGGCTAATTCTTTTTCGTGTTCAGCTTGCTTTTGCAGCAGTAGTTCCTGTTCTTGCCGATACCGCGAAAGAAGATCGGAAAAAGCATGAGCTTTATCCCAAAAAATTTTCAGAGCATTTTCAATATTATTGACATCTTTTGCAACATCAATATCTAATTCATTTTGCCGATGATCCAAGGTTTTATCTCCTATCTTCGGATTGTCGCATTCAGATTTTTTTCTACACGCTTTATAATACTTGACATGATTTGATCGATTTCATCTTGTGTCATTGTATGATCTTCAGCCATGAACTCTAAAGCATATGCGCAACTTATTTTCTTAGCTCCGATCTGATCACCTTTATATATGTCAAACAAAAGTAATTTACTTAATAAATTTTTACAAGCAGTTCTAATTTCCTCAGAAATTTTTTCCACTTGTATATCTTCATCAACGATTATTGCAATATCTCTTATAACCGAGGGATACTTGGGCAAACTTCGAAACTTTATTTCTTTTTTTCGTATCCTATTGAGTTGTCCGATGTTTAATTCAAGAATATAAACTTCTTCTTCAATCGAAAATTTTGCTAATATATCTCGTCGAACTAAACCAATTGTACCAATGTTTTCTCCATTGTTTTCAATACGTAGCCCGTATTCGGTTAAAGCATCGGTATTAGGATAAGGAATAAATTTAATATTGTCAAGCGAAATTTTATTGACAAAAGCAGTCGCTTCTCCTTTTATATCAAAAATATCAAGATATTGAGGTTTTTCATCCCATAATCGTGGACGCCTCAAACCGCAAAACATAAAAATAATCTTATCCTCTTCGAGGAAATGAGGGATAAGATTAGCTTTGCCTGCGGTTTTATCATAGAAGTAAACTTTTCCAATTTCAAACAACCTTAGGTCCTTAATCCCACGATCGATATTATGACGAACGATATCCAACAAGCTTGGAATTAAACTTGTTCGTAATCCTTCCATATCTTTGCTAATCGGATTTGCGATCTTAACGACCTTATCTGAAGCAATAGCTGCAATTGAAATATCCTGCATACTGTTCGTAATCACTTCCATGAATCCACTGCCAATTGCACATTGCCTTAATTCATCAACAAAATCTATGGTTATTATATTTTTTGAAAAATTTATCGAAGCTGTTGTCTTTACATCAATATTATCATAACCATATCCGCGTGCTACTTCTTCTATTAAATCAATTTCACGTTCAATATCAGGACGAAATGTCGGCACGCGAAATCTCAAATTATTTCGATAGATCGGTTTATTTGTATCACCGCCAAGTTCAATTTGAAATTTCTTTAGAAGAAAGGAAATCTCCTTAGCTGATAATGTTAAACCGAGGATATCATTAGTTTTATCAACCCTAAGCTCAACTTCTTTTTCCAAGATTCTATTTGGATACCAGTCAATAACTCCATTCAATACTTCACCTCCACAAATTTCCTGAATTAACTGCGAGGCACGATCTATTGCCCAACGAGTTATATTCGGATCTGCTCCGCGCTCAAAACGTTGTGAAGCTTCGGTATCAAGGCAAAAATTCTTTGCGGTTTTTCTGATACTCTGTGGATTGAAGTAAGCACTTTCGATCAAAATATTTGTGGTTGAATTTGAAATTTCGCTGTCTTCGCCCCCCATGATCCCTGCAATCGCAATGGGCTTTTCAATATCACAGATCATCAGCGTATCCGCATGTAATGTTCTGACTTTATGGTCGAGGGTTGTGTACGACTCTCCACTCATCGCTTCTCTGACTACGATTGTATGATCAGAAATTTTATCATAATCGAAAGCATGAAGTGGATGGCCACATTCCATTAAAACATAGTTAGTTACATCGACGATATTATTTATGGGACGAATGCCCACCGCTTCGAGCCGCTTCTGAAGCCATTCTGGAGATGGACCAACCTTTACATCGAATATTACTCTTGCAATATACCTTGGACAATTTTTCGTATCTTCAATCTTTATCGCTACAAAATCGTTTATGTTTCTTTTACTCTCTTTCAGAAGAACCGATGGAACTCTGATTGCTTTATCAAGAAATGCTCCCACTTCTCGAGCAATCCCAATATGGTTCATCGCATCCGGACGGTTTGGAGTGATACCAACCTCAAAAACAATATCATTAAGATTAAAATATTCAGAGAGTGGTGTACCTGGTTCCGCTTCAGGTTTCAACACCATTATTCCCTCTTTGTCACCACCTAAGTCGAGTTCATATTCAGAACAGATCATTCCATACGATTCAACGCCTCGAATTTTTATATCCGATAATCTGAATGATTTAGCATCAACTTCGTGTTGGTTTCTTGGAATTTCGGCACCAATAAGACCAACCGGTACTTTTTGGCCCGCAGCAACATTGGGTGCACCACAAACTATTTGTAAAATTTCACTCCCCACATCAACTTTACACACAACTAATTTATCAGCTTTGGGATGTTTACTAACCTCCACCACATTGCCTACGACAAATCCTCTATACTTATCGCCAAGATGTTCAACTCTCTCAACTTCAAAACCACTCATCGTTAATCGCTGAGAAAGTTCTTCGGTCGAAATTTGAATATCTATATATTGTTTAAGCCATTTGAGAGAAATACGCATACATTAAGAAGTTGTTAAAATTGTCTTAGGAATCTTACATCGTTTTCAAATAAAATCCGGATGTCATCAATCCCGTATCGAAGTAAAGTGATACGCTCTATACCCATACCAAACGCATACCCTGTATATTTGTCCGGATCATATCCGACATATTTATAAACATTCGGATCAACCATGCCGCATCCAAGGATTTCCAGCCATCCTGTTTGTTTGCACATCCGGCATCCTTTTGCATGGCATAAAAAACAGGTAATATCCATTTCTGCACTTGGTTCGGTAAATGGAAAGAAACTTGGACGGAAGCGATATTTGATATCGCTTCCATAAAATTCTTTAGCAAATGCAACGAGAGTTCCTTTCAATTCACTAAACGTTACTCCAACGTCAACATATAATCCTTCAACCTGATGAAAGAGACAATAACTACGCGCGCTAATTGCTTCATTCCGGTACACACGTCCAGGCATTATCACCCTAACAGGCGGTGACTGATTTTCCATTACTCTGATCTGAACTGGAGATGTGTGTGTTCTCAGGAGAACTTTATTTGTGATAAAGAAAGTATCCTGCATATCACGCGCTGGATGATCGGGTGGAAAGTTTAATGCCTCGAAATTATGATAATCATCCTCAATTTCCGGACCTGTCGCAATGCCAAAACCCATTCTGAAAAAAATCCTTTTTATTTCATCAAGTGTTTGTGTAAGCGGGTGCTGTGAACCAATCCAGGGTAACCTACCGGGAAGCGTAAGATCAAGGAAATCTTTTTTTTGTTTGACACCCAACTCCATAGCTTGTTTTTTTTCGTTGAACAAAGATTGAACCTCATTCCGAAGCTCATTTAATAACTTTCCAATCTTTGGGCGTTCTTCTGTTGAGATTGTTGGAAGATAGTCAAATAATTCTGCAACCGAACCCTTACGCGCAAGATATTTAACGCGATAATTATCAAGCTGTTCGAGGTTTTGAATCGATTGAATCTCTACTAATGCTGATCGTTTAATATTTTCAATCTTTTCTAACATGATTTTCTAATAAAAAAAATATCTTCCACTCGAAAACAATATTTTAGGGTAGAGGGATTTTATTATTAACCTCTACCCATTGTTTACGAAAAGAAGATCGTTTATGCGTTTGAGAATTTAATAACTTCAGCAAATACGTCTGGATTCCGTGATGCTAAATCTGCTAACACTTTTCGATTGATGTCAATGCCTTTTTTATTCAAGGCAGCGATCAACTTAGAATATGTGGTTCCCTGTAACCGCGCTGCTGCGTTAATGCGTGATATCCAGAGAGCACGGAATTCTCGTTTCTTAAGTCGTCGGTCACGGTAAGCATGCTGACCAGCTTTATCGAGGTGGTGCTTTGCTACCGTAAGGACTTTACTTCTCGCACCCCAATAACCTTTCGCCCGCGCCAGTATGCGCTTGCGACGGCGATGGGAGGCAACTTTATTCTGCGAACGTGGCATAGTTGCTCTTAGCTCCTTTCTTTATGTTAATATGTTTTGTCTATTTAATTTAAATTTTCTAAGAGGTCACTCTGATCACTGAATGAGCATCACAATTTTTTTCTGTTCCTGTTTGGAAACCAGTGTTGCTTTTTTGAGATGGCGTTTCCTCTTACTTGATTTCGACGACAATATATGACTTCGAAATGCTTTGTGTCTTTTGAATTTTCCTGATGCTGTTTGCTTAAAGCGTTTTTTCGCACCAGAAGTTGATTTCATCTTAGGCATAATATTCCTTTTTCATTTATCTTCAATCTTTTTTTGTTTTTTTTCCGCTTTCTTTTTTGGACCTTTCTCAGGTGCAAAAATCACTGCCATGTTTCTCCCTTCTAACTTCGCTTCCTGATCGATTTTCCCAACATCAATTAATATTTCTGCAAGCCGACGCAGGATGTCTTCTCCTTGTTCCTTATATGTGATCTCTCTTCCCTTGAAAACAACAGTGGCTTTCACCTTATGTCCTTCTTCTAAAAATTTTCGTGCATGGCGCACCTTGAATTCAAAATCGTGCACATCTGTATTCGGGTGAAAACGAAGCTCTTTCAGTTGGGTAACATGTTGATGTTTCCGCTGAAGCTTATCTCTTTTAGTTTGTTCATATTTGAATTTTCCAAAGTCCATAATTTTGCATACGGGAGGAACTGCATTGGGAACAATCTCAATCAAATCAAGTCCCCGCTGCCGGGCAAGTTTAAGGGCTTCGGTGGGATGCATTACTCCGAGCTGACCTTTATCGTCAATCACTCGAATTTGCGATATCCGTATCTCTTCATTTACGCGAACGTGGTCTTGTCCTTTTATGGTCGTTCTCCTATGATGTTAATAATTTTTCTGAAATTTCTTTTACAATTTTTTGAATGAAGTCATTCAATGGTTTGGCTCCAATATCACCTTTTTTATGCTGACGAATAGATACAGTATGATTCGATTTTTCTTTCTCACCAACGACTAACATATACGGCACTTTCTTTAATTCCCACTCCCGAATCTTAAAGCCAACTTTTTCATTACGAAAATCCAATTCAACTCTTACTTTTGCATTTTTCAATGCATGAAATACTTGTTGTGCATAGTTATTAAACGCATCGGTGATGGGTAAAATAACCGCTTGAACAGGCGAAAGCCAGGTTGGGAAAGAACCAGCGAAATGCTCGGTGATGATACCAACAAAGCGTTCGAATGAACCGAATATTGCTCTGTGAATAGCAACGGGCCTCTGACGCGACCCATCTTCTGCGATGTACTCGAGCTCAAATCTCTCAGGCAACATTACGAAATCAAGTTGGATGGTTGCAATCTGCCATTCACGACCTATCGCGTCCTCAATCAGAACATCAATTTTAGGACCGTAGAAAGCGCCATCTTTCGGTTTTAGATTATATGTTATGTTTTTGCTTTCAAGGGCTTTTTTCAAACTTTCTTCTGCTTGTTCCCATAATTTAATATCACCCATTGCCTCATCTGGTCTCGTGGATAAGTTGTATATCGGTTTCAATCCAAATATTGAATAAAATCTGGCAACAAGATCGATGAGCGAATTTACTTCACTAAGAATTTGATCAGGGCGGCAATAAATATGTGCATCATCCATCGTAATCTGTCGTACCCGAAACATTCCACCCAGGGCACCTGAGATTTCATTTCGATGAAGTCTTCCTATCTCGGAATAACGCAATGGTAAATCTTTGTAACTTCTGATTTTATTTCGATAAACATAAGTACTCTCAGGACAATTCATTGGTTTCAGCGCATAGGTTGTTTCATCGCTCTCCACCAAAAACATGTTCTCCCTGTAGTGTGCCCAGTGACCTGATTGTTCCCACAAATCTTTTTTAACAAGGATTGGTGTATTGATTTCCTGATATCCATTATGATCAAGCTCTTCGCGGAGGAATTTTTCAAGCTCACGAAAAATTATCATCCCTTTTGGCAACCAGAACGGTGCACCCGGCGCGATATCATGAAATACAAACAGCTCAAGCTCTTTACCAAGTTTTCGGTGATCACGACGCTTCGCTTCTTCTATTCGGAAGATGTATTCATCAAGTTCTTTTTGTGAAGGAAATGTTATACCGTAAATGCGTTGAAGCATTTTGTTTTTTTCACTTCCCCTCCAATAGGCACCGGCTACGCTTAGTAATTTGATCGCCTTTATCCGACTTGTTGAAGGTATGTGTGGTCCCGAGCATAAATCGGTAAAATTGCCGTGATGGTAAAGAGTTATGGTTTTACCTTTCAGCTCGTCAAGTAATTCTAATTTATAAGAATCCTTCTTCTTTGTATAAAAGGCAACAGCTTCCTCCCAGCTTTTTTCTTCGCGGATGAAAGGGACATCTCTTTTGGATAACTCGATCATTTTCTCTTCGATCTTTGCAAGGTCATCGGGAGAGAGTGTATGTTCATTTATGTCGATATCGTAATAGAATCCCTGCTCGATTGCAGGTCCGATTCCAAATTTTGTTCCGGGGAATAATGCTTCTATTGCTTCTGCCATCAAATGTGCTGAGCTATGCCAGTATGCTTCTTTACCACCGACATCCTGCCACTTCAAAATCTTTACAGATGTATCCTGCTCGATCAGACGTGAAAGATCCCAAACTTCATCATCAACTTCAAGGCATAATGCTTCACGTGCAAGCCCGCTGCTGATGCTCTTAGCAATTTCACCACCAGATATACCACGGTCGAACTGCTTTTTGCTGCCGTCAGGGAACGATATATTTATTTTCGATGTCATCATTTATTTGTTAATAAAAAACCGGAGCAAATACAATTTATGAAATAATCGCTCTATTTTTTTGTGGGCTCTATAGGACTCGAACCTATGACCTCTACCATGTCAAGGTAGCGCTCTAACCAACTGAGCTAAGAGCCCGATGCACAAGAGTGTGTGCCGGGGATCGGAATCGAACCGACACTCTCCTTGCGAAAAACAGGATTTTAAGTCCTGTGCGTCTACCAGTTTCGCCACCCCGGCAAATTGTTGTGATTCGTTCATTGTTGTATGTCATTTGCTTACCCGACAACAAAGAACAAATGACGAATGACACTTTTTGAGGCGCCGAGCGGATTCGAACCGCTGCATAAAGGTTTTGCAGACCTCTCCCTTACCACTTGGGTACGGCGCCAGAAAAATGAAAATTAAAAATGTTCCGAAGGAATGCCTTTGGTACAAAAGTAAAAACTTTCGCTTCTATAGGAAATAATATTTTACTTCCGGATTCATTCGAGCGGGAAACGGGATTCGAACCCGCGACATTCACCTTGGCAAGGTGACGCTCTACCAACTGAGCTATTCCCGCAATTTACGGCATTAAATATACTGAAAATTTCACGTGGACGCAAATAAAAACAAATCAAAAGTTATATGGATTTACTTAAAATAGTGGCTATTTAGATACTGAACAGCGCTTTAATTTAACCAACTTAACTTTTCGATTGAATCAGGTCTAAATATGATCTTTTGATAAAATCAGTTTCATTGAGGTGAAAGCTTTGAATTAGAAATTGCATTGTCGCTTGCGGTTCTTCTATTATAACTGAATTCATTGGAACCTCGAATTCCAGAAAACTCCCCAAGTTACTAACATTATCAATATGAATTCGAGTATCATTAAACATATATAAATATCTTTTCTTTGAGACAATATTTTGAACTCCAAATGCTTGTTCAAATATCAACCTAAGCAGGGATGGATCTTTCGTTTTATAGACTTCAAATTTGCTCTGTCTATGATTTGAATATTCATCCCGTTCATAATATATCAATTCACCATCAACATCATTTATTTCTCTCAGTTTTAATCTACCCTTAGGAACCACAAAGTAGGTATCAACCTGATTGAGTATTTCAATAAATTTCAATTTGAGTGAATTTGCAATTGCAATACCTTGCTCGATGCTTGGTATTTTTGCTTTCACTTCGAGGTTAGTTGGCATCGATCTTTAGAGGGATTCGTTCTGTTACATGATTATGAAGGAACTATAAATGTTGCAGTATGAATTATCTGCTAATTTCGAGAATTCTATATTCCAGTGTGCCCGCAGGAACCGGAATTATGATCGTATCTCCCTGGATTTTTCCTATTAATCCTTTGCCAACAGGTGAGGTCACAGAAATTTTATTCTGATCAAAATCTGCCTCCTCAGGTGAGACAAGTTTGTATGATACCGTCTCGTTTGTTTTCAAGTCTTTTAATTTTACCGTTGATAGAATATAAATTTTATCGTTTGGAAGATCTTTACCTTCAATAATGCAGGCACGGACTAAGGTTTGTTCAATTTTAGCAATCCGAAATTCAAGGTGTTGCTGTGCTTCCTTTGCTGCATCGTACTCCGCGTTTTCAGAGAGATCACCGTGTCCTCTTGCTTCTTGAATTTTCTGAGCCATATCTGCCCGCCCATGAATTTTCAATTCATGAAGCTCATTTTCCCACTCAACAAGCCGTTCGCGGGTTAGATAAACTATTCCATTATTTTTTTGATTATCTCCCATATATATGCTGCAAAAATAGATTCATAAATTAAATAATAAAGAATTATCAATAAACAAAATAAAAGCCATCACTCTTTTTGGTGATGGCTAATTAATTATATTTTTATATAAATCTACAACATGAATTTTTGAAAAGCAAGAATATTCTTACTTTTTCTTATCCAGCAGAATTAGGTGCCCAAGCTTATCTCTTTTTGTTTGAAGGTATTTTTCGTTATGCATATGTGGTTGTGCTTCTAACGGTACACGCTCGATTATATCTAAGCCATATCCGTGTAAACCAATGACTTTCTTAGGGTTATTAGTCATTAAGCGAATCCTTCCAACACCGAGATCGCGAAGAATTTGAGCGCCAATTCCATAATCTCTAAGATCTGGGCGGAAACCTAATTTCTCATTTGCCTCTACTGTATCCAATCCCTCATCCTGGAGTTTGTAAGCTCGTAATTTATTCGTCAAGCCAATCCCACGACCCTCTTGACGCATATACAAAATTACTCCAGTACCTTCTTTTTCAACCATCTTTAATGAAGCCATAAGCTGATCATTGCAATCGCATCTCATCGAGCCGAACACATCACCGGTCAGGCATTCAGAGTGTACACGGACAAGTGTTGGCATCTCGGGATGAATCTCACCTTTTACAAGTGCTATGTGTTCTT
>Ga0315286_10005314_pt1 | contig 12425 bp, 19 predicted proteins | sample YL17G10_0_MG_FD_205038 | JGI IMG/M metagenome (GOLD analysis project Ga0315286, IMG submission 205038) | Sediment microbial communities from Yellowstone Lake, YNP, Wyoming, USA - YL17G10_0 | ecosystem: Environmental > Aquatic > Freshwater > Lake > Sediment | place: USA: Wyoming | collected... | reverse complement strand
CTTGCTATAGCAGCAATTGCTGGAGCATACGGAGCAGCAAAGAAGATAGAGAATGCTCTTAAGAAAAGAACCGTATCAGGAAATATATCTGACTTAGCTATAGATGCTAAGCATCAGCTCAATAGAGCATTAGATGCTATAGAGGATGTTATCTCAGATAGACATAAAATACTATTTGGTCGTAGAAGAAGGGAACCATATTCGCGTTGGGGAAAGTACGAAAAATATGGCAAATAAAAAAAGAGTATGGGGAAAAGGAAAACCTCTATTAAACTTTGACGATGTATTTGATAGAATAAAATATTTACAAGAAGAGGGAAAGTCAAAAAATCAAATCATCGCTATCTTAGCAGAAGACTATGATATCACATATGACGATGCCAACGATTACTTTATGGGATATTTAGCTTCTTCAGGCTAATTAATAGTGTGGAATCTTTCGCTAAGTTAATTCTTAGTGCTTACAAGTAGGAGAAAGGAAGAAACTGTGCCTATATATTCTTTTAAGTGTGAGAAGTGTGGAGAAATATTAGAGTATGCTATACCATTTAGAGATCTAAGTTCTGCTTCTATTGAAAAGTGTCAGCACTGTGGTGGTACATTAGTGCGAATATATGAACCACCTTATGTCAATATGGGAAAGCGTAGTAGAGTATTTCACCAATGGCATGGCAGTCCTGATAGTTGTCCTGAAGGATTGAAGGAAACATTAAGAAGTCAGGACATGCCAAAGGGTACGAGTATATTTGCTAAGGACGGAAAGCCAAAGTTAGGAACTGGAGATAAACATAAAGAGAAAGTAAAATGAAAGAAGTAATTGCTGTATTAATAATTATATGGCTTGCATTATATTTTCTTTCAGGATGCGCTTCAACAAGTCCAAGACTTGATCCTAACTATATGGCTTATCTTGAAGCAATGAGAAATCAGCCTAAGATTTTGGAAATTGAAGCACAGGAAGGTCAGACAATAGAATTTAAGGGAGTGAAAAAGTTTACGGTTTATGGAGGACAGAACAGTAGCATTGCAGAATATAAGCCAAGCCCTACAACGCAGGAGGTAATAGCAAAGGAGATGATTGGTGCAGCAAAGATACTATTGCCTATTTGGTTTATATCTCAGTCTATTGAACATATCTTTGACGAGGTAGTACATTACAAATGAAAGAGATATTTGATATAATGGAAAGTAAACTTAAAAGCTGGTTTTTCCAAATACAGAGAGCAGGAGTTGAATTAGTTCTTTTGTTTATAATTGGTATGGTGCTGTTTGTATTCTCAAGAGAGATAGTAGAGTATGATGAAGCAGGAGTTATCATTAAGAAGTATTGTAGTGCTTTTGGGTATCAGTTTATATTACCTCCTGCTTTTCAGTTATTTTTGTTTAAAGTATTTAATTTTAGTGCAAGTCAGATTCATGCTTTCTTAGTAAGAAAGTGGATGTTTCCATATATACATTTTGATTTAGAGAATAAACCAACTCATGCATATATGGTAGTAGCTTTGCATGTATCTGCTGCATATCTGTATGCTGTAGGAGGATAAATGATTGCCAAAGAAAGTCTGGTTAGTATGGGCGTTGGTGTTCTTGTTTTCATTCGTTTTATGGTTTATAGGAAAAGAGGCAAGACCATCTGATAGATGTCAGCAGTATGTACAAACAGTAAGAGTAAATCACTTTAGATATTTTGGAATTAATTTTCCTTACCATTATGGTGTAGGACAGTTGAAGCAAGAGAGTAGCTGTAGGGCAGATATTACTTCTTTTGATGCTGGAAAAGGAATAGCTCAGTTTATGCCAAAGACAAAAAAGTATTGTGAGCAGTATATTGGAGAATTTAATCCAATGAATCCTTATCAGGCAATTCGGGCACAAGCTTGGTATATGAGTACAATACATAAGATGAATAAATGCTGTGGGTTTTGGATGACATATATGTTTTATAATAGTGGCCAAGGAACAGTATTGAAAGAATATAAAAGAGCAGGATATAGAGAAGATTGGCATTTGATGAAAGCAGTATGCTCTCGAGGAAGAGTATATCTTAAGAGTGGGCAAGTACTGGACTTTTGTAAAGTTGGATATGATTATCCTATTAAAGTCTATCGATATGGAAAAGAGTATCAGATAGTGAATGATGCTCAAAGATACTGGTAAGGAGGGATTGTGAATTGGAACAAGAAACGTTGAAAAGTGCAACTGAATGGTACAACCACATCGAGTTGGCAGGATTATTTACAGTAGGGACTTTTGTTGTAGGTAAGATTTTAAGTGTTTTAATAGAACGGTTCTTCAGTGCTAAAGGTTGCGCTGCCTGTCCTGAGATTAAGAGTAATCAGTCGATTTTAAGAAACATTACATTACCTGCTATACAAATTACATTGAGTGACTTAACACTAAAGATAGGTATTATGAATACTAAAATTGATCTTATGATGATAGGACTTAAACTTACTCCAATTAAAGAAGAAGACATACTTCGGACAATGAAAGGATCAGACAAGTAATGAAAGATTTAACTTCTGTTGAAAAGAGTATTATGAATTGGAATCAATATTAGATATTTGGGAATGGTTAATAGGAATGAGGAAACATTCCTGCCCTAATTGTGAGCATGGCTTATTGATGGATAATTTAGACGAAGTAAGATTGCCTATGGTTTGTATAAACTGCAATAAGCAGTATGATAAATACATGATAGACAGAAATGCTAAAAAGGAGTACGAGGATGGCACGTAAAAGAGCAAAACCAGCAAGGCGAACAAAGGTTGTTAATACCGCTCCAAGCTACAGAAAACGAAGAATTAGAGTAAGGAGGAAGAGATGACTCTAAAAGAATTTGTAAAAAGTTATTGGAGGCTTATATTTGTTGTTACGATTCTTTTGATGATTGTATCTGCTCTTACTTACTGTGGCATTAATGGAGGAACAGATACAAGCAAATATGTTCTGAAAGAAGAAATGCAGTCTACTAAGGACGAAATAGAAAAACTGAAGTTGGATAGTGAGTCTATTGCAGAGGATATCAAATCTATTCAATTCCAAATTCAGAACAAGGACAAAGAACTAAGCAAATTAAAGACAAGGATTACTACAACAAGAGAGGTGATAAAGAATGAGCCACCAAAGACGCTTTTGGATCTCCAAGCTTCTTTTCATAGGCTTGGCTATAATGCTGTTCTCGTCAACAACTAATGCTTCAGAGTTAATATGTTTTGGAGAAGAGGATGCAAATAAGTTATATGTTGAGATTCAGGAGCATCGAAGTGTTTGCCCTTTAATAGCAAACTCTCAAAGTCAGTTAGAAGAGAAAGTAAAATTGCTTGAGCAGCAATATGCTATGAAAGAGCAACAATACTTGAATGCAGCTAAGGAGATGGAACTGAAAGATAACCAAGTGAAGAAATGCGATGATATGTTAAAGATGCAAATAAAAGAATGTGAAGCAGCAAAGCCTTCTTTTATAAAACAACTTGGTACTAATATATTTTATATTGGTATAGGAATTGCAATAGGAATAGTGGCAGGACTATAAAATGGTATACTTAATACATTTTGATGAACCATATCCCAGCAAAGGAGCTGGTGGCACTGAACGACACGTTAAGCATTATATTGGATATTCCGAGGATTTAGAGCAGAGATTTGATAAGCATACTGCGGGCAAAGGCAATCCCTTGATGAGAGCAGTTGGAGAAAGAGGTATTGGATTTAAAGTAGTTCGTACATGGCCTGGAACAAGAGCAGAAGAACGTCAGTTAAAGAGGCAAAAGAACTCTGCCAGGTTATGTCCTGTTTGTCAGAAGGAACATTTAGAAAATACAGGAAGAAGAAGAATTATTGGTACTTCCCAAAGCAATTTGTTTGATGAAAAAGGAAACATCAGAGTTACTCACGATCCTAATTATGAAAGGAGGTTTGGTACACAGAATCCCTTATATAAGGGAGGAACAATGAGGAAGCGAGTATTAGGTAAGGGAAAATTCAAATAACAACACAGATACTCCAACTGGAGTAAGGGAGGAAGAACAAATGTTTAGAAAAGGAGAAAGCATACAAGTTTTGATGAAGCAAGATGAAGGTGCAGGAGCAGCCGGAGCAGCAGCTGATGCTGGTGGAGAAAAAGGTGCAGCTGGGGCAAAAGGTAGCGAGGAGAAGTTCTTTACTCAGGATCAGCTTAACAAGATGTTGGCGGAAAACAAAAGGTCTTTAAGATTAGCATTAGAGGAAAAGGATAAAGTTATAAATGAGCTACATACCAAAGTGGGTTCATTTGAAGAAAGGTTTGAATCACTATCAGGAACCATTGAGGGTCTTACTAAAGGCGATAAGGCAAATATCAATATTGATAAGAACAAGCCTCTTGAAGAGATCATTAAAGAGATGGGTCAAAAGGTTGCTGAGTATGATGATGTGATTAAAAATACCAATTCTCAGATTGAAGAGCTCGGAGGAAGACTTGAAGCTGAAGCAGCTTTGAGAGAACTTGCTGAAGAAGAATCCCTTATATCAGAGCGTGATGCGAGGCTTCAAAGAGCATTATCCAAGACAGGTTGTAGAGATATTGATGTTGGTTTAAAGTTATTTGAGGATAGCTGTGAAGTTGATGAGGATACTGGCGAATGGTATGTTGTGAATGACAAGACAGGAGAGGAGTGGGCGTTAGAGGAAGGTGTTGAAAAGTTATTGCCAGACTATCTTCGGAAACCTATTACAGAACGAGAAGGAGCAGGATCTGGTGGAAGTTCTCGTATAACCTTAACAGAAGTACAGGCAAAGAAAAATAAGGCTTCTGAAATCAATCAGCGTATTGTTGAGCTCAAAGCTGAGTATTCAAAAGACAGAGATAAAAATAAGTTGATAGAAGTACAAAGGCTGACTAAGGAAAGGCACAAGCTTCAACTGGAGCTTCGTAGCCAATAACCACAACACAATGTGGGCATAAATATTGTGGCTTAAATTTATAATCTATAAAAGAAAGGAGGTGTATATTATTGGCTTTTTCTGGTAAAGCGATTCATAAGAGTCGCTATGCTGGTTGAGCTTGCTGACATGAAACTGTCTATTGAGCGGAGAAAAAAGTTGAGTGATGCTCAAAAAAAGGCATGGGCGAATGGTCATTACTCGCATAGGAGATATGACAATATACGTATTGCTTGTAAAAAGATGGGAAAGAAATATGGTAAGATGTATGGTGGAAAGAATAGGAAAAGAGAAGATCGTATTTGCCCACAGTGCAAAAGTATATTTTATTCTCCTAAAGAAAAACAGCTTTGTTGCTCGACTGAATGCTCTAATAAGTATCATGTTGGTAAAAATCATTGGGCATATTTACATGGTAAAACATCACGAACTGGTAACAATTGGCAAAAGATAAGAGCAGAAGTCATAGAATATTATGACGGTAAATGCCAGAATTGTAATAGACCAGACAGTGCTGTTGTTCATCATATTATGCCTCGTAGATTTTATAGTGAAATCAATAATTCTAATTATAGAGTAAATTTATCACTTCTTTGTGAAAGATGTCATAGGATTATTGATTATAAGCTCAGGTGGCATAGAAAAGAGGGTGAAGTCAGGGAAAACCTACAGCGATGGTTTGCTATGGTAACCCTGAGCCAAGTCTTGGCAGAAATGACAAGAAAGGTGCAGAGACTAATGGCTGAAGCTAAGTCTGTAAAGATATGCCGATAATGCCAACACGAGCTCCCTCCCCGAAAGGGATGAGATAGTCCGAGCTGTATAGAAATATACAGAAGTAAGAGATAAAGAGCTCTTACGATAACAAAACTGTTATGATACTGGTGTATTCGACGATATCGCTGAGGATGTATCTGATATGATATCTATGATTTCACCGTATGAAAGTCCCCTTCTGGATGTAATAGGAGACGGTGATCGTCCAGCTGCTAATGTTTTGTATGAGTGGTTGGAAGATCATCTTCAGCCGGACACTCTTGTTGCTTCTTGTGCTATTGCGAGTACAGCTGCTGATACAGTTTTTGGTATCGCTGCTGGTCTTGCGAAGTTCATTAAAGCAGGATGTCTTCTGAAGATGGGTAGAGCATACAACGCTGAGCTTTGTCAGGTATCGGTTATTTCAGGAAACTCTGTTACCGTTACCAGGGCATTTGGTGGTACTTCTGCAACTTCTTATGCTGCAGGATATGCCAGCGTTTATGTTGTATCTGATACTGCTCTTGAAGGAGAGGACGTTACTGTTGATACTTCCAGGGCTCGTTCAAGGAAGACCAATTATATCCAGTTGTTTAAAAAGGATATAATTATCAGCGGAACAACTCAGGCGGTGAAAATGCTTGGTGGAATCTCTGATGAGTTCTCTTACCAGCAGCAGCAGAGAATGCGTGAGCTTCTTAAGAACCTTGAGAAGAACGTTATTCAAAGTCGTCTGTCTGGCAATACTCTTGGATCTTCTACTGCATACAGAACGATGTCAGGTCTTCTTCAGATGGTTGCAACGAACATTGTATCTATTGGTACGATCGTTGACTCTACACTCGGTAGCGTTATTCAGGCAGCATGGGCATATGGTGGTATAGACGTTGACCTTATATGTGCTGATGAGAACTGGAAAAGAGAAATCGACTGGTTGGCAACAGCCAGAGTGAGAACAGTTCCTGATGAAGTTAGATTCAGAAGCTTAATCACTTATTTTGAGAGCTCTTTTGGAACTCAGCAGTGTATTATGAGTAGATGGATGCCTACTACGTCCTTGCTTGCTCTTGCTACTCCGAGATTGGGAATCGTTCCTCTTCAGGGCAGAAGTTTTGCATATAGGGATATTGCTCCGACAGGTGATGCTGTTAAAGGTATGATCGTTGGAGAGTACACTCTTGAACTGAAGAACGAAGAAGGAATGGCGTTCGCTCATAAGTAGTTAAAAATTTGTATTGAATAAGTCAAGCAAATTTAATTGTTTGCTGACTCCTAAAAGGAGGATTAAAATGACTGAAGAAATTCAGGAAAGAGTTAGTGCAACATTAAAGGCAAGTCTCGAAATAATATCCGACGTAATAGGGGAGATGAGATCTGTTAATCCAAATCTCACTCCCCTCCGTCGGGAGATTATGGTGAAGTGGCACGACAAGTTAGGTTTTGGATATTCAATGATTGAGCAATGCTACAACAAAATATTAGAGGTTGAAGAGTCTAAAAAAGAGAAAAAGGAAATGTTTAAAAAGAAGGTGAAATAAAAAATGGCTATAGATCCTACATTAACTGCAACTATTATATCCAGCTGGGGTGGAAAGTATGATACTTCCTATTTGACTGTGGAAGAGGCAGATGCTATTGCTGAGACAAAGTTTGATTATACTATTTGGCAGGATTTAGAAGAAGCTCAAAAGTGTGCTGCTATTCTTTCTGCGACAAGAGCAATAGATGTTTCTTATCCATGGGTTGGAAGTAAGTATTTTTGGAATCAGAATTTAGAATTTCCTCGTTCTACAGAACAGGATGTAAGAGCTGCAGAACCAGACAATACATTTTATGACATGCTCACAACCTCGCAGTATCAAGTTGAGATGAAGAGAAATCTTAAACTTGCCTGTTTTGAGTATGCATTTTGGATTGCAAGAAATGGTGGATTCGATTCTCATGCAGAGATGCAAGCCAGAGGAGTAACATCATATGGCGAAAACTATGGATCTATTAGCGAGAATTATACTTATAAAGGAGGTGGGGGTGTCGTTAGCAAACTTTGCCCAGAAGCTCTTCAGTTAATGAAAAAGTATATAACAAAGCCAAAACTTGTAAGAGGGTAGAATGAAGTATTTTCCATCTCACGATCGTATTCAGTCTATTGTTGAAAAGACATTATGTACTTGGCAGGACGCCTATGCTTATGTATCTGAAAACCCCACAGAAGGTGATTATGTTTTTAATATTATAAACCATTATAAAGAAGGGAATGGCGGAAGTATGCAGGATTTGTTTTTTAAGTTTTTTACTAAACCTATTGCGACAAGATGTTTTTGTGAACAAGAGGCAGTAGACAATGTTCCAAAGTTCAGTGGCACATATGTACAAAGTTTTAAAGCAGAAGACATTGTTGTATGTCCACGATGTGGAACAGGAAGACTTCCGCTTGTTCCTGAGGACTATGAGGATTACTACAAGAGTGGTTACTTTGCTGAGAAGTATAGGGAACGGTTGACTGACTTTGACCATGAAATAAATGTTGCAAAAGCAAGATATGAGAAACTTCTTGAAGTAATACCAAAAGAAAAGATTACGAAAGTGTTAGATGTTGGATGTGCGATTGGAGCATTTATCAATGTACTTGCTGAGGATGGAATAGAAGCAGTTGGAATGGAATTATACAATTCAGAAAAATTGTATAGAAAGTCGTTGAGTGAGAAGATTTTTTCAATTGAAAAGTTGGAGCGATCGTTCACAACTCAATACTTTGATGTGATTACAATCTATGATGTTTTAGAGCATGTACTGGATTTAAAGAAGTTTCTCAATCGGATTCTTCCATTCTTGAAACATAAAGGCTATGTCGTTGTAGAAGTCCCTGATATGGGAAAAGAAGAATTTACTCTTACTGATGAAAATCGTCATCATGTAAAAGTTGAGGATTTCGAGCACATTTGGTATTTTCCAGAGCAAGGCATTCGTGCATTGTTGAGTCAGTACAACTTGGTAGTAAGAAAAGTTGACCATCCCATAGTTGGGAAGATGACAGTGAGTGCAGAATCAAGTAGTGAAGTACAATCGCAAGCATTCCCTTGGAATACATGGAAAGGAATTGTCGAGTCAACAACTGTGACTGTATTTGCGCAAGGTACAGGAAACAAGAGTGCGAAGGTTGGAGTTGAGACAGGCATTGGTGATGCATATTGGGCTCTTGTAAAACTCAGAGACTTCAAGAAGAAGAACAGCATCGAACACTTACATATATATATTCGCGACTCAGGCGAATACAACAGGAATGCACCAATGATTGAAAGCTTAGACTTTGTAGATGAAGTATCGTATGCGGTTATTGATACAGGAGATGTAAGGAATGGTATCTCTCGGAATGCTACATTCATTGAAAACGGACAATTGACTAAATTGGATTACTTCTTTGTCCTAAGTGAAATCATGACTCAAGGACAAAAGCTGGATACGTGGATGCCTGAATGGGAAACTGAATGGGATATACAATTTAAAGTAGACAAGCCAAAAGGATTTAGAAGGAAGACTCCAATGGTTGTTCTATTTACTTCAGGCGAAGGAGTTGGTCAGGTTTGGATGAATGGATTTATGCGTGAGAGGTGGGCTCAGTTAGTAGATGAGCTGAACAAGATAAACATCAAGCCAATTCTTATGGGTGCAAAGTGGGATGAGCAGTATGATACAGAGTGGACGTCGATGATTAAGGACAAAAAAGGATTCACTTCTATGGTTGGGAAGACGACCTTGCCTGAAGCTCTCTATCTACTTAGAGAAGCAGATGTGATGATAGGGGTAGTATCAGGAATGACGATCATGGCGAATCACTTTAGAACTCCAACTATAGCATTGTATCCGGGACATGAGTATAGTGAAGGATTTATGTGGGCATGGACACCACCAGGATATAAAGAGTATGTACCAATGAAAGCTCATGGTGAGTTGGTTGATACGATTGTGAAGCAGACAAAGAAATTCCTACAGAAAGTGAAGAAGAAATAAATGCTCGTCGTAAGCTGTTGTGGAGAGGATGGCGGGATTTTTACTATTGATTCTGATAAGGTTGAAAAAGTATTCCCTTATGGGTGCTCTGGCATTACAAGGATCGACGATGGGTATATTGGATTTAGTCATGCATTGCAGAGCTTACTAAGATTTAATTCAAAGTTTGTTCTGAAGCAATCCCAGGTTGTTGGGAATGACTTTCATGGTGTTGTATATTACAATAACGAATTATATGCTGTGGATACATATCACGATAGGATATACAAATATAACCTGAGTACCTTATCAGGAATATTTGCTTGGGATTTTGCAAAAGAGTTAGCATGTCCAATGTGTGGAAAGTCAATGGAAGACAGGAATGACTTTTTCCACATCAACGATTTGTATATGTTTCAAAACTGGATGCTCATGTCGATGTTCTGCGATCGACCAACAGCAAACGATGAACGGAATACTTCTGGCATAGGAAAAGTATATGTAAAGGATTTAAACGATCAGGAAAACACATTTGGAACTTACTTAATTGTTGGATTGATTCAGCCACATACACCTTTTATTTATGGGAAAGAGTTTTATGTATGCAACTCTAAAGCTGCTTCTATTATACGTGGAGTTTTGAAAACAGAAAATGGCGTTGTTGCATTAAAAGAGCTTAGGGAAATTCAAATTGGAAAAGGTTTTACAAGAGGGCTGTGGGTAAATGATAAAAGGATTTATATTGGCATCAGCAGTTCAGAGAAAAGAACGGTAGATGAATTTAAAGAAGTGCAATGTGGAGTAGTTGTACTTGACAAGAAAACCCTAAAACAAGTTTCATTCATTCCTCTCCCTGCGAGTGAGGTATATGGGATACTGGAAGTATGACAAAGAAAGAGCTAATAGAGTTTGAAAAGCAGATTGCAGAAAGATTTGACAATGGTGAAATCCCATACCTCACTCATCTATCTGGTGGGAATGAAGATGTGCTCATTGAGATATTTAAGTTGATAGGTGAAGGCGACTATGTATTTTCAACTCACAGATCCCACTATCACTATTTGTTGCATGGTGGATCACCTAATGACTTAGAGCAGAAGATCCTCAATGGGAAAAGCATGTTTGTATTCAATAGGAGTCTTAACTTTTTCGCTCTTTCAATTGTAGCAGCAGCTCCTTCAATAGCAGCTGGAGTGGCATGGGCATTGAAGAGAAAAGGAAGTAGGCAAAAGGTATGGTGTTTCATAGGTGATGGCGCAGAAGAGGAAGGACATTTTTATGAAGCAGTGAGATATGTAGAAGGTTGGAATTTGCCTTGCATGTTCATAGTAGAGAACAACGACAGATCAGTAAGTTCTTGCTGCAAGGAACGTCGTGGGAACTGCAATTGGGAATGGAATCAAGCGTGTGTTAAATACTATCACTATACTTCAACATATCCTCACGGTGGAAGTGGAACGAATAAATGGCTGGAATTTAAAAAAGAAGCAAAAGTAGTTGAAAGACCAAAGAGGATGAGTTCAAAAATAAATACTCATCTCCCAATTCCAAAGACTGAGATTCCATATTTGGTTCCAATGGAAAGACCAATGACGTATTTTGAAGCAGTAAAAGAGTCGATGGAAACATTGGCAACTAACTTCCATACTATATTTATTGGGTACAATGTAAAGCATGGTTCAGCATATGGCTCTCTTAAAGATATTCCTGAAGTACAGAAGTTGGAGACTCCATTGGCAGAAAACCTTATGATGGGGTTGGCAATGGGAATGTCGTTGGAAGGATATCGACCAGTTGTGTTCTTTGAACGACACGACTTCATTCTGAATGGCATAGATGCAATAGTGAATACTTTGGATATCATAGATGTTATTTCAGAAGGTGAATTTACTATGCCAGTAGTTATCAAAGCAGTAGTGGGTGGAGTAAAACCATTCTATGCAGGACTGACGCACACGAATGACTTATCTGGTGCAATAAGGAGAATGGTGTCATTCCCAGTATATAGTCCACAGAATGCTAAGGAAGTAAAAGAAGCATACAGAGTAGCAAAACTTGCTCAACATCCAGTGATGATTTCTGAAAGGAAGGACTTGTATTGATGAGGAAAAGAGTATCATCATCCAGGACAAAGTTATACAGAGGTTTGTCTGGTAAATATGATAGAAACCAAACTGGATTATTTAAAGATATTGAATTCTATACTACTTCTATTCATCAAGCAAGAACATTTGCAGGAAAAGAAGGAGAAGTAATAAAAAGAAGAAGAGATTTTTCTAATCATGAGGTTGTAGAGTTTCCTGTTCGTACAAGGAAAGACGGTACAAGAGATTTTGATAAATTAGAATTTGATAGAAAGGCAAAGACATTAAAACCAGGACAAGTATTAGTTGCTAAAAACGTTGTAGATGTTGGTCCAAGAGCAAGTTCGGAAGTAGATCCAAATTATCTTTGGAGTTATGGCGCAGATATATATGCTATAAAAAAAGGTGGAAAGATTCATTACGGAAGAAAATAAAATGCTAAAAACAAAGGCAGCAGTATTGACTCACTTAAATGCTCCTCTTTCAATTGATAATCTTATAGTTCCAGATCTGAAAGTTGGTCAGGTATTAGTTAAGGTTATGTCGAGTGGCATTTGCGGAAAGCAAATAGGTGAGATAAATGGTCAATTTGGAGAAGATAAACATCTTCCTCATCTCCTTGGGCATGAGGGTGGGGGAGTAGTAGATGCAATTGGAGAAGGAGTTAAGAATGTA
>Ga0315286_10005310_pt1 | contig 12431 bp, 8 predicted proteins | sample YL17G10_0_MG_FD_205038 | JGI IMG/M metagenome (GOLD analysis project Ga0315286, IMG submission 205038) | Sediment microbial communities from Yellowstone Lake, YNP, Wyoming, USA - YL17G10_0 | ecosystem: Environmental > Aquatic > Freshwater > Lake > Sediment | place: USA: Wyoming | collected... | reverse complement strand
CGGCTGCTTCCGCACCCTCGCCGGCGCAAAGACCTTCGCCCGCATCCGCTCGTACGCTTCGACCGTTCGCAAGCATGGGCTGAACATTCTCGACGCCCTGCACACTGCTCTGGCCGGATCCCCCTTCTGCCCCTCTTACCCCGCCTACTCTGGACCTTGATGCCAGACCTGAGTAGTCACGATTCCGTTCTCATTCGACGCGCCGAGCCGCGAGATGTGTCAGCCCTCGGCAGGTTCGGCGCCGCACTGGTGCGTGCCCATCACGCCTTCGACGCACGTCGGTTCCTCGCGCCAAGCCCAAGGCTGGAAGAAGAATACGCCCACTTCCTCCGTACGCAGCTGGCGGAAAGGGAAGTGGCGATCTTCGTCGCCGAACGCGCCGAGGCGATCATCGGCTACGTCTACGCGGGCGTCGAGCCGCGGTCTTGGAAGGAGCTCCGCGACGTCGCCGGCTTCATCCATGACGTGGTAGTCGAGCCCGACGAGCGTCGGTCGGGCGTTGGGACGCGTCTGGTCGAGACCGCAGCCGCATGGCTCGGCACCCGCGGCGTACCGCGAGTGGTGTTGTGGACCGCGGAGAAGAATCAGGAAGCGCAACGGCTGTTCGAGCACCTAGGCTTCCGGCGCACGATGATCGAGATGACGCGCGAAAGCCCGGCCGCACCGCCGATGAACGCCGATAGACGGGACTAGTTTACCCCAATCCGAGATAAATCTGCCGGTCGATAGTCGATAGTTTACAGTCGAGAGTTGGCTTTCCGCAGCTCTGGCAACGGCGATGGAAAGGTTCTCTACGCCGCCAGCGCCTTGGCCAGAAGGGCGGATTTGGCCGCTTCCAACACCGCGATCGCGTGCTCGCGAGAAACGCTCGGGAAGTCCAGAAGAAAATCGTCAAGCGAGTCGCCGCCTTCCAGGTAGTCCAACAGCGTTTGCACGGGCACGCGGGTGCCGGCGAACACCGGGGTGCCGCTCAGCCGATCGGGCGACGATGTGATCAAAGGCTCCGGGACAGTCATGCTGACTCCACGCTGTGAAGACCTTACCATGAGACCCCGCGGCTGGCTAACCAGGGGGGGGTAGGAGATACGAGCAGCGGCAGCTGCCATCTTCTGCATCAGCGACCTCGTCCACCTCGAGTGCCCGATGGGTTCGATTCGGCAGAACGACGCGGTCGGAAAGCGACGTTCGAGGCGCACTTTCGAGAACTGACGCGCCTGGCACTGCGGAGAGGGGTGCTTGACCTCGCCGCCGAGCTACGCGGGCGCCACCGGCTGAAGACCACGGACGCGATCCGGCCATCGTCACCTGGAACACCAAGGACTTCGCTGGGCAGACGGCGGTGCCGGTGCTGACACCGGACGAGGTAAGTCTATTGTGCAGACGCAACCCCGAACGCCCGACGGTTTTCAGTGTGCAGGGGCGACGGGCAAAGCGCTTGCGGTCACGCCGTGAAGACAGTCAGCAGTCGAGAGTCGGGATGGTGAACGGCGTATTGATGGCGGCCCGCCCGGTGCCGGACGAAGAGACGCGGCGCCCCTTCTCCTGCTCGGGGTTCCGCCGCGTAGTGGTCGCGTCCGGTGTCGTCGGCTTTCGTAGCCGCTAAGGGGATGGCTGGTGTAGATCAAGGTCGCCAAGGTTCGGGCCAGACCATGCGGCTCCCGCCGACAACCCAGGTTCCAACCACCCGCGGCTTGCCAAACTGCTCCTCGTACTCCCCGCGCTGCGCGATCGACAGCGTCACTACCCAACAGAGGGTTGCCCCAGCGAGGAGCTGGGGTTCCAGCCATTCTCGACGGGCCAGTAGCTCCCCGCCTACCCTGGAGCCCGCCCCGTAGTAGCAGCGTTCGCGAAGCTCATCGTGCCAGTACCGGTAGCGAGCAACAGGCTGATCACCGAGCGTGATGCGGACCTGACCGGGCTCGGTGTCGATGGTGGGTGCACCGGAGAGCAGCCATGTCGCAGGCATGTGGATGCCACGGCTCTGGCGCTCCGGCAGAAGCCACTCGTGAGCGTCAACCTGAAGCCACCACGCCAGGGGGGCTACCACCCAGTGGCGGACGAACCCGGCACAGCCTTCGAAGGTCGTGTAGGAGCCCGGCAGGGACAGCCGAGGCGGTACGGGTGCGCAGCCTATCCACGGGAGCTCCGCCAGCTCTTCTTGATGCGGCTTCAGGGGCCCGTATGCCGACTGCAGAAACGCCCTGATCACGAGTTCCGCGCGAAAGCGCGGCCGATTTCCAACCGGCCCGGCCGCAAACAGCAGGATCTCTGCTTCGGCGCGGTCGCGCTTCTCTAGGCGATCCCTCACCGCTTGGCCAACAGCCTCACCGAGCGTGTCCAGCCCGTCTGCGTCGCCTGGGTCCTCTGGCCACCAATCTGGGCGCTCGGACGGGCGGACAGCCCATAGCGCTGGGTCAGCCATGACTGCGACCCGCCGGGCGTGAATCTCGGCTCGGTCGACCTTGAGCGCCGCCTCGTCGATCGACCAGTGCAGGGCCCGCAAGTACGCGGAACGGAGCACAACCGAGAGTCTGTCGTTGATTGCCAGCGCCAGCCCGTCGGCGCCGCCCCGGTAGTGGTAGTCGAAGTGCGCGTTCAGTCGGAGCGACAGGTCTTGCTGTCGGGCGAGCCCCACCGCTTCCCATTCCCACTGTCGCGAGAAAGGGATGCCCAGCCTGTCCAACCTGCTTGCCCACTCGCAGAAGATCGGCGCAAGGTGTGCTCCCACCGTCAAGGTGAAGTCCTCGACACCGGAGAAACCTTCGGTCGGACGCTGCGAGTGCCACGTCCGATAGTTGAGCGACGCCGCGAGGGTCGCCCCGTCGCCTCCGAACTCGCGCAGCAGTACGTCTGCGCCGATCGACGGCACGAGGTCCGCTCGGCGGGCGACGTCCACGCACGCATCTGTTGAAGCGGCATGAGCCGTGCGCGCAAGGTGCAGAACGGCCAGCAGCACACAGGAGCGAAGCTCCAGTGGCTCCGCTGCGTGCCAGTCGAACAGGGCCCTTGCGGTGGCATCGTACGTTTCGGCATTTGCGAGGAGACCAGCCAGCGACCAACAGGCTCGCTCCTGTACCATCCTCGATGGGCAGTCGAGCCGGTCGACGAGCAACCGCAGAGCCACGGGCAGCTCCGGTTCGTCAGGATTGAGGGCAGGATCGGGAAGGCGCATGTCCGCCGCCAACCCGGACCCCCAGCGAACCGCGGCTTCCAGGACCTCATCCACGCGCTCCGTTTGGCCGACTACGTCAAGAAAGCCGATCATCCGTTGTATGCTCCAACCCGGTGCGCCACCCGCGGTGCCCCAATACGGCCGAGACGTTTCGGTGATGAAGTCCAGCCATCGCCCTGTGAAGCGAGCGCGAACGAACTCCCATATCCACTTCACGTCGGCCAGCGGGTAGGTATGCCAGTTCCAGCCGTAAAGGGCGTTGTGGTACGCAACCAACCACTCCCAGGCCGCTGCTGGGCCCGACCGCTCGAAGGCAAGTTCAACGACCGCCTTCGCGGTCTGCTTCTCGAGCGGGTAGCCGCGCGCCGACCGGTAGTCCGTGAGGGCAGCAAGCAGTCCGTCTGGGTCAAGGGAGCGCCAGTGGGCCGTCCAGTTTGCCAGGTGAACCTCTCCGAAGACGCCGGCGTCCTGCGCCGCTCGCACGAACTCAGTCAGCCGCTCTGGCGGATAGTCCCCGACACAGGGTGGGCTCGTACCGATGTCCTTGGTCGTTCGCCTCGACTCGACGTCGGATTTCTTCGGGGATGCCGCCTGCCGACCGCAGTAGGTCAACGTATTGCGAAGCACCGATTCGGCCTCGATGTCGCCACCCTCCGCACGCTCCTGCAACGCCGTCAGCGCCTCCTCGTGAACTAGTGTGGTTGCGAGTGCTCTCTCGTACACGGTCCGCAGCGGAGCCGACTTCGCAAGGTCGGTGAAGCAGGACTCAACCTCCCAGTGGTGATGATCGCGTTGGACCGCCCTCAAGTACGGTGGAAGCGCCTCCGGCGCGATCTCCCCAACAACCTCCGCGAGTTCACACCTGAGATGCTTGGTCTCGGCACCGTCCGTGATCTCGGTCACGACTTGAATCACGGGAGAGATCGACCGAAGGCGTGCCAGCCTAGAACCTTTGTCCGCGCCGGCAGCTGCGCGGATCGCTCCGAGCACGTCGAACAGCACCACGTCCTTGCGGAACCCGTGCCCCAGGAGGTTCCTGGCGGCAAGCCGCGCTAGTTCGCGCACCTCGGCCGCCGGCCCCTGATGCAGCTGGCAGAACTGCGCGAGTGATGCGTACTCCTCGGCCCGCGTGTGAAGGTAACCCCTGCTCCTCTCCAAACGCGCTCGCTCGCGGTCAATCAGAAGTCGCGCAGCCTCGGGATCTCCCATCGTGAGCCGCCGGTCAACGCGGTCCTCGATCCAAACCCGCGCCCATGTCCAAGCGCCGTTGGTCGCTTCCTCGATAACCTTACGGGTCAGAGATGTCCGGCCTCTTTCCGTATAGTGCAGCTGTTCGAGATCCTGCGCGATGGCGACCACGACCCGCGCCACCGGTTCCCGCTCCACCAGCCGGTTGTCGAAGTCGTTCGGCTTCAGTTTAGACGGATCGATGGCCGCAAGCCGGGCAATGAGCCACGCCCCACCCACTTCCTGGTTGGCTTTCTTGGCGCCCGCGGCCTCAGCTGCGAGGTCACGCAGCATGGAAACGAACGCCGCGACCTTGGCAGCCTCCGCGTTCAGCCCGACGGCCTTCGGAGGCTCGCGTCCCGCGGCCGCGCAGGCGAGACAGGAGAAGAAGTAACAGCACGCCAGCTCGACGAACGCGCTCTCCTGGCCGAAGCGCATTTCCGAGACCGGCAGGAACGAGATCTCCCGCGGCGCGTCGGGCGAGACCTCGTCAGCTCGTCGAACCCAACGCCGATAGCACCGGAACAGCCCGGATTGACGCGCTTCCACGTTCTCGATCCATCGATTCGGATCGAAGCCGTCCCGGCAGGCGAGCCGGACGATCTCGTCAGCCGCCTCGAACGAAACCCGGCCTGGCCGGTTCGCCAGGAATCGCAGCTCCTCGCGGATGGCGCAAGTAGTGTCACCAACAGCGCAGTGCCGAGCGAGCGCCTTGGCGTAGCGTTTGCGTGAGCACCAACGGGGGTCATCGTCATGTGTTGACACGTAGTGCTGATACGATCCGTTTGAAGGGGTAGTCAGTCTCGCGGCAATCAATGAGGGCAGACATTCTTCGAGACTTCCATCCACAGCCAAGTCACCGCGCCTGACGGCGGCGTTCCATCGTTCACGGCCCTCAAGAAACAGCTCTCGGCAAACATCAACGTGCCCTGCCGAGAATGCCGCCTCTGCGACAGCCTCGATCTCCTTGTCAGCCGCCCGCTGCTTGCGCGAGAGGAATAAGTTGAGTTCAAGCTCGCGACTGCGTGGGTCGTGATCCTGGAGCGCCAGCCACACCAGCCTCGAAAGGGCGCCCTCGGCGTGGCCCGCTTCTTCAAGGTACGCATCGATGTAGTGGCGTTCCGTCGCGGTTCCCAGGCGACCTGCCTTGAGTGCAGCCCAGCCGCTCGCGGCCACTACCTCCGCGACCTCGGTTCCGCCCCGGCCTGCCGCAAGGGAGTCGACACACCAGTCCAACGTGGCACGTGAGATCAGGGGTTCTGTGTCTCCGTTCTTGGCGCGCTCCTCCCACTCGTGCCTCCAGCGCCAGTATCCGGGCGCGCGATGGGTGAGCCAGCCTACGACTTGGGGCCGAAGCGACCGTGCCGCAGTCTGGTGACCGGGCCACGCGCGAACGAAAGCCAGAAGACTCTCGTGGAACGCGGTCACGCCGGCACGCGACACCCCGAGGACGTGTCGGATGGCTCGCTCCGCCTGTTCCAGTCGAACAAGGTCGGCTTGCGGAGCCAAGCATTGCACCAAGCCGTCGCGGGGCCACGGCCAGTGGAAGCCGGCGAGCAGGTGCAGGAGATGGTGGCCTTCCGGGCTGATATCGTCCCACAGCGTCTGGTAGTAAGCTGCCACGGTGCTCTTCGGGTCGAAGCTCGGCAGCGCACGCACTTGGTTCGGGCGAATCGAGTGGCCGTTCTGTCGGGCCGCGCCCAGCGTGTAATGCAGAACCAGCGGATGCCCGCCACTCACGTCGTGGAGCGCTTCGGCCAACTCGCCGAGCACCCTCTCGGCGTGGTTCGTTTCTTCGGGCAGCCGGAGTTTGTCTTGGTGGTGTTGTAGCCACTCGTGAACCCCCTCTCCCTCGAGAACTGGAACCTCCAGCCACCGATCGCGCGGGCATAGGTCGCGGAGCCTGCGTGGAATCCGAGCGATGTCGATATCCTGGGTGCCGACAACGACGACGACACCATCCGGTGCGGGCAGGAGAAGGTCGAACAGCCGCCGGAGTCCCTCCTCGCTGGCGGTCTCGCGCCACACATGGTCGAGGCCGTCCACGATGACCACGAGCGGGTCCATTCCTGAACGCTCGCGGCCTGCCGCGACGAGGAACTCACGCAGAGTCCCCGGCAGCGGGTTTCGGCAGTTGGCGGTCCGCACCAGTTTTTCGTACGAGGAACGAAGCTGTCCGATGATGGCATCTGCGGCCGTCTGCCAGTCCGTTCGGTGAGGAGTCGCATCCGTGGTGGACAGGAAGTAGTGGTGGCGCACAACGGGCACGTCCGCGTTGCGGAGGTGGCCAACCAGCCAGCTCAGGTAAGTGCTCTTGCCAATGCCTGGGCTCCCGGTCACCACCACCAGACGGTCGCCACCCGCGCGAAGCCGCGGCTCCACCGCCGTGTTGCTCCAGAATCTGGGAGCCACATAGTCGTCCGGAACTAGGAAGCCCTGCGGGATCCGGGGCGGAAGGTGCCAGAGCGCCGCGGCGCGCACGTCCGCCAGGGTAATCATGCCGCCCGGTGTGGGCTCGTCGTTCCGGTTGATCCAGCGCCGAATCTTCTGCATCAGGCTCGACCAGCCTTCACTGGTGCCGCCAAGTCGCCAGAACCGTTCCTGCAAGCCGCCGTTAAGGGCGTCGAACGACCGCTCCTGGAAGAAGAAATGGAATGACGCGAAGAACGCGCTAGCGTCCGCCGGTCCTCCCAGTTGCGCCGCGATTGTCGCTTGCAAGGGGGCCGAGAGCCCGCCGAAGTCTACGATGCCGGCGTCCGAGAGGTGCGCCCGGATAGCTGCGCTCGCGGCGCGGTTGGTGAGGAGGGCGGCCTCGCTCACCCTGATGCCCTTGGCCACTACGTCTTCGAGCGATCTTTTCCACTTCTGGAGTAGGGAGAGCTTGGGTCCCTTCTTCCCGCTCTCCTGCTTGGTCAGGTCGTCCCACTCCCAGTTAGCCGTGGCGTCGGTGCCGAACCTCACCTGCAACAAGCGGCGGGTACCGTCGGCACGCTCGGCCTGAATGTCATCTAGGGAGCCGTCCCTCGTTTCCAGGCGTACCCAACAGTAGGCGTCCGGCTGTTCGAGCCACTCAACGAGCACCTCGGCCGACTGGAGGTCCTGATACTCGTCGCCGGTTCGCCGTGCGCCGGATGCGGTATAAGAGGTCACGCTACCTCGCCCAGCCTCAGCACACCCGCTCGGCCTGCTCGATCAACCGCCACCGCGTGGCTATCACGGCAAGGTGTTGGCGCGCCGGGAGATCCTTTCTCATCCGAGCCTCACCTCGACCCCACTCTGGGTGTTCTTTTCAGGATCGTTCGCAGTGCTGAGAGCACGAGGACAAGCGCTATTGCTACGGCAATCAGCTGAACCGCGTCCGCATCCTTTGGTCGCCAAATTCCGAACATCCTCCAGGTGGGCTCGATGACATCCTTCGCTAGTGAAGGCACTACAATGAGGCCAAACAGAATCGTCAAAGCCCTTCCAAGGCGCCCCGTGATCCGAGACTCAAGAAGACGCGTCTCGCTCTCGCGAATCGAAAGACTGTCCGAGACCGCTTCCCTGAGGTCTTCGATACCCATCTCCTTCCAACCGCGCTGCAGCAAATCGCGGATCTCTCCGTAGTAGCTGGCTTCCCGCATTCTAACCTTCAGAATGGCCAAGTGACGGCGTAGCTCCAAAACAGTTTCCGGTGCAAAGATGCTTGTCGCGTGCTCAAGAAGACTCCGATGGAGCATGTATCCGTATTCTAGGACTTCGGCCGTCGCCTGATTCGCGTATATCAGGTGACCACGGTTCGGGTCGGCCCACGACGCCCGATCTTGCAATCCGCGTGCGGACCATACCCACAATGTGATGGCGCTGCTAATGTACGCCCCATAATCGCCGAACGCGCGGCTGTTTGGAGGAAGAGAGGCAGGCCGCTCGCCTTCACGGGCGCAGGCACGCATCATGATCCGGGCGAACGACTCGCGATGCCGGGTCTCATTGTCGGGTGCGGTTTCCATCTGGTCATCGTAACGCGCGAGGTGAACGTGCGGCCGTCCTGTCCAGAAGTCTCCCAGCTGAATAAGCGGCTTCTGACTCGAGGCAATGAACCGCAGCCCCTTGTGCGGCCGAGTAATGACAAAGCCAACTGTGCTGAAGATCGTTAGAGCAAGGGAACTCAGCGTTTCTTTGCCTGCGCGGTCTCGCGCTTGGGTCAACGGGCTGAGTTTGAACGGGAAATGGTCGACCTCGTCTATGCGTGTGCGTTCTTGTACACCCCGGCCGTGGATCCATTCCAAGACCGATAGGTACACCCGGTGCAGAAGACGCCAGTCCGTCTTGATGTAATCGTAGTATGCTCGTGTGGCAAGCAGTGCGAGGGAGGGCGAGACCTCGACCCGGTCAAACTCGTGCTGAAAGAGATTGACGTCTTCCGCTATGAATTCCTGCAGCTCAACTGGCCGGTCCGGGCCGATAACTCGAAAGGCGACGATGAGAACTCCGGAATCGTGCAGTTTCAGCATCGGGTAGCAATCAACCGCGTAGTTCTTTTTTTCCGAGATGAAAACGCATTTCCCCAGGAATGCTCGGAGGTACGCTGGTGGAAGCGCTGATTCCTCACCAAAGAATCGAACCTCATGCAGCCTGAAATTCGCGGCTTGCCCCCAGGCTTCCAACGCGAAGCCGTCAATGTTCGGTTGCTTCCCGTCGGACGTAAGGCTGAACGTCCCGCCCACTTTCCCCTCGTTCAACTCGAACGTGGTCTCGCCCGATCGGCATCCACCATCAGAGCGCCAATAGGTTTTGCCGTCTCGTAGTACCACACACTCGGCCAGACCAGACTCGACAAGGGCCGGTGCGGCTGCGTCCAGGTTCAACGGCGGCCAATCCAGATAGGTTGAATACGTGTGCCAGATTTCCCATTCGCGAAGTATCATCGTCGTGAGTGCCTACCTGTGTCCGCGTTACAGTCTGTCTCCATTCCAGGGGCTATCCGACGCTAATGCAACTGCGATTCGCTTTCAAATGCGCGACGGGGTTGACGGATTCGTAGTTCGCATCGAGAGCTGGCGCGAGCAGAAGGATGGCGGCGATGCGCCGCGCGATGTTGGTGACCTGGCGCGCCTCCTCGCTCGTCAGCGATCGGCCGAGGATGTCGTGCTCGCGGTAGCAGTCGCCGAGGAGAGCCTGAACTGACTCCGCTCCGAGGCCCAACTCCTTCGCGCCTGAACATGATGCCTTGCGGTCAATATCCGTGGCGCCATCCGGGTGACCTCGAGAGCGTAGCCGCACATCATTTCGGCCGACCAGCTCGAGCCCGATGCTGGCCCGGCCCACAACCAGCTACCGATCTTCGAGCTGTTGGATCAGCGCCCACACCTTTTGCCGAAACGCACTGCTCAGGTAGATCGAGCTGTCGTCTAACAGCTCGTTGATCCCACGACGAAGCTGGAAGGACCCGATCTTCTTCAAACGGTAGGCGCGGACGAGAATGCCCACAGAACCCACGACGCGCCGCGGGATTGCTTCCACACGGCGCCGCAGGTGAAGGTCATCGGTCAGGACCAGGTCATTGGGCGAGCGTCGGGCCAGAACCAACACGGCTACATCCGCGTCGCTGAGCTTCCCGATTGCCGATCGATGACGTTCACGGTTGATCGCGCTGACACTGACTCGGTGCAGGTGTACATCGAGACGAGGGAGGCGGCGGAGCGCCTTCCAGACACTCTTCGCAACGAGCTCGGCTTGTACCTGCTTCGGGATCGCCAGCGGCGAGACCGTGGCCAGAAGATGGAGGCGGCGGATTTGCTGGAGGTGAATCGGTGGACCGGAGTCCGCGATGCTACTCACCCGTCAGTCCCCACTCCACATCCGCTTCCACTGCACGCCATGCTCGGTCGGCATTCTCAAGCGCTTGCACACCAACGAGCTTGACTGCTTCCCGCCGTGAGAGCTTCCCGCGCATATAGCGATCGCGAACGTGATGGACGAACATCCCATGGATACCTTGCTCAAGCGCCTCGGCCAGTAACGTTGCCTCATCACGCCGCAGCGCCCGGGTCAAGAATTCCAGCTCCTTCTTCAATCGCGTTGCCATCCCTCACTCCCGGCTGACACGACCCTAGGGACACGAGTTCCAAGAGTCAAACGGCCCGGTGCGTGGGGGGGGCCGAGTCTGCTCGCACCGTAACTGTTGCAGAAGAAACAGGCGTAGGCGAGGTTGTCCTCTGTGGTCTCGCCGCCGTGTTTCACAGCGACGATGTGGTCGATCTCTTATCGGCCCTGCAACATGCTTGCAAAGCGGACGCCGAACCCGTCTGGATCAGCGATGGTGAAGTCGCGCAGACCGTAGTAGCGATCCGCAATTGGAACTATGATCGGTGCCCCGATCTCGTTCGCCAGCTGCCAGTATTCGTCCACGTTGGGAACCATCACTCGGACGTTGGCGAGGGGAAACTTCGGAGGTGCGGGTAACTCAGTGTCATGGACCTCGTGGAACGCGGAGATCTCGGCGAGAAAGAGGCGGTGATTTTCCCAGGTCAGTTCCACGAAATCGCCGCCGTCTCGGAGCAGTTCGAACCCCAGACGAGTGTAGAAGGTGACGGAGCGCCTTACGTCTTTCACAACGATCTCGGTCACGAGTTGCTCTGTAGGATCTACGCACACACTCATGGCTGGTCACCCCAAGGACAGCGGTCCAACGCTCAGCGTACAGGCGTTGCCGGCCGCCGGGAAGACGGCGCACAGGACGTAGCAGGCGCTGGCGCGCGTGGAAGCGCTATGCACCGGGACACCCGTCCCGTCTGCCAGGTCCGCGCATTGAGGCGCACACAAACGCGACGGAAACGCGCTACAGTCTCCGCTTATCGACGACGCGCACGGCCTTGCCCTCACTGCGCTCGATCTGCCGTGGGCCCACGAGCTTGACGTTGCAGCTGATGCCGAGCGCGCTCCGTACCTCGTGGCTCAGCCGTTTCTCGAGCTGGAGGAGGCGATCCCGGTTGGCGTAAATCTCAGCCGGCGCCTCTACGAGCACGTCCAGCTCGTCCATGTGCTCGGCGCTGCGGTCGACGACGATCTGATAGTGCGGCTCGACTTCACCGACTCGCAACAGGACCGCTTCCACCTGCGACGGGAACACATTGACGCCGCGCACGATGATCATGTCGTCGGTGCGCCCGACCAGCCGGTCCATGCGGACGGTGGTGCGGCCGCAGGCGCATGGCTCGCGCATCAGCCGCGTCCGATCACGCGTCCGGTAGCGGATCAGCGGCAACGCTTCTTTGGTCACGCACGTCAGCACGAGCTCGCCGATCTCGCCGTCGGGCAGCGGCTCCGTTGTCTCCGGATCGATGATCTCCGGTATGAAGTGGTCCTCGAAAACGTGCATGCCCTGCTGCTCGCGGCATTCAATGGCCACCCCCGGGCCGATCACTTCCGACAAGCCATACATATTGAGTGCCACGATGCCGAGCCGTGACTCGATTTCCTGCCGCATGGGCTTCGACCAGGGCTCGGCGCCGAAGATCCCGATCTTCAACGGAAGCGCCGCCGGATCCATGCCCTCCTCGCGCGCGACCTCCGCGATGAGGAGCGCGTAGGAAGGGGTGCAGCACAACACCGTGCTGCCGCAGTCGCGCATGAGCATCAACTGCCGCTTGGTATTGCCGCCTGACACGGGGATCACCGTGGCGCCGATGCGCTCGGCGCCGTAGTGGAAACCGAGTCCACCCGTGAACAGGCCGTACCCGTAGGCGTTGTGAACGACGTCGTGCTCGGTCACGCCGGCCGCGGCGTAGGCGCGCGCGATCAGGTCGGCCCACAGTGCAATGTCGTTCTGCGTGTAGGCCACCACCGTCGGCTTGCCCGTCGTACCGCTGGAAGCGTGGATGCGGATCACCTCTTTCATCGGCACCGCCAGCAGACCGAACGGATAGTTGTCGTGCAGGTCGCTCTTGGTCGTGAACGGCAAGCGGACGAGATCGTCGAGCGACCGGATCCGTTCCGGGATCCCTCGCCCGCCGCGCAGCTTCTCGCGGTAGAACGGAACCACGTTGGCCAG
>Ga0315286_10005309_pt1 | contig 12432 bp, 21 predicted proteins | sample YL17G10_0_MG_FD_205038 | JGI IMG/M metagenome (GOLD analysis project Ga0315286, IMG submission 205038) | Sediment microbial communities from Yellowstone Lake, YNP, Wyoming, USA - YL17G10_0 | ecosystem: Environmental > Aquatic > Freshwater > Lake > Sediment | place: USA: Wyoming | collected... | reverse complement strand
GCGGGGGTTGAGCCGCAATCGGAAACAGTTTGGCATCAGGCGGATAAGTTTAATGTTCCGAGAATCGGTTTCGTGAATAAAATGGATAGACTTGGGGCAAGTTTCGAAAGAAGCTTTGCCTCGATTTTGGAAAGATTGACTCCGAATGCGGTAAGAATGCATCTTCCCATTGGATTGGAAAATGAACATAAGGGAGTTGTCGATTTATTGACCAAGAAAGCTTATTATTTCGAGGGGAAAAACGGAGAACAGGTACTCGAGAAAGAAATCCCCGAGGAATTAAAAGCCGATGCGGAAAAATACAGGCATGAGCTGGTTGAAAAAATTGTCGAACAAAACGATGAATTAATGCATAAATATCTCGAGGGAAAAGAAATCGACGTTGAAGAACTAAGGAAGATTTTGCGTCAGGCAACCATAAACAATAAACTGGTGCCGATTTTTTGCGGAGCAGCACTACACAACGTAGCAATACAACTTTTAATTGACGCAATTGTTTATTATTTACCTTCTCCGGTTGATTTGCCGCCGGTTAAAGGGACTGAGCCAAAAACGGAAAAAATTATTACCCGAGAAGCTTCGGACGACGTACCGTTTTCCGCCCTAGCCTTTAAAGTCGCCAATGACCCATATGTCGGAAGTTTGACTTATTTTCGGGTTTATTCGGGAAAACTGGAAGCCGGTTCTTATGTTTTAAATTCAATCGGCGGGCAAAAAGAAAGAATCGGAAGAATTTTAAGAATGCACGCGAATAACAGAGAGGACGTGAAAGAAATTTATGCCGGAGAAATCGGTGCGGCTGTCGGTTTAAAAGATACAACCACTGGCGACACATTGTGTGATCCGGAAAATCCGATTGTTCTGGAAAGAATTACTTTTCCCGAACCGGTTATTTATATCTCTATCGAGCCGAAAAGCAAGGCAGATCAAGAAAAACTGAGTTTATCTTTAAAGCGACTTTCTGATGAAGATCCGACTTTTAGAATCAGGACCGATGAAGAAACGGGACAAACTATAATTTCCGGAATGGGAGAATTACACTTGGAAATTATTGTTGACAGAATGTTTCGCGAATTTGGTGTAAGCGCCAACATTGGCATACCGCAGGTTGCGTATAAGGAAACAATTTTAGGCACAGCTGAAGCAGAAGGAAAATACATCCGTCAGAGCGGTGGCCGCGGCCAATACGGTCATGTTTGGTTGAAGGTGGAGCCACTGGAAAGAGGCACGGGATTCGAGTTTGTTAATGCGATTAAGGGTGGGACTATCCCTGGTGAATATATTCCCGCAGTGCAAAAAGGAATTAAGGAAGCAATGGCCAGGGGAGTAATGGCCGGTTATCCGGTTGTCGATATGAAGGCCACGCTTTACGATGGTTCTTATCACGAAGTTGATTCTTCGGAAGCAGCTTTCAAGATTGCCGGTTCCTTTGCTTTTCAGGAAGCCTCCAAGAGAGCTAAGCTTGTGCTGTTAGAGCCGATTATGAAAGTAGAGGTGGTGGTTCCCGAGCAATTCCTCGGAGACGTTACTGGTGACTTAAGCAGTAAAAGAGCAAAAATCGAAAAAATGGATGAAAGAGGCAATATGAAAATTGTTGATGCAAAAGTTCCTCTTTCCGAAATGTTTGGTTATGCCACAAAAATTCGTTCGATGACCGAAGGAAGGGGAAGCTTTACTATGGAATTTAATCATTATGCCGAAGTTCCGGTAAATATCGCTCAACAGATTATCGAGGGCAAAAGGAAGTAAAATCGAGCTTAAAGCCTTGACTGAAGATTAATTATTATTTAAACTAATAATTAATTCATCCGAAATAAATAACTAATGGTATGCAAGCAACGATATTTAAGTAACAGCAGTCCTGTTGCCTGTTTATTGCTTCTTGTTACTAAAATTAAAAATTTATGGCAGGAAAATTCGAAAGAACAAAGCCCCACGTAAATGTTGGGACAATTGGTCACGTTGACCACGGAAAAACCACTTTGACCGCTGCAATTTTGAAGCAGTTAAGCGCAAAGGGTTTTAATGCATCAAAAAAGGGCGTTAACGAAATCGACAGCGCTCCGGAAGAAAGAGAGCGAGGTATTACTATTGCTTTAGCGCACGTCGAATACGAGACCGAAAAAAGACACTATGCCCATATTGATGCTCCGGGCCATGCCGATTACATCAAAAACATGATTACCGGTGCCGCACAAATGGATGGAGCAATTTTGGTTGTTTCTGCGGCTGACGGCCCAATGCCGCAAACCAGAGAACATATTCTTTTGGCTTATCAGGTTGGCGTGCCGCAAATCATCGTTTTTTTAAACAAGGTTGACCAAGTTGACGATCCGGAATTGATTGATTTGGTGGAAGCGGAAGTAAGGGAGCTTTTAACCAAGTATAATTTTCCCGGAGATAAAACCCCGATAATCAGAGGTTCCGCATTAAAGGCACTGGAAGCAGATTCTCCGGATTCGGAAGAAGCAAAATGTATTTTCGAACTGGTAAAAACGCTTGATGAGTATATACCCGAACCAAAAAGAGAAACCGATAAACCATTTTTGATGCCGATTGAAGATATTTTCTCGATTGAAGGACGCGGAACAGTGGTTACCGGAAAGATTGAAAGAGGCAAAATTAAGGTAAACGACGAAGTGGAAGTTATTGGAATTAAGCCAACGCAAAAAACCGTAATCACGGGCATTGAAATGTTCAATAAATCCCTTGATGAAGGCATGGCCGGAGACAATGCCGGGATACTTCTAAGGGGGCTGAAGAAAGAAGACGTTGAAAGAGGTCAGGTTATTGCCAAGCCCGGAAGTGTAACACCGCACACCGATTTTGAAGGTGAAGTCTATGTTTTGAGCAAGGAAGAGGGCGGCAGGCATACCCCATTTTTTAAGGGATACAAGCCGCAATTCTACATTCGAACCACTGACGTAACCGGAGATGTTGTAGCCTTACCCGAAGGGACGGAAATGGTAATGCCCGGAGATACGGTAAAGGTGACCATAAATCTGATTAACCCGATTGCTCTTGAAGAAAAACAAAGATTCGCTATTCGCGAAGGAGGTAAGACCGTGGGAGCAGGAGTGGTTACGAAAATCATCAAGTAAAAACTAATACAGAGAGTCGGAGTTTTAGGGATTGTAGTATTGTTGAAAGTTTTTTATCAATTTATGGCAACCAAAAAGAAAGAAAAAGAAGTCGAACAAAACATTGCGAAAAATCAAACCCCGGAAGCGAAACAACGTTTGCGGATTAAAATTCGGGCATTCGACCATAAGATCGTCGATCAATCGGCACGTCAGATTATCGAGACAGCCGAACGTTACGGCGCGGAAGTTATCGGACCGGTGCCCTTGCCGACACAAACGCAGAAATACACCGTTAACAGATCAAGTTTTGTTCACAAGGACGCAAGAGAGCAGTTTGAAATGAGGACGCATAAGCGCCTGATTGATATTTCTAATCCAACTCCTAAGATTATTGATGCCTTGATGAACTTGAATTTGCCGGCCGGAGTGGATATTGAAATTAAAATTTAATCCCGGGCTAGTTATTGCATTTGAGTTAAATGCAGTTATGCAAATAATTTTTAAAATTTCATTTTGAAATCGAGAAATTGAGTCTGTTTTTAAAGCCAGGCTTAGTCCTGGTTTTAAATTAATTCGTTTATGAAGTTTATTCTTGGGAAAAAAATAGGAATGAGTCAGATTTTCGACAAAGACGGAAATGTGATTCCGGTAACCGCAATTGAAGCCGGCCCGTGTTTTATTACCCAGGTAAAAACCCAAGAAAAAGACGGATACGGGTCGATTCAAATCGGATTCGAAAACTTGAAAGAGAAAAAGGTAAAAAAGCCGCAAGGGAACAAGCCATTCAAATGGATTAGGGAATTCAAGCTCGAAACAAAAGACGATGCCGAATTTAAAAGCGGAGACAAGATCGATGTTTCCGTTTTTTCCGTAGGGGATAAGATTATTATTTCCGGAACTTCGAAAGGCAAGGGCTTTCAAGGGGTAATAAAAAGACATCACTTTAAGGGTGGTCCGGCATCGCACGGTCACCGCCATGTTTTAAGAAGGCCGGGATCGATTGGAATGTCTTTTCCGGAAAGAGTCGCCAAGGGCAAAAGAATGCCCGGACACACCGGCATGGATAGAGTGACAATAAAAAATTTAAAAGTTGCAGCAGTAGATATAAATAATAATCTTTTGGCGATAAAAGGAGCAGTTCCCGGGCCGAAAGGAAGACTTTTGGAAATAAAATCGATTTAAAAAACATGCCAACATTACCGGTTTACAATCAAGAAGGACAAGAAATCGGCACAACCAGATTGCCGAAAGAAATTTTTGACGTAAAAATCAACAACGATTTACTTTATCAGGCAATAAATGTCCAGTTGGCGAATCGTAGGACGCATTTGGCGAAAACTAAAGACAGAAGTGAAGTGCGAGGAGGCGGAAAGAAGCCTTGGCGCCAAAAAGGAACCGGCAGAGCCAGGCATGGTTCAATTCGTTCACCGTTATGGGTCGGCGGAGGAGTTACTTTCGGACCGAATACGGAAAAAGTTTTTGAAAGAAAAATCAACAAAAAAGCCAGAAGAAAAGCTCTTTTTATGGTTCTTTCTTCCAAGGTTCAGGACAAGGAATTGATTATTGTCGATGAATTGAAAATTGATGCGAAAACAAAAAAAATGAAAGATTTATTAAAAAAGCTTGTAAAAGACGATAAAAAACATAAGATTTTAATAATTACTTCCAAAAAAGACGAAAACATTCTTAAAGCAATCGGGAATATTGATTACGCAAAACCGCTTGCAGCCGACAGCTTGAATGTTTTAGATTTACTTTCTTTCAAGTATTTATTAATGGACAAAGAATCGATAAAGGTAATCGAAAAAACGTATTTCGCAAAAGCCAAAGCGCAAAATATCAATGCCAAATAAAAAATATGTCATTTTTTAACAAAATTAAATCAATAGTGGGCGGTCCGAAAAAACAAGAAAAACCAAAAAAGAAAACAGTAAGACCGGAAAAGGAAACCAAGTCGAAAGAAACAATAAAGGAAACGCAGAAAACCGAACCGATAAAACCGGTTTCCAAAAAAAAAGACCTTAAGGGTATTTATCGTGTTTTACGCGAACCGCATGTCAGTGAGAAATCCACTTATTTATCAGACCAGAATAAATATGTATTTAAGATTTTTAAAACAGCGAACAAAATACAAGTAAAAAACGCCGTTACCAATCTTTATGGCGTGAGAGTCAAAAACGTAAATATAATTAACGAGAAATCGAAAAGCAGGAAACTGAAAAATATCCTCGGCCAGAAGCCGGGATACAAGAAAGCTATCGTTACCCTGGAAAGGGGATACAAAATAGAAATCTTACCTCACTAATTTTATGAAAATATTTAATCCCACTACGCCCGGACAAAGGGGAAGAATAAAAGCGGATGATTCTCAGCTTACGAAAGGCGCGAAGCCCTTAAAGAAGCTTTTGGGCGTCAAAAAATCGAATGCCGGCAGGGCAAGATGGGGAAGAATTACGGTTAGACATCGGGGCGGAGGACACAAGAAAAAATATAGAATGGTTGATTTTAAACAAGACAAATCGAATGTTCCGGGGGTTGTAAAATCTATCGAATACGACCCGAACAGATCCTCTTTTATCGCTTTGATTAATTATAAGGATGGAGAGAAAAGATATGTTTTGGCACCACAAGATTTAAAAACGGGAGAAGAGATACTTACCGGTGAAAAAGTCGTATTGAAGTCCGGAAATCGAATGCCGTTGAAGAATATTCCCGTAGGAGCTTTTGTTTACAATATCGAAATTAATCCCGGACAAGGAGGAAAAATCGCCAGATCGGCCGGGAATTCCGCTCAAGTAATGGCTGTTGACGGAGGATATGCTCATCTTGCCTTGCCTTCGGGAGAGGTAAGAATGATACTGGAAAATTGTCTGGCCTCGATTGGCGCATTAAGCAATCCCGAGCATAAGTTCGAGAATCTGGGCAAAGCAGGAAGAATGAGGTGGAGAGGGGTAAGACCGAGAGTCAGGGGGTCAGCCATGAATCCGGTTGACCATCCGCACGGCGGTGGCGAGGGAAGGGCACCGATCGGTTTAAGAAGGGGGCCCAAGACTCCGTGGGGTAAACAGGCATTCGGCGTCAGAACAAGAAAGAGTAAAAAACATTCGGATAAATTAATTCTTCAAAGAAGAAAAAATACTCACTAAACATGACAAGGTCATTAAAAAAAGGTCCATTTATCGACGAAAGATTAATGGCAAAGGTCAGAAAAATGAAATCCGGAGAAAGGGCCGTAATCAAGACCTGGGCCAGGGCTTGTGTCATTACTCCGGAAATGGTCGGCTTTACTTTTGGCGTGCATAACGGAAAAATTCATATTCCGGTTTTTGTGACTGAAGAAATGGTAGGTCATAAGCTGGGAGAATTTGCCCTTACGCGTAAATTCGTAAGACACGGAGGAAAAATACAGAAAGAAATCGAACAGAAGGCTCAAGAGACACCAGTGGCATCCGCGCCCGTTAAGCCCGGCAAATAAGACCTATGGAAATAAAAGCAAAATTGAATTATTTACATATTGCGCCAAGAAAGGCGAGATTGGTTGTGGACTTGATTAAAGGAATGGACGCAAAAGAAGCGAAGACGCAATTGAGATTTATGCCGCAAAGAGTCGCGGGGTACTTGGTAAAACTTATAGATTCCGCGGTTTCAAATGCGGAAAGTAATTTTAAAATCGACAAAGAAGGCTTATTTATTAAGCAAATCAGGGTTGATGAAGGAACTCCTTTCAAAAGATGGCGTCCTGTTTCGCGCGGGAGAGCGTTTCCGGTTTTAAAGAGAACCTGCAGCATTGATTTAGTCTTGGACGTAAAAGAAGGGTTTAAACCCAAAGAAATTAAAGAAGTTAAGAAAGAGATAGAGCAGAAAGAAACAAAAGAAGAATCAAAGACCGTTCCCGACAAAATTAAAACGAAACCGATAAAAGATCCGAAAAAGGTATCAAAATTAAGAGGCTTAACCAAGAAAATATTTCGTAGAAAATCTTTCTAAATTATTTTTATGGCACACAAGGTTCACCCGAAAATTTTCAGAATAAAAAACTTAAGCGACTGGAGGTCGCAATGGTTTAGCGTTAAAAAATATCGAGAAACCCTGGAAACGGATTATCGCATCAGAGAATTTATCAAGAAACAATTAAAGGCGGCGGCAATCGACGAGGTAGTTATTAAAAAAACCGCCAATGCGTTTCAAATTTTAATTAGAGCGGCAAGGCCAGGGATAATTATCGGCAGGGGAGGAACGGGAATCCAAGACCTAAAGAAAGAAGTAATCAAGAGGGTTTTCAAAGGTAAGGTTAAGGGTTTAGACATAAAAATCGATGTCGAAGAAATTAGAAAATCAGAAGCTCAGGCTACGGTGGTGGCGAAGAATGTGGCCGAGCAACTGGAGAGAAGAATGCCTTTTCGCAGGATTTTGAAGCAAACCATTGAAAAAGTAATACAAAATACCGACGTAAAAGGAGCTAAAATCAGGGTTTCGGGAAGATTGAACGGGTCGGAAATGGCAAGAACGGAGTGGTTGAGAAAGGGAAGCCTGCCCCTACAAAAGATTCGTGCCAATATCGATTATGCGCAGGAAAATGCTTATACTATTTACGGAGTAATCGGAGTAAAGGTCTGGATATACAAGGGAGAAATATTCGAATAAATCATTATGTTGCAACCTAAAAAAGTAAAGCACAGAAAATGGCACAAAGGGAGAAGAAGGCTTAGGGGCGTGACCAAGGCCGGAGCCGAACTTGCATTTGGCGCATTCGGATTAAAGGCCGAAGAAGCGCAATGGATAGCTTCTCGTCAAATTGAGGCCGCTCGCCGTTCGATGACCAGATACATTCAGAGGGGCGGAAAGATTTGGATAAGAATTTTTCCCGACAAACCGGTAACTCAAAAGGCCGCAGAAGTTGGTATGGGCGGGGGAAAGGGCAGCGTTGAATATTATGCTTTTCCTGTAAAGCCGGGGAGAATCCTTTTCGAAATGGACGGTATCCCCGAAGAGGTTGCCCGAGAGGCACTGAGAAGAGCAAGTCGTAAACTTCCGATTAAGACAAAATTCGTAAAAAGATAAAATTCATATCATGAAGATTAAAGAAATAAGACAAAAAACAAACAAAGAGTTACGGGATAATCTTGTTTCCCTGAGGGAAAAACTCAGGGAGCTGAGATTCAATTTGGTGGGCGGCAAGGTTAAAAACATCAGAGAGGTTCATCAGACGAAAAAAAATATCGCCAAAACATTAACCATATTAAAACAAAATGAATCAAGAAAATAAAATAAATAAAAGAATACTTAAGGGGGTAGTTGTTTCCGATAAAATGGCTAAAACCATTGTTGTTTCGGTTGAGAGAATCAAAACACACCCTATTTATAAGAGAAGATATATAACCGTCAAGAAATACAAAGCACACGATCCGGAAAAAAAATATAAAATCGGAGACAAAGTAATAATTCAGGAATGTAAGCCGATTTCCAAAGAAAAAAAATGGATTGTTTTGTAATTTAGAAACTTATGATACAAGTAGGAACAAATTTAAAAGTTACCGACAATACCGGAGCAAAATTGATCCGCGTAATTAGGGTGCTGGGAGGAACAAGAAGAAGGTATGCGCAAATCGGAGATATTATTGTTGCCTCGGTGAAGCTGGCCGAGCCGAGAAAAATAGTCAAGAAGAAAGAAGTGGTGAGAGCGGTGATTGTCAGACAAAGAAAGGCCTATCGTCGAAAGGACGGCAGCTATATTCGTTTTGACGATAACGCGGCAGTAATTTTGGCGGGCGAAGAGCCGAAAGGGAACAGAATCTTTGGTCCGGTCCCGAGAGAATTAAAAGATCGGGGTTTCGCGAAAATAATTTCGTTGGCAATAGAAGTGATTTAAACATATGAAGATAAAAAACGGAGACACAGTTTTAATAATTTCTGGCAAAGACAAAAACAAAAGCGGTAAAGTCGTGGAGGTTTTCCCTAAAGAAAATAAATTGATGGTGGAAAATCTTAATTTAGTCAAAAAACATGTTCGACCGAAAAAAAGCGGAGAAAAGGGACAGCGCGTGGAAGTTTCCCGCGCCATAGACGCGTCAAGCGTAAAGCTGATTTGCACAAAATGTAAAAAACCGACGAGAATCGGATACCGGTTAATATTTCAGGGTCGTGACAAAAAAGTAAGAACCTGCAAAAAATGCGGGCAAGAGATATAGTATGTTTGAAGAGAAATACAAAAAAGAAGTGATTCCGTTAATGAAGAAAAAGTTCGGCTACAAGAATGATTTTTCGATTCCCATGATAAAAAAAATCGTGGTCAATGTTGGCGTTGGAAGTGTCTTAAGAGATGAACAGGTTCAGCAATTAGTGGCTAGAGATATTACGACAATTACCGGACAGAAAGCCGTTCCCACAATCGCAAAAAGAGCGATCTCCGCATTTAAAGTCAGAGAAGGAATGATTGTAGGATACAAGGTAACCCTAAGAGGCAAGATGATGTTTGATTTTGCGGACCGCTTGATTAATGTTGTCATCCCCAGAATCAGGGACTTTAGGGGGTTAGAACCGAAATCGGTCGACAAATCGGGGAATCTTACTATCGGAATCAAGGAACATATCATTTTTCCTGAAATCTCTCAAGAGGAAATTAAGAAGATTTTCGGTCTGGAAATAACCATTAATACGAACGCAAAATCCAAAGAAGAGGCCCTGGAATTTTTCCGGCTAATGGGTCTCCCGATTAAAAAAGATAAATAATTAATATGGCTAAAACATCCCAGATTGCAAAAGCGAACAAAAAACCGAAATTTTCCACGCGCAAAATCCGCAGATGTTTTCGTTGCGGGAGGAGACACGGTTATATGCGAAAATTCGGTTTGTGCCGCATTTGTTTTCGTGAATTAGCCAATAAGGGAGAAATTCCCGGTGTTAAAAAAGCATCATGGTAGATCCGATTTCCGACATGTTAACACGTATTCGTAATGCACAAGCAGTTGGGCATAAAACTGTGGATTTTCCTTTTTCGAAAATAAAGTTCGAATTAGCAGGTATTTTAAGTAATGAAAAATATCTTGGCGTGGTATCGAAAAAAGGAAAAGCAACGGACAAGAAAATAGAAGTTATTTTAAAATATAAAGACGAAAAATGCAGAAAACCCCTTATTCAGGGACTGAAAAGAATCAGTAAGCCCGGTCAAAGAGTCTATGTTTCAAAAAAAAGACTTGGGTTGGTCTCTAAGGAAAGAGGTGCGGTAGTTTTATCAACCTCGCAGGGAATAATGACCCTGAGTGATGCCAGAAAAAAGAATACTGGCGGGGAAGTTTTATTCATTGTTTGGTAAAAATATGAGTCGAATCGGAAAAAAAGTTATTCAAATTCCAATCGGCGTTGATGTGAAAATCAACAATAATTTAATTATCGCGAAAGGATCGAAAGGAGAACTTTCGCGGAAATTAGCTAATGAGATATTGGCGGAAGTTAAAGACGGCAATTTATTGATAAGCTTGAAAGAAGGCGAAAAAGAAAACTCCGCGCTTTGGGGAACGAACCAGGCCTTGATCAGTAATATGATTATTGGGGTAAGTAAGGGATTCGAAAAAAAACTTACGTTCGAGGGCGTCGGATACAAAGCAGCGGTAAACGGAAATAAATTGGTTTTGAGTCTGGGCTTTTCTCACTCAATAGAGATAGATGCTCCGAAAGGAATCGAATTTAAGGTAGAGAAAAATGCGATTATTGTTTCCGGAATAGACAAACATTTAGTCGGTCAGATTGCCGCGAACATAAGACTGAAGCGGAAAGTCGAGCCGTATAAGGGAAAGGGTATCAGATACGAAAAAGAAATCGTAAGAAGAAAAGCGGGCAAAAAAGCAGTTGCCTCGGCATAAAACATGAAAAACGGAAAAAAGGCAAAAAGAAATATTCGCCACAGACGCGTCAGGGCAAAAATCAAGGGCACGAGCTCGGTTCCTCGTCTTTGTGTTTTTCGTTCAAATAGGCATATTTATTGCCAGTTAATCGATGACGAGAAAAACAAGACATTATTTATCGCCAGCGACACGGAGATAAAGTCAAAAACCAAGAGCCAAAAATCAAAAGTCGCCGAACAGGTCGGCGAGTTATTGGCGAAAAAAGCTATTGAGAAAAAAATCGAGAAAGTAATTTTCGATCGCGCCGGTTATAAATATCACGGGAGAATTAAGGCACTTGCCGATGGCGCGAGAAAAGGAGGATTAAAATTTTAATGGATAAATAAAAAAATGACCGAAGAAATAAAAAAACCAAAAAGAGAATTCGGCGGAGAGAGAGGACAAAGAAGGGGCGGATTTTCGAGATCTAAAGACGGCGGAACTGAACCGCCTGAATTCGAACAGAAATTATTGGATGTCAGGAGAACTGCCCGTATGGCTGCCGGTGGAAGACGTTTTAGTTTTCGTGCGGTGGTAGTTATCGGAAACAAAAAAGGAAAAGTCGGCGTGGGAATCGCCAAAGGCTCTGATGTTACTATGGCCGTTGATAAGGCGGTTAAACAGGCAAAGAAAAAAATGATTGAAATTCCCATTACCGGTGACGGTTCTATCGCTTTCAGAATAGAAGCCAAGTATAGTGCAGCGAGAATTATGTTAAAACCAGCGGCAAAGGGTCGCGGTGTTATTGCCGGAGGAACAGTAAGAACGATTTGTAATTTGGTCGGAATAAGCAATATAACTTCCAAAATCATAGGAAGAACAAATAATAAACTTAATAATGCCAGGGCAACGATTAAGGCATTGGAGAAATTGAAATAATTTTATGCAATTGCATCAGGTAAAACCGATTCACAAGCAAAAAAGCAAGAAGCGTGTTGGCCGTGGAGGAAAACGCGGAACTTTTTCCGGAAAAGGAGTAAAGGGCCAGAAATCGAGAGCCGGCAGAAAAATGAGGCCGGAGCTTCGTGACTTTATCAAAAAAATTCCCAAGAAAAGAGGTTACCGTTTCAAGTCCATTAATCGAAAACCGGAAGTCGTGAATTTAAGGGATTTGGAAAAATTTTTCAATGACGGTGATTTGGTCAGTCCCGAAATATTGCTGGAAAAAGGCATGGTTGCTAGAATAAAGGGGAAAGTTCCGGAAGTAAAGATTCTGGGCGCGGGAGAGTTAAAAAAGAAGCTGAAAATAGAGAATTGTTTAATGTCGGAATCCGTAAAAAAAGCGATTAAACAATAAATATGAAATGGCTGGAGAAAATTTTCTTACTTTTTAAGATAAAGGAACTGCGAAACAAAATTCTTTTTGTTTTGGGTTTATTGGTTGTTTTTAGAATAATTTCCAATGTTCCTGTTCCTGGTGTGGATTTGGGAAAACTAAAAGGATTTTTCGAAAATAATCAGCTTTTCGG
>Ga0315286_10005308_pt1 | contig 12437 bp, 24 predicted proteins | sample YL17G10_0_MG_FD_205038 | JGI IMG/M metagenome (GOLD analysis project Ga0315286, IMG submission 205038) | Sediment microbial communities from Yellowstone Lake, YNP, Wyoming, USA - YL17G10_0 | ecosystem: Environmental > Aquatic > Freshwater > Lake > Sediment | place: USA: Wyoming | collected... | reverse complement strand
GCAAGCCATTCGCGCAGTGGCCGAACTTCGGACTCATCGGCGGTCGGCCTTCGTTGGTGAAGGTCGCGGTCTGCTTCGACTGCTACGCCGGGTACCTCACACTCTGCACCGACTTCAAGGCTGAGCCAGCCAGTCCCGAAGCTGAGTGAGCGCGGGGCTCCCCTCGTAGAGGCCGTAGGTCGTCTCGCAGGCGATGAAGCGAAAGCGTGGATCTTCGTTGCGGGCGATGTGGTGCGGGAACATCCGAGGCTCGTCGTCGAGAAGGCAGTAGGGACCTGCCTCGGGGTTTCGTTCCGCCCACGCGACGATGGACTCCCAACGGGACATCACATCGCGCGGAGTAGCTCCGATGAAGCGGTTCTCCAACGCGGGGCGGTCGCTGAAGAGGAAATCTCGCAGCTCCTCGTCGTCGTGAATTTCACGCCACGAGGAATGCACCGTCACCCGCACCTCGGGGTACTGCTCCAACAACGGGTAAAGCAGCTCCATCTTTCGGAAGAACGGGCGTTGACCTGCCCCACCGAAAGGGTGCAAGACACCGTCGAAGTCGAGCGAGAGAATGCGACCGTTCATGCGGCGCACCGTAGCACAAGAGTCGTTGACACTCGCAAAGCCACTTGCTATGGAGCTGAGATCCAAACGCGAGGGTCGGACAATGGCAAGAGCTTGGGACAACACTCTGGAGTTGATGGAGCGCGGTGTAGCGAAGGTCGTCGAGGGCTCGGAGGTCGAGATGCTGACCCGACAGGGTTGGCGCATCGCGAAGGTCTTGCCAGAGTCGTTCGCTACGAGCGTTCCGGAGTCGATTCCCCTCGTATGCGCAGGACAGAGCTACCCAACTCAAGCTTCAGGTACTCGCGCCATCTCCGTGAGCACCACGCGTTTCCTCATGTTCGAGGACGAGAGGAGCCAGCTCGCGAAGATGGCGCAGCTCGCGGCGGTTCACGCGGTCACGCACGGCGAGACGGTTCGAGCGTTGGAGCAAGCGAAGCGCGAGCTGAAGGACTCGGTCGCTGCTCACGCGAAGGCGCAGGAGGTAGCTGAGCGTCACGGCGCGGACATCATTCGGGAGCGCGGTGAGAAGTTCGAGGCGAAGAAGCAGCGCGACCTGATGGAGCGAGACATCGCCAAGATCCGCTCGGCGGTGGGCGAATTGAAGATGAAAGAGATTCTGGCCACTCCATGATTGGAGATCCTCTGTCGGCTGCTGAGCATCGGAAACTCGTTATCGCCTCGCTCCATGCGCTGGCGAGCCACATCGAGCACACGCCTGAAATCGTCGGCTTCGAGCTGTTGTGGAAGGGCGACGACGACTTCACGCAGAACCTCATGGTTCGACCAGCGAAGCCGGTCGAGTTCATCCCCATTTCCTTCGTTGTGCCCCCGGTGACGTGATGGCGCTTGCAGTCGAGTGGAAACCGGTGAGCGAGCGGGGCTACCGCGAGCACGCCTTCGAAGAATCCGAGCTGACGAGTCTGTGCGGGCGCAAGGAAAAGAAGGCCAAGCAACTCAAGCTGGAGCTGGGTCTCCCGCCGGTCTCGTCGGTGGACGCTAAGTGCCAGACCTGCGAGATGTGCCTCACGAAGCGCAACGAGAAGACCGAATGAATTGCTTCGGGTGCGCCGTGGCGAAAGATCCGCTCGTGAACGAGCTGTACCCCTTTGTCGAAGGGGGCATCGTCACGGACGAACCGATTGCACCGCTCTTCGTGCTCGACTGCCAAGGCTCGACAAATCGCGCCGAGTACCGAGTCGTCGTGGTCTGCCACGCCTGCTTCCATCGTCTCGCGCCGGATATGTGGATCTCCGAAGCGTGTTGGCTGAAGCTCAACCCGACCATCCCCTTCGCTCGGCTGCCGCTGTTGTCCGAGTCTGTTCCCGAAGAGCAGAGGTGGAACCCGTCCTTCTACGAGCCTCTCCCGTGAACGCCGACGAAGCCGCGCAGCGCGCCTGTCAAGAGCCGACGCTCGAAGAAGCCCTGACGTGGATTGCGGTCTGGGAGACCGAGCGCGTGGTGGCACAAGCGCTGGAGTACAAGCGCACGGGAGTCAGCACGGCGGCGCACGGCGGCGGCTGGGACACCTGCTTCAGGGTGCTGTTCGAGCGTGTGCTCATCGACTGGTTCCACGGCGAGGCTCCGCTGGGGGCTCGTCCGTCGCACAAAGGTCCGCGCGTGACCGTCAGAGTCATCAAGCCAAAGCCCCAGCCGAAGCTCAAGTGCCACGGCTGCAAGGCCACGCTGGAGTTCGAGTTCGCCGACCTCATTCCGGGGTACTTCGAGCACGACTGGACCGAGAGCGGGCCGGAAGGTGTGGGCATCAAGTGCCCAGACTGCGGAACAGAGACGCAGTGGAAGGCCGCGCCTGATGCGGTCGTCGAGTCCACTTGGGAGAAGAAGGGCAAGAAGGTGCGCGAGTGATTTGGAACGGCAATGTCATGTTCCCGGCGCGCTACAAGCCACTGCCGCCCGGCTACCGCATCATGCAGCTCGACTCGGGCCACTACCTCTGGACGTGGGGCACGCCTGAGCAGTTCGCCGCCGATGACTACTCGAAGGAGGGGCTCATCTCGTGGGACAGGTATTGGGTTCGTCGCTGCGCGTTCGCGCACTTCGAGGGGAAACTGACATGACGATTGAAATCGATCAGTACACGAACGAAGGGCGTCGAAAGATCCGCGTGGACTTCTTCAAGCAGACCGGCAAGTGGTACACGACCGAGGAGCTACCGCTCGACGGCTGGCTACCCGACGACCCCACGGAGCTTGCGGACCGACTGACGAAGGCCGGGGAGTTCGAGAAGTTCCTCGCTGCGCGCCTCGCTTCGACGGTCGAAGGTCAGGCTCGAATCCGGTACAGCGGCATGAGGGCGTTCACCCTCGACTGGAACGGAGTTCCAGCCATAGCGACGGTCCCTGAAGCAGCTATGCCAAAAGGCGACGAGGTGCTGACCGAGGGCTTCCTCGTGGCAGTACAGGTGCGCGACAGCCATGACCCCATCGAGAGCTGCTGTGAGGTCTCTTTCGGACGGTCTGAGTTCAAGCTCGGCCTGACACGCGAGCAGGCGTTTCGTATCGCCAACCGGATGAATGACCGAAGCTGTGCGAACCTGAACGTCGTTCTGGTGCTGAAGGGGTTGAGCAAGTGACGACGGTGCTCGCGGTCGTTGTGATTCTCGGAGTCGTTTTGGTTGTCGCGTTGCGCATGGCGCGCCGACGGAAGCAAGGCCACGCTGGAGTTCGCGTTCTCCGACCTCGCCCGTTCAACCTGCCGACCGATACGAGGCGTGCGATGGGGCGCGAGGCAGAGTTCAAGCGGATGGCGGAGAAGTTCAAGGACCCGCTTTGGGACGACGACGAGGCTCTGAAGAAATGAGTCGCGTGGACTTCGTCGTCGTGGACCGCCTGTTCGAGTTCTACAACCCCTTCCGCCAGTTCTTCGCGCGGAACCCGACGCTCGCGGCCATTCGGAAAACTCCGGTGGTGCCGGGCCGGGACGCGGTCTTCTTCTCTCAGCTCAGCGTTCGCCATGAGACGCGCTGGAACAAAGGGCGGGTGCGGTACTTCGTTGAGCTGCTCGAACACGGAGTGACGTTGGACCCCGTCGAAATCGACAACCAGTGCGACCGGGGACACATCTATGGCCCCATCTTGCTCGACGGCCACCATCGCTTCTGCGCAGCCATCCTGCTGAAAGTTCCCGTTCTTCGAGCCCGCTACGGTGGACGTGTGGATACGCTCCGCTACTTGACGGGCAAAGCTGAATTGCCTCCGGGAGATCTCACATGACCACGAAAACAACGAAGCCCTACTGGTGTTGCGGCACCTGCAAGAGGCCGCTGGCCCCGGTCGGCAAGAAGGGCGTCCGGCAGATGATGGACGACCACCGGCAGATGTGCGCGCCGAGGGCTGGATTTCTCATCAAGCAAGTGGTGCAGGTCCGAGACCCCCGTGTCTGATTTCGACACCCCCGAGCACGCGGCACGTCGGGAGCACTGCAAGCGGTTCGGCCACCGCACCATGAACGAGCTGGAGGTGACGCAGTCCACGCACGGCACCCGGCTGGTGTGCCTGCATTGCGGCAAGTTCTGGCACGGCGAGCCGGAGCCTCCCGAGCTGCCAGTTGACAAGCCCGAGGGTCGATAACAGTACCGCAGGACAGCTCATTTACGGACGCAGTTCGGAGACCAGTCATGGACAAGCCGTACGGACACGGATTCAACGGGCACGCGCGATGTTGCGACTGCGCGAAGTGCGCAGCCTCCCGCATCGAGGCCATCGCGACGCGCTGGGAGGACAACGGCAAGTTCGCCTCTCCCAAGACGCTCGACTCCACGGTGTTCGTCAACAGCCACTTTCGACGCGCGCCCAACCACCTGAAGAATTTCCCGGCCACCCGCAAGATGATGCGGAACCTCCTGAAGCTCATCAAGGCCAAGACCTAGAGGACGAGCAAATGGATCTCGGGTTCGCCAAGCTGCTCAAGCAACTCAACGGCGCGGAAGCTGAGCCGGGGAGCGAGGCGCACGTCGCGCTCGCACGCGAGTGCTTCAAGATGGCGAAGTCGTGGGACTACGACTTCGGCGCGATGGCGCAGGCGACAGTGCAACGCGCGCTCGCGTTTTTCGAAGCGATTCGAGATGAGCGTCCCGAGTCGATGTACGGCAATCCAGCGGTCATCGCTTCCGTGGTGAAGGACGTTGTCCCGTACATCGTCGGCAGCGCGTGGTGGGCGTACCTCGGCTTCCCTGTGTTCAACCTGACGGGCGACTTCTTCCGGGCGGTCAGAGTGACGGACTTCGGCGAGCTGGGGCCTGAGCCGATGAACTGCCCGTTCCCCTCGTACCTCGTGCGCTTTCCTGAGCCGCTCAAGGACGGCATCACGCGCGGCTTCGTGTACCCGGTGCCCTCGTGGGCTTCCGTCAACGTGGACGCACCCGACGCTCCGGCTGAGACCAAGTTCATCAGCAAGCGCTTCACCCTTGCCGCGCCTTATGACGAGAGCGGCAAGAAGCAGACAGCGCGTCAGGCGTACACGCAGTGGCCCGAGGGGATAACCTTCAACGGGTTCCTCAACGGCACGCCGACGGCGATGGAAGCCGTCGATGCGGTCGAGCATGAAGCAACGCGCGTCATCGGCACCGTGATGGACTCCGAGCTGACCAAGCAGGCGCGCCGCGTGCTCGGCAACACTTTCCTCTACATCAACGCCAACGGCGGGCTCCCGGCGAAGAAGACGACCGGGGCGGACGTGCCGGTGGAGCGTGAGCACGAGACCGCGCCGCGCTTCCGAGTCGGTCGGCCTATCAAGCTGGGCTCCCGCATTCGCTCAGCGCTGGCCAACCCCGGCTCTGGACAGACGTGGGAGCTGGACAAGCGCTTCATCGTGCGTGGGCACTGGCGCAATCAGGCTCACGGGCCGGAGCGCGCGCTGCGCCGCAAGCAGTGGATTCAGCCCTTCTGGAAGGGGCCTGAGGACGTGACCGAGGCGATGCAGCGGACCTTCGAGGTGGACTGATGGCTTGGTACAAAATCGAGATCCACTACGGGCCGGGCTCGCAAGGGACGGACATCACCTACCGCTGGTGGGACTACAAAGATCCGCCTTCGGACGATGAGAAGCGCGAGTGGTGCGACGACCGGGTGCATGACCTCTACACGGACAACGCGACCAGCCGGGTGAACCTCGTAAAAGAGCTGCCCGAGGACGTGCGGAAGAAGAAAATCGAGATGTACCGGGACCGCGCGAAGGGCGCTGTCGCGATGCTCAAGATTCTCAAGGCGGGTGAGCTGTGAGCAAGATCCGCTGTCGCGGCGGCTGCTCTCCGCGCGAGCCTTGGGCGAAGTTCAAGTGCCGCTGGTGCAAGACGTGGATCTGTTCGCACTGTGAGGGCACGCACGACGACGCCGACCCGGTGGGCAACGCCCTGTGTGACCCGTGCTGGGCGCGCCGAGACAAACGAAACAAGAAGCGGAGGTACGCATGACGATCGCGCGCAGAGTGTGGAAGGCTGAAACCATGAGTCCGCCGCCTGACAACGTCCGAGACATCACCACTGCTCGCAGCGCTCCTCACCGCGTCACTCAACCGCTGCCCGGCTGGTTCGGGCTGATTTGGGCGCGGGTACGGGGCTACGGAAATCTTTGGCGCGAGCCGTGCGACCGTTGCGGCCAGACAGCGCAGGCCCACCACGCGCTCAGTTCCGTGCTGTCCTGCTTGCGGTTCCGAGCGATTCATGTGAAACGGTAGTTGACTATCGCAACCCCTGCCGACAGAACAACGTATGAAAATCGAACTGACGATCAAGACCGACTACCTCCCGACGTGGGGCGTGTGGGAAGGGCTTCGCGAGCTGGTCCAGAACGCGCGTGACGCCGAAATCGAGCTGGGCGCGCCGATGACCCTCACGCATCACAACGAGACGCTGCGCATCGAGAACGACGGTTGCGTCCTGCCGCACGAAGCGCTGCTGCTCGGCCACACCACCAAGGCGACCCGGAGCGACACCATCGGGAAGTTCGGCGAGGGCCTGAAGCTCGGCATTCTCGCGCTGATTCGCGCGGGCATCCCGGTCAAGATCCGCTCGGGCTCCGAGGTCTGGGTGCCGACGATTCAACGCTCGGAGAAGTTCAACGCTGACGTGCTGGTGTTCGACGTTCAGGGTGGGCGCAAGCCAGAGAACCGGGTGCGCATCGAGGTTCAAGGCATCACGAAGGAGGTGTGGGAGGGCTCGAAGTGGAAGTTCCGCTTCAACGCGAAGGCGGACGACACGACCGTCGTCACCGACTACGGCACACTGCTGCTCGCAGAGAAGAGCAAGGGCCACGTCTACATGAAGGGCGTCTACGTTCACTCCGACCCGAAGCTGGAGTACGGCTACGACCTGAAGAGCGGCGACCTCGACCGGGACCGCAAGATGGTGGACCGCTACGACTTCATGTTCCGAGCGAAGGACATCCTCACCTACGCCGTCGCGGCTCGCCCGGACCTCCTGAAGGGCTTCGTGGGCGCGCTGGAGCGTCAGTCCCCGGATGTGCAGGGCATCGACGCCAATTCATGGTCGCTCAACCCAGAGGCCGTGAAGGGCGTTGTGGCCGACTTTCAGGCGAAGCACGGGCCGGATGCGGTGCCGGTGCGGAACATCGGCGACTCGAAAGACCTCGACCACCTCGGCAAGAAGGGCATCGTGGTGAGCGAATCCCTCGCGGCTGTGCTCGGGAAGACCATGCCCTCGGCGGATTCCGTGAAGCAGGCGCTCTCTGTGGAAGCGCAGGAGAGCTTCGGCTGGGACGTGCTGACCGCTGAGGAGAAGTCGAACCTCGAAGAGGCGGTCGAGCTGGTGAACGCCTCGGGTGTGGTGCCCGTCACGCTCACCGAGGTGGAGGTGGTGAACTTCCGTTCGAAGGACATTCTCGGGCTCTACCGGGACGGGAAGATCTTCCTCCGCAAGGACCGGCTCAACGACGCCGCCATGACGCTGGAGACGCTGGTTCATGAGTGCGCACACAAGGGCGGCTTGGGCGACGGTGAGCACGCGCACGTCTCACGCATCGAGGCCATCTGGTCGGGCATTGTCACCCACCTCCGCAAGGCTCGGGTCACCCATTGAGCGGCGCGCGCGGCACAGTCGAGCTGACGTGCGGAACCTGTGGCAAGGTCCTGCACGTTCGTTTGCTGGGTCACGGTGAGGAGCTGAGCCACGACAGGCCCGACGGCACGCACTGTCCCGGTGTGCAGTCCGCGCAGTTCGCGAAGACGGACATCAAGCTGGAGCCGTACCCGATGCCGAAGCTGGGCATCTTCGACCTCGACTACAAGTACGGGAAGAAGCCGTGAAGACCCGCGCGAAGGCCGTGAAGAAGACGATCGACGAATGGGCGAAGCAGGGCGTGTCCCGCGTGCGGTTGGCTGTCTGGGCCAACCCTGAAGACTACATTCGCCTTGACCTGACCGAACGTGGAACCTTCGGGCCGTGGCTGCACCTGTACGCGCCCTGCCAAGCGCTGCTCGGCTATCCGACTCCCCAAGACGTGGGCGTCTGGACCGTCGGCCCGCAACCAGAGTGGGAGCAGTACACCGGGCCGCGCCACCAGAAGGACGAGCACCCATGACCCGCAAGACCATGCTCCGCGACGTTGTCCGCGTTGTGGAGAAAAAGAAGAAGTCCTTGCGCGACGACCCCAAGGCGCAGGAGCTGTACACGCTGCTGATGGCGGGCCGCGCCTCGGAGAGGATGGACCTGCTTGAAGAGCTGGACCGGCGTATCGAGGTCCTTGAGCTATTGGAGGGCGGGTACCGAATGCCGAAGCGGAGCGGACCGGTCGCTCTGGCTGAATTCCGAGAGTGGTTGCGCGAACGCGACGCCCGGCTGGCGGAGAAAGCCCGATGAACCTCGATGCTCTGGTGGACCTGCTGAAGAGTGGCGCGACGATGAACCTTGCGAAGGACAACCACGTCGTCCCGCTGTTCGCACTGATGCTACCGGGCCGGAAAGTGGACTTCGTGCTCGCCCCGTACCGGTCGGACGAAGAGAAGGAGGCGGTCGCGATGAAGATCCGCGAGCGCGTCCGTTCAACGCGGGCCGAGGCTGTGGGGCACGTCTCGGAGTGCTGGATGCTGAACCTCCCGTCATGGGACGCCGAGAAGGACCCGCGCCCTCAGAGCCACCCTGACCGCGTCGAGGCCATCATCGTGCGCGCTGAGGACCGTACGGGGACCACGCGAGCAGCCATCGCTCTCATCGTCCGCGAGCGACCGGGTGACGAGTCCTCGAAGGCGATGCTGAAGGAGTGGCGCGAGATGCCGCAGGCGCAGGTGGAGGAAGGGCGCTTCGTCGGGATGTTCACCCCGCCGCCGGGAGCGAAGGCCAACTGATGGAACAGCTCTGGGAAGAATTCACGGTCAGCGGGCTCTGCGGCCTGTGCGGCAACACCGGCATGGTGGACACGAAGAGCGTGTCGCCTGCCGGTTTTCCATGCGGCATCAACGCGCCCTGCATCTGCCCCAACGGGCGAGCCATCAAGCGTCACCGGGAGAAAGACATGGTCGTCGAGCCCTCGAAGAAAACTCCGGCAGGTCTCCAGCGCTTCTGGGCGAGCTGGAACGAGACCGGGCAAGACTACCGCCCGATGACGAGTCCGCCCAACCCGGCCATCCTTGGCTGGTGGTGCTCCGGGGAGGCGGGAGACGGCTCTTACTCGACGATGTGCGCGTGGGTCGAGGCGAAGGACGAAGACGCGGCGATGACTGCTGTGAAGCAGGACTGGCCGCCCGCGCGCAAGATGGACTGGCGCTTCTTCGAAGAGCGCGCCCCTGACTGGACGCCGGGTGACCGCTTCCCACTTTCCGACTGGTCGAAGGAACGCATCAAAGCCTGATGGCCACCTACGCAATCGCAGGGGAGAACTTCACATCGCAGACAGCGGTCGCTGCGCGTGTCCGGTCGCTGTGTGACGCCACACCCTTGCGGTCGGCGCTGGTCGGTCAAGACGGTGCGTTCATGTTGGAGCTTCTGACTCGGCATCCGGACGCGGAGCAGAAATTGGGATGCGGCATCTCGCACATCGAAGTCCGACAGAGTCCCGTTTTCAGATCGCGTGAGTTCTGGCTTTGCAGACTCGACGGCACCGAGACGGATTTCAGCTACCGAAAGTGCATCCGCCCCCCATCGCCGCTTCGGGACTTCACATTAGCCGCTCGCTTTGAGATTTTCGAACAGGTCGTAGCCCTCAAGCGACTGGCCTTTTTTGGGAAACAGTTCCTGACTTGTCCCGTCACGAACGCGCAAATCGACTGGGCGAATTGTCACATGGATCATGCTGCTCCGACATTTGCGCAGCTCGTAACCGCTTTCTTTCCAGATCCTGCATCGGTGAAGACGACAGGACACGGGGCCGATGGTTCGACGACGCGCGCATTCGTGGACCGGACATTGGCGGCTTCATGGCAGACGTACCACGCGCGTTACGCTCAGCTTCGCGCCGTCAGCGTTCATGCAAATCTAGTGGTGCTTCCGCGACTCGCGCGAGGTCTGTGATGATTGCTTCCGAAATCAGGCAGTACCTCGCCGACCTCGATCCCGACCTGCTGTTGGCGGACGGGTTCGACGACGCGCTGCTCGGCTACGTTCAGAGGTTCAACCAGACGGTCGCGTTGTACGACCGCACGAAGTGCATCGAGATTCTGATGAAGCGCGATGAGATGTCCGACGAGGACGCCGAGGAGTTCTTCGAGTTCAACGTGGTGGGGGCCTTCGTCGGCGACTACACACCCGCCTTCGCCACCCTTCTCAAAACGGAGCAGCCGTGAGCGCTGGACCTCCCTACCGGAAGACGACCGTCCACATTCTCGTGGGAGGGCTTCCCCTGTGTGGTTTCAGCACGAAGGTCCCGAGTGAGTGGTCGCCGAACAACGTCTGGGCGCACACGTTTGATGAGCTGGTAGGGCTGAAAGATCCACAGGTGCCGTGCGATGAGTGCGGTCGGCAGCACTGGCTGAAAAAACGGAGAGAATCATGAAAGATGAACTGCGGAAGAAGATGCTGCTCGCGCTACCCCACCTGCGATTCGCTTCTGAAGAGGCGAAGGCCGAGGCGGGCGAGGGCGGCAAGGTGCTGTTCGGCATCCTCGTGAAGAAGACCGACGGCACGGGGAAGGTGCTGGCGACCTTCGACGCCGGGGAGTTCGCGGAAGATCTCGCCATCCTCCTCGACGCTCCGCCTCTCACCGAGGAAGACCGAGCTGACGCGCGCGCAACGCAGTTCCTCGACAAGATGGGCCTTCGACCATGACCAAGACCACCATCCACCCCATTCGCCGCGCCTTCCTCTTCGCTGACGAGCCCACCGCAACCGGGAGAATCTACCCAGAAGCCGTGCTCCGGAAGGCCGTCGCCGACGCGCAAACGCGCGTCACCGAGGGTCGGATGTTCGGGACGGTGTCCGGATGCGACCCGAGCAGCCTGACCGAAATCTCGCACAAGGTGACCGAGCTGCGGGTCGAAGGGGGTTCGCCGGGCGTCCGAGCGCGGGTCATTGCTACGGTCGAACTGCTGGACACACCGAAGGGCAAGGCGCTCGCTGACGTGCTCGCAGCGGTGGCCGACGACTTTCGCGTGACGCTGATTCCTGAAGGCGTCGGGGTGACAACAAAGCCTTACCGATGCCGGTACTGCCGGGGCGAGGGTCAGTCGCCTTGCGCTTGCGACGACACGGTCACGGTTGAAACCTACGAGCTGACCAGCATCTCCATCGGCACCGACCGGCGCTCCATGCGCCCCAAGGACGTGATGCCGGGGATGCTGTTCTCGGCGACCAACATCACCACGTACAACTTCATGGTCGAAGAGGTGACAGGACGCGTCGCGAAAGGCCGCTCGTGGGGTTGCTTCGGAGGCACCAACGCTGACGAGCAGCCGCTGAGTCAGCTCGTGGACGAGACGAAGTGGCGCTTCTGTCAGCAGGAAACGTTCGGAAGCATGGGCGTGCTCATCGACGCGCTGCGCTCAGCGCTCAACGACGTGAAGGCGGGCTTCGAGCTGGAGCTGCCGGGGCAGTGGCCGGAGAAGTTCAACAACCTGCTCAAGCCGATACGAACCGAGGCCCCGAAAGAGTGGGTGCCGCCCGCCGTCGTCACGTTCCCGACCATCAAGGGCTACAAGCCAGACCACGCCGCCGTGGTCGCGGCCATCTTGAGCTGCAACAACTGCGGCAAGCCGCTCGAAGGTGAGCTGATGATGTGCAAGGCGTGTCGGGCCGACCCGCGCTTCGCCGCCGTCTTTGAGGCGGCTGAAAAAGTGGTGACGCAGTTCAACAAGCACACGAGCACGACGACGAACGGACCGACCTCCCCTCCACCTCCAGAGCCTCACCACTACGTCGAGACGACCCCCCTTGACGTTGTCTACAAGGGCTGTGGCAAGTGCGGCTACGGACCGGGCGCGTACCAGCACAACTCCGCCAACGTGACGGAGTACGAAGCACAGCGCCGCGCTGGGGGCCTGTCGGTTCCAGCGGTTCGTCCGACCCCGTCTGAGCAGGAGCACGCACGAGGGGCGGAGCTGCTCGCCGCTGCCAACACGGAGGTCGCGCGCCTGACGAAGTGCCTCAAGCAGGCCAACTCCAACATGGAGACCGTCGAGCGCGAGCTGTACCTGAAGCTGAACGACGCGGAAGCCGCCGTCGAGAAGCTCCGGGCGGGCGGGCGCGTGGTGCATGTGCAGCCGATGATTGGTCGGACGCTGGACTTCCCTGAGCTGAAGGTGACCGGCGTGGACTACGCGCTGGAAGGCAGTGAGCGCTCGCTCATCGTCGTGCGACTGGCGTTGGCCGAGACGCCGGAGGTGATGCAGAAGATCGCCAAACAGATGCGCGAGAAGTTCGGCGACAAGGTGGTGGTGTTCTTCTCGCGCGACGGCATCGAGCTGACAGTGCTGGACTTGCC
>Ga0315286_10005307_pt1 | contig 12437 bp, 8 predicted proteins | sample YL17G10_0_MG_FD_205038 | JGI IMG/M metagenome (GOLD analysis project Ga0315286, IMG submission 205038) | Sediment microbial communities from Yellowstone Lake, YNP, Wyoming, USA - YL17G10_0 | ecosystem: Environmental > Aquatic > Freshwater > Lake > Sediment | place: USA: Wyoming | collected... | reverse complement strand
CCCGATCATGCTGAAGATGTTCAGGGACTTGCCGGTTAGGAGCAGGGCGAAGGCCGCCCCGGCGATCGAGAGCGGCAGGATGGTGATGATCGTGATGGGGTCCTTGAAGGAGTTGAATTGCGACCCGAGGATCATATAGGCGATGAGGATGCCCAGGACCATGGCGAAGAGGAGGCTGCTCATGGATTCGCGGAAGGCCATGCTCGAGCCGCCCAAGACGACCCGGTAGCCGACAGGCAGGTTCCCGCTGAGCCCTTCGACCGCGCGCAGGGCCTCATCCTGGGCATGACCCGGAGCCACGTTGGCATAGATAGAGATCGCCCGCTCCCGGTCGCGCCGGGTGATGGCCTGGAGGGCGGCCTGCTCCTCAAAAATGACGAGCGAGGACAGCGGGACGAGCTCCCCGTTCCGGGCCCGGACCCGCAGGCGGGAGATATCCTCGGGCCTCGACCTCTGCCCGGCCATGAGCTTGACCCGGACGTCGAGCCGGCGGCCGCCCGTGCTGTACTTGCCGACCCTGATCCCGCCCACCAGGGCGTTGATGGTCGTGGCCACATCATCAATGGACACGCCCAAGTCCGCAGCCACAGCACGGTCAGGGGTCACCCGCAGCTCGGGCATGCCGACGCGGTAGTCCGAGTCGAGGTCGACGACGGTCCCGCTCGCCGCAAGCTCCTCCATGAGCCGTTGGCTGACAGGCACGAGCTCGTTCCAGTCGCCGCCGCGGACTGAAAATTCGACGGGGAAACCGCGCTGGGCCGTAAAGCCCTGCTGGGAGGTGTCCTGGATGACGGCCCGCAGGCCGGGGACGGAGTTGAGCTCCTGGCGGAGCATGCTCGACAGACCGGCCTGGCTCATCTTCCGTTCCCGCGGGGGGACCAGGGTAATGTAGAGCATGCCGGAATTGACACTTCCACCACCGCCCATGCCGCCGACGAAGCTGAAGACCTGGATGATTTCGGGGTGCTTTTTAGCCACGTCCTCAGCCTTGATGAGAAGCGAGTCCGTCTCGGTGATGTCCGAGCCGACGGCAGTCTGGATGCGGACCATGATCCGGCTCTGGTCCTGGGACGGCACGAACTCGCTCGGCAGGATCATGAAGACGCCGATAGCCGCGGCGAAAAGGACCGCCGCCAGGGCGAGGACAAGGCCCGGCTTCTGGAGGCCCCGGTGAAGAACGCGGCTGTAGAGTTTCTCCAGCCGGCTGAAAGCGCGATCAACGGCCAGGCCGACCTTGTTCCGGCCTTCGCGCGTGGTCTTGAGGAACTGGGAGCAGCGGGCCGGGGCCAGGGTGACCGCCTCGACGTAGGACAGGAGAACGGCCAGACAGAGGGTGATCCCGAACTGGAGGAAGTAGCGGCCGATGATGCCCTTCATGAACACGACCGGGACGAAGATGGCCACGACGGCCAGGGTCGCGGCCAGGGCGGCGAAGGCGATCTCTTTCGTCCCCTCGAGAGCCGCCGGCACCAGCGCCTTGCCTCCCTCGCGGTGGCGGAAAATATTCTCCATGACCATGATGGCGTCATCGACGACGATACCGACGGCTAAGGCCAGGCCGAGCAGAGTGAAGGTGTTGAAAGTGAACCCGAGGAAGTAGATGATGGCCACCGTCCCGAGGAGGGACATGGGGATGGCCAGGATGACGTTGAGCGTGCTCGAAAGGGAGCCGAGGAACAGCCAGCAGACGAAAGCCGTGAGGACGACCGAAAGCAGGAGCTCGAACTGGATCTCGTTGACCGATTCCCGGATGAACTCCGTGCTGTCGTTGGTGACGCCGATGGACATGTCCTCGGGCAGGGTCTTGCTGTACTCGTCGATGGACTCGCGGACGCGCTTGGCCACGGCCACGGCGTTGGCGCCGCGCTGCTTCCGGATGCCGATGCCCTGGGCCGGACCGCCGTCGACGCGGGCGATCCTCCGGACGTCCTCGAAGCCGTCCTCGACCAGGGCGACGTCGCTGATGTAAATGGGACTTCCCCCGACTTCGCGGATGACGATCTTGCGCAGCGTTTCGAGGTCGACGGCCTCGCCGAGGACGCGGACGTTGACCTCCCGGCCCGGCGTCTCGAGCCGTCCCGCGGGAAGTTCGATGTGCTCTCGCTGGAGGGCCGAAATGACGTCGCGGATGGTGAGGCTCTTTTCGTCGAGTTGGGCCGCGTCGAGCCAGATGCGGATGTTCCGCTCCAGGGTGCCCATAAGGGAGATCTCGCCGATGCCGGGGATCGTCTGGAGCTTTTCTTTGAGCCCGTAGCGGACGTAGTCGCTGAGGACGCGCTGGGGGTAAGGCCCGCCGATACGGACCATCATGATGGGCTGGTCCTCGGGGTTGGACTTGGAGATGGTGGGCGGGTTCATATCGCGGGGCAGGCTGCGCGCGGCTTGGGAAACCTTGGCCTGGACGTCCTGGAGGGCCAGGTCGACGTCCCTGGAGAGCTCGATCTCGACCGTGATGTTGGCTGAGCCCTGACGCGCGCTCGAGGTGATCGTGCGGATCCCCTCGATCTGAATGAGGGCTTCCTCGAGGGTTTCGACGACTTCGTTCTCGATGACCTCCGGAGCCGCTCCTTCCCAAGAGGCGGAGACGTTGATCGTGGGAAAATCGACGTCGGGGAACTGGCTGATGCCGATCCGGCCGCCGGCCACGACGCCGAATACGACGGTAGCGGCCATGAGCATCCAGGCCAGGACGGGTTTTCTGACGCAGGCTTCTGTCAGGTTCATCAGGACTATCCTTTTTTAGCCGGCGGGGCTTGCTTGTCTGCGGGTTTCTCGGGGGGGGCCTGACCCGAGCCGGGAGCGATCATCCGGACCGTCACCCCGTTCTGAAGGGCCTCGGAGCCCCGGACGACCAGGACCTCGCCGACCTTGAGGCCGGAAAGGACCTCGACCTGTCCATCGGCCGACTTCATGCCCAGGGTCAGAATGCGCTCGACCGCTTTGTCCCCCTCGATGACGAAGGCGATAAAACCGCGTTCGCTCGGCCGGACCGCTGAAACCGGGATGACGGCGGCTTCGCGGGTGGAGCTCACGGGCACCGTGATCTCGGCGAAAGATCCCGGACGCAGGGTCCGGTCGCTGGGGTCGTTGATGTTAGCCGTGACGTCGACCAGCCGCGAAACGTCGTCGGCGGACTCGGCCACGTGGACGACCTTGGCCGTGAACTCGCGGCTGTCCTCCCGGACACGGAAGCGGGCTTCCTGGCCGGGCTTGATGCGCGCGGCGTCGCGCTCGGGGACCTTGAACCGCAGAAGGAGCGGGTCGCGCCGGACGAGCGTCGCCAGGACCATGCCCGTCTGGACATATTGGCCGGTCTGGACCGTCCGCGTCTGGATGATGCCCGAGATGGGCGCCCGAACGAAGGCGTCCCGGAGGTTGAGCTTGGCCTGGTTGAGGGCCGAGCGTTTCTCGGCGACGTCGGAAGCGGCAGTCAGGACCTTGGTCCGCCACGTTTCGACTTCTTCGCCGGGGATAAGTCCCGGGTTCTGGGTGATGACCGTCTCGCGCCGTTTGAGGCCGGCTTCGGCTTCGGCCTTCGAGGCCTCGGCCTTTTCGTAGCTGGCCTGCGAGGACTCGACGGCCAGGCGGTAGCGCTCCGTCTCGATCTCGACAAGGACCTGGTCCGCTGCGGCGAAGCCTCCCTCGGAGAACAGGACGCGGTCGATCGCGCCGGCGACCCGGGCCGTGACCTGGACTTTTTCGAAGGCCTCGACGGAGCCGACGGCGGTGACCGAGTAAACGAGCGAGCGGACCTGGACCTGTATCGTGTCCACGGGGAACTGGACGCGCCCCCGTCCGCCTCCGGCGGCGGGCGGCGCGGCCCCTTCTTTCTTGCAGGCGCCGGCGAAAACGATGACCGCCGCGGCGGCGGAGATAACGACGAGCTTTCGGATCTTTAAGCTTTTCAAGTGCGTGGCTCCTTCCCGAAGGGATCGAGTCCCAGGGCCGCTTCCAGGTTGAGGAAGGCGACGCCCAGGCCGTAGCGTTGCTGGACAAGCGCGACCTCGGCTTCGAAGAGGCTGACGTTGGCGTCGGCGACCTCGAGAGCGGAGGCCAGGCCCTGTCTGTAGAGTTCGGCCGTTTCGGCCGCGTTCTTCTTGGCGACATCTTGGGCCACCGAGGCCTGCTTGAGCGAGGCGCGCTGATTGTCGAGAGAGACGAGGGCCTCCCGGACTTCGACGTCCACGCGCCGTGTCGCTGCCTGGACGTCGAGGTCGGCCAGCTTGGCCAGGGCCTGCCGTTCTCTTCGGTCCGCGAACCGGGCCAGGCCGTCAAAAAGCGTCCAACTCAGGGTCGCGCCGACGTTCCAATTCCAGGTCCGGTTATTGAAGCTGGCTTCGTTCGTTATCCTGTACTGGCCGCTGGCGCTGAGCGAGGGAAGCCAGCCGAGCATGGGCACCTTGGCCAATGTCCGCTGGGAGGCAGCCTGCCATCGGAGCGACCCAACGTCGAGCCGGCGGGCGAGCGCTTCCTCCACGAGGCCTTCGGAATTCGCGGCCTCGGCGGAGGCCGCCTCGATCAGGAATTCGGGCACGACGAGCCGGCCGCGCACGGCGTCCGGGGCGTCTAGGAGATAACCGAGCTGCAGGGTGCTTGTCTCCACCTGGCCCTTGACCTGGGTCACCCCGACTTCGGCCGTCGCGTATTCGAGCTCGGCGCGGGTGACGTCGTTTATCGAGGTGAGGCCGGCCGCGTAACGAGCCTGGGCAGCATCGAGGCTCTGCCGGGCGAAACCCAGACGCCGGTTGGAGGCCTCCTGGACCTGGGCCGTGCCCAAAGTGGCCAGAAAGGCCTGGCTGACTTCGAAGGCCAGTTGCCGACGGCTCTCGGTGGCTGCGGCCACTTCGGCGTTCCGCTGAGCCCGAACGGCCGAAAGGCCGGCCAAGCTCCGGGGGTCGAAGAGGGTCAGGTTGAGGCCAAGCGTATTCGAGAGGCCGTTAAAACGTTGGATGACGACTTCGGTATCGCCCACGAGTCTCTTGACCTCGTAAGCACGGCGCTGATAGATGCCGGTCGTGGTGATCGTCGGCAAGAAAAACGAACGCGCCCGGGCGACGCGGGCTTCGGCGGCCCTGACGTCTTCACGGGTGGCCAAGGATCGTTCGTTCCGATCGATGGCCAGGCTGACCGCTTCATCGAGTGTCAGAGCCCGGTCCTGAGAGGCCAGCAGGGGCGTCAGGAACAGAATCAAGCCGAAAAAGGACGCCGAGAGGCGCCTCGCCCGGCCCGGTTTTAAATATGCAGCCATGGTGTCATCTCCTCAAGGGGCCTCATCCCGGACCGCCCCGAAAGTCCGATTTAAACACAGAAATATACCATAATTAGTTTTGACGCCCAAAATCCCTCTTTCTTCCCTGAATCCTCAATTCCCTTGCGCCCCGGGGACGGGGAGGCGGGAAGAGGAAGAACGCCCGGCCGTCTAAACAATAAAGAGTATAGCGGCTTTCGACCGACGGAGGTGATCATGACAGCAAGAGCTCTCGGCACGGCAGGACTCGTCCTCATGTTGATAACGGCAGCTTCAGCGTCCGCGGCCCCGGCAGGCCAGGCCGGCCAAACGCTCGACCGGAAGGTCCAGGCTTTTCTCGACAAACACGCCGGGCAGTGGCAGGACATGAACGTCTCCGAAACCGATGGGAAGATCCTCTATGACCTCGTCATCAAAAACAAATACACCCGGGCTCTCGAGATCGGAACGTCCACCGGCCATTCGGGGATCTGGATCGCCTGGGCCCTGAGCAAGACGGGCGGCAAGCTCATCACCGTGGACATCGACGAGGGCCGCTACCGCGAAGCGCTGGCCAACTTCCGGGAAGCCGGGCTCGACTCCTTCATCGACGCCCGCCTCGCCGACGCCCACGAGCTCGTCCCGGCCCTCCCCGGGCCGTTCGATTTCGTGTTCTGCGACGCCGACAAGGACTGGTATAAGAATTATTTCGTGGCGGTCCTGCCCAAGCTCGCCGTCGGCGGCTGTTTCACAGCCCACAACGTTTCCGCGCAGCAGCGCGGCCGCAGCTGGTGGAGCGGCGATTTCGTCGAGCACGTCCTCGGCCTGCCGTCCCTGGAAACGACCTTCGCGGAGGGCAGCCGGGCGGGGATGTCCGTCAGCTATAAGCGCGCGGAGAAGTGACCCGGCGGCCGGTGGAAGCAGGCCTCCTACGATGACATGAGTTTTCGAAGTTCCGAAGCGTCAAAGACCAGTCGAATCTCGCTGATCTTGCCGCTAGATATCGTTAGCCCTTTTTCAAAATCAAAGTCTTGCTAAGAAACACTTTCGGTCTTTCAACAGGTGTGAAACCGGCATCCCGGGCTCTTCTAATAGTTTCTTCGAATGCCGTCTTTGAGACATGGAATGGCGGTTCTACGATGAAAACTCGTCCGCTCTGTTTGAGTATGGATTTCATCTCGTGGAATAACCCACCCTGATCGGGGACTTCGTGAACCACGTAGAACGCGAGGATAAAATCGACATCTTCTGACAAACCGATTTTGTTCTCTTCGCACTTATGCAGTGTGATGCGTTCCTCAAGTTCGGTGCCTTGGATCTTGTCTCTGAGTTTCCGAAGCATCCCTTCCTGTAGATCGGCAGCGATAACCCGACCTGATTTGCCGACCATTTGAGCGATGTCAACAGAGAAAAAGCCTGGGCCACAACCCAGATCCAAGACGGTCATTCCTTCGACAATATAGGGTCTCAGTATCTTCCGGGGATCTTGTAACCATCTTCGAATTCTATTATCGAGACTGCCGGCTATTTCAACCGGGCAAACACGGTTTTTTCCATCGTTCTGCATATCTTTTTCCTTTCGAAGGCGAACGGCCTGCGGCATCAGCTGCGGCGCCCAGCGTCGTCAGTTGCATGCCGATGTTAAGCTGACGTGCGTGCTCATCGTACTAACTTCATTGGTGGAGCAAGGCCGAGGGACTGCAGAACGATGGTCCCGGCGACACAAGCGACCACCGCGCCCGCCACGAAAGCCCAGATCCGTTTCATAGGAAAAGATTACATCCAACCGTAACTCATCAGACTGTTGTACGCGCGCCACATGAACGCGGCAATGGCAATCACAAACGCGCCGGTGAGCCAGAGCGGAAACGCGGCGAACGCCTGCACGCCAAGCAACGCTTCAACCAGCACAAAGAACATGCAAAACGACGACAATTTCTTCCGCGTCGTCCGCAGCGCGCGGATTTGCGCGGCATTGGCTTCCTCGATCTTGCCGCCACGGGCTTTCGCGAAGAGCGCATCTATGCGCGGCTGGAGATTAAAGTTGACGACGGACAGCAGAGCCGCGACGACGACGAGAAAAATGAATTTCAAACCCAAGACCCAATCCGTCACGAGCGCGCCCAGCCCCAAGCCCGCCGCGAAGATCAACCACAGCCCGCTGACCAGCGCGGTCGCTTGGAAAACGTAGCAAGGGACGACGCGGCTCTTGACGACATTTTCCATATACACATCCGCGCGATCACCGAGCGGCGGTCCCAAGCGCGCGCGCTGGTTCACTGCGACGAGCGCGTAAAAGGGCCACGCCATCAGAATCGCGGTTATGATGTGGACGACGCGTAAAATGCTGACGAGTTCCATCGTGTCTCCTTTAAGGATAGGATTTTTCCTTTTTTCGCGCTGTGGGGAATCCCCCCACATCACCACTTCTTGTATTTCCAAAAAATGAGGAACCCCACCATGGCGACGGCGCCCAGGCCCATGATGAGCCAGAAAGCCGGGTGCTCCTTAAGGCCGAAGGGGAGATCCACGTTCATGGAGAAAATGGACACGACGAACGTCGGGACCATGATGGCAATGGTGATGATGTTGAGGGTCTTCATCAGGACGTTGAGGTTGTTGCTGACGATGGAGGCCCGGGCGTCCATCAGGCTGGCCAGGATGTTGGAATAGACTTCGGCCTGACGGTAGCACTGGTTGTTCTCGATGACGATGTCGTCGAGGAGCTCCATCTCCTCCTGGGTGAACCCGAACCTCGACGCGTTGTGGCGGATCTTCTCGATGAGGGCGCCGTTGGAGTTGACGGCGTTCTGGTAGTAGACGAGGCTCTTCTGCAGGGTGAAGAGGTTGATGAGATACTTGTTCTCCATGGCCTTGTTGATCTTCTGCTCGACGTCGTCGGCGATCGTGTTGATGATCCGGAGGTGCTCCATAAAGTGGAAGATGGCCCGGTAGATGAGGCGGATCATGAGTTCGCGGACGGTCGCGACCTTGGCCAGCTGTTTCCCCTCGAAAAGGGTCGTGTCCTCGGCCGCGACGAGGATGAGGAGGTCGCCGAAATAGAAGACGCCCATCGTCGAGGCCTTGAAGAGGAGCTGGTCGTCGCCGGAATAATTCTTGGGCCGCTTGTAGATAAAGGCGATGTGGTTCGGCTCGCACTCGAGGCGGGCCTGCTCGTCGGGGTCGAGGGCGGAATTGAGGGTGTGCTCGTCGATCTGGCAGGTCTCGACGAGGCGTCGCTTCTCGGCTTCGTCGGGATTGACATAGAGCAGGACGGGGGCTTTTTCATCGGCCGTCTCGACGATCTTGGAATTTTCGATCTGGTAACGTCTGAGCATCGACGGACTCCTTTCTGGGCGTTTGAACTTCCGGAAAACAATTATGCTCCCGCCGTGCGGGAAATGGCAACCGGAAACCGGCTATTTATTCCAGGGACCGGTCACAGCGAGGGTCAGCCCGGAATCCATGTTGTTGACGAACATCGTCGACCCGTCCGGGGAAAAGCAGACGCCGCTGAGCTCCGATGAATCGAGGGCGTTGCGGGCGAACTTGTAGATGTCCCGGCGCTTCGTAATGCCCAGGAGATACTGGTCGCCGTCGCCGTCCTCGCAGACAAAGAGGTCTCCCCACGGCGCGGCGGCCAGCTGGTCCGGATGGTCGAGGACGAGAGGGTCGTTCGGCTCGAGGAAGAGCTCGAGGCGTCCGGGATTCTCCGATTCCCGCGGCGTTCCCTCGTCGGGGCTTGGGGCATAGCGCCAGAAATGCCCCTTGGCTCCCGTCCCGCCGTTCGTGCAGTCGAACCAGACCGCCCCGGCATGAAAGGTGATTCCCTCGCCGGAGGAAAAAACAGCCGCCCCTTTTTCCCTCCCGCGGCGCCGCAGGACATCCTCGTCGGGGTCAGGGTTCTCGAGGTCGACCCAGGCAGCCTCAAAGGAAGTGCCAGGTGCGATCTTCTGGACTCTCCAGTTGCTGGTCTCCAGTCCGGGCGACCCGGCCACGGCCAGGGCCTGGAGCCGGCCCCCTTCGGCGAGCCGGCCGGGAGACGCCGGAAGGAACCGGTAGAACAGCCCGTCGACCTGATCCTCGGTCTGGTAAACGATTCCCGTCCGCGGGTCGATGGCCGCCCCTTCCTTGACGAAACGTCCCATGGCTTTCAACGGCAACGGCACGGTGACAATCGGCTCGGCCGAGACGGCCACCTCGAACGTATAGCCGTGTTTCCTGGAGCACCGCTTCCCCGGCCCCTCGAAGACCTCCTCGCTAGACAGCCAGGTCCCCCAGGGCGTCGCCCCTCCCGAACAGTTGGTCATGGTCCCAACCAGGCTGAGATGCTGGCTCTTCGTCTTTTTCCTTTTCGTGTCATAGACGATCGTCGTGACGGAGCCGAGACAGGGCTCCCCTGCGGGAGTCCAATCATAGACGAGGGCCTTGTCCAGCTTTTCCCAAAGCCGTTTTTTTCCTCCGAACGGTCCCAAGGTATCGGGATGTCCGAAGCGGAACTCGTGGTTGCGGAGGATGACAGTCGTCCCGGCCGGGCCGGGGAAGGCAGTCATGCCGTCGGGGAGCGCGGGGACGATGAACCCATCCTTCATCTTCTGTCCGGCCATGGAAATGATCCTGTAGGAAAAGCCCTTGGGAAGGTCGAGGATGTTTTCAGGGTCCGGCTGGAGTGGCCCGAAACCCGTCGAGCCGGCCGCCCCGGACGCCGATGCTTGGGCAGGCCTCCCCCAGGCCCGAAAAGGGGAAGAGGCGAGACCGGCCGCAGCGCCGAGGAGGCAGGCGCCCGATTTCTCCAGAAACTCCCGACGGCCGAGCTTCATGACAATTACCCCGGCCTTATTCTACGCCGGTTCGAACCGCCCTTCCAGTCCAAGTTTATTCGAGCTTGACCGTCTTCGTGAGCTTGCCGCCGTGGCGCGATTCGTACCGGAGCGTGATCTCGCCCTTCCCTTCGACCAGAAACTGGTGTTCGACCTTGCCGAAGCCGGGAACGACCAGGAATTGGATATCAGGCTTGTCCTTTTTGTAAGAGACCTGGTCGCGGTAAGGGTCGAGGAGAAGGCCGCCGGCGACGACCTTGACGCCGGTCCCGCCGACCTTGAGCATGTCCTTGGGATAGAGGTTGACCTTCTGGGCGAGGTAGCTCATCGTCGGCATGGCCTTGGAATTGGCCAGGCGCGTCCGGACACGGTAAAGATTCCCGCCCAGCGCCTTGACCTCGCTCACTTCGAGGCTGACATCGGGAACGTGCTTGGCCGTGAACAGGACGGCCATGGCGTTGCGGTGGACGAGGTCCTTGATCATAAAGGGCGCGCCGAGCCGGGAGCTCATCTTGACCCAGCCCCCGATCTCCACGTCGCCGTAGTCGGGGTGCTTGAAGGGCTTCCAGGGTTTGTAGAGCTCGCCCTGGACGACGTTGTCGCTGAACTTGATCCGTTCGCGATCGGTAACTCTTTCCGAAAAGATGCTTTGGACGGCCTCCTCCCGGGGCGAGCCCCCCTCGGGCTTCTCCGAAACGCCCTTGAAGGCTTCAGAATCCCCCTGGAAGACCTCGGAGCAGTAGAAATAAGCGCCCATCACTTGTGTGATCCATTCGCCGGAGTCGCCGTAGGTCGTGTAGAGGTCCTTCCAGGAGATCATGTAGCGGTAGCCGGGGATGATCCGCTCCCCCTGCTTGCCGAGATAATCGTAGACCGCGACGTCTTGCTGCGGGTACTCGCCGAGCCCTTTCCGGCTGGGGCCGCGGAGGAGCATGCCCCCGTTGTTGTGGAAGGACCAGGCGAAGGCGATGTTGGTCTTGGTCATCGTCCACTCGGCCAGGGCCTTGAGCCCGACCCCGGAAAAGGGGTATTCGCCCGAACCGCCTTCGACGTAGGGCGGCGCCCAGTCGAAGCCCCAGTTCCGGTTGGGGTCGACGTAGCCCTCGCCGTCCTCGTTGACCTGACCGTCGCCGTCGTTGTCGAGGCCTTCCTCGCCGAGCATCGTCCACTCCCCCTTCTCCCCCGGCTTGACGCGGACCATGAGGCGGGCGTCCTCGGGGTCGGTTTTATACTGACCGAAGGGGTCTTTCTTGCGCATCGTGCAGATGTTGCCGTCCCCGTCGAGGTCATCGGCACTGTCCTCGTCGAAGAGACCGTCTTTGTCGTCGTCCGTGGGGATGCGCAGGCTGCGGTTGCCGCTCGGATCGTTGGCGTCGGTCATGAAGTGGAAGCGTCCGTCGGCGTTGACGACGGGCACGACATAGAAGCAGGTCTTGTCCACGAGCCTCGTCATCTCCGGGTTCTTGCCGTAGCCGCCGAGCATGTAGTCGAGGAGGTAGAGGGAGATGTCGCCCCCCTGGATCTCGTTGCCGTGCATGTTCCCGTCGACGTACATCCCGGGCTTGTCCAAGGCGGCGCCCGTCTTGGGGTTGTTGACGGTCAGGGCCATGATGGGCCTGCCCTCCTCGCTCTTGCCGACCGTCTCGAGCGTGGTCAGCTGGGGGTAGGCCTTATTGAGCGCCCGGAGGGCCTCGTAGACCTGGTCAAGCGAGTAATACTGGTCGAACCTCAAGGGGACCGTGATCTCGGATTTCTGCGCGGGGAGGGTCGACGCCAAGAGCATGAGGATCAGGGTGAAACCGGCTAGCTTTTTCATTTTGCACCTCCCAAGTCGATCGTGCGGGAATCGCCCCAGGCGATTCTCGTCTCCGCTTTGACCTCGAGCTTGATGGGTTTCGCGGCCCGGACGATCCAGGTCACCGGCTGGGAGCCGTGGGCCGGCACGGCCGGGACGAGGCTCCTCCTCTTCCCTTGGACGATCTCAAAGCCCTGACCGCCGAGGGTGACGATGACGGGTAGGACGCGCCCGTTGCGGCGGCCCATCGCCGTCGGATAGGGCAGGTCGCCCGTGTTTTCGACCCAGACCTTGACTTCATAGACGCCCGCGCCCAACCGTTTGACCGTAGCGTCGGCGATCTTGATCCTAGCCATCTTCTTGGCGATCTCGGCCACCCAAGGGACCTGGCCCTTGAGCAGGCCGTCGACCATCTTGGCCGGGGGCGTGTTGTCGGCGAAGGGCACGGCGCCGCCGATCTCGACGTCACCGAGGGTCGGGTGCTTGAACGGCTTCCAGGCGACGAACCCCTTTCCGCCGAGCTCCTTGTCGCTCCAGGCGAGGAGGGCCTTCTCCTTGGGATCCGTCCCCTCCGCGCTCGGCTTCTTGGGCATCT
>Ga0315286_10005305_pt1 | contig 12438 bp, 12 predicted proteins | sample YL17G10_0_MG_FD_205038 | JGI IMG/M metagenome (GOLD analysis project Ga0315286, IMG submission 205038) | Sediment microbial communities from Yellowstone Lake, YNP, Wyoming, USA - YL17G10_0 | ecosystem: Environmental > Aquatic > Freshwater > Lake > Sediment | place: USA: Wyoming | collected... | reverse complement strand
GAAGCGGTTCCGCCAACTCAATCACTTCGTGCGGTCCCGGCTGGGACGACATCTGCAACGTCGCAGCCAGCGGGGCTGGCGTGCCCGTGAGGGCGTCAGTCTGTATGCTCACCTGGACCATCTGGGACTGATCGCGTTGTGAATGCCTTCTGGAAGAGCCGGCCCTGGCGAAAGCCGGATGGGGGAAATCTCCATGTCCGGTTTGACGAGGGAGAGGGAAGCGGCGGTCATTGGCCTTTGGGTCTTTCATCCCGTGCTTTCCTCTCTACTCTACTGGTTTCGATAGGCTTGATACGGCTCGGGCCTGCCGGCCTCAGCGACGCACCGGCGCCGCGTTCGTCTGCTGCTGCACGACCTTCACCTCGCCCTTGGTGGCGTTATAGACGATCTTCATGCCGTACGGGGCGTCGGGAATCCTCGTGATGAAGCCCTCCGCAGCCAGTTCGTTCAGGTCTTTCGGGTATCGCCCTTCCGAGGTGTGGAAGAGCTGGATGGCCTGGTTCAGATAGACGGTGTCGATGGTTTTCACGGAGCTCTTCTTGGCTGCGGCGACAGCCCCGAGGTAGTCGACCGGGGCGGTGAGGGGGTTGCCGGTGGCAACGGTGTCATTCGTGGATTTCGCCGGCTGGGTTTCGTCCTTCCTGCCGCACCCGACGAGCAACGCCACGCCCAACGCGAGAGAGACCGATAGCGCTTTCATGGCGCCAATCTAACACCCTCGCGCACGAAGCCAAGGGGGAAGCGGCCGGCTCGCCACATCCCATTGGAGCGCCCTGCGGGCCGCCGCCCGGCCTTCACGGTGTTTTCCAGCCACGCCAAAGCGCAGTCCAAAGGTTCTTCCAGTTGCGGCTGCGATACCGCGCGGTGACCCGCCGGAGCGCGAACCGGTCCGTCGCGGCGGTGTTGATGCCCGGTTCGGTCGTGCAAGCCGTCGTGTAGCCGGCCTCGATGACGAGCTCGCGCACCCGGTCATTCCAGTCCCCATACGGATAGCAGAAGTGCGCGACCAGTCTCCCGAACCGGTCTTCGAGCGCCTTCTTGCTGGCGGTGATTTCCTCGCGCGCGGCCTCCGGCGCCAACTGCGTGAGGCGCGGGTGGGTGCGGCTGTGCGAGCCGATCTCGTGGCCGGCCGCGAGCCATTCGCGCACCTGCGCTGCATCCATCAACAGCTCGACGCGGTCGCCGGCGCGTTGTTGCCATTCGTTGCTCCTGCCGAGCAAGTCCGAAAGCAGGAACACGATGCTGTGGCAATCCCCCCGGCGCAGCACCGGCAGCGCGTGGTCGAACACGTCGCGGAAGCCGTCGTCGAACGTCAGAAACACCGGTCGTGGCGGACACGGAAGGCCGGCCGCGATCTGCTGGAACGGCGGCATGGAGAAACCGGCGGCCAGGAGCTCGACCAACTGGCGCGCAAACAACCGGGGACTCACGTAAAGGCCCTTGAGGCGCGCGCCGCGCGGGCGTTTGCCCACGTGGTGGTACGTCAGAATCGGTTGTCCAGTCAGGAACAGCTCCCGGAACGGCCCCAGGTTCGAGTAATAGGGCGGCAGTGCCATCAGGATGAGGCCGGGTTCGACGTCCTCGCCGCCAGCAGCGATTCGTAGAGATCGGACAGGCTGCGCGCGGCGCGCTCGAGCGAGAATACCCGGGCCACTTGCGCGTGGAGTTGCCAGCGCTCGGGCAGGCTGAGCGCGGGGCGCGCGGCCCAGGTCTTCAGCGCGGCAGCCAGTTCCGCAACGGAACCTCGCGTGACGAGCTGGCCGTAGCCGGCGGCGTCGAAGGCTTCCGGGATGCCGTCGAGATTCGACGCAATGACCGGTCGGCCGCACGCGTGCGCCTCGCAGACGACGCCGGGGATTGCTTCGGTGCCGACTTGCGGCAGCACGAGGCAGTCAATCGCGTTCATCGCAGCCGGCATGTCGTGGCAATACGGCGTCAGCCACGCCACACCGCGCAGGCCGAGTTCCTCGATCTGCGCTTCCAGTTGCGCCCGCATGGTCCCACGACCGACGATGAGAAAACGCGCATCCGGCAACGTCGCCCGCACGCGCGCTGCAGCTTGAAGGAATTCAGGCTGCCCTTTGCCGCGCGGAAAATCGTACGCCCCGACGACCGCGAAAACAAAATGGCGCGGCTGGCCGCCCCACGCCTGGCGCTGGGCCGCGCCGTCGCCGGGCCGGAACCGCTCCATGTCGAACCCGCCGTGGACGACGCGGATTTTGGAAAGATCGCCTTGCATCGGCGGACGGCAATGGCGCTCGGGATTGTCGGACTCCGGGTCGGCGTCGCCTTCGCGCAGAACTTTCGCGACGAAATGCGAGACGGCGACGACGGCGTCGCACTGGCTTAGGAGGAAACGGCGGCTCAACCACGTGCCCGGGCTTTTGGCGAGATGCCGGCTGAGGACGAGTTTGGGCCGCGCGCCGGAGAGCCGGGCGGCGAGGATGGCGGGCCAGTAATCGCGGCCATGCCGCGCGTGGAGAATCTGGATATGCTGACGGCGGATCAAACGCGCCGTGTGGAGAATGAGCGCCAGCTTGAGCGGACCTTCCGCCGTGGGTGCGAACGCCAGGCCGAGTTGTTGCACAACCCCCGAGAACTCGCGTCCCCCCGGGCCGACGATCAAAACCGAGTGGCCGAGTTGCTGGAGCGCATCAGCGATGCGCACGGCGCGATCATCCGTGCCGCCGCCGGTGAGCCGGGAGTTCAGATGCAAGGCGCGGATGCGGGGCTGAAGCTCCAAGCTCATGGATCAGGGCGTGGCGCGGAAAAGGAAATTGTTCACATAGTCGGCGCTGGCACGGTCGCCGTGCAGCGCAGGGTCGAAAGCTTTCAATGGCAACAGGCCGGTGCGGCTGAAGAAAAAGCCGTCGTACCCCAGGCCGACCAAAAAGGCGAAGACATCGCGATTGGTATGACGGGGATGATGACGTTCCTCACATTCGAACAGCAAAACCGGGCGATGTTGTTTCAACAACTTCTCACCACCGCGAAAGACCTCCAGTTCATGGCCCTCGACGTCGCATTTCACGAGCGAGAGTTTCCCTGCGGGGCGCGTCTGAAAATAATCATCCAGACAGACGACCTTTACCCGGTAAGCCTGGCCATCATTGCGCAGGAGATTGGGTTCAAGCGTGCTGCCGGGACTCGGGCCGCTGCCCGGCACGTGCAGGGTCAATTCGCCGCTGCCCGAGGAGACGCCCGCGTTTTCGACGGTCAACTGGTTCAAGCGCAGCGCGTCCTTCATCCGGCGGAGATAGGCGGCCAACTCCGGCTGCGGTTCAAAGCAGGTCGCGTGGCCGGTGGGACCGACCGCGCGGCACATCCAGTAGGCGTAAGCGCCCTTGTGCGCGCCAATATCCAGGACGCTCTCCCCGGCACGCAGATGGCCGAGCAGAAAGCTGATTTCCGCGCGGTCGAGCTGGTAGCGGTACCGCCACGCCCGGTATCGCAAGCGAAGGATTTCCAGCAGCGTCATGGCACGGAGGAGGGCGGGGCTTCGGCGCGGAGGCCGGCTTCGCGCAGTCTGGCGTAACGAACCATCGTGTAAAAGGCGGTGAACCAGGCCACGTAAAGACCCTGCCAGCCGTCAAGAAAACCCAGCTTCAGGACGTACGATCGAAGAAAACGCCAGCCGGGCCGGACGAACAATTCGAGTTGCCGCGCCGGTTGTCCGGCGGCCAGCCGATGGCGGGCAAAGTCGTCCGCGTAGCGGTTGATCTTGGCGATCTGCCGGTCAACGCTCTCCGCCGTGTAATGCCACAAATCCGAGCTCAGGCGCGCCACGGGGCCGTCCACCTGAAGCTTGTCGTGCGGATCAATCCCCTGCCATTGGGCCCGCCCGCGTTGCCAAAGGCGCGTTTGCCGGTCCGGATACCAGTCCCCGTGGCGGATCCACCGTCCGCAAAAAAGAGTGAGCCGGGGACAACTGAACGCCGCGAAACGATGCAGAGCGTCCAGATCGGAGAAGATTCGTTCCATCTCCGCGCGCAAGGCCGGTGACACGACCTCGTCAGCGTCCAGTCCAAACAGCCAAGGCTGCGTGGCTTTTGCCGCCGCCGAGTTCTTTTGCGCGATGTGGCCCTTCCACGGTTCGCGAAGGACTTTGGCGCCGTGACTTGCCGCGATGCGGTCCGTGCCGTCGCTCACATCGTCGTTCAACACCACGATGATTTCGTTGGTCCAATGGGCGACACTTTCGAGCGCGCGGCCGATGCGCCCGGCTTCCGCGCGGGCGATCATGCAGACCGAGATGGGCAGCTTGATCATTTGAGAGGCCAGCGGTTTCTATGAGCGCCCAGCGTCAACTCGGGCCGAATGAAAATGCAGCCACTGATGTTCACGGACAGATAGAATCAAGAACCACCACCCGGTGCGAGCGCAATTCCTCCGCGGGGCGCGCCCGTTTGGCAAGCGGCCGGGTTGGTGGCGAAGAACGACGTTGCCGCCGGGTGATCAGCCCAAAAGAGGGTTCGCGCCAAAGTGCAGGGCCGTCTGGGTCGGCGCTCATTCCTTCACGAAGGTCAGGATGAGCGAACGGCTGAACAACACCGCCGGGGAACGAAGCTGGCGAAGCAGCTCGCGGCATTCGGCCCGTGGTGCCGTGGGTTCCTGATTCAAGTCGGTCCAGGCCCAAAGCCGGCCGAGGAGAAAGAACGGCAGGAGGAAGGGGATGAGCCATTTCTTCTTCCAGCGGTCGCCCTGGGCGGAAAGCAGCCGGGCGCCGTGATGCTCGAAAAAGTAATGGAGCTGCAGGTAGCTCAGGGATGAAATATGTCCGCGGTCCAGTTGCGCGCCGGGGGGCAATTGCCGGCTGATGGCCGGGCCGAACTGGTAAAAATAACCCGTGCACAAAAAATTGAATCGCGAAAAGGCGTTTTGGATGTTCGGGAGTGAAAGAACAATCCACCCGCCCGGCTTGGTGATTCGGCAGAGCTCACTGATGAGGCCCATCGGGTTCAACGTGTGTTCGATGCCTTCGAGACAAAGACAGGTGTCAAACGCCGAATCCGCGAACGGGAGGCGCTGGTTCAGGTCCGCGAAAACGTAATCGGGCTTTTCCCGGTTGATGTCGGCGCAGACGACCTCATGGCCGGCCTCGCGGGCGCGCGCCGCCAGCAGGCCACTCCCGGCCGGCATGTCAAGAATCCTCTGTGCGCGCGGTCCGCTTTGGACGATGCGGAACACCTGTTCCATGTAGCCAGTGAAATTGGCCACGTGCGAGAAATCTTTTTCCAACATGCAAGCTCCCGTGGTTCAGCCGCAAGGCGACGCTAAGTCGAAAAACGGGGTCCCGGATGGCAAGCCTGCCATCCCGGCAATCATGCAGAACAAGATGGGCGGTTTCTCCATTGGCCACCAGACGCTTTCATTCGCTTCGCATCGCCCAAGGACTCATCGAGCTATCACCGCCGGCCAAAGTGAAGGGTTCGTTCCGGGCAGGCCCTCGTTTCCGGGCGGTGGCAATCAAAGATTTTCGCAGGCTGGGCACGAGATTTCTCGCCGCACTTCCTGCGTCCAGCAGTCTCTTCCAACCCGTGCGGAGATTCCTGTCTTTCAGGAACTGCACGCTGACTTCGCTAAAGCCGCCCTCCAGCAGCAATTCCCGCAGTTCGGCCCGGGTAAACTCACGATTGTGACGGACCGGGTAGAACGAGAATCCCCGGTGAAACAGCGGCTGGGCGCGCAAATAGTGTTCGCGGTAATTCCAGGTGATGTTCTTGCCCCGGAGCATGCGCCAGCGATTGCGGAAGCAGGCGACATTCGGCACATCCAGCTCGAGGACGCCTTCCGGTTTCAACACCCGACGCATTTCGCCCAAAGCAGGCAGGGGCGAATGCGAAAAGTGTTCCAGCACCTGACAACACGTGACCGCATCGAAGCAGTCATCAGGAAACGGATAATCGTCAACCTCAACATTGCATTGACGGTACTGAATGCCATGGCGCGCGTAGGTGGGCGCAATCATCCCGGGCTCAACCAAATCGAGACCCCAACATTGATGTCCCAAGCTCGCCAGTGTCGAAAGCAGCAGCCCGGACCCGGAACCCACATCCAGGACCTTCTCTTTACCCTGAAGCAGACACGCAATCTCCGCATAGCGGTCCGCGCTGCCGAAAAATGCGCTGTTTAACTTGGGATTGCCGAGATGATAAAGCCGCCCTTCGCTACGGAGGGAGACGATGTGCGCAAGAATCTGCCGCCGGGTGAGGCACTGCTGTGCGTTCTGCTCCATTCTCAATCCATGCCAGGGTTATCGGTCGATCCGGCGGTAGTTGCGGTGGACGCCCAGCGTGATGCCGGTGCACCGTTTCAGGAGCAGGGCGATGTCCTCCCAGAAATACTCCCGGCGGAAACGGAGGAGCGGGTTTCGCGACGAGGAGCCCCAGTTCGCAGCAGTGGAGGCATTACCGAATTGGCAGGTTTCGTTCGGCGCGAGTGCAAAAACGGTGGCTGGTGGCACGTGCGTCATGCGGCGGCTCAAGTTGGGCAGGTTGGAGGGTTCTCGTTCGAGCATGAGAGCACCGAGTTTGAAACCTGTTTCGGAGTCCGTTTGCATCGAGCCTTTTTCAAAACTCGTTTCGCCCTGATGAAAGGGGAGGAGACCCACATTTTTCTGAGCAAATTCCAGGTCTCTCTGGCATTGCACAAGCGGAGAATGGTGGCTGGGTCGGTGTTGGGGACATACCAATTGTTATAGCCAGTTCTCCGGACAAGCCGGTATCCGTGTGCGCGCAGGAAACGATGCTTCTGATAATTGTGGACGTGGTCCTCGATCAAGATCAACCGCGGTTGATAGCGCTTCAAATCCAGCCCACGCAGAACTTCCAGTTCAACCCCCTCGACGTCCAGGGAGAGAAAATCAATCCCGGAAAGGCCCGCCTCTTCCATGATGGAATCAAGCATCTGCGCCCGGACCCGAAACGTCTCGCCCGTCAGGGCAACACCCAGATCGGGTTGGAGGGAGGATTGCCCGTGGCCGACGGCCAGGTGCAAATCAACCAGTCCAGATTGCCCAGGCCCTACCGCCGCCACCTGGAAAGTCCTGGATGGTGGGCGCTGTTCCCGCAACAATTTCGCCAACACGGGATTCGCTTCGAGCAGCACGCCGGTCCAGCCCTGAAGCTCCAGGAACCAAGTCTGGTTGTGTTCGGTTGGATGATTTGCGCCTACGTCCACGAACACACCGCTCCGTCGCCGCTCAAAGAATTCCCAAACCATGCGGCTTTCCCGGCAATTATAGGAGTCGAATGCCGACAAATCCTGGTCAGGATTGGTGAAGGTTGGAGGAACCATGTCTGGGATGGGCTAGGGCAGGAGCCGGTAGTTCTTGTGCACGCCCAGCGTGATGCCGGTGCAGCGTTTCAGGAGCAGCGCGATGTCCTCCCAGAAATACTCGCGGCGGAAACGGATGAGCGGATTGCGCGAGGTATAAGTCCAATCGGCCGCGGCGACCAGGTCGCGCATCACGGCGGGATGTGTGCCGGTGAAGGGTTTGACTTTCTGGTCGTCGTCGTAGAAGCGCGGCGGGGACTCGGCGTAGCGTTTCCTGGTTTCTTCGTCCCCGAAAAGCGAGGCGAGGTTGGTGCGCTTCCTCCGGGCCACATCGGGCTGGAGCGCGCAACTGTAATGCAAATACCGCCCGCCCGAGTTCTTGACCCATAGCTTCTGGCCGTCCGTCGTGCGAAAGCCCTGGGCGTCGCCGCACGAGCGGATGTTCGGGTCGCGGCGCACCACACGCACCTCCTCGTAGTACCAGCCAAGCGAATAGACCTCCGTCCAGTAGCTGCCGTAGAAGTTCGTATAGTTGACCAGCAATCCCTGCACTTTGGGACCGTTGAGTTCCCGTTCCATCGCGGTGCGCATGGCCGGAATGCCATCCTCGTGCAGCACCTCGTCGCCCTGGATGTACACGCACCAATCGCCGGCGCATTGCTCCAGAGCCAGGTTGGTGTGGTGCGAAAGCGCCAGGCCGGCGGTGCGCTGGCTTTCGTCCCAGGCGGTCTCGATGATCCGAATCCTCGGGTCGCCGATGGCTCTCACCGATTCCAGGGTGTCGTCGGTGGACCGGGGCACATTGACGATGATCTCGTCGCACAACGGCAGTAGCGAGCGAATGGCGGGGACGAACGGATAGCCGAGTTGGTTGCCGTTACGGATGAAGGTGAAGCCGCTGATTTTCACCGTGCGGAGTGAACCACCCGCCCCGCGCGTTGAACAGCGAAAACCGCCATTCCCCGGGGCCTGGGACAAGAGGGGGCGACTGACGACGGCGACAAACTGCTCGCCTAGGCGGCGGTGCCGAAGCATACTCGCGGCCGGTGAGATGAGCGAGTTCCTGCGCAAAGTATGGGGTCTGGCGCGTCCTTATCGAAGCCGGCTCTGGCTCGGGGTGCTGATGGGGATTCTCAGCGGGTTGCTGGAGCCGCTGCTGATTGCGACGGTCGCCTTTGTCTATGGGCTGATCTTCCGGTCCACGGAGGCCTCGCTGCTCGCGGCCAAGCTGGAGAAGGCCCCCGACTGGGTGCGCGACTGGCTGTTGTCCGCCGAGCAGGCCCTGGCCACCGGCATTCAACAACATCCCCTGGCGGTGGTCGCCCTGCTGGCCACCATCCCGGGGGTGATGCTCTTGCGCGGCCTGTTCAGCTACCTGAACGTCTATCTGCTGCAATGGGCGGCGATCCGCTCCATCACCGACTTGCGCATCCGGCTGTTCGCCCACCTCCTGAATCTGGGCGCCAACTTTTTCAGCCGGGCCAGCAGCGGCGAGCTGATGTCGCGGGTCGTCAACGACACCGCCACTCTGCAGAACATTCTCAGCTTCTCGACCGCGGTCATGGTCAAGGACCCGGTCATCATCGCGGGCTGCCTGGGCATGCTCCTCTGGTTCCAGCCCAAACTCACGCTGATCTCGCTGATGGTCCTGCCGCTGTGCGTCGTGCCCATCGCCATCTACGGCCGCAAAATCCGCCGCTCGAGCCGAGCCCTGCAGACGCATACGGCTGAGCTGTCGCAGGTGATGTCGGAGGCCTTCACTGGCAACCGGATCATCAAGGCTTACAACCTCGAAGGAGCAATGACGCAACAGTTCCGCGCCACCGCCCACCAGTTCATCGGCCATTACATGCGCATTGTGCGCTCCTCGGAGATCCCGGGGCCGTTGCTCGAATTCGTGGGTGCGATCGGCGTGGCGCTCGTGCTGCTGCACCTGGTCTTGGGCGCCGCCGCGCGCCCTGATTCCGAGGATTTCCTGCGGTTCGTGCTCGGCGTCTTCGCGATGTATCGGCCGTTGAAGAACCTCACCCGCCTCCAGAACCAATTGCAGCAGGCGCGGGCGGCCAGCGAGCGTGTCTTCGAGCTCCTCACCACCCAGGATGCGATGCGCGAGCCGGCCCAGCCGCGACCGCTCCACGCCGCCGGCGCCGACCTCCATTTCGACCACGTGGACTTCGCTTACGGCGAGAAGCCGGTCCTGCGAGGCATCGATCTGACCATCCGGGCCGGCGGGTTGGTCGCGCTCGTGGGTGCCAGTGGCTCCGGCAAAACTACGCTGACCAACTTGTTGCTCCGATTCTACGACCCCCAGCGCGGCGCCGTGCGGATCGGTGGCCTGGACATCCGTGAAGTGAGCTCGCGGGAGCTCCGCAACCAGATTGCGGTGGTGACGCAGGAAACCATCCTGTTCAACGACACCATCCGCCACAACATCGCCCTCGGCCGAGCCGGGGCGACCGAGGAACAAATCATCGCGGCCGCGAAACACGCCTACGCCCACGACTTCATCCTGGAGAAACCCGGCGGCTACGAGGCCGTGGTCGGGGAAAAAGGCGTGAACCTCTCGGGCGGCCAACGCCAGCGCCTGGCCATCGCGCGGGCCGTGCTGAAAGACGCCCCCATCCTGGTGCTCGACGAGGCGACCAGCGCGCTCGATACCGAATCGGAACGGGCCGTCCAGGCCGCCTTGGACGAGTTGATGCGCGGTCGCACGACCATCTGCATCGCGCACCGGCTCTCCACGGTCCTCCACGCCGACATTATCGTCGTGCTGGACCAGGGACGGATCGTGGAGATGGGCAGGCACGACGAGCTGCTTCAGCGTGGCGGCGTTTACCGAAGGCTTTACGAACTGCAGTTTCAAGGGTGATACCGCGTCCTTGACCCCAATGGCGCCATTCCTGCGCTCTGCCTGAGAACGGTCGGGGGCGATGGCGACTCAAATCACCGCTTCAACCCATGATGAACATGCTGTCTCGACGATGTTTCCTGAGAGCCGCCTCGGTCCTGGGCGCGACGGCCGGGTGCGCGCCCTGGCCGATGATGCGGGCCGCCGACTTCACCTTCCGGCCGGAGCTGCCGCTGATCCCGGCCCCGAAGGATCCCAAGGACTGGCCCGCGTTTCGCCGGCAGCTCGCCGAATGGCGCGTGGCGACCCTCCAGCAACTCGGCTACGCGGACGCGCTCTATCGCCGCCCGGAGTTCGGCTGGGTGTCCTCTTGTTTCTCGTGCTGTTTCCTGATGGTGTGCGATGAGACGTTCTACGATCCGAGGGTCGGTCAGTATCGCGTCGCGGAGTTCCTCGAACACGGCCGGCGTGAATTCGGTGGCTACGATGCCGTCGTGCTCTGGCACGCCTATCCGCGGATCGGGACCGACGACCGGAACCAGGTCGATTTCTACCGCGATGCGCCGGGAGGACTCCTCGGCCTCCGACAAGTCGTCCAGGAGTTCCACGCCCAGGGCGTGAAGGTCTTCCTCGACTACAATCCCTGGGACACCGGCACGCGCCGCGAGGGCAAGGGCGATCTGGAGGTGCTGGCCACCATGGTCGAGGCGCTCGACGTGGACGGCATTTTCCTCGACACCATGGACAAGGGCGCCGCGGCGTTCCGCGCGAAGCTCGATGCCGCACGCCCGGGCGTGGTGCTGGAAGGCGAGGCCGCGCTGCCGATCGACCGCATTCACGACCATCATCTCTCGTGGGCCCAATGGTTCAACGACAGCGAGGCGCCCGGCGTCCTCCGGAACAAGTGGCTGGAGCGACGCCATCTCCAGCACCAGATCCGCCGCTGGGACACCGACCACACCGGCGAACTCCAGGCGGCCTGGATGAATGGCAGCGGCATGATGGTCTGGGAGAACGTGTTCGGCTCGTGCATCGGTTGGAGCCGGCGTGACCGGTCGATCCTGCGCGCAACGCTGCCGATCCAGCGTCACTACGAGAGTCTCTTCGCCGGCGAACGCTGGACGCCGCTCGTCCCAACGAAACAGCCGGACGTGTACGCCAGCCTGTGGGAAGGGGAGGGCTTGCGCCTGTGGACGCTGGTCAATCGCTCGGAACGGGAGATCGGCGGTGCGTTGCTGTCCGCACCTCCGCAACCGGGAGAACGCCGCTTCGATCTCATCGCAGGCACCGAACTGAAGCCGGAGGTGAGCGGAGGAACCATGACGTTCGCCGGCACGATTCGTCCCCGTGGGATTGGCTGCTTCCTCGCCGGCACGCCGGATTCAGTGGGTGACGAGTTCGACGAGCTTCTGGACGGGCAGAAGGCCGTGGCGGCGCGCGCGGATTGGGATGCCACTTCTCTGAAGCGCCCAGTCACCTTGCGGGCACCGGCACCGAGAGAAAAGGCCCGGCGAGTGCCCAAAGAGATGGCCGTGATCCCGGCCACCACCTTGACCCTCGCCACGGAGCTGCGCGTGCGGGAGTGCGGCTTCTACGAATCAAGCCCACCCTCTGACCACGCCTTGGCGGACAGTTACCGGTACCACCTGCGCCGCTTCGAACGCGCGGTTGCCCTGGGCCGCTACGCCATCGACCGCACGCCGGTGACGAACGCCCAGTTTGCCGAGTTCCTGCGCCAGGGCGGCTATCACCCGCGCCACCCGGAGAACTTCCTCAAACACTGGGGCCACGGCCATCCGCCGGCCGGCAAGGAGGATCATCCGGTCGTCTATGTCAGCCTCGAGGATGCGCGCGCCTACGCCGCTTGGGCCGGCAAACGACTGCCAACGGAGGAGGAGTGGCAGTACGCCGCCCAAGGTCCGGAGGCGCTCAAGTATCCCTGGGGAAGCGAAATGGCGGCAGGCCGGTGCAACGGCGGTGAAACCGGCGACACCACCCCGGTGAAGGCATTCGCGGACCACGGTTCGCCGTTCGGGGTCTATGACCTCTGTGGCAACGTCTGGGAGTGGACCGAAAGCGAGCGCACCGATGGCCGCACCCGCTTTTGTTTGTTGAAGGGCGGCTCGTTCTACACGGCCAAAGGCTCGAACTGGTATTTCGACGGCGGCCCCCAGACGAATCAGTACTCCGCCAAGTTCCTGCTCTTGTGGCCGGGTCTCGACCGCTGCGCCACCATCGGCTTCCGCTGCGTGTTGGACCTGCGTTGAGGCTTGAGGGGGTCAAACCGCGAAAGACACGAAACACACGAAAGGAAC
>Ga0315286_10005304_pt1 | contig 12438 bp, 10 predicted proteins | sample YL17G10_0_MG_FD_205038 | JGI IMG/M metagenome (GOLD analysis project Ga0315286, IMG submission 205038) | Sediment microbial communities from Yellowstone Lake, YNP, Wyoming, USA - YL17G10_0 | ecosystem: Environmental > Aquatic > Freshwater > Lake > Sediment | place: USA: Wyoming | collected... | reverse complement strand
ACGATTTTCGCGAGGACAACAGCGGATTCGAAAAAATTTTCTCTCAGCACGGCGACGAATATATCGGCGAATCCCGCCTCCAGAGCGACATCGTGTCCGTTCTCTTTCCTCTGCGTAATGATCGGAACCAGATCCTGGTCACGGTCAAGCTCCGCTCCCCCTCGCGGACGGCGTTCCTTCTCGCCCAGAAAGAAAAATTCCTCCTTGGGGTCTATCTCTTTCTGACCGCCTCCGCCGTTCTCTTCTTCGTGATGTTGTTCCGCCAGTCCTCGTCCGCGGGGAGGTTGAAAATCTGGCCGGCCGTGGCCTCCCTCGGGGTCATCGTCCTCATCCGCGGGCTCCTTTTTCTCCCGAGCGGTCTGGAAAGTCTGAAGGTCCTTCCCCTCTTTTCACCGGCGATCGCCGGCTTTTTTTCCATGGGAAGGCTGACCCGTTCTCCCGGGGATATTTTCATCACCGCCTCCTGCCTTTTTGCCCTCTTCGGCGCCTTGACCTTTTATGCCAAAAAAATATCCGCGCCGCGGAGCCGGCGAAGCGCGGCCGTCGCCCTGTCCGTCGTCTTGGCTCTCTCGGCGGCAGGGCTTTTCGGCGTCCGGATTCTCTGCGAGCGCCTTGTTCTCCACTCGAGTCTTAACCTGCTCAAGATGAGCTTGGCCGGCCCATTTCTTCTTCTCCACCTGAGCATCGCCTTGTGCGCATCAGGCGGCATCGTTGTGATGTTCATCCTATTGAAGAAAATCTTCGAATTTCCGGTGCCCCCATGGCTCGCTATCGTCATCTTCTTCGGGATCGAAATCGCTGTCTTCGCCGCGGCCGGATCGAGATTTTCCGGCCCGTTTCTCCTTCACGGCCTGGCCCTGGGGTCCCTGACCGCCCTGGCGTTCGTTCGCCGGACAGCGGCTAAACGCGGGCTGACCTGGTTGGCCATTCTTCTCCAGATTGGCCTTGTCTACGGAAGTCTCGAAGAATCCTTGTCGGCCAAAAACCGCGCCCTCATCACGGATTTCTTGAAGGATACCATTCTTTCCCAGGAAGACTGGGCCCGCTACATCATGACCGAATCCTTCCAGGAGATCGACAAACAGAAAGACTCGCTCCTGGCCTTTTTGAAGAGGCCGGAAACGTCTCCGGACCCGTCCCGGTCTCTTTGGGGAAAAACGCTCGCGGCCAAATTCAATTGGTATTCCGCCCTTGAAATCCAAGACTCCCAGGGAGCGACGATATCCCGATTTTCCCTGAACGTGCCCAAGATTTTCCGCGCCGATATTCGCCGCTCTGTCGCCGCGGACTGGAGGCTTTCGCGCCTCTCGATTCCGTTCATGGGAAAAGCGAAAGATGTCCTCGTCGGCTACAAGGATTGGATCTCCGACGGCAGGGTCCTCGGCCGGACGGTCCTCTATATTTCCCTCGACGAAGCCCTGCTCCCCTTTCTCTATTCCGCCAATCCCTATTTCGAGCTCCTCCGCGTCAACTCCCTGCCGTCCCTGAACGAATTCGATTTCCGGCTCGCGGTCTTCGACCTCGACGGCCGTCTTCTCTTCAATCCGAATAAAATCTCGACCGGAATTTCGCCCGATTTCCTTCGCTCCCTCGGCCCCGAGGGCGACGGACGTTGGACGGAATTCGCCGATAAAGGAACCGTCCATCGTCTCTACGCCTTCCGCGCGGAAAACCGCGTCTACGCCCTTTTCTCCCCCCGAACAACGTTCCTTCAAACGGTGGTCGATTATTTCAAGTTCCTCGTCCTCTATGGCACTCTTTTTGTCCTTCCGGCTTATCTCCTCGGGCTCTTCTTCGCCCGCAAAAAAGCCCGCCATCCTCTCCGTTCATTCGCCAACAGAGTCTATCTCTCCTTCGTCGTCGTGGCCGTCATCCCTCTTTTCCTCTTCACCTTTTTCTCCCGGAATTTCTTCAACCGTATTTTCGCCCAGCAGTTCGTCGAAAAGGCGGAAATCCTGGCCCATACGGCCCGCAGCGTGATGGACGATTTCGTCTATTTCCTCCAGCAGGAAAAAAGCGACGTCCGGATTCCTCCGGAAGATCTGATGGTCTGGATCAGCACGACGATCTCCAACGATGTCAATCTCTACGAGGAAGGCCGGCTGGTCTCTTCGAGCCGGAGCGAATTTTTCGAAGCCGGGCTGCTTCCCATGCTCCTGGATGGAGAAATCTATTACCGGATTTATTTCGAAAACAATCCGTATTACGCCCAAACGCAGCGCATCGGGAAATACAGCTTTCAAACCCTGACCATTCCCTACGTGACTCTTGGGCCGCGGCTGATGATCTCTCTGCCCTTTCCCTTCGAGCAGGAGGAAATCGCGACCGCGGCGCGCGGCCTGGTCGAGTTCTTCATCTTTGTCTCGGCCTTTTTCATCGCTACGGTCCTGGTCCTGGCCCGGGGCATCGGATCGATGATCGTCACCCCGATCCACAAGCTCCTTGCCGGAACCAGGGAAGCGAGTCTCGGCAACCTCGATTTCACCCTCGAGTACAAGGGTGAGGATGAGATGAAGACTCTCATCGACGGCTTCAACGCCATGATCAAGAGCCTCAAAGACCATCAGCAAGAGTTGGCCGAACTCGGTAAAAAAGCCGCCTGGGCCGAGATGGCCCGCAAGGTCGCCCATGAAATCAAGAATCCCCTGACCCCGATCCAGCTTTCGGCCGAGCATCTCCTTCGCGTCTATGAAGATCGCCGCGGCGATTTCGAGCAAGCCCTCCGGGAATCGATATCCTATATCACCGGCGAAGTCGCGAATCTGCGCCAGATCGCCCAGGAATTCTTGGAAACATCCAGGGAGCCCGTTTCCCATAAATCGCGCCTGGCTTTTGACGAACTCGTCCGAGAAACGGTCCTGCCCTATAAAAACCTGCTCGAAGAACGGATCCGCTTCCGGGAATCGGTCGAGGGCGACGGCTTCGCCTTGAGCGGCGACGGGGCCAAGCTCAAAATCGCCCTGCGCAACCTCCTGACGAACGCCATCGAATCCATCCGCGGTAAAGGCGAAATACGCATCCGGCTCGCCCGCCGGGAAGGATGCATCAGTCTCCAGATCGAGGACACCGGAGTGGGGATCGAACGGGATATCCTCAACCGGATGTTCGAACCCTACTTCTCGACCAAGGATGTTGGGACGGGGCTCGGACTGCCGATCGCCAAGAAAATCATCGAAGACCACGGAGGCACGATTGACATCGCCAGCGAACCCGGACAGGGAACGAGGATCACCCTCAGCTTCCACGCGGATGAAAGCTAGAATTTTGTTTCGAACTATGAAAAAATGAGCCCATGCATAAAACCCTGGTCACATATTTCAGCCGTACGGGCAACACAAAGAAAGTCGCCGAAGCGATCTTCGACGCGCTCGAAGGCGACAAGACGATCATGCCCATGGACGACGTCCAAAGCCTGCAGGACTCTGAGCTGATCCTGGTCGGTTTTCCCGTCCATATGCACAGCGTCCCCTACAAGGTCGAGACGTTCCTGAAGGCAATTCCGCCGTTCACGAAAATCGGGCTGTTCTGCACTCATGGATCGCTCCCGGGACACAGGCTGTCGCGGGAAGCGCTCGAATACGCCGTCGTCTTGGCGGCGAAAGCCAAAGTCCTCGGGACATTCTCCTGCCGGGGAAAGCTCTCGATGCAAGCCCTGGATGTCCTTAATCAGTCCCCCGAACATCAGGAATGGACTGAGATGGCCGCTTCGGCGAACACCCATCCCAGCGAGGAGGACTTAGCCGAAGCGAAGATTTTCGCCCGGCAGATGAGAATCCGCAGCCTCCAAGGGACAGCTTAGGCGGCCGGACCCGTCTATCGGCCGACCGCGGCGAAAAGACGTCTTTATTGCCGACATTCATCCGCTTAAAAGAACGACGGGGAATGCATCCAAAGGAGGACAACATGAGACCTTCGCGAAATCATAGGCGCTGGCCCCAGGTTTGGCGCGTTCTGGTGATCTTGTGCGGATTGGGAGTGATTATCTTCTCGCCAATAACCCCCTCGGGGTCCCCCGGCATTGACCCCGTCTTCGATAACTGCACGAGCATCTTCGTCGGCCGACTCGCTTCGGCCGACGGTTCGACCATGACCTCACATTCCTGCGACAGCAACACCGACCGGACCTGGATCACGATCGTCCCGTGCGCGAAGCATAAGCCGGGAGAGATGGCTAAGGTCTATTTCGAACCCAAACGGACGAAGGGCCCGGACGACACCGACCGGATCGAAGCCGGAGAAATTCCGCAGGCTCCCGAAACACACGCCTATATCAATGCCGCCTATCCAATCATGAACGAATATCAGCTCGCCATCGGAGAAACGACGATCGGCGGCCGGATGGAGCTCAAGAGCGAAGTCGGTATCATCGACGCCCCCGAGCTCTTCCGCCTTTGCCTCGAACGGGCCAAGACGGCCCGCGAAGCAATCAAGATTGCCGATGAACTGACCAATGCCTTCGGCTACAACGATTACGGAGAAAGCTTCACCTTCGCCGATCCCCAGGAGGTCTGGCTGTTCGAAATCTACGGTCCGGGGAAAGGGAAAAAGGGCGCGGTCTGGGCCGCCCAGCGAGTCCCGGACGATGAAGTCAGCGTTTCGGCCAACGCCAGCCGCCTCCGCCAACTCGATCTGAAAAACAGGCGTGACTTCCTGGCTTCGGCCAACGTCCTTTCCCTTGCCGCGGAGATGGGATTCTGGAATCCGAAATCCGGAGAGCCGTTCGAATTCTGCTACGCCTACGCCCCCGCCTCGCGTTTGAGCATCTATTGCCGCCGCCGCGAATGGCGCGCCCTCAGCCTGCTCGCGCCGTCGCTCAGGCTCAACGGAGAAGCGGAGAACTACCCCTTTTCGGTCAAACCCGGAAAAAAAGTTACCGTCCAGGACCTCCTCGCCATTTTCCGGGACGCTTATGACAACACCGAGTACGACATGACCCGAAGCTACATCGCCGTCAACCGTAAAGGCGAAACGATCAAGAGTCCGGTCATCGGGCCCTATCTTAATGCCGACCTTCGGGAGCTTCTCAGGGTTAAGCGCGAACGGACGATCTGCTCTCCGACGGCCACCTATCTTCAAATCACCCAGTCCCGCGGCTGGCTGCCCGATTCCGTCGGCGGAATCGTCTGGCTCGGCTATGACAACCCGGCCACGACTCCCCACACGCCTTTTTACTGCGGGATCTTGAAGATGCCGGATTCTTACGCGATCGACGGCCGGTGGGGATACAAGAGCGACTCCGCCTGGTGGGCGTTCCGTCAGGTCAGCAAGCTGGCCAACTTTCGCTGGCAGGACATGAGCAGGGATATCGAGAAAACCTGGAAAACGATCGAGGACCAAGCCTTCGCCGATCAGAAAAAAATTGAAGACGAAGCTCTCGGCCTTTTCAACCAAGATCCGCTTAAAGCCAGGCCGTTCTTGACCGACTATTGCCTGAAAACAGCCAACCAGGCCGTCGATGCTTACCGGAAACTCCAACAGGATCTCTGGGCCAAATACAACTATCAGTTTTAACCCGAGGATTTCGATCTTCGGGATGAACGCTTCGGGTTAAGCCGGGCACGAAGGCGCGACCGGAGATCCAGCGCCGTTTCCTCAAGCCGGCGCAGATCGTCGTCATCGCCGCTTCCGGAATGAAGGCGAGACGCCGACCTGAATAATAACAGGCGGGCGGTTTCCAGCTCCGTATAGCCCTCGACGATCGTTTGACGGGCATCCTCGGATTTAGGAGGCAGCCCGCTGCGTCCATCCAAATCGAGAGAACGCCTCTCCGCCTTGGAGCAGGATTCCAGCAGGGACAAGACGTCACCTAGGCAAACGGCGGCGCGGCAAAGACGGCGTTGACCGGAATCGGCTGTCACCCTTTCCGCCAGATCGAGCCCGGCCTGAAAGCGGACTCTGCCCAATTCCTCGAACAGGATCGCGCTGTCCATCGCCGAAAAAGACGCCAGAGCAAATTTTTCGGAAATTTTTTTCAGGAGAGCGTCCGGCGCGCCCCGATGATCTCCGGCCATTTCCCGGAGCGCCTGTCTCAAGGCTTTTTGCTCATCCGTCAGGAGGACGTCCATTCAGCGGCCTTGACCGTATCTTAGCGCCGGTTCAGGGGCGAATCAACCCATTTGACTCCCCGGGCTGAAGCCCGGGGTATGCTCAGGGTTAATACTGAGCGGCGCTTTTTACCCCGATTTAAAAATCGGGGTTTGGCGCCGTCGAACGTATCAAGCTTCGTTCTCGGGCGGCCTTCGCTTCCGCCCCGGATTCGGGCCCGGCGAGAGGCCTGAAAAAATTGACAATCCGGCCTAAATCTTCTAGAGTTCCCGTCAAGCGTGAGACATGATTCGTTTAATATATTATGCCATTTTGGGCTACGTTATTTACCTTGTTTACAGATTCCTGACCTCTTTTGTTAGAAAAATCTCTTCGCCCCAGCCAAAACCCCGACTTTCGGGTATGATGGTCAAGGACGAAACCTGCAACATGTATATTCCCAAGGAAGAGGCGATTCAAGAAATGATCGAGGGACGGGAATATTTTTTCCATTCCAAGGACTGCCGGAAAAAATTTCTCGAAGAGATGAAGAAGGCGGAATAAAGCTCAAAAATCCAGCCAGGCGATCCGGAAATCGGCGAACTCCCCCCGGTAGTCTTCCCACGTCGCGGCCATGTTTTCGACCCGGGAAAGCGGCGGCCCGATCTTAATGCGGTTGAGCAGCGCCTCGACTTTGGACCGTTCTCCCTCGGCCACAGCTTCCACTCGGCCGTCATAGAGATTGCGAACCCAACCGGTCAGGCCGAGCTCGAGGGCCCATTTCCGGGCATAGCCGCGAAAGGCGACGCCCTGGACGCGCCCCGAAATAAGGATATGCGCTCGCGCATTCATGGAGAGCGATGGTAACACATCGCCGCGGAGGGGTAAAGCGGACACAGGCGACAGAGACGCTCAGATCCGGACGATCAGTCTCAGCTCGACCTCGGGCTTGAATGATTCATTCCCCAACTTACGGAAAAATCCTCCTCCCGCCGCGCTGAGGTAGAAATGGCGGAGGAGCGGATATTCGACGGTCAGCATCGAAAAATTGTCGAGGTTGTGGAATCCGGAATCCCTCGGCAGCCATTGATAATATCGGGTTTGCGACTCGAGACGGAGGGCGAAATCTTGAATCTGGGCATTCGCTTGAACATCCATCGAATAAAATTCGATGAAATCCGATTTCATCGCCTGGCCGCCGAAGGTCAACTGAACGCCTAAAAGCGGAGGGAGCGCGATATATCCGCTTCCCAGCCAGCCCGAGCGGACGCCGCTCATGTAACCCAGAGAGCCGCGGACCCCCCAACTGCCTCGGCCGTAAGAGCCGCTGAGACGGATATCCCGATATGTCGCCGGAACGTCCTTGGAATAGAGTCCCCAATAAGCGATGGATTTCGTCTTATCGACGAGGGTGAGCTGGTCGAAAGGATTCTTCCATTGAGAAGCGTTCAGAGAAAAGCTGACCGATTCCCCTCTCCAGGAAACGCTCATGCCCGCGCGAGCCAGGTCGCTGCGTTCGAGGTCGTAGCCGGCATAGGCTTCGGCCCAGACCGATTTTCCGAGCTCGAGATTAAATCCGGCCGGGATCTCTTTCTGTTTGAGGCCGAAATAGGAGGCGCTGCTGATTCCCGCCGAGGCGCTGAATCCTCGCGACCTGTATTTCAACCCGAAAGCCCCGAGAAGATCGGTTCCGTCCTGGGTTCCGTTCCACAAATCCACCATCCGGCCCGCCGACCCGTTGACGGAAAACCCGCCGAAATCCCACCGGAACGAACCACCGTCGACAAGCGGCGTGCTGCCGTAGTCGAGTTCGGGATAAATGCGTCCGAACCTCACCCGGAGTCCGTTGGCGATGAGGTTTTTCGCCTCCAAAGATATAATCTGGATGATGTGCCTGTTCTCGTAGGGGCTCTCGAGGACAGAGTTCTGGGTGCGCTCGAAATTGATCCAATGCTGGCTCCGATACCTGAGGGTGATTTTATCGGAAAACGCGGATAACTGAAACGATCCCGTGAGGCGGAGCCCGCTATAGACATTGGACGTTGATGCGGAGCCGATATAGCTATAGAGGATGTACAGATATCCCCTGGCTTTGAAGTCCAAGCCCGCTGTCGTTGACCTCGGGTTTTCTGCGCCGTAGACAAAGGCAGGGAGGATAAACGAGATGATCATAAGGGCGGCTGATTTTCTCATCTCGAGGCCTCCCGATCAGGGAACCCTCCCGGATGGCAATCCAGGCAGCGGCCGCCGCGGTCTCCCGTGTGGCCGGTATGGCATTCATGGCAAGAATATTCGCGATAGTTGGACTGATTTTGATGGCAGGAAGCGCACGAGATTCCCGCCATTTTACCGGTTTGGATGTTGAACCAGAACGGGCTGTGGGCATAAGACCATTTATCCTGGAGGTGGCATTCCTGGCATTCCCGGCCGGCCCCGTACGAAGCATGGGAAAAAGGCGCGCTGCGATAATCGCTCTCATGACAACTCGCGCAGCCCGTCGGCCGCGGAACGATCCGGAACGATTGAAGGTCCCTGTGACAATCCCCGCATTCCAGGGCCCGGTGCGTCCCCATCAACGGAAAACCGGTCTGATTATGTCTGAAACGGATGTCATTCCAGGCGGGGCGGCCGTGGCAGAGGGAGCAATCTCTCCCCTGAGCTCCCTTGTGAAAGTCGGCATGGCAACTCGTGCAATTCCGGTTCGCCTTCAGGAACTGCCGATTGACATGACATTGGACGCAGCGGACATCCTTATGGAAGGCGAAGAGATCCTTGGCCGGATGCTTGAATTTGACATCGGCGAACGGCATTCCCGCGGTATGGCAGTCCTCGCACTTCTTTTTGAAATCAGCGTCGTGGGGAGGCGTATGGCAATTATTGCAATTCGGCTTCGGCTCCTTGTCCCCATGGCAGGCGTCGCAGACGAGCTCCCGGTGCCGACCCCGGAGTGGAAAACCGATAGCGGTGTGATCTTCGATTTCGGCGGCGCTCATGCCCGCGGCCTTTGGCAGGCTCAGGGTCCCGAGGCGGACGGTCCGAGTCCGACACCCCTGCAGGAAAAGGACGACGCCCAGGGCTAAGCCCAGGAGAGAAAAAACCCAAAGCCGACATTTATTTCTTTCTAATCTCATCTTCGACAATCGCTTTCGTTCCATTTGGCGCCGTGACATCGATAACAGGAAGATTCTCCGTTAGGCCCGCCGCGCAGATCCGATCCGTGACACCAAAGGCAATCGTTGAATGGTGTGCACGGATTCATGGCATGATAAACGCCGCCTTCGCGATGGTTATGCTGCGTGGTCCCGCAATTCTTCCATTTTGTCTGATCGTGGCAACTCAAGCACGAGGGCTCGCCGTCCGGCCCGCCCCGAAGGTCTTGCCCGTGACAAGCGGTGCAGTTCTGATAGGGCCGGCAATAATTAGGGGCATGAAAGACCCCTCCTTTATTCTCCGTATGGATGCTCGTGCCGCAATCCTGGCGATTCCAGCGGTCGCTGTGGCACTGGTAGCAGGACGGCTCGCCGTTCAGCCCCCCGCGCAAATTTGAACCATGGCATTGAACGCATTCCTGTAGCGCCCGGCAGGCGTTAGCGGCATGGCCGACTCCCCTGAGATAGGAGTTGTGGAGGCGGGATGCGCAATCTCTCCACTTGCTTTGGGTGTGGCAGCGGAGACAGGAAGGTTCACCGAAATTCCCGCCGCGGAGATCCGCCCCGTGACATTCTGCGCAATTCTGGTAGGGAAGACAGGCGTTGGGAGCGTGGGGGACGCCGCCGAGGTTCACCGTGTGGATATTCTGGCCGCAGCTCTGCCGGCTCCAGCGGTCGCCGTGGCACTTATAACAGGACGGTTCGCCGTGGGTCCCGCCTTTCAGGTCGGCGCCGTGACAGGCGGAACAGTTTTGGACCGGATCGCAGTAACCGTCCGCATGGCGGACTTCGGCGCAGGCCACGTCATGAGTGAGGCGGATGGCGCCGTCAGCGTGGTCGCCTCGGTCGGCCCGAAGCGGATTGCCGACCTTCCAACAACTCCCGGCCGCGAGGACCAAGCCCAAGACCGCGGCGAGACCGAGGACGGCTGCCGAAGACGAAGGGCGGCGTTTCGAGCGAAAGCTCATTTTTTTCTTTATATTTCCTATCATAACTATAGATTAGATATAGTAAAGACGAGGCCGTCTCGGTGTCAAGTGTTTTTTTCGGCCCGGCTGCCGGCTCGCCGATTGACAATAGGCCGATCATGAGATATTTATTTTTTGATGCCGCGATATGGGGAGGCAAACGAATGTCCAAGGTCCTTTTAACTATTGCCGGGTTCGACCCGTCAGCTGGGGCCGGGGTTTTCCTCGACCTGAAAGTCTTTGCCCGGCTCGGATTTCAGGGCGTGGCCGCGCTGACCGGAGTGACCGTCCAAAATACCGAACTGGTGAAGAGCGTTCATCCCTGCCCTCCGGATCTTCTTCTTCGGCAATATCGAACTCTCGTCGAAGACGTCGACCTGCGCGGAATCAAGGTCGGGATGGCCGCGACGGAATCGCAACTGAAGGCGATCGCCGGAATCCTGAGGGAGAATCGCGACATCCCCCGCGTCATCGACCCTGCTTTCAGGTCGAGCTCGGGGGCCTGGCTTCTTGAGCATGAAGCCGTCCCCCTCTTCCTCCGCCGGATCGGAAAAGACGCGACCGTTCTCACACCGAACCTGGATGAAGCCGGGAGGCTGAGCGGAACCGTCGTCCGGAATCTCCCCGAGATGATCGCCGCGGCAAAAGCGATTTACGCAATCGCCCGGACGCCATGTCTCGTCACCGGAGGTCATCTCGAAGGGGAAGCGGTCAATTGTCTCTTTGACGGCCGGCGGGTTTCTCTCTTCGGGAAGAAAAGGCTCAAGAAGGACGTCCATGGAACGGGATGCCTCTTCTCCTCTTCGTTGCTTTGTTTTCTGGCGATGGGACGGAGGCTGGAACGGGCGGCCGAACTGGCCACGGAATTCACCCACGAGGCCATCCGGACGTCGGTCCGCATCGGCCGCGGCCGGGCGATATTCCGCTAGTCGAGGTTTCCCCCCGCCTTGATGATCTCGCCGGCGCGGGCTTTAACGCCGGCCGGGAACGTGACGCCCTGTTTCTCCGCCGCCGCCAAATTCAAGGAAAGCTTGATGCTGGTCATGCTTTGGAACGGGATCGTCACCGGCTTTTCCCCGTTTTTGATACGGACGACGATCTCTCCCGTTTTGTACCCCATGTCAAAAAAGTCCAGGCCGAGGGCGGCGCAGGCGCCGCTTCGCGTCGCGAGCAAAAAACCTCCGAAGAGCGGGACTTTGTTTTCCTCGGCAACCTTGCCCAGGGCTTCGAAGGAAGCGTTGATGGTGTTGTCGGAAATCTGGTAGATGGCGTCGATCTTTTTGTTGACGAGCACCTGAGCGGCGAGAAGGACTTCGCTCGAGTTTGCGACCGGAACGGCAATGATTTCCAGGTCGAGGTCCGAGGCGGCCGCGCGGGCGAGTTCCAGGTAGTATTCCGAGTTGCGCTCGGAAGGCGTCCAAAGCGTCCCGATCCGTTTCATGTTCGGCAGAACCTCTTTCATCAAAACCAGCATTTGTCTGATCGGTCCGGTCGAGGCGATGCCGGTGACATTGGGAAGGTGCTCGGCGGGAGAGATCCCGGCTCGGGTGAGATATGGATTGGCCACGGACGTAAAGACAATGGGGATCGTCTGGGTGGAGATGAGCGCGGTCTGAAGGCTCGGGGTCGAGACGGCGACCAGCACATCGACGGGTTCGGTCACGAATTCCTGGGCGAGCCGCTGAACCTGGGATATGTCGTTCATGGCGTTCCCTATTTTCACCCGGACATTCACTCCATCCTCGAAGCCTTTGTCTTCCAGGGCTTTCATGAATCCGCGGCGGACGTCGGCGTTGGTGGGCGAATCGAGGAGTTGAAGATAGCCAATGGTATAGAGACCCCTCTCGGGAGTACGGCAGGACAGAAGGCAAAAGGATAAGGCCGGGAATACAAGCCACGCTTTTCGCACCGTCATTCTCTCTCCGCCTTCAGACAGGAAAAATGATAAGCGAAATACGAATCCGGGTCAACTCGGAGGGGAAGACCCCTTCCGACGGGCGCGGGGAAAACCCGGCCGCCCCGCCTCCCCTTCTCGGGCGGGGCATGAACCCGCGCTCTGCGACCAAGGGGGCGGCTCTCCCTTGGATCCCTCTACGAACGGTTCTCCGTGGCTTGCCAAGTTGAACCGCTCGTCAAACGGATCATATCCTTATCTTCCTGTCGCTTTGCTGAAGAAGGCTTCCGAAACGTTCATTCCTCCGACGACGAGAACAACCCCCCGCCCGCGAAACATTTCCGGATAAGTCATGACCGCGGCGAGGCTCAGGGCTCCCGCCCCTTCGATGGATCGGCCATGA
>Ga0315286_10005299_pt1 | contig 12445 bp, 10 predicted proteins | sample YL17G10_0_MG_FD_205038 | JGI IMG/M metagenome (GOLD analysis project Ga0315286, IMG submission 205038) | Sediment microbial communities from Yellowstone Lake, YNP, Wyoming, USA - YL17G10_0 | ecosystem: Environmental > Aquatic > Freshwater > Lake > Sediment | place: USA: Wyoming | collected... | reverse complement strand
AGCGTAACCATGCGCAGAAGACCATCGGTGAGCCGTGTGCGGGAAAATCGCTTGCACGGTTCGAAAGGAGGATGGGGAAACGGGCCTGCTCAGCAGGCACTGCGCCCCTGACCACCAATGACCACGATCCGCCCCGCCCTGGAGATGGCCGCCCGCGCGGCCGTGGCGGAGCGCACGGAGGCGCTCTTCCGGCGCGCCGGGGCCCTCCGCGAGGGCCACTTCCTCCTCAAGTCGGGCCGCCACAGCGAGCGCTACCTGGAGAAGTTCCTGCTCCTCCAGGATCCGGCCGTGACGAGCGAGCTGTGCTCGTTCTGGGCCGCCGCGGCACGGGGAGCGGATGGGCGGCCGCTGGTCGACGTCGTCGCCGGCCCCACGACTGGCGGGATCGTCCTCGCCTTCGAGACGGCCCGCCAGCTCGGCGTCCGCGGGATCTTCGCCGAGGAGGTCCGCGCGCCCGACGGCTCGACGCGCCGCGAGTTCCGGCGCGGCTTCCGCATCGAGCCCGGCGAGCGGGTCCTCCTGGTCGACGACATCCTCACGACCGGCGGCTCGCTCCTGGCGATGCTGCCGCCCGTCGAGGCGGCCGGCGGTGAGATCGTCGGCTGCCTCGTGATGGCCGACCGGTCCGGCGGGACGGCGGTCCTGGCGTCGCCGACGACGGGCCGACGCTACTCGGTCCAGGGGCTCTGGCAGCTGGAGATCCCCACCTTCGAAGCGGGCTCCGAGACGTGTCCACGCTGCGCCGACGGGACGCCGCTGCATGCGCCGGGCAGCACCGGAACGGCCGCGAACTGAGCCGCGGCGCGCTACATGGGGCCGCGCCACGATCGGCTGCGGCGCGCTCATGGGGCCGCAGCGACCCCATGTACTTCGATCTACGGGGTCTTCGGCGGCTTCGGCTTCTTCGGCTTCGGTGGTCGCTTCGGTGTCTTGTCGCCCATTCGTGCACCTCCTGACCCGAGTATGCCGCCCCGCGAGCGCGTCTGCCAGCCCGGCTAGACTCCCGCCCATGGCGACCCTCGACCGCGCCCGGATCAAGGAGCTCAAGGACCGCGAGGACGCCCGGTTCCTGGCCGACCACCCCCGATCTGCGGCACTCCTGGAGCGTGGCCGGGCTTCGATGCCGAACGGCGTCCCCATGGCCTGGCTCGTCGGCAGCTACCACCACGTGCCGCCCTGGGTGGCCGAGGGCCGCGGGGCGCGCTTCACCGACGTGGACGGCCACACCTACAGCGACTTCAACATCGCCGACATGTCGATGTTCTGCGGCTATGCCCCGGAGCCGCTGGTCCGGGCCGTCAGCGACCGGATGGCCCGCGGCAACCAGTTCCTCCTCCCGACCGAGGACGCGATCGTTGTCTCCGAGGAGCTGGGCCGGCGCTTTGGGCTCCCCAAGTGGCAGTACACGAGTTCGGCGACGCACGCCAACAGCGAGGCGATCCGCGTGGCCCGGGTGGCGACCGGCCGCGAGCGGGTGCTGATGTTCGACGGCAAGTACCACGGCCACTTCGACGAGGCGCTGGTGGAGCGCGGGCCGGACGGCTCCCTCGTGCCGGAGGAGCGAGGGGTCCCGGCGGACACGGTGGAGGGCACGGTGCTGGTCCCGTTCAACGACCCGGCGGCGTTGGCGCGCGCCCTCGAGCGCCGCGACGTCGCCCTCGTGCTGACGGAGCCTGCCCTCACGAACAACCACGGGCTCATCCTCCCGGGCGAGGGGTTCCACGACGCGCTCCGGCGCATCACTCGCGCGACGGGCACGCTCCTGGCGCTCGACGAGACCCACACGCAGGTCGTCGGCACCGGTGGGCTCACGGCGGCCTGGGCCCTCGAGCCCGACCTCGTCACGATCGGCAAGTCGATCGCCGGCGGCGTCCCCTTCGGCGCCTGGGGGATGACCAATGCGATCGCCGAGATCCTGGTCCAGCGCAAGGGCCCCGACGGCGAGCGCGCGAACCTCGTCGCCACGGGCGGGACACTCTTCGGGAACGCGCTGGCGATGGCGGCGGCGCGGGCGACCATGCTCGAGATCCTCACGCCCGAGGCCTACCTGAGCACGCAGCGCCTGGGCGCCCGGCTGGCCGGGGGCATGCGGGCCGCCGTGGACCGCGCCGGGCTGCCGTGGCACATCCACCACCTCGGACCGCGCTCCGGCTACACGTTCCGGCCGGCCCCGGTGCGGAATGCCGACGAGGCGCGTGCCTGCGCCGACGAGCTGCTCACCCGGCTGATCCGGATCTGGCTGGCGAACCGCGGCGTCTGGGAGGCGATCGTCGGGGCGGGCCCGGTCTGCCCGGTCCCGGCGACCGACGAAGACGTCGATGCCTACCTCGGCGCCTGGGACTCGCTGCTCGAAGCGCTCGTCGCCTGAGGGCGGCGGACGGCGCCGGGCCGTTCTCGCCCGGCGCGACGCTCCCGTCGGGCCTGCGCGCTGCCGTCAGCCTCCGCGCTCGAGGGCGTCGCCGATCGCAATCGCGCCGGCCAGCTGCAGCTCGTGCTTCTCGCGGTCCAGCGGGTCGGGCTGTGTCGACACTTTGACGATCACCACATCGGCCGCCCGGTGGATCACCAGCGCCTGCCCGTGGATGCCGATCCCGCCGTAGATCCCCCGCTCGGCGTCGAACACCCACCACTGGTCGTGGTAGTGCGAGGTCGCGGTAGCGACGCCGTCGTAGGTGAGCGACCGCCCGAACGCCTCCACGAGGTCCGGCCGGAGCCCGCCCACGCGGGCGACCCACGAAGCCGGCAGGACGCGCCCGCCGGCGGCCTCGCCGCGCCACAGGTGCATCAGCCCGAACCGCCCGAGGTCCCGCAGGGTGACCGAGATGCCACCGTCCTCCAGCGCGCCGCCGCGGGCGTCGACCGTGATCTCCGCGTCTTGCTCGGCGCCGAGCCGGGACCACACGTGGTGCGAGAAGAGTCGCGCGAAGCTGTCGCCGCCTGCCCGCTCCATTACCCAGCCGAGGACGTCCGTGAGGATCGACCGGTAAACAAATGGCCCGCCGTGCGGCCCCTGGTTCTCGAGGGTCGCCATGTACCCATACAGGTCCGGCGGCAGACCCGCTCGCGTGCGCGGCCGCCAGCCCGCGACCTGCTCGCTGATCCGGATGTCGGCGTCAAGGTCCTCGTACGCTTCGGAGAAACGGGTTCCGGCCCGCATGTCCAGGAGGTGCTGCACCGTGCAGCCCACGAACGACCCGCCGCGCAGCTCGGCCACGTAGTCCGTGACGAGCCCGTCCGGATCCAGCCGGCCCGCGCCCACGAGCGCGCCGGCCAGCGCGGACGTCATCGACTTCGACACCGACTGCAGCAGGTGCGGCGTGGTCTCCGTCATGGCGCCGCCGTACCGCTCGGCGAGGATGCGGCCGTGGTGGAGCACGAGGAACCCGTCCGTGGCGGTCCGGTCCAGCATTGCGCCGACCGTGTGCCGCTGGCCCCGGATCCGGAATTCCAGGGCGTCCAGGTCGCGCTCCGCGCGCGGCAGCGGCATGACCGGCGCGTCGCCCCGCGAGATGGTGGCCGTGGGGATCAGCTCGCCCACGTGGAGGTATGCCCACCGCAGGTACGGCGGGTCCTGCCAGTTGGCGAGCGTGACCAGCGAGCCGGCGGGGGCCGGGCCACCGGCCACGAGATCCGCGTGGGAGGTGGCGCCCACGCCAAGGGCAGCCTTCGCGAGCGCCGGGGCGACCCGGTCGGGGAAAAAGCACGCGGCGCGGTTGACGTCGTTAACCGGCGGCGGAGCGGTGGTCTCGCAGATCGAGGCGTCCTCGAGGTGATCGCGGAGCCAGCAGCGGGGATGGAACGGGCAGCCCAGCGGCGGGTCGGCGGGACTCGGCGGATCGCCCCGGATCAGCGCCGGCCGCCGGGTGCCGGCCGCGGCCACGTCCGGCACGGAGGCCAGCAGGGCCCGCGTGTACGGGTGGCGCGCGTCCTCGAAGACGACGTCCGCGCTCGTGCGCTCCACGACGCGCCCCAGGTACATGACCGAGATCCGGTCGCTCAGATGGCGGACCACGCCGAGATCGTGGGAGATCAGCAGGTAGGTGAGCCCGTGCCGGGCGCGGAGGTCCAGCAGCAGGTTCAGGATCTGCGCCTGCACGGAGACGTCCAGGGCGGACGTCGGCTCGTCGAGGACGAGGAGGCGCGGCTTTAGGGCGAGCGCCCGTGCGATCGCCACCCGCTGGCACTGGCCGCCGGAGAGCTCGTGGGGGCGCCGGTCGAGGTGGCGCCGGGCGAGACCCACGCCGTCGAGCAGCTCCAGCACGGTCGGCTGGAGGCTGCCGCGCCCCGGGCGCAGGTGGGTGCGGATCGGTTCCGCGACGAGCTCCAGGACACTCATCCGCGGATCCAGCGAGCCCTGCGGGTCCTGGAACACCAGCTGCATCTCCCGCCGCAGCGCGCGCAGGTCGCCGCCCCGGAGCCGCGCGACGTCACGGCCGTCCACCTCGACGGTGCCGGCCGTGGGCTCGATCAGCCGGAGGATGCAACGCGCGAGCGTGGTCTTCCCCGACCCGGACTCGCCCACGAGCGCGTGGACCTCGCCGGGCAGGATGTCCAGGTCCACGCCGGCGACGGCACGGACCGGTCGCCTGTCGGCGCGGAAGACCTTCTCGAGCCCGCGCACGCGCACCAGCGGCGGCGCGTCGGCCTGCGGCAGGGGCGTCGTGGTCCCCGGTATGGTGGCGGCCCCCGTCGTCACGTGACCGCCCCTAGGTCGGCGAGGTGGCACGCGGCGAGGTGCCCGGCGCCCAGGTCCCGCACCTCGGGCCGCTCCGTGCGGCAGCGCTCGATCGCCATGGGGCACCGCTCGGCGAACGCGCAGCCGGCGACGACCCCGACGTCCGCGGGGACGCTGCCGGGGATCGAGGCGAGCGCCTCCCGCCGCGCCGACGGATGCGGGACGGCCGCCATCAGCCCACGCGTGTACGGGTGCGACGGGCGCCCGAACAGCGCCTCGGTGGCCGCCGACTCCGCGACCCGGCCGGCGTAGAGCACCACCACGCGGTCGCTCACGGTCCGGATGACGCCCAGATCGTGGGTGATGAACAGCACGCTGAAGCCGCGCGTCTCCTGGAGCCGCCGGATCAGGCGCAGGATCTGCGCCTCGATCGTCACGTCGAGCGCCGTGGTGGGCTCGTCCGCGATCAGCAGCCGAGGCCGGCACAGCAGCGCGCTGGCGATCATCGCCCGCTGCAGCATCCCGCCCGACAGCTGGTGCGGGTACGCGCGCAGGACGCGGTCCACCTCGGGCAGGCCGACCTCGGCGAGCGTCTCCCGGACGCGGGCGCCCGCCGCCTCCTTCGGCAGCCGCTCGTGCGCCGCCAGCACGTGGCCCATCTGGGCCCCGATCGTGAACACCGGATTGAACGCCGACGCCGGATTCTGGAAGACCATCGCGACGCTGGAGCCGCGCACGCGGCGCAGCTCGGACTCGGGGAGGCCCAGGAGGTCCCGCCCGTCCAGCGTGATGGAGCCGCGGGTGACCCGCGCCGTGCGCGGCAGCAGGCCGAGGATCGATAGCCCGGTGAGCGTCTTGCCGCAGCCGGTCTCGCCGACCAGGCCCACGATTTCGCCCTGGCTGACGTCCACGCTCACTCCGTCCAGGCCGGTCGTGGTGCCGTCCCGCGTCACGAACGACACCGCCAGGTCCCGCACGGCGAGCAGCGGCGCGCTCATTTCGTTCCCCGCGGATCGAGCAGGTCAAGCAACAGGTCGCCGACCAGGTTGAACGCCAGCACCACGACGAAGATGGCGAGGCCCGGGAAGGCCGAGAGCCACCACTGGTCGAGGATGTAGGTCCGCCCCTCGGCCACCATCAGGCCCCAGTCGGGGGTCGGCGGCGACGCGCCGAGCCCCAGGAAGGCGAGCGAGCCCGCCGCCAGGATGACGGTGCCGATGTCGATCGTCGCCTGCACCAGGATCGGGGTGATCGAGTTGGGGACGACGTGGCGGCGCAGGATCGTCGCGTCGCCGACGCCGATGGACCGGGCGGCCTCAATGAACGGGCGCTCGCGGAGCGATGTCGCGGTGCCACGGGCGAGGCGGGCGTACCACGGCCACCACGAGATCGCGAGCGCCAGCGCGGCGTGGTCGAGGCCCGGCCCCAGGGCGGCCACGATCGCCATCGCCAGGAGCAGGGGCGGGAAGGCGAGGAAGAGGTCGGTGATCCGCATGATCACGGCGTCCAGCCGACCCCGCCGGTAGCCCGCGAGAGCGCCCAACGGCACGCCGATGAGCATCGCCAGCCCCACGACCAGCAGCGACACCACCAGCGCCGGCCGCGCGCCGATGATGACGCGGCTCAGCATGTCCCGGCCGAGGCCGTCGGTCCCGAACGGATGCGCGAGGCTGGGCGCGAGCATCCGTGCCGGCACGTTGCTCTCGCCGGCGCCCTGCCCGGGGTAGGGAGCGATCCACGGCCCGAGCACGGCCAGCGCCACGAGCAGCGCGATGATCGCGACGCCGGTCAGCGCCAGGGGGTCCGCCAGGACCGCGCGTCGGAAGCGCCGGAGGATCCCGGGGCGCGGGACCACGACGCCCGGCCGGAGCACCTCGATCGCCATCAGGCGAGCCTCGTCCGCGGATCGAGCCAGGACTGCGCGAGGTCGACGACGAGGTTGATGACGACGTACGCGACGGCCCCGAACAGCGTGACGCCCATGACCACGGGGTAGTCCAGGTTGAGGAGGCCCTTGACCGTGAACGTGCCGAGGCCCGGCCAGTTGTAGACGACCTCGACGAAGAAGGTGCCGGTCAGCGAGTAGGCCAGCGTGAGGCCGACGACGGTCGTCACCGGGATCATGGCGTTCTTGAGGGCGAGGCGGTAGGTGATCAGCCGCTCGCTGATGCCGGCGGCGCGCGCCGCCCGGACGTAGTCCTGGCCAAGGGCCTCGAGCATCGACGCCCGCGTCATCCGGGCGATCAGGCCGATGGGGTAGGCGGCCAGCGTCAGCGCCGGCAGCACGAGGTGCCAGGCCACGTCGCGGAACGCGGTCCAGTTGCCGCTCAGGACCGTGTCGAGGAGGTAGAGGCCCGTGGTCTCGACGATCGGCGAGGAGAACCGCAGGTCCGGGTCCACGCGACCCGTCAGCGGCAGCAGGTGCACGGTCCGGAAGAACAGGACCTGGAGCAACAGCCCCAGCCAGAACGCCGGCAGCGAGACGCCCACGATCGACACCACCCGCACGACGAGGTCCGGCGGGCGGCGCTGCCAGCGAGCCGACAGCACGCCGAGCAGGATCCCGGCCGGCACCGCGAGCAGCATCGCCGCGACGATCAGTTCCAACGTCGCCGGCAGCCGGACGAGGATCTCCTCGAGCACCGGCCGCTTGGTGCCGATGGACGTGCCCCAGTCGCCGGTCAGCATGTCCAGCATGTAGGTGACGTACTGGATCGGCAGGGGCCGGTCGAGGCCCAGCTCCTGGGTCACCCGGGCGATGTCCTCCGGCCGCGCCTTCGGGCCGATGTAGATCGCCGCGGGGTTGGACGGCACGAGCCGGGCGAGCGCAAAGGTGATCACGGACAGGCCGAGCAGCACGGCCGCGGAGCCCGCGAGCCGCTTGGCGATGAACCGGGTCACGTCGTCAGCGGGGTATGGCGGAGCCGGGCCCGGGGGATCCGGGCCCGGCAGCCGCGAACGGTCGAACTCAGTTCGCCGGGTGCATCGGGTAGAAGAACTGGGCGAACGGGTAGTTGAGGTTGTACTGGAAGCCGGCCAGTCGCTTGGGGATCGCGGTGACGAAGCGCGTGTCGTAGAAGAAAACGCCCGGCGCCTGGTCCACGAGGAGCTTCATCGCCTCGTCGTACTTCGCCTGCGCCTGGTCGCGCTGGGTGGCCGTCAGGCCGATGGCATCGTCGACGAGCGTGTCGAACTGGGCGTTCTTCCAGTACGAGAGGTTGAAGAACGGCTTCTCGCTGCTGCGGAACATGGACCACAGGTTGTCCGAGCCCGCATCGCTGTACGTCGGCCAGTAGAGGAGCAGGAACATGTCCTGCCGGCCGGCTTCGTCGCCCTTCGCCTGCTCCCACTGCTGGTTGAAGGCGATCGGGGTGATCGTGACCTCGACGCCGAGCTTGGCGTAGGCCTCCTTGATGAGCGGCGCGAACCGGGCCTCGTTCTGGTTCTCGGCGGCGTAGGTCAGGTTGACCTTGAAGCCGCCGTCTGCGAAACCGGCCTCGGCGAGCAGGGACTTCGCCTTGTCGAGGTCCTGGCTGTACTGCGGGGTCTCCGCGGACCACGGGAAGACGCCGGCCGGGACGGGGCCCTTGGACTGCGTGCCGTAGCCCTGGGCGCCGACGGTGATGATGTCCGCGTACGGGATCGCGTACGAGAGGGCCTGGCGGAGCTTGACGTTGTCGAACGGCTTGCGGGCGGTGTTGAAGAAGCCGACGTAGTTGAAGAACGACGGCTCGTCGATGAACGCGAAGTCCGGCTTGTCCTTGTACGACGCCGCGTTCTCGAGCGGCAGCGACAGCGCCAGGTCGACCTCGCCGCCATCGAGCATCTGCTGCTGGACGACCGCCTCCGGCGTGATCGACACCAGCACCTTGTCGTAGTGCGTGGTGTCCGACCAGCCGCCCCAGTAGCCGTCGAACTTCGTGAGCAGGACTTCCTTGTCGGGCGTGTAGGACTCAATCGTGTACGGGCCGGTGCCGGCGTCGACCCCGGACTCGAAGTACGTCTCGTCCGCGGCAGCCGCCGCAAGCGCCTTCGGGCTGATGATCCAGGCGCCGTAGAGCGAGGAGGCGACGAGGTCCATGGGCGCCGCGTACTTGAGCTTCATCTCCACGGTCAGCGGATCGACCGCCGTGATCGTGTCGAGCGCCGCCCAGATGAACGAGGCTCCGCCCTTGGCCGCGGCCGCCTCGATCGACTGCTTCACGGCGTCCGCCGTGAGCTTCTCGCCGTCGTGGAAGGTGACGCCGTCGCGCAGCTTGAACGTCCAGGTCAGGGCGTCCGCGCTCGACGTCCAGCTCGCGGCCAGGACCGGCGTGTACTTGTCAGACGCGGACGGCGGGTTGATGCGCAGGAGCGGCTCGTAGATGTTGGCGAGGTAGAGGGCCTCGGTGGAGAACGACTTCACCGGATCCCACGTCGTGATGTTGGCTGTCGCCGCGACCTTGAGGACGACGGGCCCGGCGGGGGTGGGCTCCGGGGTGGGCGCCGCGGTGGGTGCCGCGGACTGGCCCGGGGTAGCCGGAGCCGGGGTGGCGGCCGAGCCGCAGGCGCCGACGAGCAGCGCGCCGGCTGCGAAGAGGGCGAGGAGCCGCGAGGCTCCAGCGCGGGACGAGGACGGAACCGCGTGCATGGGCGCTCCCTCGATCCGGAACGGACGGGCTCGAGTGCGGGCGCACCGGCACCGCCTCCCGGTGATGGCCGCAGTGTTGCCACGCGGCGGCCTGCCGTCCAATACTTCCATGGTCACCGCCCATGCCTGCCAGGTATGGGCTTGGAGGAGGGGTCGATGGAAGTCCGGTTGCTCCGCTACTTTTTGGCGGTCGTGGACGAAGCGTCGATCACGCGGGCTGCGGCCGCGGTCCGCGTCGCCCAGCCGTCGCTCTCCCGGCAGATCCGCGGGCTCGAGGCGTCGCTCGGGCGGGCGCTCTTCGATCGCAGCGACGGGCGCCTCCGCCTGACGCCCGCGGGCCGCATGTTCGTCCCCCTGGCGCGGGACCTGGTCGCGCGCGCCGACGCGGCCGAGGCCGCGATGCGGGACCTGGAGGTGAGCCGGGGCACGAGCCTGTCGGTTGTCGCCCCGCACATCACGATCGTCGACGTCATTGCGCCGTACCTCGCGACGCTCGGCATGGACGCCCTGAAGGTCTCCGTGCGGGACGCGCCCTCGCTCGCGGTGTTCCGCATCATCCGGTCCGGGGACGCGGACCTCGGGGTGTCGGTGGGTCCGCCGCCGGGCGAGCTGGCGTCGCTGCCGGTGGCGCGGTTCTCCATCCTCGCCCAGGTGCCGCCCGGCCACCGCTGGCACGGGCGCGAGCGGATCGGGCTGGAGGAGCTGGTTGACGAGCCGCTGGTCCTGGTCACGGCGGAGCACGGGACCCGACGGGTGTTCGACCAGGCGGTTGCCGCCGCCGGGCTCAAGTACCACGCGGTGGGAGAGCTGGACCTGTCGGCCGTCGCCCAGACGCTGGCCGCCGGCGGCGCAGGCGTGGCGATCGTCTCGGACGACGCGCGCTACGGGCTGCACTCCATGACGATCGAGTCGTCCGGCGAGACGCTGTCGATCCCGATCGTCGCCGCCTGGGAGGGGTCGCACTTCGCGGCTCCCATGATCGAGGCCTGGGCCCGGCGGCTCGCGGAGTACACCGCGATTCGGTACCGGGAGGCCTGAGGGACCGACGCGGCCTCCCTGCCGCGGCGCGGCCGCTCAGCGCACGGCCGCGCCGAAGACCCGGGCCAACATCGCCCGCGCCTCGTCACGGGACGGTGTCTCGCCGACGTGGAGTAGGACACTTCGTCGCGCGCCGTCTTGACCGTGACGCGGAGCGAGCTCTCCACCATGCCGTCGTCGTCCGACGTCGTCTTCCGGTCGACCTTGATCTGGCGGACGTCGGCCGGCCCGACGGCGGCGTTGCGCGGCGACTCGGCGAGGATCGCGACCGGGTCCATCGCCAGGTAGTGGCGGCCGTTGTCGAAGCCCGTGCCGGCCTGGGCCGCCCACTGGCGCATGAACCCCTTGCCGGCCGCCTTCGCGGCATCCTTCGCCTCGGCGGCGCGACGCTTGGCCACCTCGTTCGTCTGCTCGGCGAAGAGCAGGCGCCGGTCCGTGACGACCAGCGTGTACGTCGCCGTCGAGAAGAGCCCGGTCTTCATCCGCGCGTTCGGGATCACCCCGACCACGGTTTCGGCATCCATCCATGAACCTTCCTGTGGCGGCCGGGCCGCTATGCGACGAGCAGCCGGTCCCTCCCGGCCGCCTTGGCCTCGTAGAGAGCGACGTCCGCCTGCGCCACCATCTGCTCGGGCGAGCTGGAGCCGCTGTCACGGTAGGTCGTGCCGCCGAGGCTCACGGTGACGGCGACACGCTGGTCGCCCTCGGCGACGGAGGTCTCGCCGACGGCGCGCCAGATCCGTTCGCCGATCTGGCTCACGTCCTCCGCTCCGGCGCCGGGCAGCAGGACGAGGAACTCCTCGCCGCCGTAGCGCACGAGGACGTCCCCTTCCCGGATGACACGGCGACAGGCGTGGGCGACCGCGCGCAGCACCCGGTCGCCGACCACGTGGCCGTACGTGTCGTTGACCGCCTTGAAATGGTCGAGATCGAGCATGAGGATGCCCAGCGGCGCCTCCGCCCGCACCGCGCGGGAGTACTCCTCTTGCAGGCGGGCCAGGCCGAAGCGCCGGTTGTAGGCATCCGTGAGCGGATCCACGGCCGCCAGGCGCTCGAGCCGGTCGTGGGCCAGCGCGTTGTTGACCGCCAGCCCGAGGTCGGCGCGGAACTGCTCGATGAGCGGCATGGCGTCGGGGTCGAAGGCGGATGTGGTCGCCAGCACGATCGCGCCCAGCGCCACGCTCTTGAACACGATCGGGGCGACGATGATCTCGCGGGCCGGCTGGCCGACGAGGAGGGAGTCGACAACCGCCTCGGGTGCCTCCACCGTCATCCGCTCCACGCGTCCCGTGCGCAGGGCGCGCCGGACGTGGTCGTTGGTCCCGATATCGTCGTTCGTGCGCAGGCCGTGCGTCGCGAGCGACTCGACGGCGTCCTCTCGAACGACCAGGATCACCCCTGCATTTGCACCGGTGTGGCGCAGGAGGCCGTCGAGCGCCGCGTCGCCCAGCCCCTCCAGCTCGAACTCGCTGGAGAGGACGCCGCTGAACTCGCGCATGGCGTGCTCGACCGCGTGGGTGCGCGCCAGCGTTCGAATGAGGCGGTTGAAGGAGCCCGCCGCCGCCCCGACCTCGTCCGAGGAGTCGACCGGCAGGGCGCACGCCTCGGGATCGCAGGTACTCCAGTCCTGGGTGTAGACGGCCTGCCCCAGGCGTTCCTCCACCGTGGTCATCCGGTCGGCGAGGAGCCGCAGGCGGCGCCCGACGACGAGGCGCGCGAGCCCGAAGTTCACCGCGCCCACGACAAGGCCGGCGGTCAGGGTGCTGGCGAAGAAGAGCGGCGTGAGGATGCGATCCGGCGGCAGCCCCAGGAGGAGGCAGAACGGCGGGAAGACGAGTCCGATCATGAGCCCGAACCCGGTCATCCAGATCGCGAGGTCGAGGAAGACCTTCGAGGTGAGGCGGGGCATGGTGGGTGCTCCGAGATGGTTGGGCGGAGCGCTCAGCCGGCTCCTGCCGGTCGCCCCCCGGGACATAGGCCGCGATGGTCCGGGTGGGCCCGGTACGGTCGGCGGCCGGTTGGCCGGCGGCGCATCATCTACCCATGCGACGCTGGAACGGCTGGGGCGACGAGTCCATCACCGACGAGCTCCCGGCCGGCGG
>Ga0315286_10005298_pt1 | contig 12445 bp, 7 predicted proteins | sample YL17G10_0_MG_FD_205038 | JGI IMG/M metagenome (GOLD analysis project Ga0315286, IMG submission 205038) | Sediment microbial communities from Yellowstone Lake, YNP, Wyoming, USA - YL17G10_0 | ecosystem: Environmental > Aquatic > Freshwater > Lake > Sediment | place: USA: Wyoming | collected... | reverse complement strand
TCGACATCATCGAACAGCATTACGCTGCCCTGCTCGCCAGCGGCGCCATCCCGTTGTCGATGGGCGGTGATCACACCATTGTGCTGCCGATCCTGCGCGCCATGCGGAACAAGCATGGCCCGGTCGGGCTCATCCACGTGGATGCCCATGCGGACGTCAACGACGAGATGTTCGGTGAGAAGATCGCTCACGGCACGCCGTTCCGGCGCGCCGTGGAAGAAGGGCTGCTCGATGCGCGGCGAGTCGTGCAGATCGGCTTGCGTGGTACCGGTTACGCGGCCGACGATTTCGACTGGTCGCGAAACCAGGGATTTCGCGTCGTGCAGGCCGAAGAGTGCTGGTACCAGTCGCTGGCGCCATTGATGCGCGAAGTTGCGGCGCAGGTAGGCCAGGGACCGGTCTACCTGAGTATCGATATCGACGGCATCGACCCCGCCTATGCGCCGGGCACTGGCACGGTGGAGATTGGTGGGCTCACGGTTCCGCAAGTGCTGGAGATCATCCGCGGTTGCCGCGGGCTCGACCTGGTCGGTGGCGATCTGGTGGAAGTCAGCCCGCCCTACGATACGACGGGCAACACCGCGCTGCTGGCCGCGAACCTGTTGTTCGAAATGCTCTGTGTGCTGCCGAAGGTTGAGTATCGCCTGTAAGCTGTAAGGCGCGTGCTGGCACAAAATGATACTTGATCTTGCCATCGTGCTCGGTTACGCACTCGGCCTGATGCTGATCGGCTGGTACAGCCTGCGGCGCGCGCGCAATCGCGAAGACTACCTGGTCGCGGGTCGCCGGCTCGGGCCCCTCATGTATGCCGCGACTCTGGCCACCGTGGTACTCGGCGGGGCGTCGACCGTCGGGACGGTTCGGCTGGGTTACGTGTACGGCCTGTCGGGCCTGTGGTTCTGCGCCCTGATGGGCTTCGGCATCCTGGTCATCAGCCTGTTGCTCTCGCGTCACCTGATTCGCCTCAAGCTCGTTACCGTGACCGAACTGCTCGAGCGGCGTTACAGCCCGGCTGCGCGGTTGAGTGGCGCGGTTATCATGATCGGCTATGCGCTCATGGTCGCCGTGGCCTCGATCGTGGCCTGCGGCACGATTCTGCATGGCCTTTTTGGTCTGCCATTCTGGGGTGGCGTGCTGCTGGGTGGCGGCATCGTCGTCGTCTACTCCGTCATCGGTGGCATGTGGTCGATCACGCTGACGGACATCGTCCAGTTTTTCATCATGACCGTGGGCATGATGTTCCTGCTCGCCCCGCTGTCGATTCAGCATGCGGGCGGCTGGGTCGCCATGCGCCAGCTGCTGCCGGCAGCGCATTTTTCACTGACCACGCTCGGCTGGCCGATGTTCCTCGGATTCACGCTCAATTATTTTCTCGGCATCATGATCGGCCAGGACATCTGGCAACGGGTGTTCACGGCGCGCAGCGTGAGCGTGGCGCGCTTTGCCGGCGCCGCTGCTGCCCTGTATTGCGTGCTCTATGGAATCTGTGGCGCCCTGATAGGCATGGCGGCAAGAGTGACGCTGCCGGCGCTTGGCGATCCCAACCTTGCCTTCGCCAGCGTCGTCCAGGCGACTTTGCCGGACGGAATCCGTGGCCTGGTCGTCGCGGCGGCACTCGCGGCGATGATGTCAACGGCCAGTGCAACCCTGATGGCGGCCGCGACCACATTCGCCGAAGATGTGTTGCCCAGGCTGCAGGGCAGGAGAGCGACGCTGCTGGCGGATCGGGCCAGCACCCTGGCGATGGGCGTCATCAGCCTGGTCATTTCGCTGGCGCTCAGCGATGTGTTCAAGCCGCTGACCATTGCCTATGATCTGCTGGTCGGCTCGATACTGGTGCCAATTGTAGGCGCGATCTATTGGCAGCGGGCCAGCACGCGGGCTGCCATTGCCAGCATCGCTGTCAGTGCGGGGGTCACGATATTCTTTCTCGCGAAAGATGGCCTCGACGCCAACACACCGATCTTCTTCGGGCTGGGCTCCAGCCTGCTGGTGTTTTGCGGCGTCACCATCCTCGGTTCCGGTGCTGCCAGGGTTCAGGGGTGATAGCTGCGCTCCGCATGTGCCTGCACGTCTGCTGGATAGAACAGCACATCGCGAAATTTCCCTTCGCTGAACATCAGGGCCTGATCGGTGAAGTGCGGCGAGCGGGGATCACCGCTTTGACCACCGCTCATGATGGCCTTGGCGTGAATGCTCGGACCAAATTCCACTGCCGCGACAAAGCTGTTGCCCACTGAGCCGTAGATCTTTTTGGTGGTGCGCGGCCTGGACCAGTCGAACGAGGCCAGCGCACCCCATTGCGAGGTCGCGAAGCCGACGGGCAGGCTGGGTTTGGCATCATCGAAAGGCTGGACGATGTCGTCGGTGAGCCGTTGGAAGCGATTGATCTCACCCCACGGCACCTGCCAGCGGCCGAAGTCACGCTGCAGGGTGTCGAGCGCCGCGCTCAATGCATCGATCCGCTCGGCGTTGCTGAGTCGCCCGACCAGATAGTCATAGACCGGTTCGTCGGCATCGCGTGCTTCCGGACCTTTGCGCTCTACCAGGGCCTGGCCCCAGAAAATCGCGACCGCGGTGGGCACCGAATCCTTCGAGGTGCGTCGATCCCAGCCGCGCAGGCTGGCGATCGCTCCCTCGAGAGCAGGGCGCCGCGGGTCGTCTGCGGCCAATGCATCGAAGGCCGCAAACAGTGGCGGCAGCAGCACCTCGAAGCCGGTCAGGTGGCCGTCGTAGGCAGCAGCGATCAGGCTGTCCAGGGTCACGTCGTGAATGTCCTGCAGTATCTCGACCGCATGCAGGCCGCGTGGATTTTCTCCCTTGGTCCACATGTAGGCCGGGTAGTTCTCGCGCTTCGGGCTCGCGGCACCGGCTGCGGAGAACGGCCAGTTGTTGGTGTTCATGATCCAGCCATTGGCCGGATTGAGCAGGGTGATGGTGTCTTCGATGGCGTGCGCGCCCCGCCATTCGGTCGCCGGATTGCTGCCGTCCACCGGGCGGGTGAAATCAAATTTCGGATCACGCCTGGGAATGAAATTGCCGTGAAAATAAGCGATGCTGCCGTCGGCGTCCGCATAGACAGTATTGTTGGAAGTGTCGGTGCGCAACTCCTGGGTCTTGCGAAACGATGCATAGTCAGTGGTCTTGGTGCGCAGGTACGATTGTTCCAGCGCCGGCACCGGATCCTGCAGCAACCTGATCGCGATCCACTTGTCGTTCTCGGCACGGATGATCGGCCCGTGATGGCTGTGATACACGGTGAAGTCGCGCGACAACAACTTGCCGTCCTGCCTGTAAGGGATGGCGAGGTGCGTGACTTTCAGCGCTCGCAGCTGCTCGCCGTATCTGTAGAAAAGCCGACCGGATTTATTGACGATGGTTTCGGCATATTCATCGATCGCATCGCCGCCGTAGGAAGTGTGCATCCAGCCGTTGTGCGAATTGAACCCCTGGTAGATGAAGAACTGCCCCCAGGTCGCGGCGCCATAGACGTTCAAGCCCTGCTGGCTGACCATCTGCAGTTCGGAGCGGAAATAGTATGAAGTGTGGGGATTGATCCACAGCAGCGCATGACCCGAGGCGCTGCGACTCGGCGCAATGGCGAAGCCGTTGGAGCCACCCGGCGGGGGCTTTGGTGCCGCGGGCCTCGGCGCCGCGGATATAGGCGCAGCCGCGAGCCTGGCGCCGGGAGCGTAGAACTCGCGCAGCTTGCCCAGATCCACGCTCTCGATATCGCCGCCGATGCTGCCTTCGGTGAAGGACAAGGCCATCCAGGGTTCGAAATGATGAATGACTTTGGGCTGGACCCCGGGGTGCTTGAACAGAAAATAATTGAGGCCATCCGCCCAGGCGTCCATCAGGCTCTTGAGCCAGGCGGGACTCGTGGCATAGAGCCGCTGCAAGCGAGCGCTGTCGACAAACAGTCTGGCGCGCAGATCGCTGTAGAGTGCAGATTCCCCTTCCGCCTGCGCCAGCCAGCCCAGACCGTTCAGATAGTTGCGCTCGATGCGGTTGAAGTCATCTTCAGCCTGCGCGTAGATCGCTCCGAACACGGTATCCGCGTCCGACTTGCCGTAGACATGGGCAATGCCCCAGTTGTCGCGCACGATGTTGACAGCCGCCGCGTGTTGTTGCCAGCGGTCAGCGTGGGCGCTATCCGCCGCAATCGCGGCATGCGCAACGCCAAGAAATAAAAACGCGATCAATAAGGCTTTCATTGCATGATCTCCGGGGCGTAGCATCGGGGCATGCGGCGGCAGTCTACCCGCGTGAGACGGGAAGGCAAGACGCTGTAGAATTCAGGCAACTCCTGGATCTGCCGCAGCAGCGGCAGGATTTGTTCGTTCTACATAGCGAGGTGTGCTGCGATGATCAGAACTACGTTTGCCTTGATTGCCGGGATGCTGCTTGCTGCGGCTGCACTGGCTGCGGCCCCGGCTGCTGCGCCTGGAGATCCGATGACGCCGATCCGTCAGTTCATTGACGGGTTCAACACCGGCGACACCAAAACGGCCTATGCAGCTTACGCCGCCGGTGATGTCGCCATTGTCGACGAGTTCGCACCAAATCGCTGGCTGGGTGCGAACGCGCCGAAGAAATGGGCCGCGGACTATGACAAGCACGCTGCCGCCTTCGGCGTATCCGAAGGGCAGGTCAAATATGGTGAGCCGACCCGTACCGAGGTCAGCGGCAACTCCGCCTATGTGGTCATTCCAACCGTCTACGTCTACAAGGATCACGGCAAGCCGACCGTGGAAGAGGGACAGATGACCTACGTGCTGCGCAGTGGCGCCAGCGGCTGGAAGATCACTGCCTGGACCTGGACCGGAGTCAAGCCGCACGCGCCAAAGTAACCGTGCCATGAATGAACGTGGCCCAGGCCGCGAGGCGCTTCGCCAGGCGCACGCAGCGCTGCGCGCTGGCCGCGCTGCCAGCGCCGAGCGCGGGCTGCGCGCGCTCACGGCGCAGTTCCCGGGGGACGCGAACTGCCTATGGCTGCTCGGCGTTGCCCTGCTGGATCAGGACAAAGTCCCCGAGAGTATCGCGACGCTCGAGGGCGTGCTTGGCGGCTCGCCCGATTTTGCGAACGCGCGTGTGGATCTGGCGCGCGCTTACCGGCGCAGCGGCCAGGCCGTGCGGGCGCGCGAGGAGGTGCGGCGCGTCCTGGAGAAGGTGCCGCACCATCATCTCGCCTGGCTGGCCTACGCTGATGCGCTGGTAGATCTCGAACAGTACGCGGACGCGCGCGTCGCCTTCGAGCGAGTGCGACTGTGTGATCCACATCGACAGCAGGTGGAGGCGGCAACCGCTGCGCTGGTCGCAGACGAGCGGGAGAACTCTGAGCGCATCTTTCGCGACATCCTGCGGGCCGATCCGGGTCACGTGGCGGCGTTGTGCGGTCTCGCGGCGCTCTCGCTCGCTGCCGACAAGCCCAACGATGCCGAGCGCCTGCTGCGTCATGCCCTGAAGCAGTCCGCATCCATTCCGCTCGCGTGGCGGGGACTGGGGCAGACGCTGATGGCGCTCGGACGGCTTACCGAGGCGGAAGCCGCGGCACGCCGGTTACTGAAGATCGAGCCGGAAAACCCGCAGAGCTGGATCACGATCGCCGCCGTGGCGACACGACTGCTGCGCCAGGAGGAGGCGCTCGAGGCTTACCAGCAGGCGGCGCGGCTCAAGCCTGAAGAAGTGCAACTGCAAATGTCCATAGGCCATGTGCACAAGACGCTCGGTCGGCGCATGGAGAGCGAAGCAGCTTACAAAGCGGCGCTGACTATGGATCCCGGCGTTGCCGAGGCCTACTGGAGTCTTGCGGACCTCAAGAACTACAGCTTCAGCGATACCGAAATCGTGGCTATGCAGCAGCTACTCACAAGCGCTGGCGTAGCGCGCGCTGCCACGGCGCAGCTGCAGTTCGCGCTCGGCAAAGCCTTTGAACAACGCGGGCAATATGCCGACGCTTTTGGCCATTACGCCCGCGGCAATGCGCTGCGGCGGCTCGATGCACCGTTCGACATCGAACACTTCGAGCGCCGCACGGCGCGCATCCGCGCATTCTTTGACAAAGCGTTCTTTGCCCGGCTCGCCGGCAGTGGTGATCCGAGTGCCGCACCGATCTTCATCGTCGGCCTGCCGCGCTCCGGTTCCACTCTGCTGGAACAGATCCTTGCCAGTCACTCGCGTGTGGAGGGCACCATGGAACTGCCCAACATCATCAGCATCACGCATCAGTTTGACGACCTGCTGGCAAGTCGCGACGGCTATCCCGAGACGGTTGGCACCGCTCCGGTGGACACATTCGCCGCACTTGGCAGCCGTTACCTCGAGGAAACCGCAGCACTGCGCAGCGGGCGCGAACACTTCACCGATAAGCTGCCCAACAACTTCAGCCATGTCGGACTCATCCACGCCATCCTGCCGCAAGCGACGATCATCGATGCGCGCCGTCACCCCATGGACTCCTGCTTCAGCGTCTTCAAGCAGCATTTCGCCGAAGGACAGACCTTCAGCTACGATCTTCAGGATCTCGGCCGTTACTACCGCTGTTATCGCTCGCTCATGGACCACTGGGACACTGTATTGCCGGGCAAGGTGCTGCACTTTCAGTACGAAGAGCTGGTGCGCGATCCTGAGACCAATATTCGTCGACTGCTGGAGCACTGCCGGTTGCCCTTTGAACCAGGGTGCCTGTCATTTCACGAAACGCGGCGCTCGGTGCGCACCGCAAGTGCCGAACAGGTGCGCCAGCCCCTCTACACTTCGGGCGTTGGCCACTGGCGTCATTTCGAAGTCGAGCTTGAACCCCTGCGCCGCGCGCTCGACGACTGCCTTTGAACGATGGTTGACGCGGTGGGCCCGCTCACAGGATGATGGCGACAGGTCCTCCATGGAGTTCGCCGATGCGCAGTCGTAGCAGGAATCATGTGGTGGCGAATCTTCGCAGAACGCCGGCCTTGATGCAGCAAGGGACCGGCTCGGCGATTGCACTGGCAGTGGCCGCCGCCATTGCCGGCCTGGCCGTGCCGGCTGCGCCGTTGCTGGCGGCAGAAGCAGAAGCTTCAGCGTCCGAGGGTCTTGAGGTGATCATCGTGACGGCACGCAAGCGCGCGGAGAATCTGCAGGACGTCCCGGTAAGCATTGACGTGCTGTCGAAGCGGGACTTGAGCAACCTCGACATTGAGGGGTTCGACGATTACGCGCAGAAGGTGCCTTCGATTTCATTCATCAGCACGGGCCCCGGCACGCAGTTCCTGGTAATGCGCGGTGTGGCCGACGGCAGTAACCCGACTTACTCCAATTCCTCCGCAACCGGGTTTTTCCTGGACGACATGTCGACCAGCTGGGCTGGCACGCAGCCGGACCTGCATCTGTACGATATTGAGCGCATCGAAGTGCTCAACGGCCCGCAGGGCACGACCTTTGGCGCGGGTTCCATGGCTGGCGCTGTGCGCTACCTGACCAACAAGCCGGACGTGGATGCCTTCAGCGCCGGTGTCGACTTCAGCGGTGGTGCGATCAAGGATGGCGGGGAAAACTGGACCTATGAAGGGTTTCTGAACGCACCGCTCATTCCAGGGAAGCTCGCCTTGAGAATATCGGCCTTCAGCGACTCGCACGGTGGCTTCATCGATAATCGTCTCACGACCCGCACCTGGGTCAACGGCGCCGTGTCCGACAACTCCGCCTGGGCGCGCAAAGACTACAACCGCGAGCACACCGAGGGTGGCCGCATTGCCCTGCAGGGGGTGCTGAACGATAACTGGAGCGCTACGCTCACCTATAGCTTTCAGCGCCAGAATGTCCTCGGCGCCTGGGACCAGGATCCAAATCTGCCGCCCCGGACCGTCGAGCGCTTTGGCCCGGAGAGCAACCGGTTCGAGGCCAAAATGGTTGATTTTCACGTCGACGGCGACGTAGGCATCGCAGATCTGGTCTTCGCGAGCACCTACTGGTCGCTGCCCCGGCGCCAGCAGAACGAATACTCACAGTACATTGAGAACTATCAGGGCGGCGCCAACGAGGGCGTTGCCTGCCTCGACGACCCGGTCTATGGCGGTGGGGCGTACACCGACTGCAATGTGCCGCTTCAGTACTACGAATATCACACCAACCCGGAGCGCTGGTCCAATGAGCTGCGGCTCGTGTCCAAACCGGGCGGTCGCTTCCACTGGCTCGCCGGCCTGTACTCGGAGAAGACGCGCGACAAGAATTCCGGAAGCACTTTTTATATGCCGGGCCTGCGGACCGACAGTCCCGCATTTCAGTATTACAATTACTACAGTGGTACGGCCCCGGGCTTCAGCTCACTGCCGCCAGGTGAGTGGTACGGGTACCAGACGCGCTCGGATTACCTGCAAACCACAGAGTTTGCCAACATCAGCTTCGATATCACTGACAAGTTCAACGTCGAAGCGGGCGCCGTGCATTTCAAGTCCGATTTCAGCTACTACAGCCCCTATGGCCAGTTCGCCTACGTGGATACGACTTCGGCTCTGACCGAGGGCTCATCACAAAAATGGAATGGCAAGTTAGGCGCCAGCTACAAGTTCTCGAACACGCTAATGGCCTACGCCAACTTCGCGCAGGGCTTCCGCGACGGCGGTACCAATTCCGGTTTTCCGCAATCGTGCTACGACAATGGAGTGCCGTCGGGCTATGTACCTGACACGCTCAACAATTACGAACTGGGCTGGAAATCGACCAGCCTCGGGGGTCGCCTGCTGTGGAACGGTGCGGCCTACCTGATGAAATGGAAGCAGCTGCAGACGATCATCTACGACGTCGACATCTGTGCTCCGAGCAGTTTTTACGTCAACGTCGGTGATGCGCGCATCGAGGGCATTGAATCGAATGTCAATTACAAATTTGACGACCATTGGTCGATGCAGGCCTCCGGCAGCTACAACGATTCACATCTGACTTCGAGCCCCTACGCCACATTTCAGGCCAACATCGGCGAGCGGCTGCCGTTCGCGCCGTTCTTCAACTGGAGCTGGAACCTGCGCTACGAGCTGCACCTGGGCACGGGCCTGCGGGGCTACGCGCAGCTGGACATGGCGCACAAGGGTGACATGTGGAATGACCTGCATGTCGAAGGCGCCCATGGCTTTCCGCGCATCCTGCAGCCGGGCTACAACATTGCCAATCTGCGCTTTGGCCTGAACCCTGATGGGGGCCGCTGGCTGGCCGAACTCTTTGTCAGCAACGTCGCCGACACGAACGCGATTGTCTACAGCAATACCTTCAACTTCGATCTGCGCGAGACGACGAATGAGCCGCGCGTGGTTGGCCTACGGCTTAACTACCGCTTCGGCAAGCAAACCAATTCGGAATAGCGCGCAGCGCCCCCGCTGCCGGCAGCCAGGGCGGCGACGCGCTGTTCGTCAGACGCCCTGCATGAAACCGCGACTCGCCTTCTTTTCTTTCTTGGCGGCGCGCTTCTCAACCAGGGTCTTGGCCGGTTTCTTCTTGGCTTCCTTCTTGCGATCCATGCCTTTGCTCATGTCGATAACTCCTGGGTTGGCAAGCTGACCAGCGCGCATTCTACTCTCCATCAAATGCGGTAGCGCAACTTCACAAAGAACTGACTGGTGGTGATCTGATCACGCGCACGGCGAAACTGCGCAGCCAGCGATTCAGTGCGATCATCCAGCGAGCCATCGCCACCGCGGCTGTAGACCACGTAAAGCTCAGACTGCGGCTTGAACTCAAAGCGATAACGCAGCTGCGTGGCAAAGGTGCTGTCGGTGAAATCACTGGGCAGGCCGGCAATGGCCAGCGGTGTCCCATCGGGCAGCAGCTGGTAAAGCTGCAGCGCCTGTGCGCCCAGTCCCACCCACTGGAATTTCAGGCGCAGTTCCTGTCGCGCAGTCGGATACCAGCTGGCATTGAGGCCGACATGAAATTCGTGGCGGTGATAGGTCGCCACCTGTGAGCCTGCCGTCCACAATAACCAGTTAGGGCTGTTGCTCAGTTCAAGGGGCAAGCCGAGCACCAGGTTGCCGGTCAGGAACCAGCTGGGCTCGAAGTTCAGCTGCTGCGTAAGACCAGTGAAGCCTTGTTCGCGGGCAACAAACTTGGCGTAGTAGCGAAAGCGCCCCTGCGCCGGGCTGCGGTAATCGCCACCATAGTTGTGGCGCGTAGGCATGCGCAGGGCGCCGTTGCCACGGGTTATCAGGTCGTCAAAACCGGGAAATTCGTGGACGTAAAAAACGAAACTCTCCGCGCCATTGCGCCACTGAAATTCATGATTGATATCGATGCGGGTGACGAGACGCTGGCCGTAGGTGTTGTAGGGCAGGCCCAGCGCCAACTCCCAAAAACCGCTCTCGGCCGGCGCTGAGGCGCGGTATTGACGGGTAAAGAAATCAGTGATGCTGTCCAGCTGGACGATGTTGGCCCGTTCCTGGTAGCCCAGGTCATTGATGTCGAGATGCCGGTCGTACCAGGTAGCCGTCAGCTTGTGCTGCCAACGAGTGCCGGGCTGGTAATCAAAGCGGGCCCAGGTGCCGTAGCCGCGCGACACGCTGGAATCGGTGGCCGCTGTGCCTGCGGTACCAGCTTCGCCGATGTGGATATCAGACATCATGACCTGTCCCGAGAGCGCCATGCCCTGGTGCAGCCGTTGGCTGTAATCGATGGCGTGCACGTAGGCATCGCGCGCCAGCGTGGGCCGCAGGGTCGCCGTGCCGAGATACCCGAGACTGTAACCGTCATGACTGCGACGCCAGCGGGCGGTCAGGTAGCGCCGGCCCTGCGCCTCGCTTGAGTGCTCTTCAGCGGCGCCAAAGACGCCAAATTCGTTGTCGCCACGGATGCCGGTATATTTGACTGCCGCCAGGACATTGCTGCCCGTTTCCGCTCCGGCGTCGGGCGCCGCGCCGATGCGCCTGGTATTTACCAGCCGGCTGTACCTGCTGGCGCGCAGATCAAACAGCTGCTGACCCTGGGTGAAGAACGGGCGTTTCTCCTCAAAGAAAGTCTCGACGGGTGAGAAATTCACGATCAGATCGTCGCTTTCGACCTGACCGAAGTCCGGATTCAACGACACCGAAAGCTGATTGCGGCCGTTGGGTTTCCAGAATACATCGACGCCGGCATGACCCTTTGAGCTGTCGTTCAGGGTGTCGTGCGTCAGCGAGACATAGGGGAGCCAGACCAGCGACGAGCTCGAATAACGCGGTACCTCCAGCTGCTGAAAATCGCGCACGAAATTGGCGCCCAGATATTCGATGGCTGGAAAGGCGTAGCGATGGGCGTTGCGCTTGATGTAGCGCGAGGCATAGACCGCGATCGTGCGCTTGTCGCCGCGCGTGGCGCCCTCCGGCGCCACCGACCAGGGAATAAGCCACTCGGCGCTCCAGCCCGTGGCGTCTTCATGCACGGCCGCCTGCCAATCGGCATCCCAGTCGCGCGACTGCTGGTTCTGATTGAGAATAATGCCGTCGCGTTTCGAGCCGCTGAGACTGATCGAAAATTCATAGGCGGTCTTGCCCAGACCTTCAAAGTCGATCAGCAATATCGCCGGATCGGCATCAAGACGCGGCGCATCGCGCGGTGAGCTGCCGTAGGTGCGCAGCTCTGGTGGCATCTCGGAACGCAGCCCGACGTAGAGCCCATCGGGGAGCGGTAATATCCGCAGTTGCGTGGCCTGCGGCGGCACCTCGCGCGTCAGTGGCTCGAGCACGCGGAAATCGGTGAACACCTGGGCCTGCGCCCATTCGGCTTCATCGAGCTGGCCGTCGACCGTGATCGCCAGCGCCGGGCGTAGGCCTAGGCTCAGCAGGGCCAAGACAGTGGTGGTGAGAATTTTCATGTGCATAACCCGGCGAGGACTATTAGAGTCTAATGGGTTCGCTGAGGTCCAAGTGCAGGAAAATGACATGAGCGATGATCGTGGCAGCGCGGTACGCGAATATCTGGGCTCACTGCAGGATGCGTTGTGTGGCGCCTTCGAGCGGCTCGATGGTGCGCGGCAGTTTGAGCGTGATCGCTGGCAGCGAGGCGGTGAGGCGGGCGCGGTGCCCGGCGCGCTCGGCGGCAACGGTATCACCGCTGTGCTCGAAGACGGCGCGTTGTTCGAGCGCGGCGGCGTCGCGCTTTCCGATGTGCAGGGCTCAAAGCTGCCGCCCGCGGCCACCGCGCGCAATCCCGGGTTGGTCGGCCGTGCCTATCGCGCCATGGGTGTCTCGGTGGTGATGCACCCGCGTAATCCCTGCATTCCTACCAGCCACATGAACGTGCGTTACTTCAGCGCCGGGGATATCTGGTGGTTCGGTGGCGGCTTCGACCTGACGCCCTATGTCGTGCATGAAGAAGACGCCGTGCACTGGCATCGCGCCGCCGCGGCCGCCTGCGCGCCGTTTCATGACGATCTCTATGCGCACGCGCGCAAAGTCTGTGATGAATATTTTTTCCTGCCGCATCGTGGCGAGGCCCGCGGGCT